>LFIK01002761.1_pt1 | contig 14224 bp, 14 predicted proteins | sample 643401 | NCBI WGS metagenome assembly LFIK01 (sample SAMN03777447, study PRJNA286221) | soda lake metagenome | biome: soda lake; feature: Kulunda steppe; material: water; isolation source: sample T5-Br brine of Lake Tanatar-5 | place: Russia: Kulunda steppe | collected 2010-07 | reverse complement strand
CTGGACTGGACTGACTGGGCGCTGCCACGCCTGTTGCCCCCCAAGGGCTAGAGGGGTCTACTCCCTGGCGTACATGTTACAAGGTCGCTAGGAGCAAACAAGGTATTACTGCGAGTTCGTCTTTGGCGTGCTCAAATACAGCTATAGCTGAACTAAGCAAGGTATCAAATACTCCTCCAAGTAACTCAACCAACTTCCGGCTCATAATGCAGCATAAATCTGGCACTGCATAAATCGGTCGTGACATGTGGCCAATATCCCTTGCAATTCTGTTGGTTCCGGGCGGCTGTGAGATTTTATAATGCTCTGCCATGCAGTAACAGTGGCACTCTTGCCAAAGTTCTCATGGCTGATATTGCGATGAGCACTGTCAACGTGGTTAACAAAAAGTGCTGGAGTGCTGAGTTCTTGGATGCCTTGCATGGTCTGGAAAGGAGCGGTGATTTCCAACATTGCGTGAGAACATTACAAACAATCCCACAGTCAGAATTTGTTGTTGATGTGAGGAAGAGGTTGAGGAGTATCTGGAGCCAGGCAACCAGCTAGGCAATGAAGATCAGACGGACAAGGCTGCAAAATATCATAAATGGGGGTTGCTTTGTCTCTTAGGCCGGTGACTGTTGATGGACCGCCTTTTTCTGTACCTAGGTATCTACTGTCACGCCAGATTAGTGCTGCGCCAGATTCATACTGCATTACTAATGCATAGTATGCCCCAGAGGTTGGTCGAGTCAGTTGGAGAAGTATTTGATCCCATTGCCACTTCAGCTATAGCTGTATTTGAGCACGTCAAAGACAAACTCGCAGTAATACCTTGTTTGCTCCAAGCGACCTTGTAACATGTACGCCAGGGAGTAGACCCCTCTAGCCCTTGGGGGGACACAGGCGTGGCAGCGCCCAGTCCAGTCCAGTCCAGTCCAGTCCCTGTCCAGTGTGAGTGCAACCGACAGCAGCTGCATGCAGCGCTGACTTCACCTATATGCAGACTTAAACGAGATGGCAAACGTGTAGGGAAGGATAAGGGTATCAGAGGCCCCTCAGTCTCATCGTGGGCAACCTGTTGTCTGCTTGGTGTCTACTGTCGCTGTCTTCAGCCATTCCACACACCTTCATTGCTCAAATACCAAGTTATGGTCATGCTAGGAGTCTTGATTGGATGCAGCAGTCTCTCGGCGAGACACTGCATCTGGATTTGGGCAGGCAAAAACAGCGCAACGTGGCACACGTTTCAGGTTACATTCCCATACGCTGCGAGTCGAGACAAGAAGCTGGGAACATCATGATGGTACCTGTGATAAGTGTGGCTTGCAGGCGATTCAAGACAAAAAACACGCTCTTTTCCTGTGTCCTTGCATGCATATGTGTTCTTTGACAATTTGCAGACTTGTTTCACGATTTACCACTGGCACACAAAATTACCAAAAATGCTAAATTACCGTCAATCAAACTGGAGCTTTTTATTTCTCCCAAGCTTGTTCTGAGGATGTATTCCATTTCTTGCCAAGACAAACTAATGATTCCTATCGTTTAATCTCAGAGCTTATGGATGTTTCCTGTTTGGCTGGTGTTCACCAACGACCTGAACAGTCAAACTACCTGGCTGAAGGTCAAGCCTTAAACTTGTAAACTTAGAAGGCTTGAATAGCAAGGAGGGAGAAGAGAAAAGCTTTTCCATAAGGTAAACAGCTCCGGAAACTTGAGCAGGCGGCGGGGCACCTGCGATGGAATGTTGACGATCCACCCTCGCAACCTGTGGGCTCGGGGTTCAAACCTCACTAGAGGCTCACAACCGGCTAAGCTGCCCTCATTCGGCGGATACAGCCTTAAAAACCTGAAACCAATGAGCGTTCTTTTCCATTAGCTTACAAGTGTTTATAAAAACCCTTAATTTTCTTACTGGGATAGGTAAGCACACCGTCTCTGGTGTCATTGCACGCAGCCTCCAGGCGGTCTGCCAGCTCTGAGAGGACCTGCACACACGCGGCAGGACAAATCGATCCTTCTCCGTATTCCTTTGATGGGTCATGCATTCCACTGGAATCTGGAAAAGACTGTAGCTGGCAGGAAAATAGCATGCCAAGACATGCAAGGCTAATGGCAGCTTAGGAAAAGAAACGTGATGCCTGGGAAGTGCGGTTGTAAGTTGTATTTGGGCTCACACTTTGCCAAGACCCCAGATTGATGGGGCCAAAGGCAAAAAAGGAACTCAGCCTTATGGAATCACAGTGTTTTTTCCTGCTTATAGCATCCAGCCCAATCTCCCCAGTCAGCTGCAGGCCTTTCCCTGTGCTCAGCAAAATCCTTGGACTGCTGCAGCATTTCCAGCTCACAGAGACCTGTGCTGGCGCAGTCATTTCACATGGTTTTGATCGCATTTGCTGAATTTTTCTCACAAGGCCTAGAGCAAGCATGCTTCCTAGGAAAATTTTAGGGATAAAACCTTCATGCCCTGCCCCCGACAGCAATAGCTGATGGCGCCATAGGTGGTTAGCTGCTCTTAAGCGCTGACTTCAGCACCCTCAGACTAGGTGCAGCGGGGGATCTGGCCAGCAAGCTGGCAGCTGATGCACAGGAGCATTGGCCATTAATGTAGCGTTGCAGTTGCACTTGGTGGCGCAGGGCTGAGGGGGGGGGCCTGTGTGCCATTCAGGATGTCTGTGCAGAGGAGCTCACCCTGGGCTTCATGCAGGCTGCATAGCCGCATTTACAATGGCAAACCCCTGCGTGATCCCTGCAAACAAGTACCTCTATCGGTTATACATGCAGTCATCATCAGGTGGAGCCGAAACCCTCAGTCAAGAGCAGCTCCACACAGACGGCCAGAGCCTATTCAAGGTGCGTTACTACATTCCATCCTTGATGCAGCAACAGACACTGCATTCGAATTTGAGCATTCGTCAAGTGAGGTACAACGCGTGCGGCACAGGTCCATGCCAGGTTGTCACCTCAAATCACACTTGCTCTGCCACAGATGCACAGTGGACGCCCACTTGGCACAGGTTCATGCCAGGTTGTCACCTCAAATCATATTTGCTCTGCCACAGATGCACTCTGGACGCTCACTTGGCACAGGTTCATGCCAGGTCCAGCAAGCAGCAACCCATGTCTAACACTCTCGGGGTCTATTCCCCCTTGAACAGAGTAGCCTGCAGCTTCTGCAGGTACCTGATGTGGTCCCCTTGTTCACTGTGCTACCACCCAGGAACGAGCAGAAGCGCCCTCAGACATCTGCATGCTTTCCTGATCAGGAATCAGGGTATCTAAATGGGAACGAACAGAGGTGCCCTCAGACATCTGCATGCTTCCCTGTATCAGAGAGATCAGACTATCTTACCATGTTTACTTGTATCTGAGCACCATGCCAAAGCATTCATGATGTGTGCTACCCTTGTGACAATTTTCATGCCCCAAAGCATTTGTGATGTGTGCCATCCTTGTGACTATTTTTATGCCCCAGCGCTTCAGGAGCCTTGCCTAAAAACAGCTTCCGTGTACAACCTTGACTAGCGGCAGCCCCAGCCCCTTTGTACCGTTTTCAAGATCAACTCATGCCTCTGTAGAGTGCAAGAGTGAAGACAACACCAGGCTCGGATCGGAATCTGATGCTCGGAGAGGCATTTCCCTCCCTCATACAGGAAGGGTTCCTCAAGCCAAAGGTATGTGGTGAAACCTACCGTAGCAAAGCATTTGGGCGCTGGATTGCGTTTGGCCCTGGTAGATTTTGACCCTGCTAATTGCTGGGGGCTGAGCTGGAGTTGCGAATGGTGCTTTTAAAACACCTATGAATTTGGCAAAAGGAATAGATGATGGCCAACATACCTTAGGCTTGCCTTGTGACGCTGCATGGGCTTGCTTCCGCATCGTCCTCAGCAACACTTCTGCCCAGGGCTTAGGGACATCCTGCAGGCTTATGTGCCTACTTTTTGGCTCACACTGCTGCTGCTGATGATGATGATGGAGTCGGGAGTGGTCTTGCTGCAGCTGCTGCGGCTGAAGGGGCTGCTGTTGGTACTGCTTGGGCATGTTCGATAAGGCTTGCAAAGAGCGCACTACCTGAGGCATGCAGCCGGCACTTTGGGTCTTTAGTAGATGAACCAGCAGACGAACAAGCCCACCCGGCATTCCCCAGGTAATGCAATTGCTTGCAAGCAGGATGTGGGGCTCCAGTGAAGGCATCGGCTGGAGATTGACCTGTGGAGATGAATGATGTGCGCCTCACTGGGACTGATTGTTGCTCAAAGGCGAGGCTAGGTCTGTGGGAGTTCCTGAGGAAGCAAGAGGGGTGTTTCATGGATATGCCGTGCTGGTAGGCTGCTGCAGACCTACCAGACGCATGCCAGCAGTTGCATCTTTTTGCGTGGCAAACAGAGCATAGCAATCAGAGCGTAGCAATCAGAGCGTTGCAATCAGAGTGTAGCAATCAGAGCGTAGCAGTCAGAGCGTGGTGTCTTCACGCAAAGCCAAGTGAGCATCGAGTGTGCAGCTGTGGGGCAGAGCGAGCGTGCTTTGAGGTGACGACACGCGCCTGCACGAGCTCCGGCCCGCTTGCACCTTCCAGATGTGGGAATGAAGCAGCATAGAACCGTGACAGCCAGTCCCGGGAGGGCCGCACGCCCATGAGCACCGTCAGCGCATACACCTGCGCATGTACAGAGGCACGCGCGTCCCCAGCTGCCGGTGGTGTACACAGGAGATGATGCCTGCAAGAAAATCAGCACGTGACCCAGGAGGCCCAGATTGAGCCACTTTGCGGATGCTGTATGGCTCTGGGTCAATTTGCCATTCCAAGTGCACATCGGCACCCGAACTGCGCAGGCAGGACAGGGCCCCCACAATCTCCCACGAGGCCGCTTGCATACAAAGACTGCAGCACACACTCCTTGGCAGGCCCCTCCCGTGGGTCAAGCTTAAAGGCCTCACCAGGTTTGCAAGGGACTGCATGGGCTTGCCACCAACTTCCTTGGATTCAATGGAAGCGCCATGCAGCTCTTGGGCTACCTGCGGTGGATCACGCTGCCGGGCTAGCTGCCCGTGTGGGAGCAGCTGTGCTACCTGCTGACTTTTGGGCTGCTGCTCCCGCTGATGCCTGGCTCGAAGCAGGCCCCGCACCTCCTGCTGCCAAGCTGCTAGGTCGCTGCCAATCTGGGAGGGCCGCTGCGGCAGGGGCGCCCCACTCTGTCTTACCATACCCCCACTTTGTCTCACCATACCCCCACTCCGTGTTACCATATCCCCACTCTGTGTTACTATAGCCCCACTCTGTGTTACCATATCCCCACTCTGTGTTACCATATCCCCACTCTGTGTTACCATATCCCCACTCTGTGTTACCATATCCCCACTCTGTGTTACTATAGCCCCAGCTTGCTCAGGGCCAAGTGGGGTGCTTCCAGACAGGCTATCTGCATGGCGCATGGGATGCATGGCTGCAGCCGAGGCAGCCAGGAGCGCAGGGATCCAGGGACCTTCTGGCACGTAGCAAAGCTGCATTGGTGCATGCAGAGCGCGCACGTGCAAGCACAGTTAGTGTCACCTCGATGACAGCAGACCTCCCCCAATGCAAGCGCAGCAACAGTTGTGCAAGCTTAGCCCTGTGGGGAAACTCTGTCCTTGATAGTGCAGAGTTCATTGCGAGACAGTTGAGATCCATATAGAAAGCTGTACGGACAAAAGTGGCACACACAAGGACGTCCCTTCTTCTTGCTCAAGCAAGGTGCCATGGCTGGAACACACTCGGCAGTGCTTGCAGGCCCCCGCTTGTGCAAGAAGATGCATGCACACATGCGCAACAAGATGCTGGCATGCACCAAACGCACACCCGCACACACCCTCGCACATGTACGGGCTGGACGGATTACGCAGCTCAGTGGATGCCCTACCCCTCATACTTTGCCAAACGAGTAGGCTATCTGGGCCATCTGCCGGAGGTCCATAGGTCTGTCCACACCGCCCGATGCCCCTGGCTGATCCTGAGGATTGGCTGGGTTGCTTGCAGCTCTTAAAAAAGGCAGGGAGGCCTCCCTTAGCTCGTCCAGCAGCCAGGCATGGCGTAGGCCCAAGCGCGCAGTTGCCCTGGCACGCAATCAAATACAGTCATGCGTAGGCTCTGACACATAGTCAGGCATTGCGCAGGCCCTGGCACGCAGTCAGACACGTGCCCTGACACGCAGTCAAGCAAATTCCCTGACGCACAGTTAAGCACATACCCCAACACACAGTCAAACGCAGGCATGGCGTAGGCCTAAGCGCGCAACTGCCCTGACACACAATGAAACGCCAGCGGACATGACATGCCAAGGCACACAGTCAAACGCCAGCAGGCATACACGTGGTCATGGCCCACATCAAAGGCTTGGGAGGCTCAAAGGTGTAGATGGTGAAGCGAAAACAGCATGGGGTCGTCGGCAACCACCTGCTGCACACTTTCAAGGCAGCCCAGGCCGAGAGGGCCGACAAGCAAGCATGTGCAGCCATGGAGAGGCTCGTCTCATCCCCTTGAGCCCTCATTGCAGTGCTTCGTGAACATGCGTATGTGCACGCACGTGAGTCTGTGTATGTGTCTGCTTCTCGCACCTGGCAATGGTGCTAATCTCACGCGCTTCCATTCCCCGCCGCATGGCCCTCCCTGTCACAGGCACGATTGAAAGGCAGGGCGATGAAAAGAAGATCAGCTTTCTGATACAATCGAAAGAACTGAGGCCTTTGTGGCAGGTAGCGCTGGACCTAGATGTTGGCATCAAGCTCACTTGGCACGCCTCGAGCACCGAAGGACCAAGGGCCAACAGCGAGGCACAACATACAATTACACACCTGCAGTGTATGCAAGGCTCGTGTAAAATGCAAGAAAGGCCTCAAGCTCCCGGGCTTCCATCCTCCTTGCCTGGCATGAAGGCTTGGGCAAGTCCTGCTGGGTGAAAGACATTTACACACTTGTGTTGGCATTACGTAAGACCATCTCTTGTCAAAGCAGAACTTACTTCATTTGCAGCTGCCCACAGGCCATGATTCCCAGTCCCTGCAAGCACCTGCATGCACAATCTGCCCTTGCTGCTGGCACAGCTGGCATCACGCACATTGTGAGCCTCACCTCCACATCATCTTCATGATGCAGGTTTGGTAAGGCAGCCTCCTCCGGAGGGGGGAGCACCGCCATTCCAGCAGCCGGCCAAGTAACCTATGAGTAAGAGAAATGAGTAGTCACCACGTCAGTTAGGGCGATAAAGGCAGAAAGGGGCATGGGGTGAGGAGGAGTTGTTAATGATGATGACATTTCAAGTTCTTTGCCTCTGCAGGCGAGCCTCAAAGATGTGTGTTTATAAGAGGATGCGCGCTATGACCAACCCTGGTTTCTATCTCAAGCTAGAGAGTTCCTTCCCTTAGAATGGAGAATGAGTGATAAAGAGATGGAAAGGGAGAGGTGGCAGCAAGTGAGAATCTCGGCCAGTTTTACTGGCATCTGAGCTTGTGAGGAAATCTATCAGTGCTGTCTCCCCCAGGCCGACAAGTAATGCAGGCAACTACAAAGTATGTGTCTCATCCTCTGTAAATCCTTGCCGCAGGCACAGGCATGCCATAGCAAAGAAGGTGCCTTAAGAGGGATGGGAGTTTGGCGGGTGGTGCGCTTGTTTGTGAGCATGACAGTGAATGGCTTGAGACAACAAAGCATCTGGTAACACTTCTAGGTTGCCTGCCACTGGCCCTTTCTTGAAGCTCATCCTCTCTAACCCCTCTCCTCAACAAAAAAACTAGACAAACTAATCAGCACAAGCTCCCTTGCTTGGAAAAAAGTTTTGTGATCTTACAGACTTACAGTCCCATTTCACTTGCAGCTCACCAGGGAGAGTCGGGAGTACAAAGCTGTGATGCTGATAGGCCATAGCTCCTCTTTGTGCTCCTCAAATAACGCTTCAAGCTTCGGCCAGGACTGTTGAATCAGGTTTGGGAACAATGTTTGCATGGTGAGGTTACCCTGGGTCCTTGCCACCACGCTGACTGGACTCACTGGAGGATGCTCCTCACCTCAGCCCTCATAAGCTCCTGAGTGAGCTGCTTTGCTTCTGACTTTGTAGAAGTCAGGTACCGTGGAAGGGCACCTGCCCTGGCTGACAGTATTTTGCATTTAGAACATGATAGAAATGAGCCTGAAGCTTTACAGAATCTCCAACTCAGGAGCCCATTTTCCTTAGCGTGCAAGTTTGCTCGCAGGTAACTCTGCATCACTTTTCATTTTGCTTGTTGTATAAGTATTTTGAATCAATATCTTGAATCAACATAAGACAAGCGGAAGTCCTTTTACAACGTCCCCCATTTGCTCTTGCTGACGATGGTGTATCAGGAGTATTCGCAGCTGAAGCGGTACTTCCAAAAGCCGGATCCATTCCTCACCACCAACGCCCACTTTTATGACTCTGCAAAGGAAGAGGCGCCAAATCCTGATAGGCGGGCGAACACGCCGGGGACGCATAAGCGATCCACCTTTGCAAAATGCTACCCCAACTCTCCACTGAACCGTCAGTTGTACAGCTCTGACAGGACAAAGAGCGCTGCACAGACTTGTCACTTGTCCACGGGGTCCTCACAAGCGCTTTTTCCTGACACCCTGCGTAAGACAAACCCATCCTCCACCTACAGAGGAAACGGCACATTCACTGTAAGTGTTAAGCAAGGCAGGGTAGGGCAGGGTATCCTCAAAGTTGATGTGTGTGTGCGCTTAGAGCTGGTGACTGCTGGGCATCGCGTCACATCTGACATTGGCAAGCCTTATAAGCATTCTTCATCCAGGACCTACTTATTATCATGTCAGTCTCGTTTTGAATGGGCATCCCGGTTGTACTATGCAAGTTTCCTCCATAAAATCTGCACTAAGTGCACTCAGCACCTGTTCAGTGTATTAAGCGGATGAACAGTTAACTTAGTCCCTGGGTTGAATAACTTTGCTAGGTACCTGCGAGTCCTTTTCATCATGCAAATGTGATTCTGCCACACGGTTTATCCATCTGGAATCTCAGATGTGCTCAAATTATGCCTGCCAGCTCGAGCCAAGCCAAAAAGCTAATGAATTTCGTCTGCTAAGAATCACAAGTTGCTTGCTTGTTGCACGCGCCTTTCAGGTGGAGTACCCTCACAGCTCGCTGACATACAAGAATCTCAAGCTGGTGCCCCTTGCTAAGCTGGGTTGGAAGAGGTGTGTTATGTTGTCCTTGGGACATGTGCAGGCCCTGTGCCCATGAACCGGTCTCAAAGGCCTGTGTCATTTACTTTGTGTGCCATGTCTTCATGAGCAAGATGCCAAACAGAAGAGACAATTGCTGCATTTTGGCAGACCTGAGGCCCATCCTGTTCCTAATGCAATAGAGGACTAGGAAAGCTTGTGCAGCAGCGGTGTGGAGAGCCAGTTTGGACGGGGAGCCTTGATTGTTTTGTGAAACGTTTACTGCCTGCAAAGGCACATATGTTTTCCAGTTTACTATCCTACCTGGGGCAGAATAAAGTTTTTTATTCCACCATTTCTGGCTTGCTGGCTTACGCAAGATGAAATGTTCGCCCCATTTGCTCCTGTCAATACATACATGCAGTGAGTACAGCGACAAGTTCTGCAACAAGGGCAAGCCATACCCAGGTTACAGCATTCTGAGCTCACGCAGGTAAACGGGAGCTTGTCATATCATGCTGGCACATAGGTGGCCTGAGCACAGAAGGTTGTTTGTCATGAGCGTACCATCATATGGGCTGGTACATATTTACCAGCGTGCTTTGTTGGCAAGTTGCTGCCATCAATGACAATAAAGGTTATGGCTGGCATCAGGTGATTCAAACAGCTATGTAGGTTCAATAGGACGCAGCATTTCCTAGATGTGCCTCTAGCTGCAGCATTGGAGGAATGAGTGACTGTTCCTGAAGCAGGGCCACCAGATTATGTATTGTGGGACAGGCTCAGTACTGTCAAAGGTAGGTAGGGTCGATTTAATGCCTAGGTATGATTACCTAAGATGACGAGTTGCTGGCAGAAAGGACAAGAGCAATGTTTTTTCTTTCATGCCAAGGCGTGCTCTTAGTGAGTCCAGTTGGTTGCTAACAAGGGCCTACAAATGTGAATTCCACTTTCCACACTCCATGACATTCACTGCCTCTAACAGAACTGAAAGCTGTGTCATGCCAGACTAGTGATGTGTCATATTTAAGCATTTGAGATTGGCGGTTAGCTTCAAACTTGCTTCATCCGATGGCATTGTAGCCACCTATTGATGTAATTATTCTCATGGAAGCGACACTTCTCAGGTGTGCCTCAATTTCATTTTAGGAGGAGGGCGTCACATGGAGGTAGATACCTCAGGTTTACCCATTCAATGGGCTCAGTATGAATCTCCTCAGGGCAAGGCCCGTCAACCAGGCTGAGCTAGGCAGAGGGAAGGAAATGGATGACACGATCGCCTCGGACTCAACTCAGGCAACCTGTTGTTTGTTGGAAGAAAGAAGTATACGCAAGCAGCAAAAAAAGTCCTCACTGTGGCACATCAGTTAAGGAAAAGGGGCCACTTGGGGAAGAAGGGAAGAAATGCCCCTTCACCAGAAAGGAAGAAAGCATTGTTTGCTTGGCTACAGTCAGCCTTGATCCAAGGCCTTCTGTTCATACCTGCCCGGATCTCAACATCTTTGTCATTGATCCTGCTGTTTCTGACTCCCTTTATTGGTATTGAACATGCCTTATTTAGCATAAGTCCAGGGGGAGTCTGGTGCACGCTTGCAAGGTGCAAGTGCACAAATTGATTGTGAATTCACACATTTATGGTGATCTACTACGGCCAGGCGTGAGGTAAGTTATGTCGCAAAGCTGTCGCACAGTACCTGCTGAGCGAGGCCAGGTCTGCAACAAAAACGAACTCAAAAGTATAGAACCTGCTAAGTACTATACTTTTGAGTTCGTTTTTTCTAGTAGGTTACGCTGTATCCACCAACAAACAAGGGCAGCTGAGCTCAAAGGTAGAAGGCCTGCAACCTGGACCTAATCTAAACTAATCTAAAAGAGGAGTGAACATGACAGGAAAGGAAAACCAACTCAAAAGCAAGCAATGTGATGTTTTGGAACCCTAGATACAGCCTGCATTATGGTGCAGTGAAGTAATTATACAATCATTTTCTATTGGTATTATTGACCATTAAGTTTATCTGAAGATTAATGGATTGAATGCTTTAGACAGACATATTCTGGTTAGGTAGTATGTCGAGATGTAAAGAGTCACATGCACAAAGGAAAAAAGCATACTTAAGCCACAAAAGAGGGTGCAGAAGAGATGACGGTGCTTGATGCGCAAGTCTACCATGTCTGCACTTGGGCAGTCTAACAGGACATGCTCTTCGTCTTGAACACTGTGTGTGACAGTGCCATTTGCGTGTAGGTCAGATTCTCTGTGGTGACTCCATAGTGTTGATGCTGGAGCAGCTCGACGCTCAAGTTGTTACAAAAGAGTCTTAGTCTAGAGAGAGCACATGAGAGATGATATGTTACGCCGAGAGTATGCTGCAGACAAAGTAGCGTCATGGCAGCAGGATTGCATGCAAATGCAGCATAAATCTGGTGCTGCACTAATCTGGCGTGACAGATAAGATGTACCTTCATAGATAAAGAAAAGAAAAAACTACGGGCGCATTGAAACACCCCCCACATCAATTAAGGATAAGGAGACACTTTGGTCCAAAGTAATGTATGTCTACCCCCACCAGGTCAGAGAAGGAAGAGAAGCATGTCTGGAAAACCCCACAACAGGCTTCCACACAACAGGTGCAGGGGCAAAAACCATCATAGATTCATAGATAAGATGGAAGAGTTGGTTTAGCTGCGCGCTTTTCATCATTCCATCAGTCGATCTGATTCCTTAAGGGCACACCAAAATGTGTGTGGTACGTCCTCATGACTCTGCTGGACACGCGCGGGGCATGTGGATGTATATAATTCTCCCCTTTCCCATGTGGCATGCTCGTGTAGTAGCGGTTCAAAGTCACTCTGAGTGAGTCATGTTGATTTTTGAATGGCTCATGAAAGCAGAAATGCGCACATGAGCCCCAGGTATGCTGCAAAGAACAGATACGACTTTAGATGTCCAGCTTCCTGTTTTTTGTGCCAACAGTAAATCAGCTTCATTTATCTTGCTCAAAAAGGCAATGTTGATTGTCAGCAGGCTGTTCCAAAAGTGGACAATACAGCAGAACCAGAAGAAACAGAGGGCATTTGGTCTGTCTCCCATAGTAAATACTTACTGCATGTTGTGTGCTTCCTTCCAACCCAATAGCATCTTCAGAGAGTAAACCTGATGGATGTGGGCTTTCGTCTTAGAAGAAGGTGTGAATATGAGAGTATTTGTAGCCCAGACCTGAGATCCATATAGGCTGTCACGCCAGATAAGCGTGGCGCCAGATTTATGCTGCATTTGCATGCACAGACAGTTGTGGTAGTTGACTGGGTATTTATGGCTTGTTTCGCCTGTATTAGTTTGTCGCTTTGCACCTCCGAAGAAGCTTGTGTCACTTCTGCATTGTAACACTTAGTGGTTGAGGGGGAGCTAACAAATAGTGCAACCTTTTAAGCAGCCGCAGCCAGCAGAAAGCTCAGCCTAAGGGGGGGGGGAAGATTGCAGCCGATGCCGGGCACAGCTGGAGGAGGTTGGCTTCAGGAGCAGTCGGGGTATCCACACGCTGTTGCGTGCACCTAAGAGCAAGCCCTCAATAACGTTTGCACTGTACCTGCCAAAGGAAATAGTGATAGCCTTATCAGGCAAAGCAAATGAGGGGCCTGGACCTTCAAAGAAGAAACAGCCTTGCTGCAGAAAGGAAGAAAAGGGATGATTTTTTTTCTGAGGGAGCATGAAGTTTTGTCAGTTAGCATGAACGTCCACCTCATTCTGCGCAGCAGCACAAGAGTGGCAATTCAGCCTCGCTGGAATTAAGGTTACAAAGCTGTACCTGCCAGAAGAGGGCAGCTTAGCTGAAGCCTTTGGCCTGCGACCAAAACCCAAACTTAAAAAATGTTGTGTTTGAGAAGAAGAAACAAGCCACAAGCGCCAGAAGAAACACCGTTTTTGGTGCAAGACAATTTTTTGAACTGTTGAAGACAAGATGCGCAACGCTAGAGCAAGCCCTTTGATGCTCAAGAGCTGCAAACCTAGGATTTACAAACTTCAGAATGCTTAAGGATAGCCAACTATTCTAGCTATCAAATATTCTATATATGCAAAGAAGGCTAGTCTGCAAGCTCTCCAAAAGTAAGACAGGACCAAAACCACCTCCCCTCCGGCCCCCCGGGCCATTTCCCCTCCTATGCAAACCTGCAATCGAAACCTCCCCACAATCTTCACAAGTCATGACCACGTTGAACTTGCTCAGGAAGGTTAAGAGGAAGGTTAAAAGAGCAAGGTGACACCAGAAGAGTACTTGCACCCATATGGGGGAGATACTAATGAACGGCCATTATTAGAATGTTCTGCACAAGTGCACATGAATCAGCAACAATATCTACGCCAACAAGGATACCCTTTAGGTGTGAATTAGTTTAACAGCTGGTGCAAGCGCAAGATTGGTGAACACTTCATAGTAGTTTAATGGGAACCACCACCATCAAACAAGGAAGAGGGGTGTTCAGGGGCGTTAGAAGGGTTCTGAGAAGAACCATGTTCTCCTACTGTACTGTATTGTAGCCTTCTACTTGCATTCTTGATTGGGAGAGGCAAACCGAGACTAATCAAATGCCAGTTTGTTGCAAACAATTGTTGAACATCTAAGGGTCCAGCCCGAGTTCAACAGTGTCTCTTACAATCTCCTTATCCTTAACCTCAAGTCAGCAGTAAAATGAGAATAAAAAATAAGGTTCCCCTGCAGGAAGGCTTCAAGTTCTTTACACATGTCACGTCTCCTCACTCCCTCAAAGGTGGGCAAGATGTCAAAGGCCCAGCACATGTATGTGTGTGGGGGGCGCGTGCGTGCGTGCGTGTATGTGTGTGGTGTGTGTGTGTGTGAGTGTGTGTGTGATTGTGTATGTGTGTGTCTGTGTGTGTGTACGTGTGTGTGATTGTGTGTGTGATTGTGTGTGTGTGATTGTGTGTGTGTGTGTTTGTGTGTGTGTTTGGGTGTTTGTGTGTGTTCTTGTGTGTGTGATTGTGTTTGCATTTGTTTTGTTGTGCTAATGAATGAGTTTGCGAGTGAGCTTGTGCATGTTTGTCAATGTGTGTGTGTG
>LFIK01002759.1_pt1 | contig 14228 bp, 8 predicted proteins | sample 643401 | NCBI WGS metagenome assembly LFIK01 (sample SAMN03777447, study PRJNA286221) | soda lake metagenome | biome: soda lake; feature: Kulunda steppe; material: water; isolation source: sample T5-Br brine of Lake Tanatar-5 | place: Russia: Kulunda steppe | collected 2010-07 | reverse complement strand
GTAGAAGCCCGCAAGCCCGGCCTGCGCCAGCGCCTCCTCCACCCGCTCCCGCCGCGCCCGCCTTCCCTTGACGGTGGGATCGAGGCCGAAGGCGAGATTGGCGCCGACGCTCAGATGCGGGAAGAGCAGGTCATCCTGGAAAAGGATCCCCAGCCGCCGCTGCTGCACCGGCAGTGTGGTGATCTGCGCACCATCGAGCAGCACATCGCCATGCGCCGTGAAGGCCTTGTCGAGGAAGCCGGCCACATAGGCCAGCAGCGTCGACTTTCCCGACCCGCTCGGCCCCATCACGGTCACCACATCCCCCGGCGGCACGATGAGGTCGAGCGCCGCGATCAGCTTCGCCTCGCCGATCGCGATGTCGATCGCGCGCAGGACGAGCCCTGCCGGCACGCCACCCTCGGGCACCCGGTTCCCCTGATCGATCGAGGCCGCGCCATCCATCATGCCATTCCCTTATGCCATTCCTCTTCGGTTGCGATAAATCACCGCCGGCAGGGCCAGCGCGATCGCGTAGATTGTCAGCGGCAGAAGCGCCTGGATGAAGGCGTAGACGCCGATCACCCGCCTGTCGCCCCCGCTCGACAGCGTCACCGCCTCGGTCGTCAGCGTCGCGATGCGCCCCGCACCCGCGAAGAGCGTGGGGAGATAGAGCGCGATGCTCACCGAGAAACCGATGGCGCAGGCGATGGCGAGGGGGCGCGCCAGCATCGGCAGCTTCACGGTGAAGAAGATCCGCGCCGGCGAGGCTCCGAGCGCCGCAGCGCTGCGTGCGTAACGCGGGTCGAGCGCGCGGAATGGATCGGCCAGCGAGAGAAAGACATAGGGCATCACGAAGAGCAGATGCGCCCAGATCACGGCAAACAGCGTCGCATCGAGGGAGAACTGAACCAGCAGCATCTGCGCGCCGAAAAGAAATCCGATCTGCGGCACCAGCAGCGGAATATACAAAGCCCACAAGGCCCCCTGCCCCACGCGCAAGCCCCGCCGCTGCTCGTTTTCGAGACAAGCCAGCGCGAGCACGATGGCAATGAGCGTCGCTGCAGCGGCGATCAGCGCGGTGATCCCGGCCAGAGCCGTGACATTGCCCGCATGCTGTTCCCAGACACGCAGCGACCAGCTCTCGGGCAGGAAATCAGGATAGCGCCAGCGATGCGCGAAGGACCATGCCGCGACGGCCACGAGCGCCGCGAGAGCGAGCACACCGCTCGCCCATCCGATCAGCGCAGTTCCGTGCCAGAACGGCTCGCCGACGCCGCGCCGCCGCCCCCGCGCCACCCAGACCCGGTGCAGCATGCCGACGGGGATCTCCATCAGCCGCCACAACCCGATCCCCGCGACGACGATGAGGAATTGCAGCGTCGCGGCGGCGGAGGCGGGGTAATACATGCCCAGATCATAGCCCGCGAACCAGCGCGCCGCGACGACGGCGAGCGGTGGCGGATTGCCGGGACCAAGGATCAGCGCCACCTCGACATTCGAGAGCGAGAAGGCGAGCACGGCGTAGATCGGCAGCCTGATCTGCCGGTAGATCTGCGGCATGATCACCGCCACGAAACCCCGCGCCGGCCCGTATCCCAGCGCCGAGGCCGCCTGCAGCATCGGGCGCATCGCCACCTGCGTGCTCGCGGCGACGATCATCAGGATGAGATAGACCGTCTCCTTGAGGGCGAGCCCGGCGATCAGGCTCAGGCCGTAGACGTCGTTCACCGTGGCGATGGCCGGCGGGCGCTCCCATCCTGTCGCCCAGGACGAGAGGCCGCGCGCGATCAGGCCGCTCGGGGCGACGAGGAAGGCGAAGCCGATGGCGATGGCGACATGCGGCGTCGCGAGCAATGGCGGCAGCGCCGCGCGCAGGGTCTCGAAGGCCCGCGTCGTGACGCTGGTGGCGCATAGCGCGATGGCGAGGACGAGCGAGATCAGCGTCGAAGCAAAACCGACGAACAGCGTCAGCCACAAAGCCGATCCGAACCCGGCAAAGGCGAAGAGTTCCCGCCAGGGATCGAGCGAGAACGAGCGGGTGCCCAGCACCGGCAGGTAGCCGAAAGCCGGCAGCAGCGTCCAGATCAGCCCCGCGCCGATCGGGCCCATGAGGATCGCGAGGGTGAGGATCGGCGCGAGACGCAGCATCGGCTCAGCGGGTCGTCCGCGCTTCCCATTCCTCCACGATCCGCGTCATCCAGGAGGGATGCGGCTCGAGCAGCACATCGGCGATCTCGTCCGGCGCCGGCATGGCCGGATGCCCCGACGCTTCGGCGAAGAGCGCGCGGGCTTCGTCGTCGAGCGCATCCATGTCGAGCACGGTGAACGCGCCGAGCACGGTCGGGTCCTGCGCATGGGCCTGCGCCTGCGGCGACATCAGGAAATTCGCGACGACCATCGCGCCTGCCTGGTTTGCGGCGTTGTAGGGAATGGCGACGAAGGAGGTGTTGCCGATCGTGCCCCCGTCGAGGAAATAGACCCGCGCCGTATCGGGCAGCAGGCCGGTCTCGGATAGCAGCGCGGCGGTGGCCGGGTTGAAGGTCACCGCGATCTCGATCTCGCCGTCATCGAGCAACCGGTCGAGATCGGCGCTGGAGCCGGGGAAATCCCTTCCGCCACGCCAGAAATGCGGGCGGATCGCCTCATACCACTCCCAGAGCGGCGCGGTCGCTTCGGCGAAACGCGCATCGGTGGCCTCTTCCTGCAGAAGCGCGGGATCGGGGGTGAGCTCGTACAGCGCCTGTTTCAGGAAGGTCGCGCCGAGGAAATTGCGGGCATTGGGATGGGTGAGAAGGCCGGGATTCTCGCGCGCCCAGTCGAGCATCTGCGGGATCGAGCCGGGCAGATCGTCACGATCGACCCGGGCGGAATCATAGACGAAGGCGAGCTGCGCCACCCGCCACGGGGCGGCCATGCCGTCGACGGGGATGGTGAAATCGACCACGTTCGAGGGTTTGCCCTCCTCGTCCACCAGCGCATAATTGGGCAGCGCCTGCGTGAACGGACCGAAGAGCAACTCCTGATCCTTCATCGTGAAGAAATTCGGACCATTGATCCAGATGAGATCGACCGTCCCGCCCTCGTCACGCCCCGCCGCACGCTCCGACACCACGCGCGACACCGCCTCGGCGGTATCGGTGAGCTTGACGTGTTCGATCCGCACGCCATAGCGCTCGCGCAGCTGCGCATCGGCCCAGGCGATGAAGGCATTGGTATTCTCGTCCCCCGCCCAGGCGTTCCAGAACACGGTCTGCCCCTCGGCCTCTGCGACGATCTCCTCCCAGGGGCGCTCGGTGAGCGGCTCGGCATGGAGCTTGGTGAGGCCGCCGAAACCGATCATCGCGGCGAGACCGATGGTGGAGAGAATCCGTAAATTTCGTGAAAAGATCTGGAAGGAACCTGTCGATCTGCGCACGTGCCGTGCTCCCTTGATGCTGTATGGACGAGGATGCGAATCTGCGTGTGTGCTGCGTGACATATACGCATCGAATCCGCGAAAGGTTACACCATCACAGGGTCGTGAACAGGGTTTGCCGTTTGCTTCACGCTGCGAGCAGCGTTAAACAAATGGTTCGAATTCTGCGTCAGTGTATGACGGATCGGTAGCATTTCCGTGTCGTGGGGGCGGCGGAAAGCGGCGGAGTGGTTTATGGGACGTGCGTGCGGGCAGAAGGCCCGGGCCTCGACATGGAAAGCCGGATTGCTTGCCCTCATGGTCGGTTTCACACCGGTCGGGAGCGCGCATGCTTTCGATTTCTTCGGCCTGTTCGGACGCGGCGAAACCGCCCCGGAACCGAGTGCCGACGCACTCCCCTACGATCTGACGATCGACGTCGTCGGCGACGATGCGGCGATTCGCACGGCGATCGAGGATGTCTCGACGCTCCAGCAACTTCGCGGCGACGCGCCCCCTGATGCCGGCTCTCTCGCGCGCCGCGCGCAGGCGGATATTCTGCCTGTCATCGATGCGTTGTGGGGCCTCGGCTACTACAATGCCACCGTCACCATCGACGTGGCCGGCGTGACCATGCGCGTCGGCGTCGATCGTATCGACGAGGCTGCCTCCGCCGCTGCCGGCTTCCGGGATCGCGAGCGGGTACCGGTAAGCATCATCGTCGATCCCGCGCGGCGTTTCGCCATCCGCGACCTGACGATCGTCGATGCGGCGACCGGGCGCAATCTCGGGGCGGAGCTCCCGGAAGACGTGATCGCCCTCCAACCCGGTGATCCGGCCTCCGCCGCGCGCATCCTCAGCGCCCAGGCGCGGATCGTGGACCATTACCGCGAGCAATCGCGCCCCTTCGTGGACATCGCCGCCATCGACCCGGTCGTGCACCACCCGGACGAGGTGATGGATCTGACGATCTCGGTGTCGCCGGGCCCGGTTGCCGGCATCGGGCGGATCTCCGTCAGCGGCAACGAGAATGTAGACGAGCGGGTCATCCGCTCCTTCATCTATACCGAACCGAGCGACCCCTATTCGCCGCAGGCCCTTGCCGGCATACGCACCTCGCTGACGCGGATCGAGGCGCTTTCCTCCGTGCGGATCCGTGAGGGTGAGGAGCTCGATGCCGACGGCACCCTCCCGCTCGATGTCGAGGTCTCAGAACGTCTGCCCCGGGCTTTCGGCGTTTCGGCGCAATTCTCGACCACGGACGGCCCATCGACGCGCGTCTACTGGACCCACCGGAATCTTTTCGGCGGGGCCGAGCGCCTTCGTCTGGAAGCGTCCGCCTTCTATCTGACGGAGGGCGGCGGTGCGCTGTTCGACCGCAATCGCAACTTCATCGATGATCTCGGCGGACGGGTGTCCGCCAGCTTCATGAAACCGGCCCTGTGGGGCACCCGCAACGACTTCCTCGCCGACGCCTTCGTCGAGCGTGATCGTGCCGACGGCTTCGACACACGGCTTGTGAACGTCACCACGGGTATCCGTCATCGCTTCTCGGATACGTTCAACATTCAGGGTGGCGTCGAATTCGAACGAGGCCAGACCAAGGATGACGTGCGCAAACGCGATTACCGCCTCGTCGGCCTGCCTTTGAACCTCAGCTTCGATTCAAGTGACAACCGGCTCGAACCGACCGAGGGCTGGCGCATCACTGCCGGGGTGACGCCCTATCTCGGGGCGCTGGGGTCATCCCTGAACATGGTCAGGACGCGCTTTGACGCCGCAACCTATTTCGCGCTGGACGACCGCGCCCGCTACATCCTCGCCGCCCGCGTGGGTGTCGGCTCTCTCGTCGGAGCGGATCTGGAGAACATCCCGGCGAACCGGCGTTTCTTCGCCGGCGGTGGCGGCTCGGTACGCGGCTATGCCTATCGCAGCCTGAGCCCGAGCCGAGACGGGCGTCCGATCGGCGGGCGCTCGCTGATCGAGGGCTCGCTCGAAGCACGCATCCGCATCACGGACACGATCGGCATCGTGCCCTTCATCGATGCCGGCGGCGCCTTCCGCGAGAGCTATCCCGATTTCGGCGAGCGGGTTCGCTTCGCCGCCGGGCTCGGCCTGCGCTACTATACCGGCATCGGCCCGATCCGGCTCGACGTCGCCTTCCCGCTCCAGAAGGAGGCGGGGCAGCGCGGCTATGGCGTCTATCTCGGAATCGGGCAGGCTTTCTGATGATGAAACCGATCCGCACCCTCATCGCCGTTCTTCTTCTCGCCATATCGACAGGTATCGGCGGCTGGTTCCTGCTCGCGACACCCGGGCAGGCGGACGAGGAACAGGGCGCCCTCGCCTCGCTGATCTCCCGGCTGCTGACGACGCCGACGACGCGCGTCTCCATCGGCGATATCGAAGGCGCATTGTCGTCCACGGCAGTCATCTCCAACATCACCATTTCAGACGAGGAAGGCCCCTGGCTGCGGCTTGATCGCGTCCAGCTCGACTGGAGCCGCACGGCGCTGCTGCGTCGTCGCCTACAGGTGAATGCGCTCGAAATCGGCACGGTGCAGTATCTGCGCCCCGCCGAAACCCGCCCCGACGAACGCGCCGTCGCCGAAGACGGGCCGATCTTCCCCGAATTGCCGCTGGCGGTGCGGGTAGAACGGTTCCAGCTCGAAGAACTGATCGTCGGCGAGCCGGTTTTCGGCGAGGAAGCACGCTTCACCGCTGAAGGGAACGCGCGGCTGGGTGACCCGTCCGAAGGGCTCGATCTCACCTTCGCCGCACGCCGCCTCGATGCCGAGGGCAGCTTCGACACGGAGCTGACCTATGTGCCGGAGACCAACCGGCTCGCCATCACCCTCGCCTATGACGAACCCGCAGGCGGCATCGCCGCACGGCTGCTCGATCTGCCAGGGCGCCCGCCGGTCTCGCTGACCCTCTCCGGCGATGACCCGCTGGAGGATTTCGACGCCAGCCTCGCCTTTACCGCCGGACCGGATATCGGCGCACAGGGTCAGGTGCGCGTGATGCGTGTCGATGATGCCTATGATCTCGATCTCGACCTCGCTGCCCGCCTCGCCGGGCTGATGCCGCCGGCGGCAGCACCCTTCTTCGAGGGCGAGACCCGGCTGTCCGGCGCCGCCTCTCTGCGTGACGATACCAGTTTCGCCCTGCGCGATCTCAGCCTGCGCACCGCCGTCGCGGCGCTCTCGGTCAGCGGATCGATCACCGCCGACCGGCAGCTCGATGTGCAGGTGACCGGGCGCGCGCTTCAGGGCGCGGACGGCACGGCACGTGCGGGCGATGTCGCCGTGGCCGATCTCGCCCTCGACATGCACCTGCGCGGCCCCCTCATGGCCCCGCAACTCGACGGCAGCATCGCGGCATCGGGCGTGGAGACGCCGGACGCGGATATTGGTGAACTCGACCTGCGCATCGCCTCCGCACCGATCGGAGATGCCGACCCGGCAGAGCGCTTCGACTTCCGGCTCGACGCCCGGGCGGCGGATGTCGTCCTCGCCGATTCGGCTCTGAACCGCGCCCTCGGCGGATCGATCGAGATCGACGCGCGCGGCGAAGTGGGCACGGACGGCGTCGCGGATGTCGCGCAGGCGCGGCTGCTGACGCCGACCTTCGCCGGCAATGTCGCGGGCCGGATCGGCGCCGAGGTGATCGATGCGACGCTGAGCGCCCAGATCGCCGACCTCTCGCCGTTCTCCAGCCTCGCCAGCCGCCCCCTGCGCGGGGAAGCGGAGCTGACCGCCCAGATCGCGGGCAACCCGTCCGTCGACCAGGTGGTCGTCGCCCTTTCCGGTGATCTGCGCAATTTCGCCAGCGGTGCGGATGCGATCGACGGATTGCTTGGAGAGCGCGCGACGATATCGGGGCGCGTTTCGCGGATCCCGCAGGGGCTCGCCTTCGACGGCTTGCGCCTTGCCGGCGAGAATCTGGAAACGACCATCGACGGACGCGCCGACGATACCGCCGCGGATATCCGCCTCGATCTCACCATCCCCGAACTCGCGCTGCTCGACGAGCGGATCGCTGCAGGCCGGTTGATGGGTGATCTGCGCCTCACCGGATCGCTCGAGCGTCCCGATCTCGCCGGTGAGCTCCTGGTGGCCGACATGGTAGCGCTCGAACGCAACGTCCCGCGCCTCGCCGTCACGCTGGATGCGCAGGACCTGACCGGTTTGCCGGATGCGCGGCTCACACTCGACGGGCTGGTGGCCGGCAATCCGGCCCGTGGCGGCTTGCGCCTGCGTGAGCGCGCCGCCGGTGGCTATGCGCTGGAAGATCTCGACATCACCATCGGCTCGGCCCGGCTTGCCGGTGCGGTCGATCTCGATGCCGAGAACCGCGCCGAGGGGCGGATTTCCCTTGCCGCGCAGGAACTCGACGATCTGAGTGCGCTCGCCCTGACGGAATTGAGCGGCGCCCTCGAGGCCACCATCGATCTCGCCATCCGCGACGGCGGGCAGGATGCGCGCGTGACGGCGCAAGGTAGCCGGCTCGGCCTCGGCGAGGTCAGCCTCTCGGCTTTCGAAGCCGACATGCAGGGGCGCGACCTTTTGCGTGCGCCGGCCTTCGAGGGACAGGTCTCGGCTGAACGGCTTGCAGTCGCCGGGCAGGAATTCACGCGTGTCGCGCTCGATGCCGAGGGCGTCGCCGATCGCACGCGCTTCAGCGCCGAGGCCCGCGCGCAGGGGTTCGATCTTGCAGCGCGCGGGGAAGTCGCGCCGCGTGACGACGATCTCCTGCTCACGCTCGACAGCTTCTCCGCGACCCGCGGACAGCGCAGCATCAGCCTGGCCCAACCGGCGCAGATCACCCTCCAGGACGCCATGGCGCGGATCGACGCGCTGGTGATCGCCGCAAATGGCGGGCGCATCAGCATCTCCGGCGATGCCGGTGAGCGGCTGGACCTGTCGATCGACGTCGCCGCCCTGCCGCTTTCGGTCGCCGAGATCTTCGCGCCGGGGATCGGCCTCACCGGTACCGCCGAGGGCTCGGCGCGCCTGACCGGCCCTGCTGACGCGCCCGAGGGCAATTATCGCATCAACCTTGCCAATGTCTCCCTGCCACAATTGCGCGAGGCAGGCGTTCCATCGCTTGAGATCCGTGCCTCTGGCACCCTCGCCAACGGGCGCGCTGGCGTCGATGCCACCATCGAAGCGGCGGCAGCCTCCCTGCGCCTGACCGGCAGTGTCCCGCTCGATCCGGTGGGCGAACTCGATCTGCGCGCTGATGGCAGTATCGACCTTGGTGCAGCCAATCTGGTTCTAGCACCACAAGGCCGGCGCCTGACCGGGTCAGCTGATGTCTCCGCGACCATTCGCGGCATGAGCGCAACGCCGCGCATCGACGGCAGCGCCACGGTTTCCGGCGCGCGGTTCACCGATGAGTCACTGGGTCTCGATATCTCCGCCATCAACGCGCGGCTTGTCGCCGAAGGGGACGTGTTGCGCATCGAGAGCTTCAACGCGGCGACGCCGGGTGGCGGCAGCCTTGGCGCCAGCGGACAGGTGCGGATCGACCCCGCGGCAAATTTCCCCGGTGAAATCACAGTGACCGGTCGCAATGCCCGCCTCGCGGACAATGCGCTGGCAACCGCCACCGCCGATCTCGACCTGTCTCTGACAGGCCCGCTGGCCGCCTCGCCCCTGATCGCCGGACGCGTCACTCTGACGACGCTCGACATCTCGGTCCCGGATCGCCTGCCCACGACCCTGCAGCCGCTCCCCGGCACCCGCCATGTCGGAGCCCCCGAAACCGTGCTTGCGCGCCTCGCCATCCGCGATGCGCAGGCTCAGGCCGGGCGCGGCGCTGCTTTCAATGCGCGGCTCGATCTGACGATCGACAGCCCGAACCGGATCTTCATTCGCGGACGCGGCATCAATGCCGAGCTCGGCGGTACGCTGCGCCTGACCGGGACGAGCCTCGACCCGGTCGCGATCGGCGGCTTCGAGTTGCGGCGCGGGCGTTTCGACCTTCTCGGCCAGCGCCTCGACTTCACCCGAGGCTTCCTCGACTTTTCCGGCGATCTGGTTCCCTTCCTCGATTTCGTCGCGGAAACCCAGACCAGCGACGCCACCGTGAGCATCAGCGTCACCGGCCCGGCGAATGATCCTGCCATCGTGCTGAATTCTTCGCCCGAATTGCCGCAGGACGAGATCCTGTCGCGCATCCTGTTCGATCGCGCAGCCGGCGGGCTCTCCGGCGCACAGGCCGTGCAGCTCGCACAGGGCATCGCCACGCTGACTGGCGGTGGCCCTGGCGTCTTCGACCAGTTGCGCCGCGCCCTCGGTGTCGATAGCCTCGACATCAGCGCCGATGCGGAAAGCCCGGCGGTGGGCGTCTCGCGCTACATCGCCGACAATGTCCGTCTCGGTGTGCGGGCGGGCGCGCGGCCTGAGGATACCGGCGTGTCGGTCGATATCGACCTGACGCGGCGGCTGCGGCTCCAGACGCAGGTCGGCGCCGATGGCCGCAGTTCCGTCGGAATCGGCTACGAAATCGAGTATTGATCCGAAATCGCTTTTGAGGGGAGTTCGCCGTGAAGATCGACGGAACCCATTACCGCACCATTTTCCCAGCCGGCGATGGCGACGGCGTCATGGTCATCGACCAGACCAAACTGCCCTTCGCCTTCGAGCTCCTGCGCCTGCGCGACATGGAAGAGGCCGCCCAGGCGATCATCACCATGATCGTGCGCGGGGCGCCGCTGATCGGTGCGACGGCGGCCTATGGCCTCGCCATGCAGATGCGTGTCGATGCGTCCGATGCCTCTCTCGAGAAGGCCGTCACACGCCTCACCGCGACGCGACCGACCGCCGTCAACCTGCACTGGGCGCTCGCGCGCATGCAGCAGCACCTGTCCGCCCTGCCGCCCTCGGCGCGCGCGGATGCCGCCTGGGCCGAAGCTGCGGCGATCTGCGACGAGGATGTCGAACAATGCCGGCAGATCGGCGCCCATGCCATGACGCTGATCGCGGAGCGTCATCGCGAGACCGGGCGCCCCGTCAATATCCTGACCCATTGCAATGCCGGCTGGCTCGCCTGCGTCGATTGGGGAACGGCGCTGTCGCCGATCTACCAGGCGCATGATGCGGGCATCCCCGTCCATGTCTGGGTGGACGAGACCCGCCCGCGTAACCAGGGCGCTGCGCTGACGGCCTATGAGCTCGGCGGACACGGCGTCCCTCACAAGGTCATCGTCGACAATGCCGGCGGCCATCTGATGCAGCATGGCCTCGTCGACATGTGCATCACCGGCACCGATCGCACCACGGCGACGGGCGACGTCGCCAACAAGATCGGCACCTATCTCAAGGCGCTGGCGGCGCAGGATAACGGCGTGCCGTTCTACGTCACGCTCCCCGCCTCCACGATCGACTGGGCGATCGAGGACGGCGTGCGCGAGATCGAGATCGAGGAGCGCGCGGCCAGCGAAGTGACGCATCTGACGGGGCGCACCGATGACGGCGGGATCGCAACGATCCAGGTGACCGCCCCCGGCTCGCCGGCGGGCAATCCCGCTTTCGACGTGACGCCCGCCAGGCTGGTCACGCGGCTGATCACAGAGCGCGGGATATGCGCCGCCAGCCGCGAGGGACTGCTATCGCTCTATCCGGAAAGGCGCGCGGCAGCGGAGTGAGGCTCACGCCACCTTGCGCTGATAATCCTTCACGTCGGTGAAGCGGATCGCCGGCCAGCGCTCGGCATCGTATTGCAGCGAGAACGGCGAGGGCGCCATGAAGACCGGGGCGCCGTCGAGGTCGTTCGCCATGGCCGAATTGTTCGCCGCCATGAACTTGTCGAGCTCGGCCCGGTCATCCGCCTCCACCCAGCGACACAGGCTGAAACGCACCGGCTCGTAATCGATCGGCAGATTGTATTCCGCCCCGAGCCGCTCCTTCAGCACGTCGAGCTGCAGCGCGCCGACCACGCCGACGATGGCGCCGGAACCGTCGAAGGGGATGAAGAGCTGGACGACGCCCTCCTCCGCAAGCTGCTGGAGCGCCTCACGCAGCTTCTTCTGCTTCATCGCATCGCCGATCTTGACGCGGCGCATGATCTCCGGCGCGAAGCTCGGCACGCCCCGGAAAACGATCTGCTCGCCCTCGCTCAGCGTGTCACCGATGCGCAAAGTCCCGTGATTGGGAATGCCGACCACGTCGCCAGCATAGGCTTCGTCGGCGATGGCGCGATCCTGGGCGAAGAAGAATTGCGGCGCAGACAGCGTGATCGGCTTGCCGGTGCGCACCAGCTTCGCCTTCATCCCCCGGGTCAGCTTCCCGGAGCAGACCCGCATGAAGGCGATGCGGTCGCGGTGATTGGGATCCATGTTGGCCTGGATCTTGAAGATGAAGCCAGTCATCTTGCGCTCATCGGCCTCGACCATGCGCCCCTCGGCCTCCTGAGCGCGCGGGGGCGGCGCGATCGTGCCGAGCGCGTCGATCAGATCGCGCACGCCGAAATTGCGCAGGGCGCTGCCGAAGAAGACCGGGCTCAGATGCCCCTCGCGGAAGGCGGCGAGATCGAAGGGGCGCAGGCCCTCGCGCGCGAGCTCCACCTCCTCGCGCCACTCGTCGACATCATATTGCGAGAGCAATTCGTCGAAGAGCGGATCATCCGGGCCGGAGACCCTGGTCGCCTCTGCCTCCTCGTCGAGGCGACGGATTGTATTCTGGGCGAGGTTGTAGGTACCGGCGAAATCCTTGCCACGCCCGATCGGCCAGGTCACCGGCGCGGTGTCGAGGGCGAGCGTCTTCTCGATCTCGTCGAGAAGATCGAACGGGTCGCGGGTCTCGCGGTCCATCTTGTTGATGAAGGTGACGATCGGGATGTCGCGCAGGCGGCAGACCTCAAACAGCTTGCGCGTACGGTCCTCGATGCCCTTGGCGGCATCAATGACCATGATGGCGGAATCGACGGCGGTGAGGGTGCGGTAGGTGTCTTCCGAGAAATCCTCGTGGCCCGGCGTGTCGAGCAGGTTGAAGACGCGCCCGTCATATTCGAAGGTCATCACCGAGGTCATGACCGAGATGCCGCGCTGGCGCTCGATATTCATCCAGTCCGAGCGCGTGTTGACCCGGTTGCGCTTCGCCTTCACCTCACCGGCGAGCTGGATCGCGCCGCCGAAGAGCAGCAGCTTCTCGGTCAGCGTGGTCTTGCCCGCATCCGGGTGTGAGATGATGGCGAAGGTGCGACGGATCGAAACGGGATCGTCGGGGCGGGTCTGCTCGGTCATGGGATCACTGGGCTGTTCGCTCGGGACGCGCGTTCACGCGGCCCGGCAGGCATTTCGGCCCTCCACTTGGCGCATGCGGCGACGAATTGCAATGCGGATCAACCCGCGCAGGCCTCACAGGCCCTCGGCGCCCCGGCTCATCGCCGCGATGCCGGTGCGCGCCACTTCCTTCAGGCCCACCGCCGTCATCAGCTTGATGAAGCGCTCGACCTCCTCGCTCGCCCCCGTCAGTTCGAAGACGAAGGAATGCAGGGTCGCGTCCAGCGTCCGCGCGCCGAAGGCCGATGCGAGGCGCAGCGCCTCCACCCGGTGTTCGCCCTTGCCGACCACCTTGACAAGGCACAATTCCCGCTCCAGCGCCTCACCATCGACCGTCAGATCATCGACCCGATGCACGGGAACGAGGCGTTCGAGCTGATACTTGATCTGCTCGATCACATTCGCCGTGCCGGCGGTGACGATGGTGATGCGGGAGATATGCTTCTCGTGCTCGGTTTCCGAGACGGTCAGGCTCTCGATATTGTAGCCGCGCCCGGAAAACAGGCCGGCAATGCGCGCCAGCACACCCGGCTCGTTATCGACGATCACCGCAAGCGTATGGCGGTTGACGGTCTGGGTGACGGTCTGTTCCGGGTAATGCGTCTGGCTGTTCATCGTCTCTTCCACCCTCACTGCGCTGGCGCGCGATAATCCGCGATCGGCTCTTCGTCAACCTCGTCATGGGGCACGACCCATGTCTCGCGCAAGGCCTGATCATGCCATTCCCGGAAAGCCGGCAGCGCCATGACCGCATCCATATAGGCGCGGATATCCGGATCGACCGGCCAGGAATAGGTGTCGAGGCGGGTCAAGACCGGCGCATACATCGCATCCGCCGCGCCGAAATCGGCCCCGAACAGAAACGGCCCGCCGGCACCGAAGCGCGCGCGCGCATCCCGCCAGATCGCCGTGACCCGCGCAACATCCGCAGCCACGTCCGGGCCGCGATCACGATGGGCGAAGCGCCTGGCGAGGTTCATCGGCAGCGCCGCGCGCAGGGCGCGGAAGCCGGCATGCATCTCCGCCGCGATAGAGCGCGCCAGGGCGCGGGCTGTGGGCGCCTTCGGCCAGATCGGGAGATCGGGATGCATATCAGCGAGGGCATCCATGATCGCGAGCGATTCCCACACCACCACATCGCCATCGATCAGAACCGGCACCTTGCCGGCGGGCGAATAGCGCAGGATCTGCTGGCGGGTATCGGGCTGGTCGAGCGGTATCATCACCTCGTCGAAGGCAATGCCGTGATGACGCATCAGGATCCAGGGTCGCAGCGACCAGGAGGAATAGTTCTTGTTGGCAATGACGAGCGTCGGCATGAAGGGGCGCCCCTGCGGCTATGTGTATCTCGCGTAGCGGCGCGATGGGCCGCACACGCCTTATACACAACACTCGGCGAGGCCGCATCCCCCGTCATGCATGACGCCGGAACGCCGCCTCACCACATGTCGAGGGCGACGCGGGCCTCGTCCGACATCCGGCTCTGGTCCCAGGGCGGGTCGAAGGTCATGTTGACCGTCACGCTCTGCACGCCCTGCACCCCGGCCACGGCATTCTCCACCC
>LFIK01002758.1_pt1 | contig 14231 bp, 13 predicted proteins | sample 643401 | NCBI WGS metagenome assembly LFIK01 (sample SAMN03777447, study PRJNA286221) | soda lake metagenome | biome: soda lake; feature: Kulunda steppe; material: water; isolation source: sample T5-Br brine of Lake Tanatar-5 | place: Russia: Kulunda steppe | collected 2010-07 | reverse complement strand
GCTGCCGCCACCCATCCATATCACACAGGCACCGCAGCCTCTCTACTCTCATTTATACTCAGACCCAACCAGGCTCGTGTCACATGGGGACACCAGGCTCCTGGCCGGGCGACCAGCGCCTCAAGGAAGACGTGACAAAGCACCTGCCCTTGTTCAGTTTTAGTGGCCTCAGCAGGCAGAGAGGTTTTACCAACCCAACAGGCACCAGAGGATTGACCTTGTCTGTGCATGCTTGCTTGGCCTGCAGGCCTGCTACAGGGTTTTAGAGTACCATCTTACTTCTTTGCATGGATGACAAGGATAGGTTAGGTTAGGTCACAGAGCTGTACCTGCCGAACGAGGGCAGCTTAGCTGACAAGGATAAGGCCTTCAGTCAAGAAGTGTGACTGCTACCTTACTTCTTTGGCTCTTGAACTTCACTAAGTATGTGATAAGTGTGGCTTGCAGGCAATTCAAGGCGAAAAACACACTCTTTTCCTGTGTCCTTGCATGCAAATGTGTTCGTTGAGGCTTCAATTAGCAGACTTGTTTCATGATTTACCACTGGCACACAAATTTACTGTCAATCAGACTGGGGCTTTTTAATTCTCCCAAGCTTGTTCTGGGGATGTCTTAAATTTTTCCAGAAACAAACTAATGATTCCTATCGTTTCATCTCAGAGCTTATGGATGTTTTCTGTATGGCTGGTGTTCACCAGCAACCTGAACAGTCAAACTACCTGGCTGAAGGTCAAACTTAAACTTGTAAACTTGAACTTTACTACCTATGTGTTGGTTTTAAGCTAGCAGTCGCAATTCTTGACTGAAGGCCTTATCCTTGTAAACCTTGTATGTGTTGGTTTTAATTGCAGGCCCGATGGGCTTCAGCCGAGGTGCCCTCAATCGGTAGCTATGTAACCCTTGCCTTGATCGGCAGATACAGTACTGCTGCTCAAATACAGCCTACTGTTGGGCAGTCTTCTGGTGTTGCTTAACTTTTCTTGCATTCCTTGAGGTTGTCCTTTTTCTTGGACTTGCATGTTGAATTACTTGACTGAGGCCTTATTCTTGTAACCTTGTAACAGTTACCCTTACATACTGCCTTGAAGCAATCAAGGTGGTAAGGCGTTGCCTCATTCACTATCGATATTGAAGGACGCCACTTTAAGGAAGAGTTGCAGATGTTGAGAACATGAGCACTTTGCAGTTAGGCATTCAAGGCAATTTGGCGGTAGGCTACATTACTATCCCACTCTGCATCAATTTTGAGCATTTGCAGGGGCATCAGCTAAGCGCACTCATAAACAATGTTTAGCATGGCATCGAGATACAAACAGAAGCCAGAGCATCATTAAAACAATATGCCGCCCCACGTGCGAGCTTATTGACAATCACATCATCAAACTAATTGTTTGCAGTCTCCTCCTTGCAGTTTTATGCGGCTATCAAGAAAGCTTCAGGCTGGATGAAAAAAGAAAAATTCACTACTTTGGTCATGCTCAGTAACCTTGCCTCGTGCCACGTGACCAATTCCCTACTTTAACGCCCCACAGATCGCACAGCGGATGAACAGAGCCTCCTTGCCTGAATGCACATAAGTGCATGCCTGGCAGGCCCAGCTTTGCGGTGTGCTGCTGTTGCCTTTGTACACCGGCCTGGCAGGACCCAAGGCTGGCTGGGCCATTGCATGAGACCCTGGCAAGCTGCCCTGCATCCGGTGCCACGGCTGCTGCTGCAGCTGCTGCTGAGGGTGCTGAAACAGATGTAGCTCATGCTGCTGCCGCTCGTACTCCTCTACTTCCAGGCATGCCGCGATGGCACCATCGCTACCTTGGCTGCTGAGCAGCGCATGCTGCTGGTGCACAGCTGACCTAGGCGCACCGTAATTAAGGGGCGGTACATGGATGGCGGCCTCTGTGCTTCTGCTGGCCTCCCAACCATCCCCAAGCCAGTCATGAGGTGCTGCACCATTGTACCTGCCGACGCCTGGCTGGCAGGTGGCCTCAGTGGTGCCCTTCCAACAACCATGTGTCTGCTGCGGCAGCTGGTTGGGGCGCCCAAGAGCGGAGGATGCACTAGGTGGCCAGAGCGGGGGGGGCTGGTGCTGTGCTGGTTGGGCATTCGGTAAGGGCATAGGGACAGGTTGGCCAGGGAAAGTGTGGGATGAGGACGCCGAGGATGTGGAGGCTACAGGATGGGAGGGTCGGGTGCTCGGGGAGGGCATAGACGGGAAGGTGGTGTCTGAGGATGCCACAGATGACAGGGGAGGCACGGGCGCAGGCGCTGGCTCAGATGCCAAGAGCATTGCTTCCTGCATCTGCTTGTTCAGCGCACCTGCGTCAGCATGTGGGTGGATGGGTGCGGTGAACTGATTTTAAAACTCGGGACGATGCACACACGGGAAAGCACAGAGACCAGGCACAGAACAAGGAAAAGCCCATCCCAGCATGCAGCTTTCCATTTATTGAGATACCGGCATTGTTAGGCGTATTAAATGAAAAACTGCTCCGTGTCCATCACATCAAAGTTTGGGTGGCACATTTCCGCGCTTGTCTACAAATGCATGTGTTTATACGCGGATAGTTGGGCCCTGAGCATTCATAAACCCCATGGCATTCCTTCAGGAGGCAGAAAGCTGAATGGCATGCATACCCTATCCAGGCAACGACATGAAAGTTGCCGTTCAGAGGTTTCAAAGAGTCCACCTTGCAAAAGAAGAAGATGTGCTTAAACTGCTTCACCCACATTGCTGCTCGAGCTTCTTGCGCAGGGCAAGGTTCTCAGTGTCGAGCTGGTGTAGCTGCAATCGCAAACAAGTTTGAAGCAAGAGATGAGCATTAAGAGGTGTTAAGCATGACAGTTTGTCTAGTCAACCTGTTGGACCTAGCTCTGCGTGCCAATTCTGATTCTGCAATGACTTGATGCATTGCAGCTGCTGTAAAGCCAGTAGCTTTTAATCAACGGTAGCCTGTCACTTGGTTCATTCCCAGGCAACCACATCCTCTGCGTACAAAGATTACGCTGGGAGTACCGAAAAAAGGCTCAGCAACAGACGCAAGCAACATGGCCAGTCCTCAGTCACAGACCTGCATGCGCATATCCAGCATCTGGTAGACATCCTCCTCCTCTCCAGCTCCATCATATGCAGATACACCCTCGTCCACCATTTCGCCCCCTGCATGCGAAAGAGTCAACCTCTGGGCTAAAGCCTGGCCCTCGATTTCATTAACACCTTTGCATTCACTGGCTGTGTATCAAAACATGCAGGTAAGGAGGGAGCAGTACCCTTTCAGCAACCACCAACCTGTTGTCCCCTCTCTTGCCCAACCCTGCAGCTCATTGTGTTCTGCTGCACCCTGCGCTGCTGCACCCTGGCGTTGGTGAGCACTGTTAGGCTTTGGCCGCGGTGGGGCTGGCTCTCTCCACGAGGCAGAGACTGAAGGTATGGAAAAGAGAAATCAGCGGATTTGAGTGGGAAACTGGACTCGCATCCAGCGAGTGTGGCCCCCAAACTCAGGGGCAATAGGCTACCTACCTGCATCACCTAACAGTACACTAAGTGTGGCATCTGGGTCCCCCCAATGACATCTGGCTTGCTCTAGAGCAAGCTGGCTTGCTGATCTCTGCGTGCAGCTTCCGCGCGTGCTGAGCCGCTGCATTCAATATCTCAGTTAAAGACGAACTGTAATAACATGATTATATCCCTTGAGAAGCGGCATCTCATGTGCTGAAACGACAGCTCAGTTCGCAAACCGGTTGTTCCTTATAAAATCACAATGCTTTCCTTGGTGCTAAACGTGTGGAAAGAATGGGAAAGCCGTGTCATGGAAGATTTTCCGCTACAAGTAAAGGCCATGCTGACCATTGCAGTTGCTTTCTTTGTGCTGGGCAAGCTTATGCGCCTGGCCTTTAAGTTTTTCCCGGATGATAAAGACAACGTCCAGGCAGTGTCCCGACTCGTGGGCTACATCCATCATGTGAGTGCGCAGGAGTTTGTATGTGCCTGCCGCTAGCCACCAGCAGACCCTCGTTCACTTGCAATTGCAAGGATGTATGCGCACATAGACATAGGCACATGTATACTTGTGCCCGCGCCGATTACACACTTGTGCACTGATGCACGCTCGCACGCACACACGTGCACACACGAACACACATACATACACACACACACATACACACACAAGCGCACACACGCACGCGCGCACACATGCAAGTTTATGCTTTGAGGGCTTTGAGCACTGAATTAGAGTTAAGCGCCTTCTTTGCTGTGTTTCTGCAGGGGATTCAAGTGCCCTTGGCGTTCTACATCCTCCAAAACCCTGAGTTTTGGAATAACAAACTCCGAGCACACAATCCTGAGTCCTTCACCCTCATGATCTTGAGTGCTGGCTACTTCCTGCATGATTTTGTTCACTCAGTTATTCATGTAAAGGAAGAGGGTGTAGAGTACGTGTTCCATGGGGGAGCCAGCCTTTTTGTGTACCTGGGTGCCCTTCTTTTTAACCCTCCCGCTTTTCACTTTTATGGAGCTGGCTTTATTTTGTGGGAGGTCAGCAGCTGCTTCCTTCATTTTGGTAAGTAGCTGTCATCCAAAGAGCTTGCGTTTGGCACAAGTGCACAGTAAGCAAACTAGACATAGAGCAGACGGCCAAACACCACAGGTCCAGACCTAGAGTTGACTTGGTTGACCTGTGATCAGGCATGGAAATAAATCAAATCGCTCTCCATACCTTGTGCAGCGCACACCTGTGATGAGTGGAGCATCAGCAGCCAACGGTCATGCAGCTGCTCATCCGTGCATGCACGCAGGCTGGTTCCTGCACAAGCTGGGCAAGTATACATTCCTGCAGTTCCTCAACGGTGCTGCAGTGCTGCTCACGTTCTTCGTCTTCCGCTTGCTGTGGGGGCCTTACCTGTCAATTAGGTGAGACTGTGTGTCCGGAGTGGGCAAGTTTCAACGACTATTTGACACTAGTTGCCAAGGTGTTGATGCAGGTGCTTGAGCATGCATGGGATGACAGCCCCTAAACTCTCTTCATTTGGAACCCAAAAGATGCTTTTGTGACCAGATGCTCTCACCCAATGCTTGCCAATAGACGAAGTCCAGCAGACAGCTTGCTGCTAGATTATTACTCTAAGTTTATACTCCTGCCTAAGGGGCCTTTCTTTTCATGAAATTTGAGATAACTAAAAGGTTTTTCCTTACATGACATTTGAAATTACATTTTGTAATGTCATCATAGATTTTGCACAGGCACTCAACAATCACAACCGGAAATGCGCATAACCTGTGAGCATTTATCTTCGAGTTCACCCTTTAAATTCAGCCTCAGCCACCCAACGTATGCCCACCCTGACGCACGTATAAACTGGAAAACCTGCCGCAATGCATGATGCAAAGTTACACCTTCAGCGTGCAAGCCAGAGCCTGCCCCATCTTATGCCATGAAGTGATCTAACTTTTGAAGCGATTATGTTAGTGTGCGTATGTGATAATCATAATATGGTAATGGCTTGGCAAGCAATTAAGCCTGCAGGCTCATCTTTGCATCTCGTCGATTTAACAGCGCTCAGGCATGTTTTCAACCACCCTCCTTGTCCTGCAGCTTCTTCCTTGAGACGCAAGCCCCCCCCTTCAATGGCAACACTTGCGTTGTCTTCTGCTACTTTGCGTCGACAGCCTTGAATATGCTCAACTGCTACTGGTTCTACTTGCTCTGCCGCAAGGCTGTGCGCATGGCCAAGGGGGCAGATAAGGACAAGGACAAGTAATTGGGTGGCTGCAAAAATGAAGCTGTGGCCAATGATGACCATCGCTGGGTTTGGTAGCCATAATGGGTGTCCAGATTTGCTCATGGATCATCGTTCATTTGCACTGAATGATGCACATATAGAGGGCGTCATCAACCACTTTAGCGTTCCTACTCTCTGCATCGAATTTATTTTCTTGTGCTGATTTGTGGGTTCTGCATTGCAGAGCACAACTCGTTCACTCAACATTCATTGTATCCTCCTGGTTCATTCAGCTATCACCTTTTCGGCAGCCTACTAGCTGTAGAGCTTTGCATTGAATGCAGAAATTGATCTCTTCTAGTAGTTGTTCATTGGAGATTAGGCGAGGCTGGATGAGGGCAGACCATGGATCTAAAATGAAAGTGTGCCTAGAAAGCGAGGTAGAATGTAAGAGTATGATCATTGCAACAGGAGGTTGCAATTGCTAACCGGTGCCAGCCGCGAGGGGCCAAAAGGGTTGGGTGCAAGTCCCCCCGCACCTTCAAAGGAGTACTACTCCTTCCTAGTAGGAAGATGCCAAAGAAAAGAAAAACTACGTAGGCAGTGAAACCACTCCCTACATCGATTAAGGAAAAGGAGACACATTGGCCCGAAGAGCCGTGAGTCTCCTCCACCAGGGAGAATAAAGAACTAGTGAGGATCTGGAGGGTGACAAGCCGCCCCCTGCTCCAGACCAAGACCTTGAGAGCAACAGGATTTTTCATGAGTGCGTCTACTTTATGTGCATAGAGCACAGAATGAGCATGTAACTTGAGGGCAGTATTATGCATGTATTTAGGAAGGGTGTATGGCAAATGTGTGACCAGGGCCCCACCTGGTAAGGATGGCGCACCATTGATGGTAAGTGGAGCGTTTGCTGTTGCGCTCTCACGGATGTATATCAGAATAAGGTGTCCAATAATCCAAGTGCCTCTCCCTGAGGTCCACAACAAAACGACCAAGATCAATGGGTTCACACTTCAGCAGCCTTTCCTTGAACAAGTAGGATTGTGTGAGAACATTCATAGCAGACAGGATGTGGGATGACCAACAATCATCGCACCGTGAGCTCAGTTGCTTGTCAGCATGTTAGATCTTTCTCGCAGTGGAGCGATTGCTTTGGGTTAAAGCATTGTATAGCCGTACTGCCGCCCGGAACCACTTGATGCAGACTACAGAAACAAGAATTTACAAAGTTTGGATTAACAGCCACTCCTGGCAAAAGAGTGCGCAGGCATCATCAGTTAGCAAGCCCTCAAGACCGTCTGTGACATTACCGTCATGGTATCATGATGTGCCAAAAGAAAATTTTGTAGGTAAGGTTACTTGAAGACAGGTTCGGCTATGAAAACACTCGACCGTCGTAGATGACGACCATTAGGTTATACCATAGATGTAACCCCTCTACTGTACGGTAACCATAGAAACAGTTCAATGTAGTAGGTCTTACCACTGTTTCTGTTGCTTTCCTTTTCTTATTCTTTCTTAGCCATGCTGTGAGCCTGGTACCACAACCCGTTAGGATGCAGCATTCTCTCATGATCCCCCCTACTGATCAGAGTGACTAACTAGGTAGCACCAAATAGAAGTCAATGGAGATCAGGAGGATTAGTATCAAACTATGATACCATACATATCATACTATATATGCTACTATGATGCTATCATACCGTGTATATCAGATAGCGATCATAGCATGATATATGGTATGATAGCGTCATAGTCACCTACTGATCAGAGTGACTAACTAGGTAGGACCAGATAGAAGTCAATGGAGATCAGGAGGTTTAGTATCAAACTATGATACCATACATATCATACTACATATATCCTACTATGATGCTATCATACCATGTATATCAGATAGCCATCATAGTATGATATATGGTATGATAGCGTCATAGTCCATGCCATATATCATACTATTACCTCTATGACCTCTATGACCTCTAACAAAAAAAAGAAAAAAGAAAAGAAAAAAGAGAAACTACTGACCTCTAACATCAAAGTCATGATCCATACCATATATATCATACTATGACCTCAGGCTCTCATACCATATATCATACTATGATGGTATCATAGCAGGAGTCCATAGCAGGAGTCAATGAAGATCAGGATGATTAGCATCATACTATGATAGTATCATACCTAATAATTATGATACCTGTCACACTGATGAGTTTGCATCAGTTTCGTAAAGAGAAAAAAACTATGTAAGAAGAAAAAAAATGAAAAACTACGTAGGCAGTGAAACCACTCCCTGCATCAATTAAGCATAAGGAGATACATTGGCCAAAAGAGACGTGAGTCTCCTCTACCAGGGGAAAGGAGGAAGTAATCAGGATCCGGAGGGTGACGAGCCGCCCCCTGATCCAGACCAAGACCTTGAGAGCAACTGGATTCTTCAAGAGCGCATCTAGTTGTCTATTTGTGCGCATAAAGCACAGAGTGAGCATGTGATTTGAGGGCAGTCTTATGGGCTTTTTTTGTATCAAGGCCGAGTTCTTTAAGTCGATTTAGAGTATGAGAGATATAGATAGAGCCTCCCACACCTTGAAGGATGGCGTGAAGGATAACCATAAGATAAGGATTCTTGGCCTTCAAGCGCTTACAAAGAACTTCTGTTGAGCCTCGTGTTGTTTTCAAGAGGCCTCCATTGGTGTCCAGGCCGTGTATCTTCACAGTACTTAACCTCAACGAGGTACATTTTTCTCTTGCTGACATCAAGCTTGTGAGCTCTGCGTACATCTCCGCCTGGTTGTCTTGGGCGTGACACCTGGTGCAAATGAGGAGTGGTTGGCGATTTGAATTCTTATTAGGTAGCCAGGGCAACTAGAGGTGAGTCTATCTCTAGCAGATAATCGAGCATCAAAACGCAAGCTGGGTACTGTCTTGTTATAAGCATGCTCAGGAATTTGAAGAAATTTTGGGCCAAACGATCAGTGCTGCCGGCATCCAAATGAACCAAACAACTGCTAGAGAGCCTTTGCTGATGGCTTTCATGATGAGCCTGCAGTCAATATATTGACATTCATCATACCCAAGATAATTGTATGTTGACGCCCTGAGAGAATTTGGAGAGCACTAAATGCCTCCTGACAGAGTTGACACTGAAGGCTGGTGGACATTTTAAAGCGGACAGCATGTTTTTGATTAAGAAGTGGACATACTGCAAAAAGAGTTGCTTATGCCTTTGTGGACGTGTGGAAGCAGGCTCTGGTAAAAATAGATGTACCCTGTTTTTCAGTTGGCGTAACCCAGTTTATGGTTCAAGTGCATGTGGGATTATAGTGCGGCTTGGAGATTTGGAAGGCAAGTCAATCTGGTGCCGTGCTGGAGAGCTTCAGTGCCAGATCCTTGCTGGTTAACATCTTCAACTTTACAGCTAGCCAGGTAATATCAAAGAAGGGATTGCCACCAGGGCTTGCGGTGCGGATGGTTGTTTCAGCCAGGAGGCTATTTCCGTGGCAGGCTTGGTATCTTGCAAGGGCGTCTGTACATGCATTTCCAGCAATACCAGCATGAAATTTTACTGTACAAAGAAACACGAGGGATTGAGAGTTGCAGATGATATTCAAGAGAATTTTGAGGATGTCTCCTCAAAATGGACATGGTGACGGTGCTTCTCTGGGTACGACAATTGTTTCAAAATCTCTCTCTAATTTGATGCAGTGAGGTAAGGCTGTCTGTGCCAATATGAATATGATCGTGTGTAATAGCAGCAGATAAGGCTACCAGTTCTGCTCTCCCTATGGTGTTGGTTATACCAGCACCATTAGTTCGACCAAGTTAGAGTTGCCCGAGCTGGGGTGGTAGACACTTGCCCCAATAATGTTTTGCCTTCTTGGATACGGCAGCTAACATCCGTGTACTACATAGTATGTCCAGGATATTCAATCGGTAATTTTAATGTGAGTCCTGATTTGGAATGATGGGAAAGGAAGGCCACTTCACCCGAAGCAGGTCTGTGGGAGCACTTGGTAGTTTGCATTTTGTCTGGGTGAGTTTCTCAAGGAGTCTCTTTTCTTGAGACCAGGCGCTGTTTCAGCGTGGCTTGCATTACGTATGGGATGGTTAGCAATGTTGTTGAGGTGACAACTTGCTTCAGGAATGTTACAAACAAGAATTGCAGCCATGTAGGACTGTGTTTATTCAGGTGAAGCTGCGAAGCTGTGTTCCAGACTGCTATGATATGAAGATTCCAAGAGGCCTGGGGAAGGGGAGTCTCTTGACTAATCCAGGATTGAGGGGAAGCGTGTGCAGTCTCATTTGCTGGGATTGTTCCAAGTTTGTATCACAAGTGGGGATAGGCCCTACAGCCGGGCTGTCAGAAGACTTGAGTAAGGGTTGGTGATCATGGACCTTTCCAAGATGGCAGGAACATGAAAGTGGCAGTTGCCTAAGAGGTTCAGTATCTCAGAGCTCGGCCTTGATCTGCAAAGAGCCCGTAACCCTGTCCTCAAATTTCATGACCTCTCTAGATCTGCGTGTTATGCACATAAACTAACTACTGACGCGCTCTTAAAAAAATAGTTGCTCTTAAGGCCTGGAGCAGGGAGCGGCTTGTCAACCTCTAGATCCTCACTTGTCCTGTTTTCTTCCATCTTCGGGCCAATGTGCCTCTTCTTCCTTAATGTACAGTGCACATGGACTTTTTGCTGCCCGCATAGTTTTTCTTTCGTTTTCTTAGAGGCCGTGCCCCTCTTCAAGTTGACCTTGATGATAAGAGGTCACCTACAACATCTGGAAAACCTAAAAGCTTGTAAGCATACTGACCCCAATGAGCACAGAGCTTCAAAGCAACTTGCTTGAAACTTTGTAGCTTAGCATGACACTGAGGGTCAAGACCAAGATTCTTGAGAACTTCTTAAAGCTCCACACAGAAAGGGCTGTGAGTGATTCCAACGCCCCCCGGGGGAACGGAAAATACAGCCATCACCTCAAACTTCTGATTTGCAACCTAGGAGGCTGTCAAACAGATACTTGCCAAATTTTCAGTTGATTCCCAATTGATTCCCAGTTGATTCAACCGACCAGTTGTTTCATGGTTGTTTCAATCATTTCCTGGTTGAAACCTGGTTGATGGTTGAATGAGCCACTGTTTCAGCTGGACCTGGTTGAATCAATCATGGTTGATTCAACCGCCCAAACATTTCCGACGCCCCCCGGAAGATTATCATGGAAACTAACTTTTGGCTGCAGCTCGTTTAAGGTACTGACAGAGCATACTGTGCTGTCAATTGGCGGGTTTGAGCTGCCTCATATACCTGGTATTGTAGCAATACTTAATGGATGGATGCGCTGCTGATTGGGAGAGACTTCATTCAATATGTTTAATGAAATTTTCTTAACCTCCTGGCAGGCTTCAGCTAAGCTCCCCTTGTTTGGCAGGTACAGCTATGTAACCTAAGATTGCCACTGGCTGAGTCAGCAAGAGTTACAGTCAGTGACTGAAGTTCTTGACCCAAACAAAGGTTGGTGCTGATGCTGAGAGCCCCCCATTTCCTGTGCATCGTAAAAGGGTAGGAAGATCCTCCCCTTTTTTTCAGTGCATACCTATGGGGAACACCTGGTATCATACTTCTCCATGTAGTCATTTCCATAACTTGTAAAACATCTGGACGACTAGCAGTCAGTCTTTGTTTAGTTAGGGAGCGGCGGGAGATTCTGCCAGCCCTCCTCTGTGGAGGCCCCTTATTATATGCATGCCCTTCATAATAAGTTATTATTTGCAAGTTGCCTAGTCACTGATTGTCAGGCAGACTGCCTTTGATCATCAAAGAATGATTTCCTTTCTCAATGGCACAACAAACTTTGCCGTTTCATCTCAGACATTATGGATTGTTACCGGCGAAGACCAGCAACAAACCAATCAGCCTAACAACTAGGCTGACGGCTAACCCTAACTTGTAACTTTGTTAAAAAACGGCAGGGGAAAAGCCATTCAGGGATGTTTCTGTTGACAAATCCTTCAGGGATCATCCCTGAATGATGTTCTGTAAGTTTACACCAAGTGGCCTGTACAGGTTCTATCATACTAGATGAATGATCTATCTGGACAAAGCACCCCCCTAGGGAGCCTGCTTCGAGAATCAGCCTTCATGCATTGTTATGGCGCTCAGCAATCATACCGGAGAAGGTCTGGTGTTGGCAAACTAACAGGATGTGCAGAGCACTGCCAGTCTGGTGACCATATGCCCCGTAGTGCTCATCATATCAGAAGTCTTGATCCAGACAGATGCCGAGGCAGCACACCTAGGTCGCCTTAGCTGGTATGGCTTCCCTTCTCCTTTCCTTCTTGCCTTTTCCGACCATCCAGCCTTTCCTACCACTCAACCTCTCTAACTGCTCAGCCTTTCCTAGCTCACATGTGCACGCATGCCTGCAGCCCCACGCTTCTGCCTCAAAGCTACAACTCTGACATGATTGATCTCCTCAGACGCCTCTGGGTGTCCAGGCTGCAGGGCAGGCGTAGGGACTTGGCGTGATTTCAAGCTCAACATATGTGTGCATGTTGATCCCATAACGAGACATGTTCTTAGCAGATGCAGCTTGCACATTCACAGGCAAGGTGATCCCTTTGGGGATTCCCAGGAAAGCTCCCCACAGGCAAATTGGCACACTCTGCCAGGTAATGAAAGTCTAGATATGTTTCCTGAACGCTGCCGCATAATCAACAATCAGATATCTTGTCCATGGCCTCTGCTCCCAGATAGACTAATATAGCAAGATAGAATTATCCTAGAAGACAGGCTCGAGTCAGATAAACAGGAATGAATGTTTGCCCACAAGTCAGCAATTGATCAAAAATTTAGTGATAGCACAGGTGTGAGACCCCTGCATTTGTCATGCGGTGCAGCATCCTCTTGTGGTGAGATAATAACAGACCCCCCTGTTTCAGCCGCCAGCTTTTTGCAGACTAACTGTAACTGGCAATCGGACGAGATAAAATTGCGCTGGTCGTAAAACAGCCTGTCTTCTGAGAAGAATACACACACCAGACGTGGGGAAATCTACAATCATCCGTTGCTCAGCTCCAATAACTATTAAAAATTCCAGATAGAGCGTAATTTTTTCTTAACTGGGCCTCCCAGACCAACAAGACAATAAGCAAGGCAGTCGCGCGATTCAGGCTCAAAGAAGTACCATGTATGGCCTCTTTTCAATGTGTCCCAGGTGACACTGTCCCTTGTTATAACTCTACAGACATTCAGACCACACCATCACCCCATTTCATTACATTCACCTCACAATTACATTTTCCCGATACACCTATTGACAGGCGCAGCACCCAGGACAGAGCTCATTTTCCTGCAAAGCCCTCACACTTGCGTACGCAGGTCACCAACTCTGCAGGTTCAAGGATCCCATGGTCCTCTCTACCCTTAAACATGAATTTAGTGATAAACACGCACCTGCAGCTGAAGCACTTTTTCTATGCTGCTTAAGGCTAGCATGGGCTCGCCGTAGTTGAGCTGCGCCCTGCCAAGCGTAAGGTAGGCCTCAGCCATCTGTGGCGAGAGCTGAGTTGCCCTTGAGGCCGCCTGCAAAGCTTCGAAGTCCCTCCCTAGCTCCAAGTACACCTGCTTGAAAGCATGTCAAGGCATAGGTGCTTATGAACAACAGATGAACCTCAGCTCCTTATTACAGCCAGTCACCTTGCCTCAACCTCTTGCTGTGGTCAGGCCCATTGTTGCTCCTCGCGTACCCTTTTCTTCGAATGCATGCTGCTCTCTTGTTTGTGCAGGCCCATCCAAAGCAGTCAAGGATTCTCTGAGCACTGAATGATTTTCCACAGAGGTGCGCAAACATGAGCTGCGGCACCATGTCCCAAAAGCTGAAGCATGAGAAGCTCTGCCCGTAACATGGCAATACCCACGCGCAGCGGAGACCAATTGGACTTGCCTGTGCAACCTCCTCGTGCAAAGTAGCATTCCCTGGATCGCAGCTCAGAGCCCTGTGCCAGCAGTTTAGAGCCTCTTTGTACTCGGCTCGCTCAGCATGCACACGGCCTTGCTCCTGCACATAAGGTACCTGGCACGCTTATGCAACCGTATCTAGTTGAAGGCAAAGATGAGGAAGACTGAGTCTGTGGCCGAGGGCGAGAGGGAGGACAAGCACCAGAGCAAATGTGTAACCTAGCTGTATGGTCAAGAGCAAACCTGGAAGGCCCCATCCCCTCCCTGTCATTGAACAAGCAAGCCAATTTCTTATTGCCTTTAACAACGGTTGCTTGACACCGCTTAGAAGACACTCTGTGCCACTTCCAGATTGGTCGGAGGCAAACCATCTATGACAGCAGTCTTGATTTTTTTAGCATTGCTGTTATGGGATCGCACATGTATGCAATTGTGTGTATTTGTATGTGCTTGTCTGCGTGTGTATGTGTGCGTGTGTACGCGCGCGTGTGTGTGTGTGTGTGTGTGTGTGTGTGTGTGTGTGTGTGTGTGTGTGTGTGTGTGTGTGTGTGTGTG
>LFIK01002757.1_pt1 | contig 14237 bp, 16 predicted proteins | sample 643401 | NCBI WGS metagenome assembly LFIK01 (sample SAMN03777447, study PRJNA286221) | soda lake metagenome | biome: soda lake; feature: Kulunda steppe; material: water; isolation source: sample T5-Br brine of Lake Tanatar-5 | place: Russia: Kulunda steppe | collected 2010-07 | reverse complement strand
TCGCCCTGCCCGGCGCGCTGGAGGATCTGCCGACCGACGGGCTGCGCGCGCTGTTCGAGGCCAATTTCTTCGGCTGGCACGCGTTGACACGGCAGGTCCTGCCGGTGATGCGCGCGCAAGGGCACGGGCGGATCGTGCAGAACTCGTCCGTGCTGGGGCTTGCGGCGCTGAAATGGCGCGGCGCCTATGTGGCCAGCAAATTCGCGCTCGAGGGCTACAGCGACGTGCTGCGCCTCGAGATGGCGGGCACGGGCATCCATGTCAGCCTGATCGAGCCCGGCCCCGTCACCTCGCGCATCCGCGCCAACTCGATCCCGCATTTCGAGCGCTGGATCGACTGGCGCGCCAGCCCCCGCGCGGCCGAGTATCGGGGCGGTCTGCTGACGCGCCTCTATGAGGAGCGCGGCCCCGACCGTTTCGAACTGCCGCCCCGGGCCGTGACTCGCCGCCTGATCCACGCGATCGAGGCCCCCCGCCCGCGCCCGCGCTACTATGTGACCACCCCCACCTATCTGATGGGCGCGGCCCGCCGCCTGCTGCCGACCCGGATGCTGGACATGATCCTGTCCAGATTGTAGCACACAGGGCAGATCGGGGTCGCAATCGCGCGGGCGGGCCCTAGGTCCGGGCACTGGACGAAAATCACAGGGGGCCGCCTCATGACATCAGATCCGCTTTTCATCGTCGCTGCCATCGCCGCATTCGCGGTGCTGGGCATTCTTGCCGTGGGCATTGGCGGATTTGCCCAGGGCGGGGCCTTCAACCGCAAGCACGGAAACCGGATGATGCGCTGGCGCATCTATGCCCAGCTTGGCGCCGTCGCCCTGATCATGCTGTTTGTCTATATGCGCAAGGGGGCGTGACGACATGGTTGTTCTGAACCGCATCTACACCCGCACGGGCGACGCGGGCGAAACGGCGCTCGGCAATGGCACACGGGTTGCCAAGCACACCCAGCGCGTCACGGCCTATGGCACAGTGGACGAGTTGAACGCCACCATCGGCCTTGCGCGGCTGCACGCCGCGGGCGAGATGGCCGACGCCCTGTCGCGCATCCAGAACGACCTTTTCGACCTCGGCGCCGATCTGTGCCGCCCCGACATGGAGCGCGATGCCGAGGCCGATTACACGCCGCTGCGCATCCTGCCCGCCCAGACCGACCGGCTCGAGGCCGAGATCGACGCGATGAATGGCCGGCTTGACCCCCTGCGCAGCTTCATCCTTCCTGGCGGCTCGGCGCTTGCGGCGCATCTGCATCTTTGCCGCACTGTCGCGCGCCGGGCAGAGCGCGAAAGCGTCGCCCTCGCCACCGCCGAGCAGGTCAACGAATCGGCCATCCGATATCTCAACCGCCTGTCGGACTGGTTCTTCGTCGCGGGCCGCATCGCCAATTCTGACGGCGCCGATGACATCCTCTGGGTGCCCGGCGCCAACCGCTAGCCGGAAAACGCGGCGTCGCGCGGGGGGAATGCGTCGTTTTTTCCCTGTTTTCGGCGTGCGGGCAGGGCTAGAACCATGCCAGATCGTGTCAACAAGGAGTTTTCGCCGATGAAGGTGCTCGTGCCGGTCAAGCGCGTGATCGACTATAATGTGAAAGTCCGCGTCAAGGCGGATGGCAGCGGGGTCGATCTGGCGAATGTGAAGATGTCGATGAACCCCTTTGACGAGATTGCCGTGGAAGAGGCGATCCGCATGAAGGAGGCCGGTGTCGCCTCGGAGGTCGTCGCCGTGTCCATCGGCGTCAAGCAGTCGCAGGAAACGCTGCGCACGGCACTCGCCATGGGCGCCGACCGCGCCATCCTGATCGTGGCCGCCGATGATGTGCACACCGATATCGAGCCGCTGGCCGTCGCCAAGCTGCTCAAGGCCGTGATCGACGCGGAAGACCCGCAGATTGTCATCTGCGGCAAGCAGGCCATCGACAACGACATGAACGCGACGGGGCAGATGCTGGCCGCGCTGACCGGCTGGGCGCAGGCGACCTTCGCCTCCGAGGTCAAGGTCGAGGGCGAGAGCGCGCTGGTCACGCGCGAGGTCGATGGCGGCCTCCAGACGATCAAGGTCAAGCTGCCCGCGATCATCAGCGTCGATCTGCGGCTGAACGAGCCACGCTATGCGTCGCTGCCCAACATCATGAAGGCCAAGAAAAAGCCTCTCGAGGAGAAGACGCCCGCCGATTACGGCGCCGATGTCAGCCCGCGGCTGGAAGTGATCAAGACCTCGGAGCCGCCGACGCGCGCAGCCGGGATCAAGGTCGGCTCGGTCGATGAGCTGGTGACGAAACTCAAGGACGAATCGGGGGTGATCTGATGGCAGTTCTTCTTCTGGCCGAAGTCACGGACGGCGCGCTGAACATGGACGCGACCTCCAAGGCGGTGACGGCGGCGAAACAACTGGGCGATGTGACGGTGCTTTGCGCCGGGGCGAAGGCAGCGGATGCGGCCGCCGAGGCGGCAAAGATCGACGGGGTGGCCAAGGTGCTGTGCGCCGAGGATGCCGCGCTCGGGCATCGGCTGGCCGAGCCCACGGCGGCGCTGATCGTGTCGCTTGCCGGTGATTACAGCCATATCCTCGCCCCGGCGACGACCGATGCCAAGAACATCCTGCCCCGCGTCGCGGCGCTGCTGGACGTGATGGTGATCTCGGATGTCTCGGGGATCGTCGATGCCGACACCTTCGAGCGGCCGATCTATGCGGGCAATGCCGTGCAGACGGTCAAGTCTTCGGACGCCACCAAGGTCGTGTCGATCCGCACCTCGACCTTTGACGCGGCAGGCGACGGCGGCAGCGCCCCGGTTGAGACGATTCCGGCGGCCGACAACCCCGGCCTGTCGGAATGGGTCGAGGACAAGGTGGCCGAGACCGACCGGCCGGAACTCACCTCGGCCAAGGTCGTGGTGTCGGGCGGGCGCGGTGTCGGGTCCGAGGATGATTTCAAGATCATCGAGGGGCTGGCCGACAAGCTTGGCGCGGCAGTGGGTGCCTCACGCGCGGCGGTCGATTCGGGCTATGCGCCGAATGACTGGCAGGTCGGTCAGACCGGCAAGGTGGTGGCCCCTGACCTGTATATCGCGGTCGGCATCTCGGGCGCGATCCAGCACCTGGCGGGGATGAAGGACTCCAAGGTCATCGTCGCCATCAACAAGGACGAGGAAGCGCCGATCTTCCAGGTTGCCGATTACGGGCTTGTGGGGGACCTCTTCACGCTGGTCCCGGAACTGACCGAAAAGCTCTGAACCTCTGCTTCGAGGCCGCCCATTTCCGGGCGGCCTCTTGCATTTATCCGACATGTCACGGCCGATTACGGGCTTTTCGGGCGGGAATCCTTGCACAAATGCGATATAGGGCAAGTCGCCGCGCGGCATACAAGCGCTGGTAGGCCCGGAGGGACTCGAACCCCCAACCAAAGCGTTATGAGCGCTCTGCTCTAACCAATTGAGCTACAGGCCCGCCTGCCACGTGCTATGCGCGAAAATCGCCAGCCGGGTCAAGGCAACAGTGTCAGCGCGGGTCGAACTGCCCGATGGGCTTTTTCAAATAGACCCTGCCACCGGCCTCGGCCTCGGGCAGGCGCCCGCCGCGAATATTCACCTGCAACGCCTCGAGCATCCGCGCGGGCAGCTTCAGCGTTGCGTCCCGCGTCGTGCGGGTGGCGAGGAATTCATCCCGGCTGATCCCGTCCTTGACGTGGCGATTGCTCAGCCGGTGCTCGGCCACGGTCGCCATATATTCGGGCGCCGCCCCCGCCGACGGGTAGTCATGCCCGATATAAAGCCGCGTCTGCGCCGGCAGATCGAGGATCGCGCGGATCGAATTCCACAGATCCTCGGCACTGCCGCCGGGAAAATCCGCGCGGCTGGTCCCCGAGGCCGGCATCATCAGCGTGTCATGTACGAATGCCGCATCGCCCGCGACATAGGTGATCGAGGCCAGCGTATGCCCCGGCGAGAACATCACCCGCACCGGGATGGTTCCGACCATGAACTCTTCGCCTGCGGCGAACAGCCGGTCCCACTGGCGCCCATCGGTCGGGAAATCGGCAGGCAGGTTGTAGATGTCCTGCCACAGCTTCTGCACACCGGTCACTTTCTCGCCGATCCCGTGCGGCGCGCGCAGCTTCTCGGCCAGATACGGCCCGGCGCTGAAATGGTCGGCGTGCGGGTGGGTGTCGAGCACCCAGTCGATGCTCAGCCCTTCGGCCTCGATGTAGCGCAGGATCTCGTCGGCGCTTTCACGGGTCACAGCACCCGCTTCGGGGTAGAAATTCCAGACCGGGTCAATGATCGCGCCGCGCAGCGTCTCGGGGTCATGAAACACATATTGCAGGCTGCCCGTGGGCCGGTCGAAGAAGGCACGGACGATAGGGGATTTCAGGGCGGGCGCGGTCATGCTGACTCCATAAATATTCGAATTGTTGAATGTTATCTAATGAGCAGCGCGCGCATGTCAAGGTCCTGCCTGCCTTGCCCCGATGCGACGCATCGGGTATCGCCCGCCCAAGGGGCAGCTCGGAAGGACGGGGCCGATGGCACAGGGCAGTAACGGGCTGAGCTACGCGCAGGCCGGGGTGGATATCGACGCGGGCAATGCGCTGGTCGAGGCGATCAAGCCCGCCGCCAAGGCCACGGCGCGCCCCGGGGTGATGGCGGGGCTGGGCGGCTTCGGGGCGCTGTTCGATCTGCGCGCCGCCGGATACGCGGACCCGATCCTTGTGGCCGCGACCGACGGTGTGGGCACCAAGCTGCGCATCGCCATAGACACGGGCCATCTGGACAGCATCGGCATCGATCTGGTGGCCATGTGCGTCAACGATCTGGTCTGTCAGGGCGCCGAGCCGCTGTTCTTCCTCGACTATTTCGCCACCGGCAGGCTGGATGTGCCCGCCGCCACCCGCATCGTCGGGGGCATTGCCGAGGGCTGCCGCATCGCCGGCTGCGCCCTGATCGGGGGCGAGACCGCCGAGATGCCGGGCATGTATGCGGCCGAGGATTTCGACCTCGCAGGTTTTTCCGTGGGCGCCATGGAACGCTGCGCGGCCCTGCCTGCGGGCGTGGCGGCGGGCGATGTGCTGCTGGGGCTGGCCTCGGACGGGGTGCATTCCAACGGGTTTTCGCTGGTGCGCAAGGTGGCCGAGCGTGCGGGCCTTGGATGGGACGCGCCCTGCCCCTTTGGCGATGGCAGCCTTGGCGCGGCCCTGCTGACCCCCACGCGGATTTATGTGCGCCCGGTGCTGGACGCGTTGCGCGCGGGCGGGCTGCATGCGGCGGCGCATATCACCGGCGGCGGGCTGACCGAGAACCTGCCGCGCGTCCTGCCCGAGGGCCTTGGCGCCGAAATCGATCTTGGCGCATGGTCGCTGCCGCCGGTCTTTGACTGGCTGTCGCGCACGGGCGGGCTGGAAACGGCGGAGATGCTCAAGACCTTCAATGCCGGGATCGGCATGGTGCTGGCCGTCGCCCCCGACCGCGCCGAGGCGCTGGCCGCGCTGCTGCGCGAGGCGGGTGAGCGGGTGATGCCGTTGGGCCATGTCAGCGAGGGCGCCGGGGTGCGCTACACAGGCCACCTCGCATGAGTCAGCGGGTCGCGATCCTGATCTCGGGGTCGGGCTCGAACATGGTGTCGCTCGCCCGCTCGATGGTCGGCGATCACCCGGCGCGCCCCTGCCTCGTGCTGTCGAACCGCCCCGGGGCCGGGGGCCTGACACGGGCGGCAGAGATGGGCATCCCGACCGCCGTGGTGGACAACCGGGCCAGCGACCGAGCGGGTTTCGAGGCGGCACTTCAGGCGGCGCTGGCCGATGCCCGGCCCGACTGGATCGCGCTGGCGGGGTTCATGCGCATCCTGAGCGCGGATTTCGTCGCGGCCCATGCCGGGCGGATCGTGAATATCCACCCCTCGCTGCTGCCGAAATATCGCGGGCTCGACACCCATGCCCGCGCGCTTGCAGCGGGCGAGGCCGAGGCGGGATGCACGGTGCATGAGGTCACGCCCGCGCTGGATGACGGGCCGATCCTGGGGCAGGCGCGCGTGCCGGTGCTGCCCGACGACACGCCCGAGACATTGGCCGCGCGGGTGCTGGTGATGGAACATCGGCTCTATCCGCTGGTGCTGCGCCGCCTCTGCGAGGGGCAGCGCGCGCCTGTCACCCTGCCCTACAGCCCGGCCTGAAACGCGCGGATCTCGCGCTCGATCCGGGCAAGTTCGGCGCGGGCGGCAAGCAGGTCGAGCCGTGCCGCAAGCTGCTCGGACTCGGTCTCGGCGCCGCGGACATCGCCACGCGCCAGCTGCACCCGCTGCTCGGCGCGATGCGCGGCGCGGCCCAACTCGAACCCCTGCTGGAAGCCGCGCGCGGACGCAGCCGGGCAGACGCCGCGGTCGATGCGCCCGGCGCGACCGGCCTCCAACCCGCCGCGCGGGGTGCAGAATTGCGCCAGCCCCTGCGCATAGCCCTGCTGCCAGCGCGCCCGGTCGGGGGTGACATCCACCCGCGCGCAAGCCGTCTCGTGCCGCGCGAAGATCGCATCCGCATCCAGCCCCCGCGCCCCGTCGCGCTGGCCGATGGTTGCCCAATCCCCCGCGACGCATTCCTCGCGCGAGACACTCGCGCAGCCCGCAAGCAGGCCCAGCAGCAGCACCGCGATGATAGCTCTCATGTCTTCTCCTCCCTCTCATGGCGCAGGGTCCAGATTGTCCGCTGCATCCGCGCACCGCCTTCCTGGGTCAGCAGGATGGACGGAAAGCCCGGATGGCGCGCGGCATCGGGCCAGCACTGGCTTTCCAGCGCCACGCCGAAACAGGGCTGCGCGTGGGTTGCCGCGTCATGGACCTGCAGGCCGGGCTCGGTTGTCGCAAGCTCCAGCACCGGCGCGCCGGGGAATGTCAGCCTGGCGACCGGGCGCAGTGGGCCGCGCGCAGGGGCAAGGCAATAGCAATGATCGTAGGTCGCGCCCCCGGAGTCCAGCGGCTGCCCGGCGCGCAGGTCGAGCGGGCCTGACACCGGGACAGGTCCGCCCGTGGGGCACAGATCTGGGCCGATGGGCAGCACGCTGTCCGCCGCCACGCGCAGCACATGGCCCGTCAGCCTGCCACTGCCACGCAGATTGAAATAGGCGTGCGGCGCAAGGTTCACCAGCGTCGGGCGGTCCGTGCGGCTGACGAGGTCGAGATGCAGCGCGCCCTCCGCCAGACGGTAGCGCGCCTCGAACACGCGCTCGCCGGGAAAGCCGCCCTCGCAATGGCGCAGGCGGGTACGCAGCGTGACATGGGCGGGGCCGCATGCGGCAATCTCCCACACGCGCGCGTGCAGGCCCTCGGTGCCGCCATGCAGCAGGTTGCGCCCGTCATTGGGCTCAAACCGCCAGAGCGTGTCGCCGATCAGCGCTTCGGCCCCCGACAGACGCCCCGCGACCGGCCCCACGATGGCGCCGCAATACTGCATCGCGCCTGCGTAATCCTCGGCGCAAGGAAAGCCCACGGCGCAGGATGGCCCCTCCGCCAGCCGCAACGATTGCAGGATCGCACCCAGCGTCAGCACCGAGGCCGAAAGCGCGCCGTCCCGCAGCGCGATCCGCTGCACCGCCACGCCCGCGGGCGTGGCCCCGGCGGGGGTGATCTGCGCGACGCTCACCCCCCGCCCGCCTGCCGCGCGGCGTAAAGCGCCACTGCGGCCGCGTTCGAGACATTGAGCGAGCCAAAGGCGCCCGCCGCCGGAATGCGCACCAGCCGGTCGCAACTGGCGCGGGTGCGCTCGCGCAGGCCCGGCCCCTCAGCCCCCAGCACCAGCCCGATGGGCCCCGGCGGCAGGGCGGCAAGTGTCGTGTCGATGTCCGCGCACGCCTCGCCCGCGAGGCCGAGCAGCAGATAGCCCATCTCCTGCAGTGCTGCCATCTCGTCAGCCAGGTTGCGCACGCGCAGATAGGGCTGCCGCTCCAGCGCGCCACTGGCGGTCTTGGCCAGCCCGCCGGTCTCGGGGGCGGCGTGGCGCGCGGGCGCGATGACCGCGCGGGCGCCGAACACCTCGGCCGAGCGCAGGATCGCACCGACATTATGCGGATCGCTCACCCGGTCGAGCAGCACCACAAGCCCCGCGCCATCGCGCGGCGCGCAGACCGCGCGCGGGTCACCCCAGTCGAGCGGGCGCGTCTCGAGGGCCGCGCCCTGATGCACGGACCCGGGGTCGAGGGGGGCGTCGAACTTGCGCGGATCGCGAATCTCGGGGGAGATGCCCGCGCGCGCGATGGCGTCGGCCAGCCGGTCGGCGGCGTTGGGCGTGACCAGCAGGCGGCGGCAGTCACGGGCGGGGTTGAGCAGCGCGTCACGCACCGCATGCAGACCGAAGAGCCAATGCGTCTCGGCCCGCGCGGCGCGACGGGTCTTTTCCTTCTCGATCACCCAGGCGGGCTTTTTCATCGCGACCTCAAACAGCGCTGGCACGGGGCAGGATGCGACGCCCGGGCGCCGGGTTCAAGCGCGAAGCCCGCTGCGGGAGGGGCGGATGACAACACTCACTCCACGCGCCAGGGCATACCGCTCGGCACCACACTCGGGCCGTGGCCACCCGCGCGCCCTTGCACCCGCCCCAGGGCGGGTTCGGCACCGTAGCAAGGGCAGATAAACCCGCGGCAGGCACCCGGCGAGATCAGGCGGACAGCGCCTCAGACAGCGCGCAGCGCGGCCACATCCTCGGGCGTCGAGACCGCCCGTGTCTCGGCCTCGCGGGCGATGCGGCGGATCATGCCCGACAACGCCTTGCCCGCGCCAAGCTCGCGAAACTCGGTGACGCCCTGCGCCGCCATCAACTGCACGGATTCGCGCCAGCGCACCACACCCGTCACCTGCGCCACCAGCAGCGCACGGATCTCGGCGGCATCACGCACCGCCTCGGCGCGGATATTCGCCACCAGCGGCACCACCGGATCGGCGATGGTCACCTCGCCCAGCGCGGCCTCCATCACCTCGGCGGCGGGCTGCATGAGCGCGCAGTGAAATGGCGCCGAGACGGGCAGCAGCACCGCGCGGCGCGCGCCGCGCGCCTTTGCGATCTCGACGGCGCGCTCGACAGCGGCCCGATGCCCCGAGACGACCACCTGCGCCGGGTCGTTGTCATTGGCCGCGGCGCAGACCGCGCCTTGCGCGGCCTCCTCAGCGACCGCCTGCGCGGCCGCGAAATCGAGCCCCAGAAGAGCGGCCATCGCGCCCTCGCCGACTGGCACGGCCGCCTGCATCGCCGCCCCCCGCACCCGCAACAGCCGCGCGGCATCCGCCACGCTCAGCGCCCCGGCGGCGGCCAGCGCGGAATACTCGCCCAGGCTGTGCCCGGCGACAAAGGCCGCCTCTGTCACCTGCACCCCCTCGGCCTCGAGCGCGCGCACCACCGCCATCGAGGTCGCCATCAGCGCGGGCTGCGCATTCGCCGTCAGCGTCAGCGCCTCGGCCTCGCCCTCCCAGATCAGGCGCGAGAGCTTCTCGCCCAGCGCCTCATCGACCTCGTCGAACACCGCGCGCGCTGCGGGATAGGCCTCGGCCAGCGCCTGCCCCATCCCGACGCTCTGCGCCCCCTGCCCCGGAAATACCCATGCCTGCGCCATCTGCCCCTCCTGTCTGCCGCCATCGCCCTGCTGTGCCGCAACCCAGGCTCCGCGGCAATCCCCCGGGCCGCCCCAGGGTCCCCCAAGGCCCCATTTTCTTGCCGAAAATACTCAGACCACCGCCCGAAAGCCGCGCCGCGGGAGGATCGGAACCTGCCCCTTGCCTGATCCACTCACGACCCGGGCCGAACCCCGCCGCCTGCCGGCGCCTTCAGCCCGGCGCCGCGGCAATGGCCTCGATCCGCCCGACCATCGCCCGCAACCCGTTCGAGCGCTGCGATGAGAGATGCTCGTCGAGCCCCAGTCGCTTCAACTCGGCCATCGCGTCGATTGCGCGGATCTCGGCCAGGGTCCGCCCGGCATAGAGCGCATGCAGCACCGCGATCAGCCCGCGCACGATCATCGCATCGCTGTCACCGGCGAAATCGAACCGCGCCGCATCGCCCGCCCCCTCGAGCTGGGGATGGATCCAGACCTGGCTGGCACAGCCATCGACCTTGGTTGCCGGGGTCTTGAGCGCATCGGGCATGGGCGGCAATGCCTTGCCCATGTCGATGACATGGCGATAGCGATCCTCCCAGTCGTCCAGAAACTCGAAGGTCTCGACAATGTCCTCGAACGCCGCGCGTGCCATGACTGTTCCCGTGATCTGCGTCCCCCTTACCTATGCCGCAGACAGCCTGCCGTCCAGCCATACGCATGCGACGCTTTTCAAACCCGTGATCTTGCGGTAACCGGGAGGTGGATGCGCGACTGAAGCAGCAGAAAGGGCCCCCGATGCACAAGCCTCTCCTCGCAGCGATGGCGATGGTGCTCCTGCTGGGAGCCTGCGGCGGGTTCACCGGCTCGCGCCTGAACCCGATGAACTGGTTCGGTCGCGACAGTGCCGAGACGCTGGCTCCGGCGGGCGGCTGGACGACAACAGTGGACCGCCGGCTTCTCGTGCCTGTCGTCTCCGAGATGGAGGTGCTGCGCACCTCGACCGGAGCGCTGGTGCGCGCCGCAGGCATCACCGAGCGGCAGGGCTTCTGGGACGTCGAGCTGCGCCCCGAAAATGATGGCCGCCCGGTGGATGGCGTGCTGACCTATGAATTCGTCGCCGCCGCGCCACGCGGGCAGACCGCCGTCTCGACCGACCCGTCGCGCACCGTGACCGCTGCCGTCGCGATCCCCAACAGCCGCCTCGCGGGTGTGCGCCAGATCGTGGTGCGCGGCGGGCAGAACGCGCGCAGCGTCAACCGCTGAGGCCGCCCCTCCCGCGATTAGCCCATCCGGTCGCGCCAGCGACCGGGCGCCCGCGAGCGGGGCATGGGCGGGTGGGTGGGCGCCGCTCGCGGGCGCCCTTCAGATCACGGCCCCAGCGCGATCACCTCGACGCGCTCGCCCCGTACAGCCAGGCCCACTGCCCCGTCGCACAGCCGCAGCGCATCCGCCCCGAACACCTCGGCGCGCCAGCCCGCCAGCGCGGGCACATCGCGCAACCCCGCTGCCAGCGCATCGAGATCGGCGGCCGAGGCGATCAGCCGCGCCGCCACGCCGGTCGAATCGGATTTCGCCTTCAGAAGCACGCGCAGCAGATCCGCCAGCGCCGGGTTGACGTTGAGGTTCTCGCGAATGCCGGGCAGCTCGGGAAGTGCCTCGGGCGGGCACTCGAGGCCGCGCTGCACGGCGGCTATGATCCCCTGCGCGATCTCACCCTTGCGCGCCTCGCGCAACAACAGCCGCGTACGCGACAGATCCTCCGATCCGCGCGGGCGCACCGAGGCCAGCTCTAAAAGCGCGTCGTCCTTGAACACGCGCGAGCGCGGCACGTTGCGCGACTGCGCATACTCTTCGCGGAACGCCGCCAGTTCGCGCACAATCGCGAGGAATCGCCCGGAGTCGTTGCGCGTCTTGATCCGCATCCACGCCTCTTGCGGGGCGGTGACATAGGTCGCGGGATCAGCCAGCGTCGCCAGTTCCTCGGCCACCCAGGGCGCCCGCCCATTGGCCGCCAGTGTCGCGGCGAGCTTCTCGTAGATCACCCGCAGATGCGTCACATCGGCAAGCGCGTAGCGCAGCTGCGCCTCGGTCAGCGGGCGGCGCGACCAGTCGGTAAAGCGCGAGGATTTGTCGATCCGGCCCTTGGCAAGCTTGCGCACCAGCGTCTCGTAGCCGATCTGGTCGCCGAAGCCGCAGACCATCGCCGCGATCTGCGTGTCGAAGAGCGGGCGCGGCAGGGTCCGCCCCTCGATATAGAAGATCTCGAGATCCTGCCGCGCGGCATGCAGCACTTTCACCGTGCTCTCGTCGCGCAGCATGGCGTAGAAGGACGCAAGCGACAGCCCCTCGGCCAGCGGATCGACCAGCACGGCGGGGCCGCCCTCGGGGCCGTCCGGGCCGGGCAGCGCCATCTGCAACAGGCAAAGCTTGGAGTAATAGGTCCGCTCGCGCAGGAATTCGGTGTCGATGGTCACATAAGGCGCGGCATGGGCCTGCGCGCAGAATTCCTCCAGCGCCTCGGTCGTGGTGATCAGCTTCATGGGGCGCGATTTTCCTCTCGGTGCTTGCGCCTTCCTAGGCAATCCGCGCAGCCTTGGAAAGCCCCGCAACCCGCCTGCCACCCCTTGTCAAGCACGCAGCGCTCTCTTATACGCGCCTTCAGGTCGGAGTGTGGCGCAGCCTGGTAGCGCACCTGCTTCGGGAGCAGGGGGTCGGAGGTTCGAATCCTCTCACTCCGACCAGATCATCCCCTTCAGCCATGGCTTGGAAAGTCGTCTGCGACGACCCGAGAACGCGTGCACGGATCGGACATCCGGATCACCGGGAATTCGGCGTCAGTGCCTGCGCTCCATCACCGCCCGGCGGGGGGCTTTCGGGGCGCCCGCCGCGAGTCATCGGCCGCGCGCGTGACGCCCCGGCCTCACTCCCACCAGCGGTCGATCACCGCGATGTCCTCGTCCGACCAGCCCAGGTGATGGGCCAGTTCATGGACATAGACATGCGCCACCAGATGATCCAGCGCCACATCCCCCCGCGCAATCCATTCCTCGAGAATCGGGCCGCGAAAGAGCCAGATGATGTCGGGTTTTTCGGGGCTGTCGAAAACCGATTTCTCGGTCAGCGGGATGCCGTCATACAGCCCGGTCAGGTCGTAGGGGTCCTCGATCTCCAGCTCGCGCAATATCTCCTCGGGCGCGAAATCGACGACCTGCAGCGCCACGCCCTCGGCGGCCCTGGCGAAGACCTCGGGCAGCTGCGCCCGTGCTGCTTCGGCCAGCGCCTCGATGTCAGCGAGGCTCGGTGCCTCCACGCTCGTCCAGTCAGTCATGCGCGGCCCCGCCGGGCACGGACATGGCGCCGCACCTCTCAAGACGCACGACGATCTGGATCTCGCGCATCGCCGTCACCCGTCTTGCCCCCCCAGCCTGCCAACCGACTGCCAACCGACTGCATCTCGGCCAACCGCGCAACGCGCGTGTCAATCCCTTGATCGCCCGCAGGGCCGGCGGCCAAGTCTTCCTGCGCCTTGATGACACTGATCGGACGCGGTCGAAAGAAGAATATTGCGGCGGCAACAGGGCCAGGCGCGTGCGACCGGGCATCAAGGCCGAGGGTGGACAGAACACCGCCTTCCGCGTGCGGGTCACGGTGTCGTGCACGCATTCGGGCGGACCAACGGCTCTCCGCGCAATTGCCGGTCCCGCCCGGCGGCGTGCGAAAGGTCAGCAGGCGAGCCGAACAGCCCGCGATCGCGCCCGTGGGGGAGAACGGGTCAGATCATCATCCGTTCCGGCGCCTCGATCAATCCGGCGAGCCGGGACATGAACCGTGCCGCATCTGCCCCGTTGATGACGCGGTGATCATATGACAGGTCCAGCGGCACCATCGGGACGGGGCGCGGGGTGTCGCCGTCCCAGCGCGTGACGGTCTCGGTCCGGGTGATGCCCAGGATCGCCAGTTCCGGCGGGTTGACGATGGGGGTAAAGCCCAGCCCCCCGATGCCGCCCAGATTGCTGATCGTCATCGACGCGCCACCCATCTCGTCCGGTGCGACCTTGCGCGCCTGCGCGCGGCCCGCGAGATCGGTGATCGCCGCCGAGATCTCCCACAGCCCCTTGCGGTCGGCATCGCGGATCACCGGCACCATCAGCCCATGCGGCGTGTCCACGGCGATGCCGATATGGACATAATCCTTCAGCACCAGCGTCTTGCCATCGCCCGAAAGCGAGGCGTTGAAGCGCGGGAAGTCGCGCAAGCTCTGCGCCAGCGCCATGACGTGAAAGGCCAGTGCCGTCAGCTTGACGCCGCGCGCCTGCGCCTCGGCCCGCCACGCCTTGCGCAGCCCTTCGATGGCCGAGACATCGGCGCGGTCGTGATTCGTGACCTGCGGGATCAGTGCATTGGCCGCGCCCAGATTACGCGCGGCGACTTGGGCGAAGCGGCTCATCGGCTCTTCGGTGACCGGGCCGAAAGCGCTGTGGTCCACATCCCAGTAGCTGGTGTCGCCCGCGCTGGCCGCCGGGGCGGCAGCGGCGGCGCCCAGGTCTTCCGGCCCCAGCGTCGTGCGGCCCAATTCCTTCGCGCGGGTGTTCAGATCGACCCCCTTCTCCAGCGCCTTGCGCCGCGTGCTGGGGCTTGCGATGACCTCTGACATGGTTCCCCCTTACC
>LFIK01002756.1_pt1 | contig 14238 bp, 6 predicted proteins | sample 643401 | NCBI WGS metagenome assembly LFIK01 (sample SAMN03777447, study PRJNA286221) | soda lake metagenome | biome: soda lake; feature: Kulunda steppe; material: water; isolation source: sample T5-Br brine of Lake Tanatar-5 | place: Russia: Kulunda steppe | collected 2010-07 | reverse complement strand
GCCTCCGAAGGTGTAGGTGTCCCGGGCGAATCGCAGGGCCGCGGTGCCGTCGGTCTCGTCGACCCCCGCGCTCAGGCTGGCCTCTTCGGCCCCTTGCAGGACGACCGGATTGCCGCCGTCACCCAGAGTCGCAACCGTGTCGGTTCCACCGCTGCCGACCGTCAACCGCGTGTGGTTGGAACCGCCCTCGGTCTGGCCCCCCGGGGCGATGGTGATCGGCCCATCAAAGCTGTTGGCGCCGAACAATCCGACGTTGGTGGTCGGACCGTCAAGACTCAGTCCGCCACTCCCGGCAATGTCACCGGAAAAATCAACGGTGCGATTCTCGCCACTCACCCCGGCCACCACCATGTCGGCTCCATCCAGAACGATGTCCTGGCTCACGGGTGGGCCTCCTCCAACATCACTCCAAAATCCGGCATTCCCCGAAATCAGGAAATCGGTATCGACTCCCCAGGAGTTCAGGTGCGCGCCGAGTTGCATAAAACCTCCCTGCAGTTCGATCGTGCCCGTAAAAAGATTCGGCTCGATCGCTTCCGCAGGTTGTTCCGGCACATCTGCGGGATCATGGGTCCGGACCCTGATGTTATCGAAGTAAACACGCGTTTGGTTCTCTGGGCTCCGATTTCTGATGAAGACGACCAAATCCTCGCTGTACTCGGAGACATCCGCACCGGTGGTGAAGATAAAGCGCTGGTCGGATGCCGACGAGCCCGAGAGCTCGGAGAGGTATCCCCATCCTCCTTCGGGAACGCTGTCATAATTGAGGTATCCCTGAGTTCCGAGGGAGGGACGAATCCAAGCGTCGATCTCTTCCATCGGGTCACCTGAATCCCCCTGCTCAGGAGCGCCATGCCAAAGCCCGTATTCGATCGCATCGGGGGAAAAACCGCTTCTGTGACCAACCGCAAAATCTACCGTATAGGTGGTATTCGGCTCGACCTGAAGGTCCGTCGGAATATAGACAAACTGCTCGGCCTGCATATAAAGCGACGAGCCGGTCGTCTCGGCCCAATAGGCACTCGGCAACCAGCCCGCATTCGGTCCCCCCTCTGCCCCGACCCAACTGTTACCAGTAGGACCGGTAAAGATATCGTAGGCATCCCGGCCCATGCCCGCACCGTCAGCTAAAAAGTTGGCCACATTTCCCCAGGCGCCGTCCCAGACCAGAGTGCCTTCAGTGATGTCGAAATGGGGCGCCAACCTGCGCAAGAGCAACGTCCCATCCCCCGTCTTGACAAACCCTTGATCCCCTTCAATCGGGGCGGAAACCTCCAGCACGGTGTTGGCATCGGCGATGTTGATTTCCGGCTTCTCCTCGTCCGCATCGAGAACCAGAGGAATTTCATTGGGATCGCTCAGCAAGTACTCGAGCGTGAGGGTTCCGCCTTCGGAGTTCGAAAACAACAACGAGCCAATCGTATGGGAACCGTCCACTCGAATGAAGCGGTCATTGCTCGAAGGAACGTCGAAAGTGGCCGAAGCCCCGACTCCATCGGGAACCTGGCCGTCCTGCCAGAGAGCGTTATCCGACCAGTCACCCTCTTGGCCCAGCCAGGTGCCGTCGTTCGCGTGAGCCATTGAAGGCCCGGCAATAAAACCGACCGCAAGCGCAGCAGGCAACACTCCAGAAATGTGTCTAAGAAGATTCATTTTTCGTATATTTTGGGATGGTACATCATTTCGGCCAATGCGGCTGAAATGTCTCGTGTTTCTCGCACCAAATGGTAACAGGGGACCCTTCTCGGTGGAATGGATATTTTTCTGATAAAACTGGACAATATTATTGCATCTTGATGCCGGTATGAAGGTTGCCGACGCCCGGTTAATAGCCGTTTGGTTCGGCGACGATCCGCGCAACGCCTTTTGCGTAGAGGTCGCCAAAATCCCAATACAGGCCTTCCCCGGGATCGAACGCTTCGATTCGGCGGAATTTTCCTTCCAGGTCCCCGCTCCAACTCAGGATCTGAAAACGGTCGTTGACCTCGGGAGCGAACCCGTCGGAGGCGACCAGTTCGAAGACCCCGTCGAGCTTCACGTCGCCTGTTATCTCCAGCGCCCCGAACTCGCCCGCTTCATTGCCGCTCAACGCGAGCCTGAGGAGCCCCGTTTCGCGTTGGGTGTACGTTCCTTCGATGTGGAGCAGGGCGTTCGCGGCGGGGTTTTCCGTCGGCACGGACGTAAAACCGGCGCTCAAGGAAAGGCCGTTGAAATGGGTATTGCCTTCCGGTCCATTCGCTCCCCAGCCATAAACCCGTACCTCGACCGGACCGGTCACCGGAGTCGGATTGGCCTTCGCCGCCTTCAGGCGATGCTGGTTCCCGCTTCCGACGTCATTCACCTCGAAAACGCCCAAAGTCTCTTCCGCCTCAAACCCGCCGATGCTGGTAAGAATCGCAAACTGGGTCGCTGCGTTCGGCCCGTTGCGCCAGAGGTTCACTTCGACCGCGTCGAGCGTCATCTCGAGCCCGTGAACCGGGCGAATCGTGAAGGTCAGGTAATCCTCATTCCGGATCGCCTCGGCGAGGGAACGGCTTCCATGACCGGCCACATTGAATTCGTCTCCGGCGTCTCCCGCCCGACGCGGGCCGATTCCTGGTCCAAAGTCGACTCCCGAGAGAATCCGCAGGTTTTCATCCAGGTGGTTTACATTGCCCATGGGCGCTTCGTCCTGACCACGGAAATGAAAATCCGCCGCCGGGATCACACCCGTCGCCACTCCCATTCTGGGCTCTTCTTTCGGCAGACCGTCGGGCCAACCGGGAGCCACGGCGGCGGCATTGTCCAGATTGCCTTCAATGCGCCCCCGTCCGGTCAGGACAGCTTCATCCAAAAGATCGATCCAGCGACTCGAACGAACCGTCGCGTCATTGAGATGGAGTCGTCCCTTCCCCGAAATCCGCACTTCGTTTCGCCCTTCCACGGTTACGTCACGGTCCACCACGACGGTTTGCGTGGCGGTCGCTCCCCGCACTTCGAAACCGAGGGTGCGCACATCGGTTTCCGCGGAGGCGGTCGCCGCTTCGGAACCACGGTTCACCACCGGCGCCGACCAGTTCGGCCGCGGGGAGGAATCGGCCGACCAATTCTTTCGATCATTCAGTTGCGCCCCGTCTTGACCGGTCCATTCCGCATACTCCACCGCATACCCGTCCGGCTCCTCCACGCCTTCGACCAATGCCATCGTCTGCAACTCTTCAACCAACGAGGCATGTTCTTCGAGATCGAGCGGGTTGTTTTCCGTCCGGTCGGCGATCAGATCATAGAGCTCGAGCGAACCGTCGTTGAACTTGATCAGCTTCAAATCCTCCCGAAAAATCGTCCAGCGCGCCGCACGGTTCTTGGGATCCGGACCGGGGCCGGGCCATTCGTGATGTTCGAAGATGAGATGGCCTCGGTCACGTTGGATTCCCTGGCCGGTCAACGTCGGCAGAATGGAGATTCCGTCCATCCCGACCGGTCCCTGTCCCCCAACCAGATCTGCGGTCGTGGCAAAGAAATCGGCGAGATCGGTCAAGTGATCGGACGTTGAACCGGGCTCGACGTATCCGTCCCACCGGACAATCAACGGAACTCTGATGCCCCCTTCCCAAAGATCGCGCTTGCCGCCCCGAAGGCCGCCTGTCGCATCCAGGTTTCGAATCCCCCGGAGGCCAAGTCCATCTTCCGGAGAGGTGCCGTTGTCGGAGGTGAAGATAATGATGGTGTTTTCGAGCAGGCTGCGGGAAGAGTCTCCGTCGGCCTTCGGGTCCTGAAGGCGCCTCATGACCGCGCCGATGCTGGCGTCCATCCGGGTGATCATCGCAGCGTGATTTCGCTCCTTGTCATTGAGTCGCGGATGATCGGCGTAAACCCCCAGCCCGGCCGGAGCGATGACGTTTCCGTCCAGGTCGACCAACGGACCGACATGTTCGATCGCATCCAGATCGAAGTGCGGCACCAAGTGATTCAGCTGCAAATAAAACGGCTCGTCGTCGTCCGCCTGGTCCCGAATGAACTCCTCGGCTTTCCATCCGATTAAATCCATCGTATAAGCGGCATACGAGTCGGCGGGGGAATTTCCTGTTTTCTCCAGCCAAAGACCGGTATCGGGTTCCGCTTGGTATTTTGCTTCCTCCGGCGGCTCCCGGGTGGTCCATAGCGAATCCACCCGGTAGGAGTGAGCGCGCCGGTGACTCAGGTACCCATAGAAATAGTCGTATCCATGATTCTGAGGCAACGTGTCCGGCACGTCCACCGAGGGATTGGACCGGAGCGGCCCATCCTCGCCATTGTCGCCGCCAAACCCCCACTTCCCCAGGATGGCGGTCGTGTAACCGGCCTCACCAATCATCTCGGCCACACTGATGTCCTCCGCCCGGAATCCCTGACGAATGTTCGCGTTGCGATCGAGGTAGGTGTGGCCATTGTGAAAACCGGTCAGCAACATCGCCCGGCTGGGTGCGCAGACCGTCGCCGCATACGCGCGATGAAAGACCATTCCCGCGTCGGCCAGGGCATCGAGATGGGGAGTCTCGATCGTGGTCGATCCGTAAGCTCCCACACTGCCCCACCCCATGTCATCGGCGAAAATATGGAGGATATTCGGACGAGCTTCCGGTCCGGCCGACGCCGTTCCGAACGCCGCGAAAACACTTAACACACCGATTGTGGCGGCGACTCTGGATTTCAAATGTAGCATGACTCGATCTTGGATCTTAAGTTTCAGTTTTGTTTTCCGTCGGCGGGAGCGCGGCGGCGAGAGTCGAGAAGAGCCAACAGTTCCTCAACCTTTTCCGGATGCTGATCCGCCACATTCTTCGTCTCGCCGGGATCGTCTGCCAGATTGAACAGCGAGTGCTCTTCGGTCGGAGGCATGGGTCCGCTTAGCGGATTTTCAAACTCGTTGTGTTTCCGATCGACCCACGGCGGCACATTTTGACCCGCCGGAATCAGCTTCCAATCTCCGCGGCGAATGGCCAGGGCGCCAATGCCTTGCTGAATCACGTAGTCTCGGCCTTCCTCGGTTTCCCCCAGCCAGGCCGCCAGTTGATTCTGACTGTCCGGAGCGGCCCCTTCCGGAACCTCCGCCCCGACCAGCGCAGCCAACGAAGCGAGCAGATCAACCTGACTGACGACCGCGTCGGAAACCGTTCCCTCCTTCACCCGGGCAGGCCAATGAACAATGGTCGGCACCCGGGTAGCCCCCTCATACACTTGGTATTTTCCGCCCCTGAACGGACCGCTGGCTGGATGCCCGTGGGCGTTTTCGATCGAGCCGTCATGATAGCCGTCAAAAAAGATCGGACCGTTGTCGCTGGAGAAAACCACCAGGGTATTCTCCTTCAACCCCAACTCCTCGAGCGTCGCCATCAACTCCCCAACCACGTGATCCAACTCCACGACGGCGTCACCGCGGAGTCCCGTTTCGCTCTTGCCGACAAAATCCGGGTGGGGAGCGCGGGGCACATGATTCTCGTGCATCGACATAAAGAGGAAGAACGGTTGATCACGGCTTTCGCGGACGAATTCCTGGGATCGCTCAAGAATATCGAACGCCATCATTTCATCGTCCCACCAGGCCGATTGCCCTCCGTCCATCCATCCGATCCGACTGATTTCATTGACAATAGTTCCCGAATGTTGGCCATCCGCCCCGTAACGCAGCAGTTCCGGATGGCTCGTCCCGGTCGGCAGATCGCCGATTTGCCGCCGGTAGCTGACGCGAATGGGGTCGTCATCCTCGCTCCAGTTGTAAACGCGCGTTCCATCCAGCCAGACGGTCGGAACGCGGTCATTGGTGCCGGGAATGATAAACGACACATCAAATCCGATATCGAGCGGTGTCGGGGTGATTTCCTCATTCCAGTCGGGATCGCCGTCCCCGGCCCCGAGGTGCCACTTTCCGATAGCGGCGGTGCGATATCCGGCATCCCGGAGAACCGAAGCGATCGTGGGGGTGCCGGGCTGAATGATGGCGCCGGCGTTTCCCGCCAGGATCTGCGCCTCGGGATTGCGGAACGCGTATTCTCCCGTGAGGAGCGAATAGCGGCTCGGCGTGCAGGTGGAGGCCATACAGTAGCCGCTGGTGAAGCGGGCGCCATCCTCCGCCAGGCGGTCGATCCTTGGAGTCGGTATCATCGTCGCGCCATAGGAACTGATGTCCCCATAGCCGATGTCGTCGCTGTAGATGATGACGATGTTCGGTTGGTCAGCGGCAACCGCCGTGACGCACGACATCGCCATGGCTCCAAGTAAAGTGATGTTCCGTATATGATTCTTCATAGTGTGTGCGCAGGTTAAAGAAATGATTGAAAAGCCCCGGGCGAAATCAATTCCCGGCATAATTCGGATTGGGTCGCGGATCCTGGGCATCGACCTCCTTGCGGCGGGCGTCAATCATGGCCCGCAACTCGGCGGCCTTTTCCGGGAGTTCCTCGCTGAGATCATTCCGCTCCCCGAGATCTTCGGCGAGGTTATACAACTCGATCCGGTCATCTTCGTAGAAATGGATCGCCCGCCAATCTCCGGCCCGCACCGCGGTGTAAGGCCGGGCGCCTTCAATGTGGTAGTGCGGATAATGCCAGAACAAAGCCTCCCGATCGAGAGTCGCAGACGGATCCTCCATCAACGAAAGCAGCGACAGACCATCCACGTTTGCCATGCGTTCGGAATCCAACTCGACTCCCGCCGCCTGGAGGATGGTCGGGAACAAGTCGTGGGTGATCACCGGCTCATGGGAAACTCCTCCCGCAGGGACCACGGCCGGCCAGTGAATCATCGCCGGAACCCGGACGCCCCCTTCATAGGCCGTCCCCTTCCCTTCGCGCAAGGGAGCATTGCTGGTCGGCCTGCCGTTTCCGTTGTCGAGTCCTCCGTTATCAGAGGTGAAGATGAGCAACGTGTTCTCGTCCAACCCCAGTTCCTCGAGTTTCCCGTGAATTCGACCGACCGATTCGTCCAACGATTCGACCATCGCCGCGTACTGGGGATCGGTGTGCTGAAAGTCGCCGCCCTCCGCCAGCTTACGCCGGTATTTGTAAACCAGGTCGGGCCTCCCCTGAATCGGCGTGTGGACCTGGTAATACGGCACATAAATGAAGAACGGATCCTCCTTCCACTCCTGGATCAAGCCGACCACATAATTGGTTTTCATGTCGGTGAGATAGAGACCGGTGGTCTCATCGGACGGCGGAAAGTTGGCCACCATCGCTTCATGACCGTTTCTGCGATACGGCCAAAAATAAGACCCCGGTTGGCCGAACCGGTTACCGGCGATATTTACCTCAAAACCCCGGTTTTGCGGGAAGTACGGCTCGATGGCTTCGAGGTCGTTCGAAGGCGGGGTGAGATGCCATTTCCCGACAAGCGCCGTGCGATAACCGGCTCCCTTCAGCAGGTCGGCAAGGGTATCGTGACGCAATTCCAATTCCCGGGTCCAGTCCGGTGGCTGGAGCGGGTACTGCGACCGGCGCTGGTGATTCCATAGGTCCCACCATCCGCCGATCCAATCGGTCACCCGGTGCCGCTCGGGGGCCATCCCCGTCATCAGCGACGCCCGGCTCGGTGAACAGACCGTGCAGGAGGAATACGCGTCGGTAAGAAGCAGGCCCTCGGCCGCCAGCCGATCAATGTTCGGCGTCTCGTAGAGGTCCGATCCCGTCACCGCGGTATCGGTCCAGCCCATGTCATCGACGAACAACAGCACGATATTCGGCCGTTCCTCGGCGGCTTGAGAGAGGACTCCAAGGCCCATCAGAAAGGATGCCGTCAAGGCACCCGCAGTTAGTTTCTTTCGCATAAGGTCAGTTTCTCCTTTTTCTTGAGTTAAGTGATATCGTTGCGGGCGTGGCCTCGTAATTGCGCGGGTTCATCATGTGATCCCGGACCGACCCGAGGCTTTCATTCATAAAACTCGCGGATCAGTTCCGCTTCCAAGTCCGGATTAAATTGCGGGTTCGCATCGGTCGGAACCGGGGCTCCGGTTTTTTCCCGCCAAGCGATCATTTTCGCATGGAGCTCCTCGGTTTTTTCCGGCAGTAGGTCGGCGAGATTACGGCGTTCCCCGAGGTCGCGCTCCAGATCATACAATTCGAGCCCCCCGTCCTCAAAGTATTCGTGCAGTTTCCACTTTCCCAAGCGCATAACCATGCCTGGACGGGTCCGAAAAAACGGGTCGCGGGTTTCGAAGTTCCCTCTGCCATAAGCCTGCAAATAGACGGGGAAATGCCAGAACAACGGCCGTTCCGGAATCACTTTCTCTTCTGTCAGGTACGGAATCAAGCTGAGGCCATCGAGGAGTTTGTCGTCGGGGATTTCAATCTTCGCCGCCTCCACAAAGGTCGGGAAGAAATCGACTCCATGAACCGGCGTCTCCGAACGGGCTCCGGGAGCAACATGTCCCGGCCAGCGAACGATCATCGGCACCCGGATGCCGCCTTCATAGTAGCTCCCCTTCTCCCCGCGCAGCGGCCACATGCGGGAAAGATTATGAATACCGCCGTTATCAGACGTAAACAACACCAGCGTTTCTTCCCTGAACCCGAGTTCGTCCAGTTCCTGGAGCAGGCGGCCGATATTGTGATCCATGTGATCGATCATGGCGGCGTAGGTTGGATTGAAGTGCGCCTTCGTCGGATTTTTGGCCCGATATTCGTCGATCACTTCCTGCTTGGCCTGTATCGGCGTGTGAGGGATGTAATACTGCATCGAGAGGAAAAAGGGGCGTTCGTCATCGTGGTCCCTCAAGAAATCGATGGCTTCGTCCGTCAAACGAAAGGTCAAGTATTCGCCCTCGGGGCCATCGGAAAGATTCGGGTTTCCATAGGGACTGAAATATCCCTCCTGGGGATGCCCCGCTTGCCATCCGCCAATATTGACCTCAAAGCCGTGTTTGAGCGGATCGGTGCTGATGTGCCATTTGCCGACGTGACAGGTGGCGTAACCCTTCTTATTCAGAAGAGAAACAAAGGTGGTATTTTCTTCCGCGATGAATCTGGTGTTCGGTGTCGGTATTAGTCTGCGGAGCTGATTCCGTCCGCGATTAGAACTACCCACGGTATACACTCCGTGACGAGGACCGTATTCTCCGGTGAAAACGACCGCACGGCTTGGCGCACAATTGGCTGCGGCCGCGTAGGCGTTAGTAAAAGTCATTCCTTCCGTCGCCAGGCGGTCGAGATTGGGAGTTTCGTAAAACCGACTTCCCATAAATCCGGCATCGCCCCAGCCGAGATCGTCGACGTTGATGAAGACAATATTGGGACGGCCCTCCCGAACATGACTCGAGGAGACTTCCGAATCGGCCATGGCCATCGACTGCCCGAACATTCCCAGCATCGCGCCAACGGCGAAGACAAACCGGACTCCGAAGGTTCTTATTGGTCGTTGTGTATTCATAATTGCTGGTCTTGCCATTAAAACTTGGACGACTCCGGCTCTGCCGTTACCGCATGCCGCCTCGGTCTCAATCCTCGGCCATGATCCTTTCAAGGGCGGTTTCCACGGAATCGGGTGGCTCGTGGCGGATCGAATAAAGATGCTGGGAAAGCCGACGGACCGCTCCCGTAAATTCAGGATAGGCGCGGCCGGTAATGTCGATGAACCCGATCTGGTAATTTTCGCCGGGGCGTCCGGCCGCGGACTGGTCGGGAAAGGCGAACCAGTGAGTTCCGATCACCCGCGAATCGAGAAGCCCGGCGGCGACATAAGCCGTGTAGGCCGAACCGCGTTGCTCCTGGTCATGAACCCCATACAAGCCGGTCCCCGGGACGCCGCGGTCGGGCGCGCCGAAATGAAACTCCGTGATGATGACCGGAACATCCGCCGAAGGCGGCACCGGATGAGCGGCCGCCAGGGGCGCGTAACGGTTGGACGAAAAAACATCGACGTAACGAATCGCGGTTTCGGTGACGATTGGCGCCGCCCGATGAATACGGCAGCCCAGGTAAAGGTGATTTGGCATGAGTTCCCGCATCGAGTCCCGGCAGATGGCGAAGTAGCGTTCGGCAAAAGAGGCGTAATAGGCCGCGAGATCGTCGGCGAAGGCTTCCGTTCGCTCCTCGACTGGCGGATCCCGGGCTTCCAGCAACGCGTCCCAATCCTGCAATGAACTCCCCCAGGCTTCGTTCAGCGTGGCGATATCCGGATAACGCTCTCCCAGTTGACGGACAAACTCAATCTTGGCGTGACGATCGGGTCCGGCGTTGAACAGGATCGGGGCCAGGTCGTTGGGCCATTCCAGTTCATTGTGAATAAAGACCCCGAGACACCACGGGTCTTCCCGAGCCCACGAGTGGGCTTCCAAGGCGCCGCGCAACGTTTCCTCAAAGCGAGGATCGAACGGATCGGGAAGAAAGTGTCCGCCGCCGTCGTTCAAATTGGTCCGCCAGGTGCCGATCGTCAGGGTGTAAGGCGTCCGTCCCTGTCGCATCATTTCAACGTCGGACCATCCTCCCAGGGTATTGATACCCCAGGAACGCAACCGGTTGTGTGTGAAGTCACGCGCCCTATCGACGCCATCCTCTCCCCAGGCACGGACCAAGTTCGCCCGCAGGAAATTAGCCTGCCGGGGACGGTTCCCTCGCGGCTCCTGAATGAGAACCTCATGGATCGGATCCTCCGGATCGGGCATCCATTCGAACAATTCGAGGCGGTCGGAAACGGCGGGCGTGACCACATGCATCCCGATCGAATTAATTCCGTGCGACCAGAAAAGCGCCCCCTCGGGATCGACGAACCACCACTTCCCATCGACTTTTTCGGTACGAAAGTAGCCGGTCGATTCGAACTGCGGTCCCTCCTCCCACCCGCCGAAGCGGTTCATTCCAGGAATGGCAGCCTCGGCGCTTTCTTCTTCCTCCTCGGTCAGAGCGGCGGCCAGTTCGTCGATGGAGTCGATTTTGCCCGGCCAATCGAGGGCGCGGAGTTGCCCAAAGCGATCAAGGTACGGCAACTCTTCGAGGTCGGCGTTGGCCTCGGACCCATACGGCCAGGCCCCCTCCAACCCATTGACCCACACCTCAAAGGGGCCGGCGGCATGAACGGTGAAACGCAATGTCACCACCTTGGTGGGATCAAAGGATCTCCAATGGGTGCGGTGCCCGTTCGGACGGGCCGCCTGACTTCTGAAAATCTCCGGTCCTTCGTACCCGTCACCCGGACGGGAGAAGGAAAACCCTAGTGTCCCTTCGGATTGTGCTGCCACCACTGCCACCCCCGGAAAGGAGTGGGCCCAGTCGAGTGCCCCCGCGTTGTTGAGGCGCGCATCGACGCGGACCAAGTGGTCGCCGGTATTTACGAGATCGACCCGAAGATGATTCCACGTATTCAAATCCCAATGCTCGCCAGGAGGATGAAAGTGAAACGTGACCGCCCGCCCGCCGGGTCCGCGCAACCGATAGCGGCCATCAACCCACTCGGCTTCGCTGTTCTCCGGATGATCCACGCTATCAATCGCGAAAGATTCCCCCGAACTGAATAACGACTCAACCTGCCGTGGCTCCCCCTGGAGCGAAGTCGAAAACGGCGCCGTCGATACTGCGAGAAGGCCGAAGTAAACCAGAAAGGTTATTCGTTTCATTTCACACATGTTTCAAAAATAGGTCACGCGGATGGCCCCGATTCCGGATATCCGCGATACGTTTCGACTCAAACATAACGAATTCAAAAAATCCACGATCAGCAAATTCGTGCCAAATTCACGAAAATTCATGCCCGGAGCACGCCGGGGCTTCTCAAGCCGGGACGATTCTCAAGAATCGCCGAAAAGATCGCACCGAAAACGAAAAACTCACGAAAAACAATTGCCCTCGATAAGAATCTCCAGCTAACTTGACCGCATCGAATTCCGCGAGGTTTTTTCGCCCGAAATTCCGCTGAGAATGAACGAATCTTCATCCCCCAGTACGCCCCGAATCCGGGAGGGGTTTGCTTCCCAAAGATTGATCCGGCGCTCCGAAGAATGGAGACAAGCCGCATTGGCCGGTCCCATTTCTAGGGAGTTTTGTGTCACAGACATCGGCCATTTTCCCGAAACCCGCTTCCACTGGGTGGATCGACGGAAAGGCACGGCTGAACACATTCTTATTTACAACCGGGCCGGAACCGGGCGGGCTTTCATCGGAAATCGCTCCTGGACCGTGCCGCCGGAGCACGTCCTTTTGATCCCGAAAGGAGTCGCGCACAGGTACGGAGCGGATGGTTCCGCCCCCTGGAGCATTTACTGGTTCCATTTTGACGGTGCCAGCTCCCATCAGATCTTTGACTTCTTGCAGGTTTCCGACAATCGGCCGCTCCTGTCAGTCCGTCGCATTGAAGGGCTCCTGCCCCTGTTCGAATCGACCCTGGAGATCGCGGCCCAGCACCCGGCGCCCGACGATGCTCCTGTGTTGAGCGAGCACCTGCTCCATATCGTCAATATCCTCAAGCGAGGTATTCTCGACCAGGATCGCCCGGAGCCGCGGGTAGACCCCCGGATCGAGGCCGCCATGAATTTTATGCGCGAAAACCTCCACCGAGCCTGCTCGTTGGAGGAGATCGCCCAAACGGTCGGTCTATCAGTTCCGCAATTTTCCAATCTTTTCCGCTCGCACACCGGGACCTCTCCCCTCCGCTTCTTCACCCGGTGGCGAATGCAGCGAGCAGCGCAATGGCTCGCCCAAAGCGAAAAACCGGTCAGCGAAATTTCGGAGCAAATCGGCTATGAAGACTCCTTCTACTTCTGCCGGGTGTTCCGTCAATACGTAGGCCTCTCTCCCCGGCAATATCGCCAGCATCTCCGGAAATTGGACCAGTAAGGCCTGAAAGCGCCAAAGAATCCCGCCGGCAGTTCTTTGGGAACCACCGCCCGGGTCTCTTCTTTCACACCCGCCTCAATCCCCCAAAATGAGGTCCAGCGCGGCCAGGCTGGCGAACGGGCCGCTATGGCTGTTAATTATACGGAGCGTCAGAGAACTCGCCTCGATCGAATTTGGAAGGCCAATCGGGTAGTTAAGTACATGAGCCGGAACTTCGGCCTGAACCAGGGACCTTCCGTCGGCATCGAGAATCTCGATCTCCCGAACCTGACCATTCAACGACCCATCCTGCCTCTGGCTCACGACCAGTCCCGCCATCTTCGCTGTGTTCGGCAGAGTTAGGGTCAACGTGTGCGGGTGAGTAGGTTTCCGGGACGAAAATTCCGTGTGCCAAATTGTGGATACTTCTCCGTCCAAAAGGGCCGAAGCCGGATATTCGGCTTCTTCGCTCTCGGCGCGAACGCCTCCCTGGAGGCGTCGGGCGACCGGCCCCGGACGAAGCAAATTCTTCAAATCCTTCGCATCGAGCCGGACGGACGGGGAAAACTGATCGCCGTTCATGTATTCAAGCAACGACACCCGAAGTTGCCGCGCCGCCGGACGTTTATCAAGCTCCAAGGCCAGATCCGCGCTGCTGGCGATCAACCTCCCGTCGCCCACCTTTGCCTCGAAGACGAGCCCTATCCGGCGGTTGGTCGTCCAATCATCGATCATTTGGACCAGCGGCAAAAGGTCGTGGTGTTCAGTCAGAATAAAAGGCTGAGCCCCCTTCTGAATTTCCCACCACTGCCAGTTGGAATGAAAGTCAGTCGGAAAATTCCCGAAAGCCGGGTGTTCGGGATCGATCAACAGACCGAGCGTGTGTGGAGGTTGCCAGTTGGTGTAGGCCGTGTTCCAAAAGATCGGCGAAAAGCCTTGCAGCAGCGGACGCTCGGAATCGTTGGCGACCTCGGAGGCCGACGGCAGCCACAAGACAGACGCCCCTTTCTCCAGATTCGCCAAGGCTTCTTCCAGATCATCGGTGATGACCACATCGGTCTCAGGCTGCTCCAGTTTCGCCGGATAGACGAATACGTCCCAGCGGTTCGAAAAATCGCCGTCCTTCGCACCGACAGTTAACGTCAGCTTGGCCGGTGCCAAGTCCGCCGGGAGATCATCCGCTTGCAGCGAAACTTCGATCGAGCCGAGATCATAAAGCGCGAAAGGCTCAAAATCACGGCCGGGCAGAACTCCCTTCGCGACGATAGTCTCTCCGTTCGCGATCTCCCAGGCGATTTCCAGGTTCTCGAATGGGTCGGGTCCGAAATGGGACAACTGCAAATCAGCCCGAAAGATATCATCCGTAGTGAAGACCATTTTGTCCATCCGGGCAAGCGGAACCACCGGTCCGGAAAAATCAGCGAACTCCTCGGCCGTGACATATCCCTTTTCATCCCAGAAGGCATCGACCACTCCCACCAGG
>LFIK01002755.1_pt1 | contig 14239 bp, 10 predicted proteins | sample 643401 | NCBI WGS metagenome assembly LFIK01 (sample SAMN03777447, study PRJNA286221) | soda lake metagenome | biome: soda lake; feature: Kulunda steppe; material: water; isolation source: sample T5-Br brine of Lake Tanatar-5 | place: Russia: Kulunda steppe | collected 2010-07 | reverse complement strand
CGGAATATCTTTTTTACTATAGAAATATTGAAAATTCTCAATACGACCGGGATGTTTGTATACGACCTGAAATCATAAAGTATCTCACGGAAAAGCATGAATCTCTTTTTAAAAATCATATCCGGGAAGTCATTTACGAAAGAGAGAAACAGATTCAGCAACATATGAAGACCATTTCGGTCTATAGGAATTCATACTCACACAAGTTGGGCAGTGCTATTCTGAAACCTATGAAAGCTTTAAAAAAGCTTCTCGTTTTTTTTACGTGATCGGGGTTTTATTCCGTATTTTTTATGCAAGTATGATTCAATCGCACCTCGTCAAATAAGCTACAGTTCGTAAAATTTTCACGAATAGTAGTAACCATATCTCGCCCCAAATATAAGGGGATCATTTAAATACACGTGCCAAAAATCCCTGATAACCTGAGTTCGATTTAAAAAAAAGGCAAATGCAGTCCATAAAGGGCGTCATCTCGCATCCCGAAGGCATTCGGGACGTGATCTACTGCCCTTGAAAAGACAGGAGATGCCACGCCAAGGCGTGGCATGACATAATTGTTGACGAATTAACTTTAATAACGCCCTTTTTGGACTGATTTTAGTGGTATTTAACAAATTTAAGAATCGAACTCAGGTTAAGAGTAATGAATAATTCCTGGCAAAGTTTTAGTTTCTTGTCATCGGATGAATTTTTTCAAAAATTGAAAGAATTTAATGTCACTGAGGAGTTTTTTGAAGAGCTGGATATCTGATGAAAAAGCTAAGGTTCGGGGTGGTTCAACGGCTTTTTTTTGTGATCTGGACAAATAATACAAACCTAATGCACTTTAAAGTATAATTGTTTGACCTTGTATCCATTCGCAATTAACATGGCTTATAAATTGATGTGTACTCAGGATCAAAATTGGGTTCGGAAAACTATAAAGGCTTTACATATAAATGGCTTAAATTAAATCAGTTTTTTTATAGATCCCGGGTAAAACGATCAACCGCAGTTAAAAGCTGGCTGGTATTAATTACCGCACTATTGCTGGAATCGATATTATATGCTGCTGCTATGCTTCAGCTATTTAAAACGTTTCACCGCCTTTATCACTGGCTTGCTTGAGAAGAAATAGAAAATAAATTAAAAAATTGTCGGGTAAAGAATGACAAATGTAGAAATTTTAGGACCGGTGTTAAAAAATAAAGGAGATGAGTTGACTCTTCGTTCAGTGGCGGAACGAATTGGACCAAATTATGCACTTAGCATATCGACTGATCTAAAAATAAGAGGACAAGAAAATTTACCCGAATTATTACAGCTGACATCACTGCCGGACAAGGATGAGATTAGTGAAATCTTTCAAAGACGATCACTAAGTAAACTTTTATCGGTGGCCAAACGTGGAATTTTTATTTCCCTCTTGCCTCCATCTGTATTACGAAAAATCGGATATATCAATTCCAGCCATCAAGTGGCTCTTTTAGATTGTTCAGGGTATGCATATGGTGATAAATGGTCCCCAAACCGGATGATTAAACGTGCTGAATACTATAAAACACTTCGTGAAAAAGGCATCAAACTGATACTAATGCCACAGGCACTTGGTCCATTCGAAGATCCTGAAGTTCGAAAACTTGCAAAAAACCTTTTAGAACTATTTGACTTTGTATTTCCCCGGGAAGCTATTTCTGAAAACTACATTTTAGAATTAGGTATTGATCCTGCTAAGATTGAAATATGCCCTGACGTAACCCATTTAATTGAAGGACCTACTCCATCAAATTCAGAAGTATGGTCAAAAAGGGTTGCAGTAGTTCCAAATGCCCGAATGCAAGATAAAACGGATGCTACCATAGCCAATCAGTATATCGACTTTCTTGTAAAATGTATACAGACTGTAAGAGAGAACGAGCTTGAACCGGTTATAATTCTACATGAAGTTAATGATGACAGATTGGTAAAAACCCTGCTTAGTCAGCTTAATATGGATATCAAAGTATTTAATGAAGATGGAATAATAAGTAAGGGTTTTCTGGGCTCTTGTTACGCTAACATTGGTTTTCGATATCACTCTCTCATAAGTTCGCTTAGCCAGGCAACACCCTCACTGGCAAGTTCATGGGCTCACAAATATGAAGAGCTTTTTGATGCATATGATTGTAAAGAATATCTCATATCACCAGGATTGAGCAGCCAGGAGATTACTGATAAGATTAATGAATTTCTTGCACCCGAAAAAAACAAACAGCTCCGTGATAAGCTTCAAATACATGCCACACGTCAAAAAAAGGAAGTTGAAAATATGTGGCAGAGGGTTGAATCCATTATTTCTACCTAAGATGATCTCAGGAGCAGGGAAAAATGCACTCTTCGATAAAAAACTTGTTTAAGTAGCTTTTGATCGTTCCAGGAATTTTATTTTCGAGACGTCTTTAAAATAACCATCTGTCGGCTGCTCCCCTTTTTGGGGGTTGTTCCGAAGGAATCCCGTGGTGCCGGCTGTTGGGTGTCTTTAACCCTCTTCGAATGCTTCAAGCAGCAAGTTGCAGATTTAATTCACAAGATTATTTTATGACCATTATTAAAAGAAAATTTAAAACGTTGATGCGCATTCTACGTGAAAATGCTCAAGATTTTAAAATGCAATTGGCAATTAAAAAACACCGTAAATCCAGTTTTACAAAATTAGCCACACTTTACCCGCAACGTGTCGGGAATGTACGATCATCCTGGATTTATCAGTCAGAAAACTGGACGAAAGTTAAGAGCCGATGGAAAGACAGACAGCAGTTAAAGGAGGGCAGAAGTATTACTATAATTGATAATTATGAGGTACCGGGTGATGATGTTGGAATGGATGATGCAGGAAACTTGAATGTTAATGTTTCAGCTACAGGAGAGGATAAGTGGGTATATTATTATTTAAAGCCGGAAGAACATATTTGGCGGAATTTTGAATGGAAATTTTACGTAAAGCGAAAATCCAATTTCAGGGAACTGCAATTCGGCTTTCGATACCGTGATTTTTATAACCGATACAGATTCAGGCAAGAGAAAGGCAAAATTTATTTTGATAAAGTTTTAAACGGACAGTTTCAGAATGGTATATGCAGTAAAGAATTTATAATGGAATTAAATAGAGAGTATGAATTCAAAATTATATGCTTTGACTATTATTTTGCACTCTTAATAGATGGAAGTGTATATCTTGAAATTTATGACTTTGAAAAAAGTTTTAAAGAGGGATCCACAGCAATAATTCTGTGGGAAAACAATGGGAAAATTCCAATACAGGCAACAATCAGAGATCAACAATTACACGAATTATCTAAATGAGTATCAGTTAAATGCATATTACTGTTGCAGATAACAATGGATGCGTGTATAAAAATAAAGTATAGAATGATGGCTGTATAAGCAGATAAACTGACTTACGTGTATTCAAATATTCGCCTAAACAGTTGGGCTTTCTTTTGTTGATTATATCTCTGGTGACAAATATGGACTATACACAAAACCAAAGTACCGCGAAGACTAAAATTGTGTCACAAATAAAATTCCGGATTTACGGTAGAATAGAAACTATTTGCTTTTGAAAAATAATTCGAGTGTTAAACCAAAACATGAATAAAGATAAAAACAGATCCGTGCTGCAAGGACAATCAGAACATTCACCGTGGCTTGACACTACATGGAAAAAACGAAAAAAAATCACTATATCAGGACACCACATCCCCAAAAGTGTCGCCAATTTCCCTTTGCTGATTGATCTTGGAAACGACCCGGACTTTGCGCAATATGCATCACCCGATGGCCGCGATATTCTGTTTACCTTGGCCGACGGAACCACAAGGCTGACTTCTGATCAAATTGTTCATCAGCGGTTATTACGTGACCAGGCGGTTTGGACGATCTGGAGTGGCCCGCGGGCTGTTCGTTACGCCGGAGAACAGGATAAAACCTACGTCGCTTATTACACTACAAACCAGGGGTGGTGGATCAGTTCCTATGACCATATGCATTCCACCTGGCAGCACTATCAGCTGCGATCTCACGAGCAGAGTGCAGAAGGCCGCTGGTGGGACGATCACAACAATCCGGCGATTACCATTCGTAATGATGGCCGTATTCTGGTTATATATGGTGAACACAGTACGGATAGAAGCTGGAGCCGTATTTCTAAACACCCGGAAGATATCACGTCCTGGAACGATGAAATTTCTTTTACACAGGAGCAAAGCATTGCGAAACGAACTAATTTTGAGCCCTGGTTTTTCGCAAAGCGGGTCTGGGCCAAACTTACAAAAACAACCCGGCCAACCAGGTATGACCCGGCCTATTCATATGTGAATCTCTATTCCTTACCTGATGGCACAATATGGCGCCAGTACAGGCCGCTTACCACGTGGTCTGGTATTAGCCGGCAACCGACATTTGTTGTATCCCGTGACGGCGGCAACACCTGGAGTAAGCCGGTTCGTTTTATCAAAGAAACAAACCGCTCTCCATATCTGGTAACTGCTCAGCAGGAAAATAAAATCCATTTCTTTTTCTCGGATGCGCATCCTGACGAATGGAATAAAACATCCATCTATCATGCTTATTATGATCATTCCAAAGGCACGTATCACAAAAGTGACGGTGAGTTGATTGGAGATGAATCTTGCCTGCCATTTACACCTGCACAGGCAACAAAAATTTATGACGGGACCACATCCGCCGGAGAGGCGTGGGTTTACGATATTACGGTTGATAAACAGGGAAATATTGCCGGGCTTTTCAATGTATACTCGGGTGAAAAAGAGAATTTGAATTCATACCAGGTTCACGAATACTGGTACGCTTTCTGGGATGGAAAAGGATGGAAAACAAGCAAGATTGACTCTGAGTCCAATATTTATTCCACCGGCCAAAGAAGATATTCCGGAGGATTTGTCGCAGATACGGTTGACATTTCACAGGTATACCTTTCACTTGTCGATCCGGATGGCACCGAAGATGGGTTTACACGTCACATCTGGCGCTATCAAACAGATAACAACGGCTCAACATGGAACAGAACGCGCATCAGTCAAAAAGGGCAGGGCAAAGCTCACTCCCGGCCGGTTGTCCCGATCAACCGTCATCCGGATCTGCCTGTTTTCTGGCAGTATGGGCATTATGTTAACTACCTGGAGTACTGGACCGCTCTTGCTGCAGGAGACCATGGAAACCTTAATGACTCCCAATTTTATGTACAGGTTCCTCAACTTAATCCCGATGAAGATCTCACACTCTTTGTGTACTATGATCAACCATCTGAAGATAACCCACTCTTACAGGCTGAATCCAATAAAAAAGCCCGGCCCTCATCCTGTCTTCTTTCATACAAAGGCACGCTGACTCAAAACGACATCGGTCAGCTTTCTATACAAAAACCCGGTACGGCCCTCACTTTTGAGATTTCAGCGGTATGGGCATCCGACAGAAAAGGAAAAGGAGAGACTGCTATTCTCGCAAGTGATTCGGGAGCAGAAGCTCATTTCCGGATTGGCAAATCAGAAAACGAAACTCTGGAAGTTCGTCTCTCGGCCCCTTCAGGTAAGGAATCAATCGTTTTTGATGATTTACTGTTTAAAACACGCTCATGGGAAGATGCGGATGCCACGGCTGAACGGTCTGTCATTCAACTTATAATTTTGGGAGATGGCTCTGTGATTGCCCGCTTAAATGGAAAAGAGAGCCGGGTTAAAAAGACACTGACCGGCTATCCAAAACTTTCACCAGCCGACCTGGGACGTCTACATACTGCACCTGAACCGGAAAATGATGAAATGCCGTTTCAGGGGTGGATAGAAGCTATACATATTCATGAAGGGCGCCTGGATAATAACTGGCTGGATATATCAGCCAAAGCTGAACAGATGGGAGCATCACTTATAGATGTGGGTAAAGAAGAAGAGCTTGATGAAACTTACTAACGTGAATTCGTTTCTAAAATCATGATCTCAAAATTCCCTCTTAGAAAGGCTGTGAGAAAATAATGTATCAACACTTGATAAGAATTAGTGAATTCACCACGAAGGCACGAAAACACGAAGATTCACGAAGTGGATTTGCATGATTTTATTATACTTCGTGTGTCTTCGTGACTTTGTGCCTTCGTGGCAAAAAGTCCAGGCTCATATATTTGACTGTGTATTTCCTCACAGCTTCATTTGGGGAGACTTCATCAACGATGTTTGAAAGACATATCAAAACTGAGGTTGTTCTCAAATACTAAACACCTTTTCTTTTTCCGGCTGCTTTTTGACAGGCTTCCAGTCCGTACCTGATCTCTTCGCCAATGGCCGGTGATGCCTCATCAGACCTGACCTTCTGTTTTGCAGCACTATCCTTTGAATTCAAAGTATTTTTCAATCGTGATAATGCCTTTCGAACACCGGAAAGCCCGATTTTATTCAGCAAGCGGCCTGAACGGTTTAATCCTGCACGGACCTTTGCCTTGACCCGTGTTTTTATTTTTTTAGCAGAATGAAGATAACCGGGTTCTCCGAATCTCCGGATCAGCCGTCGGCACTCTTCCGCGAGATCCGGATATAAATCCTGACAGTGCAAACAGATTTTATTTAAAGTAATCGTTAAGGAGTGGCGATAGTCGTCCAGTTTATCCTGCTGTTCAAGTTTTTTTATAATCTTCAGGAGTACAAAAATCTGTGACTCCCGGCCAGAACGCGTAAACTGACCCGCACTCTGGGAAGCATTCAGCTGATCTTCAGGCATACGTCTGTAGTATGCGGCTCCCCTATCGGTAATTCGAAGATCCGTCCCATCTGCCATTGCCCTCATGATAAGATCTCCATCCTGATTGACGGTCACCTGAGGATCCCAGCCCCCTGTTCGCTCATAGGCTGTGCGGGACCATAAAATGGAACACGGAGGATGGTATATCTCTCTGATCCAGCCATCCAGGTAATCCTTTTCATCGCTGAGAGGAGGACAGGAACGCGGCCGTTTTATCCAGATCCCATCCACTTTTTCCAGGCGGAACCACGGGCAGGCGGCAATTCCATCCGGATATTTTTCAAGGTGTTCAGCCAGGGTTTCCAGTACGTGCGGCCCCATCACATCATCCGCATCAAAAAACATCAGCGCATTACCGGATGCGTATTCGGCCCCAAGATTCCGTGCCCTGGGAGCACCTCCGCCTCCGCTGGCCAGAACATTTACACTCTTGCCAAAACTCCTGGCGATTTCAGGGCTTCGGTCATCAGATCCATCGTCTACCACAATAATTTCATCCGCCGGCCGGGTCTGTTCGATAATAGAGCCAATAGCCTGACCAATAAATTGCTCCTCATTATAACAAGGTATGATCACAGAAATCTTTATTTGCTGCACCTTATCCATGATTATTGAATAATTTTCTGAACAGCAGACTGAACTTCCTTTGGATCAATTTTCAAATCCTTCTCCAGCGGATGCATATCTCCCACACTTTCTGCATTGAGAATCCAGTAGTGATGGCCCATAGCTGAGCAGAGCGCATAGAAGTTGGGATTGGGAAAATTTAAATCCGCAATTTCAACCACATGTGTGCCCGGTGAGCAAAATATAACATTCGTGATGGCTGCACCATGCGGAGCCACAACAATCTCAGCCTGTTGCATAGCGGTTATCTGATCGGGGAAACTCAGATCCTCCATGAAAATTTTCTCAAAACCCAATTTCTCAAGAAGAGGCCAGATCTCATCCTCATTGATGAGCAGCCGGCGCTTGGCTTTTGCCCTGCTGATGTAAAGTCTTCGGTGAGGAGTTCCCGGTGTTGCACAAAATGTATTCCGGACCGATTGCAAGAGTTCAGGGCGAAACCGGTCTTTTTCCACCACAGTGAGCTCCTTTACTTTAAGGGGCCGGGTATGATCAAACGTCCGATATTTATCCGGGTCAATATTTAGTATCTCAAAAGAACTTTCAATAACAGTAGTCCTGAGTTCCGGGGGCGGGAAAATAACATTTTCAAGCTGATCCCGCTCTTTCAGGAGAATCAGCTTGGGAAGGTGTGAGGTAATCCAGTGAGAATGGTTGCGAAAAACACGCTCAAGAAACCATGTTGCCTTTTCAATCTCAACCGCGGGTTTTGCCGATCGAAGCAGCTCCATATTCCATGGCCGTAACGTAATCTGGTCCATCTCCAGAGACCGCTCATCTTTATTCAGAATGGTAACCCAGAATTGGTTGTCGTCCGGGTTTATACACGGAACCACGCAACAGTCAGGCAGTGTTGCCATGAACGTTTCACCACTTGTCCGGGCCGGAACATCCCAAAATGAGTATCCCCACCATCCGCGATCATCCGGGAGTTCACTTCGTTTTTCAATATTTCGGGGCAGCGGATTTTTTACTGTTTCTGTCTTGTGGACAGTTTCGTAGACTTTATCCTTTTTAACGTGCTTCGTCCGGCCCAGATAATCATGGACAGTCTCTTTTTCAACCCATTTGTAACCAAACCAGGAAGGAGACAGAAGCCAGTCTCTGACAGCTTTTCTGGTGATTCTATCCCAGAATTCCCGGATTTTTTTCCCAAGCGTTTTTAGCATATATATGATTTAATACTGTAATCCCTGTTGAACAACATTTATGTACATGGGCTGCTCTCCGGCTTTATCGTCTGCAAAGCCTGTTTGCGTCGATGAACTTAGGATAAGAGATTATGAATCACAAATTACCGACCGGGCCTGAAGTATAACAAACCGAACAGTGGCGTATAGTATGATTCCAAAAAATCGTTCCTTTTTATTCTGTTTGCGAGAATGCCTTCAACCTGCCTCAAAAATATTAGAACAGGTTAATATCACTTGTTACCATTCAGAGCTCAGGAGAATTTGTAATGCCCTTGGAGCAGAGGTAAATAACGACATATTACAAACGCTTGATAAGCCATCCTCTTCAGTAAAAGAAAAAGTAAAAGAAAATGCAGATGCACAGCTTCTGAAATGGAAGCAACAGCTTACGACAAAACAAATTGATGATATTCTCTACATGGCAGATGCAGTGAACCTCACCTCTATCTATACTGATGCAACAGAGCCTAATTATGAATATCTGAATACATTGCAGCGACAAGAAACTACTGATACAGTTTCATAATCTTATTCTTTTTCATCCGCAGTAAAAATTTGGTTCTATCTCTGCGGCTTGATGCTCAAAGAACGTTATAAAGACCCTATAAAAACCACACTAAAGCCTTTCTGAGTTATAATCTCTTAACAGGTCTTGGGTTTATTGAGAATTACTGTATTTTTTTAAAACTCAGCGCATTCAAGCTGAGGAATAAGAGACCTGTAATTGTATGCGCAATGTACTATTTAACAAATAAGTTATGCCGAAAGTAACCGTATTGATGCCGGTGTTTAACGCCGAAAAATATTTGAGAGAGGCGATTGATAGTATTTTAAATCAATCATTCACTGACTTTGAATTACTGATTATTGATGACGGGTCAACCGACAGCAGCCTGGATATCATTAATTCTTACTCCGACAATCGAATACGGCTGGTTATAAATGATCAAAATATGGGTATAGGCGCAACCCTCAATAAAGGAATTGAACTCGCTTCATCTGATCTTATTGCAAGAATGGACGCTGATGATATCAGCCTGCCTGAGCGACTGGAGAAACAGTATACATACCTGGAAGCCCATCCGGAGTGCAGCCTTCTTTCATCAAATGTGGAAGTCATCTCTGAAACTGGTGAGAGACTTCATTTATATCAGAGAGACAGTAAACTATTTTACTTTAATCTTACCTTTTATTGCTGGATATATCATCCAAGCGTCATGTACAGGAGACAACATGTTATAGATGTAGGAATGTATCCGTCAACACTTTCTGAAGATTACCGCTTATGGTCAAAACTTATCAGGAAATATTTGATACACAACTTGGATGATATCCTAATTAAATATCGATTAACTGATGAAAGTGTTTCCAATTCGCTAATGGCTGAAGAATATATAGAAGCTGAAATAATACAGGTAAAGGAAAATCTATGTCACTTCGCTGGTAATGATTATACCATTCCGGATGATTGGCTCGAAGCATACCGTAATTATTTTGATCCGCTTTGCAAGCCACCAAGGGTCAAGGATATGATCTCGTGTATCAAAGAGCTAGATGTGATAACTACTCATATTTTGGGAAAAGAGAATGTAAACAGGGATTCCGACGATATTATACTAGCTGCAAACAAAAAAAAGAAGCACCTGTTTGAATCATTCCTAAAAAAAATCCCTGTGAAATATAAAGCACAACTGATGCTCCAAACCGGCAATTATATACGGTTAGTAAGATTTTTTTCGTCGTGGGGTTTTAAAAAACTAAAGAATTTGTATTAAAACCAATCACTTTGTGGATCGTTTCCTATACGCAGATATTCTCTGAAACCTCAGCCAAAACAATTCAATTTAAACATTTCTAATCATCCTACATTTTTCAATCTAAACAAGTACATTCCTGTCATAGGAGTAGATTAATACAGATTATTCACATTGGCTTTTTTAGATATTAACAGTTTGAAATAGTCATAAGAAACAGACGCATCTTTTGCTTGTAATGAGGTCGTCCGGTTCAAAGTTTTAAGCTGACTTCCCAAATATAAATTGATATATGCCATTCGTGTTGGTCAAATCTCAATTTCCCAGTACCCAAAACAAAACTTAATTCTCAAGCAATGGTAAAAAAAATTATACAGCGCCTTTCAGTTCCTGTGAAAAGAAAGCTATTCCAGGTCGGTGTACGGAAAAGCTTTGTTCCCCCGAAGGGAAGAGTATATTTGGGTGACATGAACAGAACCACTCCGTTCAGCAAAAAATTCGGCTATGACAGAGGCGGCCCTGTAGATCGTTACTATATAAAAAAGTTTCTTGAACAAGAATCGGGCAGTATTCGCGGCAGGGTATTGGAAGTTGGTGAGAATACATATACCCGCAATTACGGTGGTGATAAAGTGACTAAAATGGATGTATTGCATGTAGATGAAAGCAATGAATCGGCTACATTTATTGGGGATCTTAGTAACGCTCCACATATCCCGGATAATACATTTGACTGCATTGTACTTCTTCAAACACTTCACCTGATTTATGATTTCAAGAAAGCTCTTAAAACGTGTCATCGAATTCTGAAACCCGGTGGAACTCTCTTGGTAACTGTACCTGGAATCACTCCAATCGATTACGAGGAGTGGGGATATACATGGTACTGGTCGTTTACCGATATAGCGATGAAAAAAATAATGGCCGAGACTTTTCCTGACGGTACAATTGATGTTATTAATTATGGAAATGTTCTGGCCGCATCTGCTTTTTTATATGGAATGAGCGAGAAGGAACTTACAAAGGAGCAGCTCGATGCACACGATCCCAACATGCAGGTAACGGTCACTGTGAAGGCTGTTAAAAAAGCAGAATAATGAGACTATCGAAGTTTAAGTATCTATTCCAAAACCGGGCACTTGTGTTAATGTATCACAGAATCAACTCTCCTCTGACGGATCCATGGAATCTATCTGTAAGTCCAGAAAATTTTGAGGCCCAGCTACAATTTTTAACGAAACACTATTCAATTGTCAGTATCCATGAACTAACCCGGCAAATTAATTCCGGCAAAATCCAAAACAGGTCTGTAGCGCTGACATTTGATGATGGATACCTGGATAATTTTACCACAGCAAAACCACTGTTAGAAAAATATTCTGTGCCTGCTACATTCTTTATTACCGACAGCTATTTAGGTGGTCAGCCATTTTGGTGGGATGAGCTGGAGGCAATTATTGTTCATACTGATAAACTACCTTCTGTTTTCTCAGTCTCATTCAGAAACGAGACTATAGTCTTTGGCCTGGAAGGTGAAGAAGTATTAAATGAGGAAATCCGTTTAAATCAGGTCAATTACAGTGTCAACAGGCCTCCTACGTTGCGGACCCAGTTATATATTAAGCTTTGGAAATTACTAAGCCCTCTTCAAAAAGATGATCAGATGGAGTTCCTGAAGCTGGTCAGAGATTGGGCGGGAATCTCAGAGAATCAAACTCAGGTTGAGGGAACTATGACCGTTCAACAACTGAAACAACTATCCGATAACCCGCTGTTTACTATTGGAGGGCATACATCTACTCACCCTTCACTGAGTGATCACCCCGCTACTATTCAGAAAAATGAAATTGCGGATAATAAAGAAGCTCTTGAGAAATTAATTTCCGATAGGATTTTATATTTCGCATATCCATCCGGCCGATACAATAAAACAACCATAAAAACCTTGAAAAATCGCTCCTTTTCGGCGGCATTTACCACAAATTCGGGCTTTGCAGGTAAAAGTACTGACAAATATACCGTGCCACGTGTTCAGGTCTGCAACTGGGATGTAAATAAATTGCAAAAGAAAGTACAAGCATGGTTCAGAATGTAAAAACTAAAAATGCACGACTCTGCAAAACCTTTTTAATCGACTTTCTACTTGACACAAAAAATCAGCTTTTTGAATTCGATTGGTAACTGTAAGCGACTGGCTACATTTTATATCTTCCGGTATTTTAAAAAGTTTATTAATTGATTACATATGATTTTAAATGACGACCCTTTAGTCTCGATAATTGTCCCCTTTTTAAATGAAGAAAAGTTCTTGGCTGACGCTTTAGATAGCGTGCTCGAACAAGATTATTCCCATTGGGAATTACTGTTAATTGATGATGGTTCCACTGACAATAGTACTTTTCTGGCTAAAAATTACGCTAAGAAACATTCTCAAAAAATCAAGTATTATGATCACCAAAATCATGTTAATAAAGGACTTAGCCCAAGCAGAAACTTAGGAATAAAAAAGTCTCAGGGAGAATGGATCGCATTGTTAGATGCAGATGATGTTTGGTTGTCCGATAAGCTTTCAACCCAGATTTCAATAATTAAACGATTTCCTGAAGTTTCAATGATCCTTGAAGGATCTGACTATTGGTACAATTGGGAAGATCCGGATTTAAAGAATAAGCATATTCCAATTGGAGCACCTCAAAACAGGATATATCACCCACCAGAATTACTATACGAACTTTATCCGTTGAATAAGGGTGCCGCGCCTTGTCCATCGGGCATTATGATCAACAAAGATGCATGCATTCATTCTGGTGGGTTTGAAGAGTCATTCATTAATGAATACAGTTTATATGAAGATCAGGCTTTTTTGCACAAATTCTATCTGAATGAAAAAATTTATGTTTCCGATACAAGTAACAATTTATACAGACAGCATTCTGATTCAATAGTTTCATCGGTACATGCCAGTGGTAAATACCGATCAGTACGCCTTTATTTTCTTGAATGGCTTCTTAAATACGCAAAAACGAATAAAACCAGTCTTACAAAGAAAGAAAATAGGGAGGTTATTTCCCTTATCAGGAAAACTACTCTAGCCTATAAATACCCTTACTTTTATCGCAATTTTTACCATTTCCCCTCAAAAGTCTTTCAGAGATTTCTGAATTATTTCAGGTAGCCCATGTTTAATTACTTTTTATTTACACCTGATATTATTCATTTAAAAAAAAATTATTGACTATCAAACTTATTTTATGAAGATCACGTATTTGATATTAACTCATAGATACCCATTACAACTTTTTAGATTAATAAAAAGATTGGATGGTGAAAACGTGATTTTTTTAATTCATATAGATAAAAAAACAGATCAGAAAATTTACGATGAAATAGTTAAACATTTAAAACTTAAAAAAAATATATACTTTATAAAGCGATATGTATGTAATTGGGCTGGTTACGGCATAGTACAGGCCACGTATCAAGGCTTAAAAGAACTTATAGAAAGAGAAATTTCATTTGATTACGTTTGCTTAATGAGTGGGCAGGATTACCCAATTAAATCGAATGAATATATATTTTCTTTTTTTTTAAAGCATCAAGGAAAATCATTTATCAATTGCGAAAAATTTCCTCACCCTTCCTGGCCTAATGAAAAAGGAGGGTTCGATAGAATTGAAAATTGGTATTTTATAACTTCATCTAAACAATACGGATTTCCAAATAAGGTATTTAAAAATAGACCCCGCCTAAACAAAGTTATGCGAACAATAATGGGTGGTATTATTCCAAAAAGAAATTTCCCGACTGGATTTTATCCTTATGGAGGTGCTCAATTCTGGGCTTTGTATAAAACACATGTTAATTATGTTATAAAAACTATAGAAGAAAATCCTT
>LFIK01002753.1_pt1 | contig 14243 bp, 15 predicted proteins | sample 643401 | NCBI WGS metagenome assembly LFIK01 (sample SAMN03777447, study PRJNA286221) | soda lake metagenome | biome: soda lake; feature: Kulunda steppe; material: water; isolation source: sample T5-Br brine of Lake Tanatar-5 | place: Russia: Kulunda steppe | collected 2010-07 | reverse complement strand
TGTCGAAAGCGAAGGTCGAGGTCAGGTGCAGGGGCGGGGTCAGCGCGCCCTCGTGGTCCATGGGATCGTGGCCCAGATGAATGGCGCGGGTGGCGAAACCTTCGGTGCGGTGCATGATATCTCTCCTGTTTGTGGCAGGATAGCGCATCATGTCACCGCTGAAATTGCTATACAGTGCGTAATCAGGCTATGTTTTGGCAGATCATGCCAACCGGAGGTCTGAAGATGGATGACAAGGACCGCCAGATCATCCGCGCCCTGCAACGGGACGGGCGCATGTCGAATCAGGATCTGGCCGCAGCGGTGAACCTTTCGCCCTCGCCCTGCCTGCGCCGGGTCCGCAATCTGGAGCGGCGCGGCGTCATTCGCGGCTATGCGGCGCGGGTGGACAGCCGGGCCTATGGGCTGGCGATCACGGCCTTTGTGCGTATCCGGCTGGAACGCCATGACGAGGCCACGGTCCAGACCTTCGAACGCGCCGTGGGCGGGATGGAGGAGGTGCTGGAATGCCACGTGATGACCGGCCAGACCGATTACCAGTTGCGGGTCGTCGTCGCTTCGCTGGAAGATTACGAGCATTTCATCCGCGCGCGACTGCAACGCGTCGGCGGGATCGGGTCGATCGACACCAGCTTCGCCTATGGCACGGTCAAGGACAGCATGGTGTTTCCCATCCGATAGCGAAAAGCTGCCGTGGGACCCCCGTGCCCGCGCAGCGCCTGCGGATACACATAGAATGCGCGTCAAACCTGCCGCATTCGCCACACCCCCGCCGCCATTGCACCGCTGACGTGACGCTACGCCCCGCGAGCCTGCGCCGTGGGTCGAGTTGCGTATCGGGTGGGGCATGTGGCTGCAGCTTCAAGGCCGCTTCGAAATGGGCGAGGCGGCGCTGGACATCGGCATTCGCGATATCGTGCTGTGGGAAACCGCGCAGGGCCGCTATGCGCTGACCAGCACCGGGACCTCGGGCGGGATTGTCAGCTACGGGATCGGCCCGGACGGGCTGAACCTGATCGACAGCCGCTTCTTTCATCCCGGGATCGACCGCAACGCCGCGCCGAACGTGGTCATCCATTCCATGGACAATTTCATCCAGGCCGCGGTGACGGTGATGAACGATGCCATCGGCGCCTACCGCCTGCGCGATGACGGCGAGATCGGCGGCCGCCGCTGGGTCGATCTGGACGATGCCGCAGCGCTTGCCCTGAACGGCGCCGAAGCGGGGTTCACCGCGCCCGCGCTGCTGGGCGACGGTGCCGTGGCCGGTGTGGCGCCGGGCGGCTGGTCGGACGCCACGGTGGGTTTTGCCCCGGTGCCCGGCGGCTGGCTGGCCCTGGGCGGGCTGGAGGGCGCGCTTTACAGCTATCGCACCGAACCCTCGGGCGCGCTGAGCCTGGGCCAGCGTTTCGGCGCCGATGAAGGGCTGTGGGTGCAGGCGCCCACGGCCCTGGAGGTGATCGAAGCCCATGGCCAGACCTGGGCCGTGGTCGCCGCCGCGGGCACGCATTCGCTCAGCGTGCTGCGGGTGGATGCCGCGGGCGGGTTGCATCTGAGCGAGCATGTGATCGACACCGGCGCCACGCGTTTCGCCAATGTGCAGGCGGTGGCCCATGCGGTGGCGGGCGATCATGCCTTTGTCGTCGCGGGCGGGGGTGACCACGGGCTGACGCTGTTTGCGCTGCTGCCCGATGGGCGTCTGGTCTGGCTGCAGACCATCGCCGACGGGCCGGACACGGGCCTGCGCAATGTCACCGCGCTGGCAGCGACGGTGGTGGAGGACACGCTGATGGTCATGGCAGGCTCGCAGGTGGATGCGGGGCTGACCACCTTCACCCTGCCGCTTGCGGGGCTGGGCGGGTTGGTCATGGGGGCGGCCAACAGCACCGCACCGCTGACGGGCGGGTCGGGGCATGACATCATCATCGCGCAGGCCTCGGGCACCGCGCTGTCGGGCGGCGGTGGCAATGATATCCTCGCGGCCCCGTCCGGCGATGCGGTGATGACCGGTGGCGGAGGTGTCAACACCTTCGTTCTGCACGCGGCGACCGGTACGGTGCAGATCACCGATTTCAAGCCTGCTGCCGACCGGCTGGACCTGTCGGCCTGGCCGATGCTGCGCGATGTGGCGCAACTGGCGGTAACGCCGACCCAGTCCGGAGCGGTGGTGAGTTATCGCGATGCGGTGGTGCAGATCGCTTCGGCCAGCGGGGCACCGTTGGGGGTGGATGACCTGTTCCCCAACGGATTGCAGGCGCCCGACCGGTTGATGTTCGCAGCCCAGACATTGCCCGACCCGCCGCCCGCGCCGGAACCGCCCGCGCCCCCTCCGCCACCACCGCCGGAGCCCGAACCCGAGCCGGACCCCGAGCCGGAACCCGAACCCGAGCCCGAGCCAGATCCTGAGCCTGACCCTGACCCCACACCGCCGCCAATTCCGCCATCCCCGAACGGGATTTCGGGGCAGGTGGTGCTGCGCACAGGCGCCGGTGTCGAAGGCGTTTCGGTAACGGCGCGCGACCCGGAGAAAGGTGCGACCCTGGCCCAGACCAGCACCGGTGCCGACGGGTTGTTCCACCTCGACACCGAGGCGTCGGTGGCGCTGGACTTCGACCGCCCGGTGACCGCCAATGGACCATCGCGGCCGGTCAACGTCTTCGATGCGCTGGAGGTGTTGCGCATGGCGGTGGGGCTGGCGCCATCCTTTTCGACCGACGGCGGGTTCACCATGGCAGATTTCGTGGCCGCCGATGTCAACGGCGACGGGCGGATCGATGTGATGGACGCATTGGAGGTGTTGCGCATGGCGGTGGGGCTGGTCCCCGTGCCCGACCCGCTGTTCCTGCCCGGCGATCTGGCCGCGCAGCCCGCCGATCGCAATGGCCCGGTGGCGGCCGAGGCGCAGGGCTTCGGCACGCTGTCAGCCGATACGCTGAGCTTTGTCGCCGTGCTGCAGGGCGATCTGGATTCAAGCTATGCCTGGGCGCTGTGAGTGCTGCTCACATCCCGCGCAGGTCCGACCCTGCGCGGGGGCGATCCTGCGGCCAACCTGTAGGTGGAAACCTGACCGGGGTGCCAGGGTCAGTGCGCGCAGTTACGGCAGAAGGGGGTGAAGGGCAGAAGGTCCAGCCGTTCCTCGCTGATGCGGGCGCCGCAGACGGTACAAGACCCGTACTCCCCGCTTTCGATCCGTTCTAGCGCCGCATCGATCCGCACCATTTCAGCCTGCGCCGACAGGCCCATGCCTTCGAGCACCTCGTCCTGTTCGCGCTCGATGGCGCCATCCTCCCAGTCGCGGGTGTTGTGGCTTTCCAACTCGCTCTCGACCGCTTGCATGCGGTGGGTCAGTTCGGCCCGGCGGGCCTCAAGCTGGGTGCGGCGTTCTGCGTCAGTTTTCATGGGCCACCTCCTGTGATGGCCCATGATGCAACGCGTGGGGCGCGCGCGCCTTGATCCGGGTCAAGGACGGCCCCGCCGAGGACTTATTCGACGTCGACGATCTCGACCGCGAAGGTCAGGTCCTTGCCGGCCAGCGGGTGGTTGGCATCCAGCACCACCACCTCATCGCTGATTTCGGTCACGGTGACGGGCACCGCGCGCCCTTCCGGGGTCTGCACCTGAAGCCGCCCACCGATTTCCAGCGGGATGTTCTCGGGGATCTGGTCGCGCGGAATGCCCTGACGCGCCTGCTCCTGGTAGTCGCCATAGGCTTCGGCGGCGGGAACGGTCACGGTCTTTTCGTCGCCCGCGCCCATGCCTTCGACGGCCTGCTCCAGCCCGGGAATGATCTGCCCGGCGCCGATGGTGAATTCCAGCGGCTCGCGCCCTTCGGAGCTGTCGAACACCGATCCGTCATCAAGCGTGCCCTTGTAGTGCATCCGCACGGTGTCGCCCTTCTTGGCCTGGGTCATGCATGGTCCTTTGTGTTGGGTGGGGTGGCTTGGCAGAGGCCGCGGCCCATACCGCGGGTACTCCGGGTAAAGCCGTCATTATACAGAAATCGTGCGCAGGCACAAACCTGAGCCAGGATGCCGGGGCGCGTGCCCTTTTCCTTCGCCCGGCCCTGTGCAACTGTGCCGCGAAAAGGAGCTTTGCAATGTCTGTCAGGGCCTGTGTCTTCGATGCCTATGGCACGTTGTTCGATGTCGCGGGCGCGGCGCGGATCGCCGCCGCAGAGTCGGGGGGTGAGCCGGGCGCCGCCGAGGATGCCGCGGCCTGGGCCGACCAATGGCCCCGGATCGCCGAGGACTGGCGCCGCAAGCAGCTGGAATACACCTGGATCCGGGCCTGCACCGGGGCACACACGGATTTCTGGCAGGTCACGGCGGACGGGTTGGACTGGGCGCTGGAGGCCGTGGGGCTGCAGGGCGCGCCTGCCCTGCGCGACCGGTTGCTGGCGCTCTACCGGGACCTGCCCGCCTACCCGGAGGTCGCGGCCACCCTGTCGACCCTGCGCGACGCGGGCCTGCGCTGCGCGATCCTGTCGAACGGCAGCCCGGACATGCTGGACCGCGCCGTGGCCTCGGCGGGGCTGGACGGGGCCTTCGAGGCTGTGCTCTCGGTCGAGGAGGTCGGCGTCTTCAAACCCGACCCGCGCGTCTATGCACTGATCGAACGCCACCTGTCGCTGCCGCCTGCGCAGGTCGCCTTTGTCTCGGCCAATGGTTGGGATGCCTGCGCGGCCGCCGGGTTCGGGCTGACCGCGATCTGGCTCAACCGCCGGGACGCGCCCTTGGACCGGCTGCACGCCGCGCCCGCGCATGTGCTGCCCGACCTGTCCCCCCTGCCTGACCTTGTCCGGAGCCTCTGACCCATGCCGCAGTTCACCGCCCCCGATGGCGCGCGCCTCCATTACACCGACGAAGGCCACGGGGTGGCGCTTCTGTGCCTGGCCGGGCTGACGCGGGACGGGCGGGATTTCGACTACCTTGCCCCCCACCTGCCGCCCCTGCGCATGATCCGCATGGATTATCGCGGGCGGGGCAAATCCGACTGGACCGGCGCCGACACCTACACCGTCCCGACCGAGGCCGCGGACGCGCTGGCGCTGCTGGATCATCTGGGGGTGGAGCGGGCGGCGCTGCTGGGCACCTCGCGCGGGGGGATCATCGGCATGTATCTGGGCGCGACCGCGCCCGAGCGGTTGCGCGGACTGTGCCTGAACGATGTCGGCCCCGATATCGAACCTTTCGCGCTGGACCGGATCGCCCATTACATCGGCCGCACGCCCGCTGCGCGCACCCATGCCGCCGCCGCAGTGGGCCTGCAACACACCATGGACGAATTCGTAGGCGTCCCGCCCGAGCGCTGGTATCAGGAAGCCCGCCGCCGGTTCATCGAGACCGATCAGGGGCTGGAGCTGACCTATGACCCGGCCCTGCGCGATGCCTTCATGGCGGCGATGACAGGCGGCACCGGGGACCTGTGGCCCATGTTCGACGCCTGCGCGGAGCTGCCCATGGGGCTGATCCGGGGCGCGAATTCCAGCCTGCTGTCGACCGAGACGGCCGAGGCCATGTGCGCCCGCCGCCCCGACATGGTCTTTGCCGAGGTGCCCGACCGGGGCCATGTGCCGTTTCTGGATGAACCCGAATCGCTGCGCGCGATCCACGAATGGCTGGGCAACTGCCTGTGAGCGCCCCCGCCATGACCGCTCCGGATGCCGCCCTGATCGCCGCCACCGCCGAACGGCTGGCCCCGGTGGTGCGCCGCACGCCGCTGCTGTCCGCGCCCGCGCTGGACCGGATCGCCGGGCGGCGCGTGCTGGTCAAGGCCGAGTGCCTGCAACACACCGGCAGCTTCAAGTTCCGGGGCGGGTTCGCCGCCGTCTCGGCGCTGTCAGAAGCAGAGCGCGCGCGGGGCGTGCTGGCCTGGTCTTCGGGCAACCATGCGCAGGGGGTCGCGCTGGCGGCACGGATGCACGGGGTGGCGGCGGTGATCGTCATGCCCTCGGACGCGCCGCGCGCCAAGATCGACGCCACCCGCGCGCTGGGCGCGGAACTGGTGCTACATGACCGCGCCGCGTCGCGCGAAGAGATCGGCGCCAGGCTCATCGCCGAGCGCGGGCTGACCCTGATCCGCCCCTTCGACGACCCGCAGGTGATCGCCGGGCAGGCCAGCGTGGGGCTGGAACTGGCCGTTCAGGCGAGCGGGGAAGGAGTACGCGACGCCGATGTGCTTGTCTGCTGCGGCGGGGGCGGTTTGACGGCGGGCCTTGCGCTGGCGCTGGAGGCTGCCGCCCCCGACCTGCGCGTCCGCCCGGTGGAGCCCGAGGGCTTCGACGACACCGCCCGCTCGCTCACCGCCGGGACGCGGCTGGAAAACACCGCCCGCACCGGGCTGTGCGATGCGATCCTGACGCCCACGCCGGGGCAACTGACCTTTCCGGTGCTGCAACGGCTGTGCGGGCCGGGGCTGGTGGTGCCGGACCGGGACACGCGGCGCGCCATGGCCGCGTCCTTCGCGCATCTGAAACTGGTGCTGGAACCGGGTGGCGCGGTGGCGCTGGCGGCGGCGCTGTTCCAGCCCCAGTCGGTGGCGGGGGACGCGGTGATCGTCATCGCCTCGGGCGGGAACGTGGACCGCGCGGTGTTCACCCGCGCGCTGGAGGAAGGGGACTGACATGGACATCGCCGATCTGGGCGACATCCGCCTGCACTACCGGATCGACGGGGCACCGGACGGCCCGCCGGTGGTGTTCTCGAACTCGCTGGGCACCGACCTGCGGCTCTGGGACAAGCTGATCCCGCTCATGCCGCAATCGCTGCGGCTGATTCGCTATGACCGGCGCGGGCACGGGCTCTCGGACTGCCCGTCTGCGCCCTACACCACGGGGCAATTGGTGCGCGATACCGAACGGCTGCTGGATCACCTCGACGTCCGCGACTGCGTCTTCGTGGGCCTGTCCATCGGCGGGATGGTGGCGCAGGGGCTGGCGGTCAAGCGGCTGGACATGATCCGCGCGCTGGTGCTGTCAAACACGGCCGCCAAGATCGGCACGGCGGAGATGTGGCAGGACAGGGTCGCGGCGGTGCGGCAAGGCGGGGTGGAGGCACTGGCGGACGCCACGCTGGAGCGCTGGTTCTCGCCCCGCTTCCGCGCGACGCCTGAACTGAGCGCCTGGCGGCACATGCTCACCCGCACCCCGGCCGAAGGGTATGCGGGCTGCGGCGCGGCCATCGGGGGGACGGATTTCTACACCACAACCGCGTCGCTGCGCCTGCCCGCGCTGGGGATCGGCGGCGACCATGACGGCTCCACCCCGCCCGACCTGATGCGCGAGACGATGGCCCTGATTCCCGGCGCGCGGTTCGAACTGCTGCGCGGCACCGGACACCTGCCCTGCGTGGAGGACCCCCAGGCCTACGCGGACCTGCTGACCGGCTTCCTGCGCGAGGTCGGGCATCTGCCCGAATAGCGCGCCGACCAGATAGCATGTGCCCTTCATTGCGCAGAAGCGCGCCTGACGGCGCGCCGCCTTCGGCGAGGGTATTTGGGGCAAGGTGAAGTCAAGGCGCAGGCTGATTGGGATCGGGTCCAGCCCTGCCCGATGCCCAGCGTCGGGCGCGCCCGCGGGGCGCACGGCTTGCGGCCCGCGGGCGCTCCCCCGTCCCCCGCCAGCCATTGGGCGAAGGGTCAGGCCGAGGCCACCGCCTCCAGATCGCGCGGCACCACGAAATCGACGACCTGCCCCGACCGCGGGCGCACCTGCGCCCATTCGGCGGCGTCGAATTCCAGCACCACGGTCGCGCAGGTGGGATAGCGCAGGAACCCGGGATGCGCGGGCGGGCGTACAGCCAGCGCCGCGGCCAGCGCGCCGATGCCGGGGTTGTGCGCGATCACCATGACCGCACTTTCCTCGGCCGTGGCCAGAGCGCGCAGGATCGTCTGCGGGGAAGCTGCATAAAGCGCGCTCAGGTAGCGCACGGGCACCGGCGTGGGCAGTTCGGCGGACAGAAGCTCCCATGTCTCGCGCGTGCGCGCGGCGTCCGAGACCAGCGCCAGCGCGGGCAGATGCCCGTTCCCGGCCAGCCATTGCCCGATCAGGGGTGCGGCGCGGCGCCCGCGCGGGTTCAGCACCCGCGCATGGTCAGAGGCAAGCGGATCATTCCAGTCGGATTTCGCATGGCGGGTCAGGATCAGGCGCAGGGTCACGGGTGAAATTGCCTCATGTGGTGGGCGGATTGCGCGGGCAGTCTGCCATACCGCACTGATACCGGGCAAGCGCGGCGCACCGCGCAGCCGCGCGTCAGGCAGTCCGTGCCCGGCGAAGTGTCCAGAAACCCGTGACAAGCGCTCAGATCATAGGCACCCGAGGGCCCCAGCGCCCCCACCGGGCAGGCGGTGAGGCATGGTTTCTCCGCGCATCTTTCGCAGGGCTTTGTCGGGGCGGGGGGCAGATCCAGCCGCCCGCGCAGCGCGACCGCCCCGCGATAGGACACCATCAGCCCCGCCGCGTCATGCACCAGGAGCCCCACCGGCGAGACCCAGGCCCGCCCGGACCGCAGCGCCCAGCCGATGAAGGGCGCATAGGGCGGCCCCCCAAACGGAAACCGCGCCTTGCCGCCAAGGGTGCAGGCCAGCCGCCCGATCACCCGCCGTGACCAGCGGTCCAGCGGGTCGGGGCCGCCGTCGGTGAATTCGGGCGTGGCGGTGACGTGCGGCCAGAAACCGGGCTCCAGCGGGCCCAGCAGCGCGAGGGTCCCGAAGTCCTCGGGCAAGCCGTCCTCGGGGCCGACGTGCAGCGCGCCCATCACCGCGAGTTGGTGCGGGGCAGCGGCCTCGGCGACTGCTTCAAGCGTCGGCATCGTGCGGGGTGATCCGGGGCGGGGTCGCGCGGATCAGGCTGCCTGCGCCATGGTCGGTGAAAAGCTCCAGCAGGCAGGCATTGGGTGCCCGCCCGTCCAGGATCACCACCGCGCGCACGCCACCCTCCAGCGCGGCCAGCGCGGTTTCGGTCTTGGGGATCATGCCGCCGGCGATGATGCCGCGCGCGGTCATGTCCGTCACCTCCTCGGGGGACAACTGGGTGATCACCGCGCCGCCTTCGTCCTTCACGCCCGCCACATCGGTCAGCAGCAGCAGCCGGTCGGCATTCAGCGCAGCGGCGATGGCGCCGGCTGCGGTGTCGCCGTTGATGTTGTAGCTCTGCCCGGCTTCGTCCGCGCCAAGGGGTGCGATCACCGGGATGAAGCCACCGTCGAACAGGTGGTGCAGCACGGTCGGGTCCACCGCCTCGGGGCGGCCGACGAAACCGAGTTCCGGGTCGTCGGGCACGCAGCCGATCAGCCGCGCGTCCTTGCCCGAAAGCCCCACGGCGCGGCCGCCTTCATCGTTGATCGCCTGCACGATCCGCTTGTTGACCAGCCCCGAGAGCACCATTTCCACCACGTCCATGGTCGCCGCATCGGTCACCCGCTTGCCGCGCACGAAGCTGGACTCGACCCCCAGCCGTTTCAGCAGGTCGTTGATCATCGGCCCGCCACCGTGGACGATCACCGGGTTCACGCCGACCTGTCGCATCAGCACCACGTCGCGGGCGAAGCTGGCCATTTCGGTGGCGTTGCCCATGGCGTGGCCGCCGAACTTGATGACGACGATGGCGCCGGTGTAGCGCTGCAGATAGGGCAGCGCTTCGGACAGGGTGCGGGCAGTGGCGAACCAGTCTTTGTTCATGGCTGTCTGGGGCTTCATGGCAGGGGTCCGGTTTGGGGTCCGGTGTGGGGTGGGCTTGCCTCCTAGCGCGGATTCGCGGGCGGGGGAAGTCTGCGCGGCACCCGGCGCGCGCCGCCGCGGCCCGCCGGAGCGCTGGCGGCGCACTGGCGGCGTCTGCGGGTGGGTCAACGCGCGGGGGCCGGGCTCCGCTGCATCGACAGGAATTCCAGCACCATGGCGGCGGTCCAGGTGAATTGCCCGCCGCCCAGCCCTTCGCCGGTCAGCGGATCATAATATTCGGCGAAGCCGCTTTCGGTGATCAGCCGCAGGCTGGAGGCGCGGATCGCGGCAGCCGCCTCGGCCTGCCCGGCGCGCTCCAGCCCGTCGGCGATCATGTAGTTGACCACCAGCCAGACCGGCCCGCGCCAGTAGCGCTTGGCATCGAATCCCGGCGTTCCGGGCGCCTGACTGGCCACCCGGAACCGCGTGCCATGTGCTTCGATGCTGGCCGCGATGCGGGCGGCACGGTCCGGCGGGATCGGCGCAAAGGCCGCCAGCAACCCGCCCGAGGACGGATTGTCGATCAGCCGCCCCGCCACCCGGTCAAGGCACAGGTATTGTCCATGCGCGTCCGACCAGAGCGCGGGCAGGGCGGCCAGCCCCTTTGCCGCCAGCGCGCGGTTCTCGGCCGCCTGGGCGTCTTCGCCCATGACCACGGCCAGATCGGCCAGATCGGCGCAGGACCGGATCAGGATGGAGTTGAACCCCGGGTCCACCACCTGGAAAGGCGATGTATAGTGCAGCCGCTCCGTCGCCCATCCCAGACCCCGGAAGCGTTCGACCAGCCAGATGTAGCGGTCATACTGATCCTTGGTCGGTCGATGCGCGGCGTCCGCGTGCTGCGTGTCGCGCCGCGTGTAGGGGGCGACCCCGTCGCTGGGCACCCGATCGAAAGGCGCGTCCCAGTCCACCGAATTGTCGCGCCCGGATTCCCAGGGGTGGATGATCGCCACCAGCCCGCTGCCCTGAGGGTCGCGCGTCGCATGGAACCAGCGGTGCCAGGCGGTGATCCGCGCCAGCAGCGGGCGCGCGCGGTCCTGCAGGTCCGGTGCGGCGTCCAGCAGGCGGCGCAGGGCGAACCCCGCCACGGGTGGCTGGGTGATCCCGCTGGTGGGCACGGGACGGTTGCAGCCCCAGACCTCGGGCCCGGGGAAATAGCCGTCATCTTGCGCGTGAAAGATGATGTGCGGCACCATCCCGCAGGGCCACTGGTGGGCGAAAAGCGTCTCGATCTCGGTCAGCGCGCGGGCCGGGTCGAAATGGCGCTGGCCTAGCGCGGTCAGGCACGAATCCCAGTTCCACTGGAACGGGTAAAGCCCCTTGGTGGGCACGGTGTAGCTGCCACGGTCGTTGACCTTCAGGATCTCGATGGCGGCAGAGCGCAGCGCGTCACTCATGCGATGGCCTCTTGTGTTTCGGGGTCGAACCAGCGGATGCGGTCGGGGATGGGGGCGAGGGTGATCACCTCGCCGGGGCTGATCGCGCGGTCGCTTTCCAGCACCGCGCGGAAGGGCTGGCCCGCCACCTGTGCGGTGACCAGCGTATGGGGCCCCAGCGGTTCGACCACGCGCACCTCGGCCTCCAGCCCGGCCTTGGCGGGGTGCATGTCCTCGGGGCGGATGGCGAATTCGGCGGCGGCCACGTCCGGGCCGTCGAAATCCTTCCCGGCAACGTGCCACCGCCCGTTCTCGCCGCGCTTTGCGGGCAGGAAATTCATCGGCGGGTTGCCGATGAAGCTGCCCACGAAGCGCGCGGCGGGGTTGCGATAGACCTGCGTGGGCTTGTCCGCCTGCACGATGAACCCGCCGTTCATCACGCTGATCCGGTCGGCGAGCGACATCGCCTCGACCTGGTCATGGGTGACGTAGATGGTGGTGGTCTTCGATGCCGCCAGCACCCCCTTCAACTCGGCCCGCATCTCCAGTCGCAAAAGCGCGTCCAGGTTCGACAACGGCTCGTCCATCAGGATCACATCGGGCTCCATCGCCAGCGCGCGGGCCACGGCGACCCGCTGGCGCTGCCCGCCCGAAAGCTCGCCCGAGTAGCGCTTGAGCAACTGTTCGATATGCATCAATTCGGCAGTGCGCGTGACCCGCCGCGTCACCTCGGCCTGCGGCAGCTTGGCCATGCGCAGGCCGAAGGCGATATTCTCGAACACCGTCAGATGCGGAAAGACGGCGTAATTCTGGAACACCATGGCGATCCCGCGCGCCCGGGGCGGCAGGTGATCCACCCGCCGCCCGCCGATCCAGACCTCGCCCTGGCTCGGCGTTTCCAGCCCGGCGATGATGCGCAGAAGCGTCGTCTTGCCGCAGCCCGAGGCGCCCAGCAGCACCATGAATTCCTGATCATGTATGGTCAGGTCCACCGAATGCAGAGCCGTGAACGCGCCGAACTGCTTGGCGACCCCCTTGATGACGATCTCGGCCATGCGGCCCCTCCCTAATCAGCGGTTGGCTCAGCGGTTGGCAATGCCCCACATCGCGAACAGATACTTGCGCACCGCAAAGATGAAGATCAGCGCCGGGAGCACCAGTGCCGCGCCCCCGGCGAATTTCAGCGGCAGGGGCGAGACATTGAGCGATTGCAGCAGGAAGGCGGTCAGCGTGCGGTTCTCGATGGTCAGCACGGCCGCCGCGAACACCTCGTTCCACGAGATCACGAAAGCAAAGACCGCGCTCGCCATGATGCCGGGCAGCGCCAGCGGCAGCACCACCTTGGTAAACGCCTGCAACCGTGTGCAGCCCAGCGTCCAGGCGGCCTCTTCCAGTTCCACCGGGATGCCCGAAAACAGCGAGAAGGTGATCAGCACCGCAAACGGCAGCGCCAGCATGGCATGGACCAGCGCCAACCCCAGCACCGTGTCATCCAGCCCCGTGCGGATGAACATCACCGCCAGCGGCAGGGCCAGCAGCGGCAGCGGGAAGGCACGGGTCATGATGACGAGGACGCGAAAGAATTCCTTGCCCGGAAAGTCGAAGCGCGACAGCGCATAGCCCGCGGGCGCCCCCATGCCGATGGCCAGGATCATGGTCAGCACCGCCACCTTGACCGAATTCCAAAGTGCCGCTGTCACCCCCTGGAAATTCCAGAAGAACTGGACCGAGGCGAGATCGAAACTGGGCCAGAAGCGCTTGGGGAATCCCGTCACCTCCGCAGGCGCCGAAAGCGCGTTGACGAACAGGAACCAGATCGGCACCAGCACCCATAGCACCAGGAGCCCGATCCCCGCCCAGAACAGGAACCGCCCGGCCCGATTCACGGCCACCTGCGGCGTGGCGGCCACGGGGACATCGCTTGCTTCAGCCGTCATATCCGCGCTCCTTTCGGCACATGCAGCAGCCGCAAGACCACCAGCGAAAACGCCACCGACAGGCCCAGGATCACCATCGCATAGGCCGCCGCGACCCCGCGATCCTGCAACTGGAACTGCCACTGAAACGTCTCGCCCATAAGCACCGGCAGCGTGGTGCCACCCAGCGCCACCACCACGGCAAAGACCTCGAACGCCATCAGGATGCGCAGGATCAGCGCCGTCTGCAGACTGGGGCGCAACAGCGGCAAGGTGACCTTGGTGAACCGCTGCCAGCGCGAGGCGCCGAAGACCTCGGCGGCCTCGTTATATTCCTTCGGAATCAGCCCCATGCCCGCGACGATGATCACCATCATGATCGCCGTCGCGCGCCAGATTTCGGCCAGGACGACCGCAAGGAAGATCACCCACAGGCTCTGATAGCCCAGGAACAGCTGCGGCCGGTCGATGATCCCGAAGGCATGCAGTATCGAGTTCAGGAACCCCGACTGCTCGAAGATCGCGAGCCAGATCAACCCTGCGGCCAGATCGGAAATCCCCAGCGGAATGGCAAAGATGTACAACAGCCCCGACCGCCCCGTCTTCAGCTTCTGCACCAGCGAGGCCATGGTCAGCGCCATGATCAACTGCACCGGCACCACGATCGCCGTCAGCCAGATCGTGTTCCAGAACGCGGTCGAGAACTTCCAGTGCCCGGTCATGCGGGTGAAATTCTCGGTGGTCCATTCCCCGCCCCGGGTCATGCTTTCCACAACCACCAGCCCGAACGGATAGAAGAAGAACACCAGCAGGAACAGCGATGCCGGCAGCAGCAGCAGATAGGGCAGGGCGCGTGCCATTGCGGACTCCTCTCCGGGGCAGGCCGGGCCGGCCCCTCCAACTTCATCTTGCCGAAAATACCCGCGGGGGAGTCCGGCCCGTCAGGGCCGGACGGGGGCGGCAGCCCCCATGCCGTGTCGAAACCCCGCGCTCAATTCACGGGATCAGTTCACTGCGTCAGTTCAAGGCTTCAGTTCACGGGGCAGGCGCCTTCGGACGGCGCATCCGGTGCCCAGCACGGCGCGTCGGCTTCCTCGAGAATCCGCCGCAGCGCCTCGGCCTGATCGTCCAGCACCGCGCGGATGGGTTGCCTGGCCAGGATGATCCGCTCGAACGTGTCGTTGTAGACCTGGTTGAACTGGCCCCCCAGACCGCCCAGCCCCACCGGCAGCAGCGC
>LFIK01002752.1_pt1 | contig 14245 bp, 12 predicted proteins | sample 643401 | NCBI WGS metagenome assembly LFIK01 (sample SAMN03777447, study PRJNA286221) | soda lake metagenome | biome: soda lake; feature: Kulunda steppe; material: water; isolation source: sample T5-Br brine of Lake Tanatar-5 | place: Russia: Kulunda steppe | collected 2010-07 | reverse complement strand
GTATTGGGCGTGGAAGCCGAGGGGGTCCCCGAGGAGGTGCGCGGTGAGGCGCGGGCGCTGGCGTCCGAGGTGCTGCGTTGGCTGACCCGGGTGCTGGAGCAGGGCAATAGCCAGGGGATCTTGCATGTGGCGGGAACGCCCGAGAGCCATGCGCTGGCGCTGATGAGCAGCCTGCAGGCCGGTTTGCAGCTGGCGCGGACGCTGGGGCCGGACGCCTTTTCCACGCTGCTTGAGCAGCAGCGTGAACAGCTGGGCCTTGTACGTCGTCGACGGCTGGCTTCGGGCCAATGAAAAAGGAGCCCCGGCACATGGACGCGGCGTTCACGCGCCTTGAACGCCTGGCGCACGAGGCGGACGGTGTCGATGGCCTGCGGGAACTCTGCGGCGGCGCGGCCAGCTGGCTGGGCGCCGATGCCTTTAACTACGGCTTGCGGCAGACCAGTTCCTTTGTCCATCCGGAGCTGGTGTTCCTGTCCAGCTTTCCCGAGGCATTGATGCAGCGGTATCGCGAGGCGGACCACGTCCAGGTGGATGCGGTTGTGGATTACGCCTATCGCCACGTGCGGCCGGCCACCTGGGACGAAGCCTGGGGGCAATACGGGACGGCGACCACGCGAGCCCGTGTGCTGCCGCTGTTCGCGGCCTATGGCTACACCACGGGCTGCGTGGTCCCTGTACATGGCGTCTGCGGGCAGCTATCCATTCTGGGGCTAGGGGCGCGGGCGGACTCCGGCTTCGATGAACGTTTCCAGCGCTGCCGTCCCCAGGCGCTGTACCTGGGCTGCCTGGTCCACGAGACGGCGGTGCGGGTGGCGCACGTGGCCGATCAGAAATTGCCCACGTTGACGGAACGCGAACGCCAGTGCCTGGCCTGGACGGCGGAAGGCAAGACCGCGTGGGAAACCGCCCAGATCCTGGGGATCGCCGAACGCACGGTAAGCTTCCACCTGCAGAATGCCTGCGTGAAGCTTGAAGTCAGCAACCGCCAGCAGGCCGTGGCCCGGGCGATTGCGCTGGGCCTGATGGCCACGGCTATCCAGGATCTGCCGGAGCCGAAGTAGAAGGTCGGTCGGAGGGTTCGCGCTCCGATATTTCAGGCCCACATTGCTACCCCTGCACTATCTTGCAACAGGAAACGGCTTTACAGATAAAAACAAGAATGATTATCATTTGTAGCATCGTCCACTTTCCTATGCAGGAGTGCGTTGATGCGCCGAATCCTTTTCCCGCTGCTTCTGACCGTCGGTGTCGCCGGCATCGTGCTCGGCAGTCTGCGTGGCACCGGCGAGCACGAAGCTGCCGCTGTCGGAGACGAGGTGGTGGTGTATTCCTCCCGGCAGGAGCACCTGATCCGGCCGCTGTTTGAACGGTTCACCGAGGAAACGGGCATCCGCGTCCGCTACGTGACCGATAACGCCGGCCCACTGATGGCGCGGTTGCAGTCCGAGGGGCGCAACACGCAGGCAGATGTGTTCATGACCGTGGATGCGGGCAACCTGTGGCAGGCGACGGAGCGGGATCTGCTGGCGCCGATTGAGTCGGAAACCCTGGAGCAGGTCATTCCGTCTCACTTGCGCGATCCGGAGGGGCGCTGGTTCGGGCTGTCGGTTCGTGCGCGAACCATGGTCTACAGCACCGAGCGCGTGGATCCCGACGAACTCGGCAGTTACGCGGACCTGGCGGACGAGCGTTGGGAGGGGCGCCTGTGCATGCGCAGCTCGCAATCCGTTTACAACCAGTCGCTGGTTGCCATGCTGATCGCCGCCCACGGCGAGGAGCGTGCCGAGGAAATCGTGGAGGGTTGGGTCGCCAATCTCGCCGCCTCACCGTTCTCCAATGACACGTCCACCATGGAAGCCGTGGCAGCAGGGCAGTGTGACGTGGCGCTGGTGAACACCTACTACTTCGGCCGCCTGCAGTCGCAGGACCCGGATGTGCCGCTGGCCATCCACTGGGCCGACCAGGACGGCGCGGGCGTGCACGTCAACATCTCCGGCGCCGGCGTCACCCGGCATGCGCGGCGGCCGGAGGCCGCAAAGGTGTTGCTGGAATGGCTTGCCGACGAAGAGGCCCAGGGGCTCTACGGCGCCTTGAATTTCGAGTACCCGGCCCGCGAGGGGATTGAGCGGGAATCGCTGGTGAAGCGTTGGGGAGACTTCCGCATGGATGACACCAACCTGGCTGAAGCCGGTCGCCTGCAGACCCAGGCTGTGATGCTGATGGATCGGGCGGGGTACCGTTAGTGTCGGCGGTTGCCGGCGACCTGCAGGCCGCTTCCGAGAGGGGCGGCCTGTTGCCGTTCCGCATCCGCGGCTGGCGTTGGCTGGCCGTTGTGGTGGCGGCCGTGGTGCTGGCGCCGCTGCTGATCACCGCGCTCTCCTGGTTCCAGATCGATGCGCAGATCTGGGCGCATCTGCGTGCCACGCTTCTCGGGCGACTGGTGACCAATACCCTGGTACTAGTGCTGGGAGTGGGAACCTTGGTGCTGGTGCTGGGGGTCGGCCTGGCCTGGCTCACCGCCGTCTGTGACTTCCCCGGCAGGCGCTGGTTCGACTGGGCGCTGATGCTGCCGCTGGCGGTACCGGCTTACGTACTGGCCTTCACCTTTATCGGCATTTTCGACTACAGCGGGCCGGTGCAAAGCCTGTCACGGGACCTGTTCGGCACCAGTGCGTGGTTCCCGCCGATCCGCTCCACGGGCGGCGTCATCTTGGTGATGTCGCTGGTGCTGTACCCCTACGTTTACATGCTGGCACGCACCGCCTTCCTGGCCCAGGGGGTGGGATTGATGGAGGCCGCCCGACTGAACGGCCTGGGGCCGTGGCGCGCCTTCTTCCGGGTGGCGCTGCCCATGGCGCGGCCCGCCATTGCCGCGGGCACGGCGCTGGCGCTGATGGAGGCACTGGCGGATTTCGGCGCGGTTGCCGTGTTCAACTACGACACCTTTACCACGGCCATCTACCGGGTGTGGTTCGGCTTTTTCAGTCTGGAGACGGCGGCGCAACTGGCTTCCCTGCTGTTGCTGTTCGTGGCGCTGGCCGTGTTCGCGGAACGCTACAGCCGTGGGCGGGCGCGCTTCTACCAGCGCTTCGCGCCCGGCAATCAACTGCGTATCCGCCTGACCGGTTGGCGTGGCGTGCTGGCGACGACCGCGTGCGCACTGGTGCTGGCCTTCGCCTTCGTGATCCCTTTGATTCAACTCCTCTGGTGGGTGGCCGGACACAATCTGTCCGACCTCAATGCGCAGTATTTTGGTTTGCTGGGACGGACCGTGGCGCTGGGTGCCATGGCGGCTGCCATCACCGTGGTTCTTGCCTTGCTGCTGGCCTACGCGCGCCGTGTTCAGCCGGACTGGCTGACGCGTCGTGCGGTGGGCGTGTCCACGCTGGGTTACGCCATGCCCGGCTCGGTACTGGCGGTGGCGGTGATGCTGGTGTTCACCCGTCTGGACGGCTGGCTGGCCGGTGTGCTGAACGAGCCTGGCGGGCAGTGGCTCACCGGGACGGTGATTGCGCTGCTACTGGCCTACAGCATCCGATTCATGGCGGTGGCCTATAACAGCGTGGACTCCGCCTTCGAACAGATCCGCCCCAGCATGGCGGAGGCCGCGCGCAGCCTCGGCGCCCGGCAGGGCGAGGTGATCCGCCGTGTGTTCGTGCCCATGCTGCGTCCCGGGCTGTTCGCCGGCGCACTGCTGGTCTGCGTGGACGTGATGAAGGAAATGCCGGCCACCCTGCTGCTGCGGCCCTACGGCTGGGACACCCTGGCCGTGCGCATCTACGAGTTCACCTCGGACGGCGAATGGCAGCGCGCCGCCCTGCCGGCCGTGACGCTGATCCTGGTCGGGCTGTTGCCCGTGATCCTGCTGGTGCGGCGTTCCGTGGCGCAACGGCGCCGCCTGTCTGCTGAAGCCCCCGCTCCCGGCGGCTGACAGCCCCGTGCTCTCGGTTGCCGTACCTTGGTCTTTGTCGGCCGCCTCGGTATAGTGCCGAAAATATCAGTGCTACCCGACAGACAACCCATTCGGAGTGTTCAAAGGGACCCAAGGCATGCTCCGACGTACGCCGCTCCAAGATCGGCACCGCGCCGCCGGCGCAAGGCTCGTGGATTTTGCCGGCTGGGATATGCCGCTCCATTACGGCTCCCAGCTGGAAGAACACCGCCGGGTGCGTGCGGGCGCCGGTATGTTCGATGTTTCCCATATGAACATCGTTGGTATCAGCGGACCCCAGGCCCGCCGCTTTCTGCGCCAGATCCTCGCCAATGACGTGGCCCGCCTCGCCCAGCCCGGGCACGCGCTCTACACCTGCATGCTCAACGCCAGCGGCGGCATCATCGATGACCTGATCGTGTATTTCCTGTCCGAGGGGCGCTACCGGCTGGTGCTCAATGCCGCGACCCGGGAGAAGGATCTCAACTGGCTGCATGATCGGGCCGAGGGCATGGATCTCCGCATCCGTGAACGCAACGACCTGGCCATGCTCGCGGTCCAGGGGCCGCAGGCCCTGGATGCCATGCAGGATCAGCTGGACAGCACTACTGCGCGCAAACTCGGCGGGCTGAAGCCGTTTCAGGGCATGGAAACCGGCGACTGGCTGATCGCGCGCACCGGTTACACCGGGGAGGACGGCTTCGAGATCGTGCTGCCCGGGCGACAAATCGGGGATCTGTGGGACCATCTGCTCAAGGCCGACGTGGCGCCCTGCGGGCTCGGTGCCCGTGACAGTCTGCGACTGGAGGCCGGGCTCTGTCTGTATGGTCAGGATATCGACGAACGGACTTCTCCATTGAGCAGCACCCTGGGCTGGACTGTTGCCTGGGAGCCTGCGGATCGCCACTTCATCGGCCGCACGGCGCTGGACCTGGAGCGCAGGCAAGGTGTGCGGGAAACCCTGGTGGGACTGGTTCTGGACGAGCGGGGCATGCTCCGCCAGGACCAGCGCGTCAGCCTGCCTGACGGCAAGGAGGGGCGGATCACCAGCGGCGGATTCTCGCCGACGCTGGGCAAATCCATCGCCCTTGCGCGGGTGCCGGCAGGTGCTGAAGGCACGGCGACGGTGGAACTGCGGAGTGGGCCCGCCACGGTGCGCATCGTGCGGCCGCCCTTCGTGCGCAAAGGGCAGGTGCTGGTAAGCTGAGGCCGTCGACCGCGCCAATCGGCGACGGGTCCACATCGATAAATAGAACGCTACTCGTACAAGGTGATAACAGCATGAGCAATCTACCCGGCGACCTGCGCTATGCCGCAACCCATGAATGGGCGCGGCTGGATGATGACGGGCTGATCACGGTGGGGATCACGGATTACGCCCAGGAATCCCTCGGAGACCTGGTGTTCGTGGAGACGCCGGAACTGGACAAGACGGTGGAAGCCGGGGATGCCTGTGCCGTGGTCGAGTCGGTGAAGGCGGCATCGGATATCTACGCGCCGGTGGCCGGGGAGATCGTGGACGCCAACAGCCGCCTGCAGGACGAACCGGAACTGGTCAACACCGATCCCTACGGTGACGGCTGGATCATGCGCATCCGGCCCGAGGAAGCGGATGACATCGAGCGCCTCATGAGTGCCGATGACTACGAGCACATGATCGAACAGGAAGAAGACGACTGACGAGCGTTTCCCTGCCGTCCGGCTTCAATCCGGCTGGGGCGGTGCGGATGCTCACGGACACGCCGTGACGACATCCCTGCAGGCTTGTCGGTCGCGTCCACGCGGCCGAAAGTCCGCGAGCATCGGTACCGCCCCGATCCTGCTCAGGTGCCAGTTTCCCTTGGGAGCCCAGCATTCATGCCCTTCATTCCGCATACCCAGGACGACGTCGAGGCCATGCTTGCCGCGATAGGCGTGGCCGACCTGGAGACGCTGTTCGATGAAATCCCCGCCGAGCTGCGCGGGGTCAGCCTTGATGGCATACCCGAAGGACTTGAGGAACAGGCCATCGCGCGGCTGATGCGGGAGCGCGCGGCGCAGGATGCGGGCGACCTGTGCTTCATCGGTGCCGGCGCCTATCGGCATCATATTCCGGCCGCCGTGTGGGAACTCGCCACCCGGGGCGAATTCTACAGCGCGTACACTCCCTACCAGGCCGAAGCCAGCCAGGGCACGCTGCAGCTGCTCTACGAATACCAGACCATGATGTGCGGTCTCACCGGCATGGACGTCTCCAATGCGTCCCTGTACGACGGTGCCTCGGCGCTGGCGGAGGCGATCCTCATGGCCATCCGTGCCAATCGCAAGGCCAAGACGCGACGGGTGTTGGTGGCGGGCACTCTGCACCCGGTCTACCGCCAGGTGGTGGATGCCATTGTCGGCACCCAGGATATCCGGGTCGAGGCGCTGGAGATTCCCGTGCGTAACGGCGTCCTGGACATACAGCGGGCCGCAGCCCTGGGCGAGGCGGCCGCGGTGGTGATTCCGCAGCCCAATTTCTTCGGACGACTGGAGTCGGTTGATGCCCTGACCGACCTCGCCCACGGTGCCGGCGCGCTTGCCATCGCGGTAGTCAACCCCATGGCCCTGGCGCTGCTGAAGCCGCCGGGCCAATGGGGAGCACAGGGGGCGGATATCGTCTGTGGTGAAGGACAGCCGCTGGGCATACCGCTGTCCTCCGGCGGTCCGTACTTCGGGTTCCTGTGCGCCCGTCAGGCGTTCGTACGGCAGATGCCGGGCCGCATCATCGGCCGAACCGTGGACCTGGACGGCAAGCAGGGCTTCACCCTGACTCTGCAGGCGCGGGAGCAGCACATCCGCCGTTCCAAGGCCACATCCAATATTTGCACCAACCAGGGCCTGATGGTCACGGCGGCCACCATCTACATGGCGCTGCTCGGTGCAGAAGGGCTGCGGCGCGTTGCCGCCAGCTGCCATGCCAATACGCGTCGGCTCAGCGAACTGCTGGGTGCCGTCGACGGTGTCAGCGTGGCCCACGACGGCCCGTTTTTCCACGAGCGCGTGCTGCGGCTGCCGCAACCCGCGTCCACCGTGCTGGCGCGCTTGGCGGAGCACGGTATCCAGGGCGGATATGACCTGGGCCGCCATGATCAAAGACTGGCGGACCAGGTGCTGGTCTGTGCCACGGAAACCGTCACCGAGGACGATATGCAGCGTTACGCCGAGGCGCTCGCCTCCGTGCTGAAGGAGCTGGCGGCATGAAGCATGATCCGCTGATTTTCGATCAGAGCCGGCCCGGCCGTCGTGCCACCGCGCAGGCCCCTTCCCGGGTGCCGGCGGTGGATGACATTCCGGCACATTTTCTGCGCAGTGAGCCGCCGCTGATGCCGGAGGTATCCGAACTACAGGTGGTTCGCCATTACACGCGGCTTTCCCAGAAGAATTTCTCCATCGATACCCAGTTCTATCCGCTGGGTTCCTGCACCATGAAGTACAACCCGCGCGGCAGCAACACCCTGGCGATGCTGCCCGGCTTTCTCGACCGCCACCCCTGGGCGCCGGAGGTCCACAGCCAGGGGGTGATGGCCTGCCTGTACGAGTTGCAGGAACTGTTGGCGGAGGTGACCGGCATGGCCGGCGTGAGCCTGACGCCCATGGCCGGGGCACAGGGCGAGTTCGCCGGCGTGGCGATGATCCGTGCCTATCACCAGGCGCGTGGGGACACCGGACGCACCGAGATCCTGGTGCCGGATGCGGCGCACGGCACCAACCCGGCGACGGCCGTGATGTGCGGCTACACGGTGCGCGAGATTCCCACGGACGTGGACGGTGACGTGGACCTGGAGGCCCTGGAACAGGCGCTGGGGCCGCAGACCGCGGGCATCATGCTCACCAACCCGTCCACCCTGGGCGTGTTTGAACGGCGCATCACCGAGATGGCACGCCTGGTCCACGAGGCCGGCGGGCTGCTGTACTACGACGGCGCGAACCTGAACGCCATCCTGGGCAAGGTCCGGCCGGGGGACATGGGGTTCGATGTGATCCACATAAACCTCCACAAGACCTTCTCCACGCCGCATGGCGGCGGTGGCCCGGGCTCCGGTGCCATTGGCGTGGGTAAGCGCCTGCTGCCCTATATGCCGGTGCCGGTGGTCGGCAGGGACGGTGACCGCTATCGCTGGCTGACCGAAGCCGAACTGCCGGAGAGCATCGGCCGCCTGTCCGCCTTCATGGGCAATACCGGCGTGGTGCTGCGGGCCTATGTGTACGCCCGCATGCTGGGCCGCGAGGGCATGACCCGGGTGGCGCAATTCGCCACACTCAATGCGAATTACCTGATGCAGCGCCTGCGCGATGCCGGCTTCCAGGTCTGGTTCCGCAACCGACGGGCCAGCCATGAGTTCATTCTCAGCCTGAAGCGGGAGCAGAAGGAACTGGGCGTCTCCGCCATGGATTTCGCCAAGCGGCTGCTGGACTACGGCTTTCATGCGCCCACCGCGTACTTCCCGCTGCTGGTGCCGGAGTGCCTCCTGATCGAGCCCACCGAGACCGAGACGCGGGAAGAGCTGAACGGTTTCGTGGATGCCATGGTGGCCATTCGCGAGGAAGCGCGGCGTGATGCGGGCTTCGTCAAGGGCGCGCCCTATACGCTGCCGGTGCGGCGACTGGACGAGGTGCGGGCGGCCAAACAACTGGATCTGAAATGGACAGCGCCGGCCGAAGCCGGGCGCGGGGAGCATGCATGACCGCAGTGATCAGTGGATCGGTGGCCTACGACACCATCATGGTGTTTCACGACCGGTTCAGGCAGCACATCCTGCCGGAGCAGGTCCACATTCTGAATGTCTCCTTTCTGGTTCCGGACCTGCGCAAGGAGTTCGGTGGCTGCGCCGGCAACATCGCCTATAACCTGAAACTGCTGGGTGGCGAGCCCCTGCCGCTGGCCACCGTGGGCGCCGATTTTCAGGAATACGCGGACTGGATGGCGAAATGGGGTATCCGCCAGGATTACGTCCGGGTGCTGCCGGAGCACTACACCGCCCAGGCCTACATCACCACCGACCTGGACGATAACCAGATCACGGCCTTTCATCCCGGTGCGATGGGCGAGGCGCATGCGGTGGACATGCCGCTGGATGCCGGGGCGCAGCTGGCCATCATCGCGCCCAACGGCCGCGAGGGTATGCTGCGGCATGCCCGGCAGTGCCGCGAGGCGGGGATTCCCTTCCTGTTCGACCCGGGCCAGGCCATGCCGTTGTTCGACGGCGACGACCTGCGCTGGTTCGTGGAGCAGGCCACCTGGGTGGCGGTGAACGACTACGAGTCACGCCTGCTCATGGAGCGGACCGGTCTGGGGCTCGAGGCACTGGCCGCGCAGGTGGAGGCGCTGATCGTCACCCGCGGGGCCGAAGGCTCGGAGATCCACGCGGCCGGCGGCTGCATCCGGATTCCGGTGGTGAAGCCGCGTCAGGTGGTGGACCCCACCGGTTGCGGCGATGCCTATCGGGCGGGTTTGATCCACGGTATGCTGAACGGCCTGGACTGGGCCACGACCGGGCGCATCGCCTCCCTCATGGGCAGTCTCAAGGTGGCTCACCATGGCACCCAGAACCACCATTTCGCCATGGATGACTTCCGGGTGTGGTACCAGGAGGCCTTCGGCGAACGGCTTGCGGTCTGAGTCCTTGAAGTTGTCCGGCGCCCCTGGCCGGATGCCGGCAACCGCCTGCGGCGGTTACCGGCCTACTGAACGCAATGCCCCATGCTCGTCGTAGGCCGGCACCGGCCATAGGCCGGAACTGAGCAAGAGTGCAGTCCGATAACCGCCCATCGAAGGCCTCCCGGCGTCGACGCGTAGGCTGGTAACCGCCGCCGCTGGCAGTTGCCGGCACCGGCCGTTGGGCCGGCATGGCATGCGCGGTTGAGGAAGGCCTGGCTCCGGCCCTGGCATGGCTCTCCCGTTGAGGGCGTTACCCTGGGCCTGTCCGCAGGGCCTGCAGCAGGGCGTCCAGCGTCTCCAGCGGGCCCTGGCAGCGGTTTTCCTCGCAGACCCAGGCGCGGGTAACGCCTTCGGGCGCTGAATGCGCCTCCACCAGGGCCGGGGGCAGCGCGGTATCTTCTGCGAACACATACACGCGGCGGCCGGGGTTGAAGTAGCGTTCCGCCTGTCGGCGCCAGTCCTCCACCTGGGCGGACGGCCCCTGCAGCACGGCCAGGCGCGGCCGGCGGGCAAGTATTTCCGCCGCGGCCAACCAGTCCAGTTCGTGGCTGCCCAGCTTTTCCGGCGTACCCTGCAGCGCCCGCTCGGCAAGGGCCTGCGCCGACGCCATCAGCGACGGTTCACCCAACAGCAATCCCAGCTCATGCAGCGCGGTTACTGACTCCGCCGCCTCGGGCGCGGGCGCGCCCCTGGGCTCCAGCGCGGATGCCAGGGTTTGCGCCAGGGCGAGTTGCCCGGAGCGCCAGCGGCCTTGCTGCAGTTCCAGCACCCCGGCCAATAGGGCGGCCAGGGCCGCCGGCTCGTTGACGGGCGCTGTCTCATCGAGCGAGGCCCGCAGCCGGGCGCCGTCCCAGAGGTTGTCGTTGATGAAGCCCAGCGTGCGTTCCGCCGCGTCCAGCAGTTCCGGAGCTTCCAGCAGCCGGCCGGCGCGGGCCAGGGCACGCAGCATCAGGGCGTTTTCCAGGGCCGGCACGCGCTCATCCCGGGGCGGCGCCGGGCGCCTGCGACGGGCCGCCCACAGCGTCTCCCGGGCGCCGCGCAGTGTTTCCTCCAGTTCCGACCGGGGTCGATGCAGGGTCTTGGCCAGTTCCGAAAGCGAGGCATAGACATGGAGATGCCAGCGCCGTCCCAGGTTGGGGCTGTCGTCCAGCCCGAAGCGCGGGTGCACCAGTGCATATTGCTCCGCGTCCAGGTGGCGTTCGGCCTCGTCCGGCGTCCAGGTGTAATAGCGGGCCGCTTCCTGTTCGCCGCGGCCGATTGCAGCCAGGAACGCGCCGTCGGCCGTTCGTGCCTCCCTCAGCGCCCAGTCGAGCGTCTCCCGGGCGATGCGGGCGAAGAAGCCGTCACCGGTGGCGTGCCAGGCGTCCAGGTACAGCATGGCTAGCCGCGCGTTGTCGCCGGTGCGTTTCTCGAAAATCGGTGTCATCCACCAGGCATCGTGGGCGCGCACGAAAAAGCCGCCGCCGACCTGGTCGTTGATGCCGGACAGGGCCAGGCGCCTGAGGGTGTGGCAGGCCATGTGCAGGGCTTCGCGGTCGCCGTGGCTGCTGTACTGGCCAAGCAGGAAGGCCAGCGCATCCGGTCGCGGCGTCTTCGGTGGCTGACTGAAGCCGCCATTCACCGTGTCGAAGCTGGCGCGCAATGCCTGAACGGCGCCGGCGGCGGCGCGGTCCAGCGGGCTGTGAAGCTGGTGTTCGCTGTCTGCAGGATGTCCCATGGCCCTCTCCGGTGGCCGGATGTCTCGTGCCCGATAATGATACCATCGGCCGGGCGCCGCACGCGGCGGATGCGAGGATAAGCCGATGTTCGAGGTCGATGTATCAACGGGATGGGTGCGTCCGGCCCGCCAGTACGAATCGCCAAACCAGGATGCCCGTCCGGACGCGCAGGATATCAGCCTATTGGTGATCCATGGCATCAGCCTGCCGCCGGGGGAGTTCGGGGGCGGCTGGGTGGATGCCCTGTTCCGCAACACGCTGGACACGGCCGCACATCCTTACTTTGCCGGCCTGGCGGGCTTGAAAGTGTCAAGCCACCTGTTGATCGACCGGCAGGGCGACCTGACCCAGTATGTGCCGCTGCACCGGCGCGCCTGGCACGCGGGCCTGTCCTGTTGGCAGGGGCGGGAGCGGTGCAACGATTTTTCCGTGGGTGTAGAGCTGGAAGGCACCGATGTCACGCCCTATACCGACGAGCAGTATCTGACCCTGGCCCGCCTGAGCCATGCACTGCTGGCCAGCTACCCCGGCCTGACGGCGGAACGGATCGTCGGGCACAGCGATATCGCGCCCGGGCGAAAGACCGACCCCGGCCCGGCGTTTGATTGGCAGCGCTACCGGGGAATGCTCAACCGGGGGCCATGACGCCCGGGCAGTTCAGGCTGTAGCGCTTGCGCTCGCCATCCAGCCGCACCGCCGTGAGCTGCCCACCCCACAGGCAGCCGGTGTCGATGGCCACCAGGCCGTCCTCCTCGTGGAAGCCCAGTGTGGACCAGTGCCCGGTGAGCAGCGTCATGCCCGGGGGCAGGGCCGGGCGTTGCGGGACCTGGAACCAGGGCAGGTAACCCGGCGGCTGGCTGCCCGGGGTTCCCTTGTAGTCCAGCAGCAGCCGGCCTCCGGCGTCGCAGTAGCGCATGCGGGTGAAGGCGTTGATGATGAAGCGCAGGCGATCCCATCCCTGCAGGGCGTCGGACCAGCGGTCCGGTTCGTTGCCGTACAGGTGCTCCATCAGCGGCTTGAAGTCGTCGCCAGCCAGGGCCTGCTCCGTTTCCCGGGCGTAGCCCTCGGCCTGATCCAGCGTCCACAACGGGTAAAGCCCGGCGTGGAGCATGGTGTAGCCCAGTTCACCATCCCGATGGAGCAGCGGCAGGCGCCGCAGCCACTCCAGCAGTTCCTCGCCATCAGGCGCGCGGAGGACCTGCGCCAGGGTGTCACTGTTCTTCAGGGTTGAGGCCCCGGTCCAGGCCGCCAGCAGGTGGATATCGTGGTTGCCCAGCACGGTGATGGCCGCATCGCCCAGGTCGCGCACGTACCGCAGCACGTCCAGCGACTGGGGACCACGATTCACCAGGTCCCCGGTCAGCCACAGCCGGTCGCGGCCGGGATCGAACTCCAGCATGTCCAGAAGGGCCAGGAATTCGCTGTGGCAACCCTGGATGTCGCCGATGCAGTACACCGCCACGTCGACTGCTCCTTGCTAGATGGCGCCGCTCAGTGGAGTTTGCGCGGCATGGCGAGGGTGAACGGTGCAATGGCGGCCTGAAACGCCGTGCCGTCGTCGGCAAGCATATCGTAACTGCCCTCCATGCAGCCCACGGGCGTTTCCAGCATGGCGCCGCTGGTGTAGCGGAACTGGTGTCCGGGCTCCAGGTAGGGCTGCTCGCCCACCACTCCCTCGCCATCCACGGTGCGTTCCGTGCCGTTGGCATCCGTGATCAGCCAGTGCCGGTTCAACAGCCGCACCGGTACCTGTCCGGCGTTGCGGATGGTGACGGTATAGCTGAACACGTAGCGGTCCTCGGCCGGATCCGACTCGTGTTCCAGGTAGCAGGGTTCCACCTGAACCTGGACCTTGTAGCGTGCATTCTCTTGCATGCAGTATCCGTCGTGGCCCTAACCCGGTAAGCGTGGAGCAGGCGATTCCGCGCCCTTAGCCTGTTGCACGGCTGCTGGCGGACAATGAGCGCGCCTTTGCCTCCAGCCCGGCAATCAGGTTGTCGAAGGAATCGGCAAAGGCCTGCACGCCGTCCAGTTCCAATTGGTCAGTGACGGCCTTGAGGTCGACCCCGGCCTCAGGCAGCCCTTCGATCAGCGCCGCCGCCTCGGTCATGCCCTGGGTCAGGCGTTCAGCGGGGTCGCCGTGATCCCGGTAGGCGTCGTAGGTTGCCGGCGGAACCGTATTCACCGTGCGCGGCCCGATCAGCGTGTCCACGTAAAGCACGTCGCTGTAATCCGGGTTCTTGGTGCCGGTGCTGGCCCACAGCAGGCGCTGCTCCTGGGCACCGAGCGCGCGCAGTTCACTGAAGCGCTCACCATCGTACACATCCAGGAAGTGGCGGTAGGCGTTCTTCGCATTGGCGATGGCAACCTGGCCACACCAGTCGTCCCGGGTTCCCTGCAGCAGCGGATCCACCGCGCTGTCCACGCGGCTGACAAAGAAGCTTGCCACGGAGCTGATGCCATGGACTGCCAGGCCGCGCCGGGCGCGGGACTGCAGCCCGGCAAGGTGCGCATTGACCACGGCCTTGTAGCGCTCCACCGAGAACAGCAGTGTCACATTGACGCTGATCCCCTCGCTGATCAGCGCTTCTACCGCCGGCAGGCCTTCCACGGTGGCCGGAACCTTGATCATGATGTTGGGGCGGTCGATCCAGGCGTGCAGCCGGCGCGCTTCCGCCACGGTGCCCTCGGTATCCCGCGCCAGGTGCGGCGAGACCTCGATGCTCACGTAGCCATCCTGCTTGTCGGTGGCATCGTAGACCGGGCGCATCACGTCCGCGGCATCCCTGATGTCGGCCACCGCCAGGTGATTGAAGAGTTCGTTCGCGTCCAGCGAGGGCTGTTCCCGGAGCACGGCGGCAATGGCGGCGTCATACTGCTCGCCGCCGGAAATGGCCTTGTCGAAAATCGTGGGGT
>LFIK01002751.1_pt1 | contig 14248 bp, 14 predicted proteins | sample 643401 | NCBI WGS metagenome assembly LFIK01 (sample SAMN03777447, study PRJNA286221) | soda lake metagenome | biome: soda lake; feature: Kulunda steppe; material: water; isolation source: sample T5-Br brine of Lake Tanatar-5 | place: Russia: Kulunda steppe | collected 2010-07 | reverse complement strand
GACCTGGCAAAAACAGAAGCTGGGCCAGGGGGGGCTAGGGAAGCCCCCCAACCCCCCCAACTGCCCTCCAACTGACATGTATGGCCATACATCATAAACTGCCTCCATCTTAGGGCCCTCTGAATGGGACCAGGTCACCGTTCAAGTGACTGAGTGAATGAGGAGGAGGAGGAGGAGGTGTCCAGCATGCTGCGCAGTGGGAGGGACTTCAGTGATGAGGATTAGAGTAGAAATTCTAGAACTACATTAAATAGTACGAAACTCTTTTTGATTGATGCAAAGATGCAGCCACACTGAATAGGAGAGCGTCCCTGAGCGGGCTGTGGCCGCCAGCACGCTCCCTGTACTCTCGAATTTCATCGTACTTCATAAGGCAAAACGTCCACAGCGCAAATTTAAGCAATTTTGTCCACAGCGAAAAAGTTGGAAAATTCCACTGTTTACGTCCTTGATCAAACAACTGGCTGTGCCCAGCATCTTAGCTAAGCTGTGCTGAAGAGCCAACCTATCTGGCTAACAGGCCTGAAGTGACAAAGGCACACACTTGGGATGGCTGTCTAGCCTTGGATCATAGCTTGCCATGATGGGTTCACCAGGCACGTACTCAGATAACCAATCCATCTCACACACACACACACACACACACACACACACACACCTTGATGAGCCAGTGTACATGCTTGTTTGGGCCGATCACTGATACACACGTTAGATGGGTACAGAGAGCGCACCATACCATGATGAGCTCATCATCCAAGGGTTCAAGCTCTTCTCTCCATGGGCCCGTCTCCATGCAAGCCCGCTTGGTTTGGGTCTTTGTCACGCGGGACGGGGTAGCCGCAGCCCCTGTGAGGCAATTAAATTGGGCAATACAGGCTAGCCAATTGGAGGAACGGACTCCCTCATCCCTCTCACACACACACACACACTCTCGCACTCGACTTTCTGGCGGCCATGGGCACGCTGCTTCAATACCCGTCTCCAAGCGAGCTGCGCCTAGGCACAAACTTTATTATTGACCCCGGCAGGCGTGCGAGGATCGGTAACCGCCGGCATCCTGCAGGTGGAACAGGTGGATCACTCACCGCCGGCATCCTGCAGGTGGAACAGGCGGATCACTCACCGCCGGCATCCTGCAGGTGGAACAGGCGGATCACTCACCGCCGGCATCCTGCAGGTGGAACAGGCGCATCACTCACCGCCGGCATCCTGCAGGTGGAACAGGCGCATCACTCACCGCCGGCATCCTGCAGGTGGAACAGGCGCTTGTCGTTTTGGGCGTGTCCTGGCTGCTGCCCCACAGCCGATGGCGCCTCCGCCAAGGCCACCACACAGGTTTGCTGCCAAGGGTGGCGCGCGCTGCGGCGGAACACCCTGCACCGCACATGCACAGCCCACAGGCACACGTTGCGCAGCGTGCACGCCACGGCCATCATGCATTTCTGCTACCAAGGCTGGTGGGCGATGCGGCGGAATACCCTGCACCACATACGCACCCAAGGAACGCATTGCTGGCACATCTCCACAGGCAAACCCCCACACAAACACTCGTACACACAAACCCCCAAACGCACACCCCCACAGGCACGCTCCCCCAGGCACACCCCCACAAGCTTGCCCTTGGCTGGGCCCACCGTACACAGGGCCATGCTGGCAGCCCAACTCAGCGCATGCCCCATTGCACCAGCCTCTGCACGCTGCCCCCTTTTCCCAAACAAACCTGGAGCCTGCAGACACCCGCTGTGGTCCTTGCAACCAAGCCCAAGGGTTGTGGCTCAGGCGGCGGCATGCACATGCCCTCCCCACACACATAGCCCCAGCCCGTCCTACACCCGACCCCGCCATTCTCACACTTGACCCATCCCAAGGGTTGTGGCTCAGGCAGCGGTCAGTGCATGCAGCCGCCCTCCCCACACACATAGCCCCAGCCTGTCCTACACCCGACCCCGCCTTTCTCACACTTGACCCTCCCAAGGGATGTGGCTCGGGCAGCGGCCAGTGCATGCAGCCGCCCTACCCACAAATAGTAGCTCCGTCCCAGGGGTGGCATGTGAGGAGGGTCCCAGCCAGCGCACGCAGCCATGGCCGCCGTTGCTACTCAGGTCACAAAACTTTGGGTCTCCACGAGCGTATGCTCTGGGAGCCCACACCAAAGCACATGGGCCTCTGTTGGCGCTGAGTGGCATGCGCGCGCATGCCCTGGAGCGGAGTGGCGTGTGCGTTGTTTTTGGGCTCTGGAGCAAAGAGGCGTGTGCATTGTTTGTGGGCCCTGGAGCGGGGTGGCATGCCCTGGAGCGGAAAGGCATGCGCGTTTGTTTGTAGGCCTGAGCTCTGGGTCCCCCTAAAGGCAGGCATGGATGTGTGGGAGCGCATGCAAGGGGCATGGTGGGTGGATGGGAGCGCATGCAAGGGGCATGGTGGGTGGATTGGAGCGCATGCAAGGGGCATGGTGGGTAGATGGGAGCGCATGCAAGGGGCATGGTGGGTGGATGGGAGCGCATGCAAGGGGCATGGTGGGTGGATGGGAGGCATGGGGTGTGTTTGAGCGCGCGCAAGGGGCAACGGGGGTGGATAGCATGCACGGATGTCTGGGAGCGTGCAAGGGGCAAAGTGTCGACCAAAAGGTCATTGCTCCCTATAGACCAGAGCCCCCCTGTTGAGTTGCAGGTGTGTCCCTCAGCCAGGCTGGTCCCTATGCTAGACCCCGCGGCAGGTTGGTCCCTTGGTCAGAGCCTTCCTATTGCGCGGCAGGTTCGGCCCACAGCACCTCCATCAAGAGCACCTAAGACACCAGTGCTACGACACACACCAAGACCCTGGGTCAGCAGCACTTGGGGTCCGGACTCACCTGTCGTGCGGCAGGTTGTCGAGCACCTCCATCATCAGCACGTAGGTGTGGTCCCATACTGGGCCGCCGCCCCAGGCGCCAGGGTCCCATGCATTGCCCCGTGACACGCGGAACCTGTGTGCACGCAAATGTGACACGCGGCACTTGTGAAAGCAAAGGGAGGACCTCCGCCTGCTAACAGCGGATGGCACGCGGCCTAGGGGGTGCTTGTTGTTTTGCGGAGCATGCATAGCAATGCCGTCCGCACTGGCTTCAGCTTCATGGCACACTGCCATGCTTCAACTTTAATTCGGCTGTCTCAGAAACGGCGGAATAACCTGTGCCAATTGCTTGAGGCAAGAGCACATAACAAGCCTCTGGGCTCCCTTGCTAAGGGGAGGATGCGGTAGCCTTGGCTGGCACAGGCGCCGATTGCAGGCACACAAGTGTATGCCCAAAAGCAGTGGAGCGCGCGCTGGCGGCCGTGTGGCATGAGGAGCGGCGCGCGTGCTTCCATGCTAGGGGTGGTGCGCTGCGCTGCGGGCGTGTGACAGTAGGGGCCCCCAGGGGCCCACCCCCGCATGTGGGCGGCGTCACGTATGCGTTGATACCCTCACATGCTTGGCAATCTAGCAACGAGCCCATCATTGGCGCACCCCACCCATCAGTGCAGGGGGACGCCGCCCCACGCAGCACATGCCCACGCAGTATGGCACCTGCGCGACTTGTCCAGCTGACACTGCCGCTGCACGAAAGTATCAGGTACATTGGTGGCTGCACCCAGCACTTAAGTTGCAGGCTCAAAGCAGCTTGCACGCTCAGAGCAGCTTGCAGGGGCTCATAGCAGCTGGCAGGGGCTCAGAGCAGCTTGCAGACACTTCGAGCTTGTGGGCCCCAAAAGGGAGACAGGTGGAAAAGCCGTGCACGCCCTTGGAAGGGGAGCCTGGCAGAATCCATGTGCATCCATGGGACCCCGGCATGGCGCATGGCTCACTTATGGACGCACATGGGACCGCACCATGGCACATGGCTTGCTCATGTGCATCCATGGGAACGCGGCATGGCGCATGACTTGCTCATGGGCGCACATCAGACCACAGCATGGCGCATGGCATGCACACGGGCGCACATGGGACCGTGGCATGGCGCGAGGACTGCGCATGACGTGCTCATCATCTACGGGACCGCAGCAGGTGTGTGAAATATCTTTCTTTGAATTAGAGCCCACATGACATGCTCATCATCCAAGGGACTGCAGCAGGAGGTGTGTGAAACATATTTCCTTTGAAATAGAGTCCGCACCTTCCACCATGGCCACCCTTCACCACCACCGACTCGTACTGCTGGGCTGCCAGCTGGCTAGAGATCTCCAGGCATGTGTAATTGGTGCTTGCATACACGTCTGGGCGATTGTTCTTGATCCAGTCCTGCAAGTTGTACACATGCCGTGCTGGGTGTCAATTACACACTAAGCACTACACCCCGCATTCCCCGCATCCAGGTTGTGCCCGTCTGCAATGACGCCTCAAGTGACGAAATGCACACCACACACCTTTCCCATCAGTGCGCACTTCTCCAGCGCATGTTGAAAACTGGGTGGTCATTTGCACTTGGGCATAAAAGCCTCAGCATGCCTCTCTCCCTTCCCGGACAGCAGGCATGACTGGCAGCGCTTACCAGCATGTCCCTTCCCCTCCTGGCACAGCAGGCACGGCTGACGGCACTTACCAGCATGTCCCTTGCCAAGGTGCCCGTCCCGCCCCCCACTTCAATTATGTGCAGAGGGAGGCCTTCCTGTGCACGCACAGGGCACAAAACATTCACACAGGCGCCTCAGATGTGGCGAGCATGCAAGTGGCGTGGACACCACGTACATGCACACACGCCGCATGAAAGGCAGATAGAGAGAGAAAGAAGCACAAAGGCCGGGATGCAGTGTGCGACAAAGTCACCCAGAAGCTGCATGCATCGCTGTGGGGTGCTGAGTACAAAGTGCATAAAGTCCTGGTGAGGGGCGGATGCACCATCAGGGGGCATCGTACTGGCAAACTCACCAGGCCCAGCGTGTGCTTGCGGTGCTCCAGCATGTGGCGTGCCAGGATGTACCCGTACCAAGGGCTGAACAGCTCAGCCGGCGTCAGGAAGGATGTCTGCAATCCCATATGGGGCGCAGCAGGCACGCCCTGAGCTATTGGGAAGGGTGTGTGCTAGCCCCTGGGGCGCAGCAGGCATGCCCCGAGCTGTTGGGAAGGTGCGCAGCAAGAGCGAGCTGCATCCCTGTGGCTGCTGAGCTGTGACAAAGCTGTGCCTCTCTGTGCACACTCTGAGAAAGTATTGGTTCTCAGGCAAGCATGCTACGAGGGCACACAGTGTAAATACGTGAGAAGACAGGGTCCTATGGGGGGCAACGGCGAGCGGCTGCTCATTGCTTGGGCCTGATACCCATCTGAGAGGATGGAGGGAGCAACAATTAAAAGAGGTAGATCCCAGGTGCAAGGATGCTTGTGCTAGCGGCATGTGGCTTTCGCGAGGAGGCATGGCTAGCGATTGCATAGTGATTGCGCTACAAAGTGAGCATGGCCCTCAAGCAAGGTTGCCGGGACAGAGAGTAGATTTGAGTGAAGTCCTGCACCTGTCTTGGCCGTGCACCTGAGCATGCAGGCTGTTTGTCTTGTGCAATTTTGAGAATTCCTCACCTCCAACTCCTTGTACTTTTTGTTTATAAGCATGCGCCATTCCTCCGCACAGTAGACTTTCCAATGGTCTATTGGGGTTTCTAGGCGCCCAACAACAGATTTCGGGCGGTTAAAGTAGCCTTTAGTCTGCAACAGAGGAAGAACTTGCATCAGGATCAGTGCATGCATGCACTGTTCTTGGGGTGCGTGCGGGCCTCCCATGCAAGCATCCAATTCCATGCTTTTGATGCTGAATGTGCCAAATATACCTACAGGGTGATATAACGAGTTCTGGATAAAGTCCCGTAGCAGCAACCTGTCATCCAGGAGTGGTGTGCTCGAGTAGGGCACAGCGTTGGCACTCGCTTGCTCCCAGGAGCGTCCAGATGTAGAGGGGATTGATGCATCAGGAGTCTCACTGTGGCATGCTGCTGCTTGCCACTGCCTTGCCACTGCCCAGGGCTGTCTTGAAGCAACTTGCTGGTTTCTCTGCTGGCGTAGAAACTGTAAAGCTAGATGATGTGCACGCATGACAAAGACTTCAAATTCGGTCTTTCTGACCGGCCCGTTCAGCTTCCCTGATTGAAATCGGAGTCATACAAGGGACAGAAAATTCCAAATACTAAATTTTGAGTATTTTAAAGTCGCCGAGCTTTCCATGCTACCTTACTTAGCGCACCCTTACTGTAAAATTTCAAGAGTTTGACCTTCAGGCAATAAAAACTGTTACAAAGCTTGAATTTATCCTTGTCGTGAGCAGATGTGGTGTGTGGACTGGCTGCAGACAGCAACAGTGCAAACCAAGCAGACAACAGGTTGTTCGGAATGAGACTGAGGAGTCTCCGATGCCCCTATTCTCCCATATACCTTCTATCTCTCTGGTCAGCCTGCGGACAGGCAAGGTTTTTGCTGCAAAACCCATTGTCAAATGTACTCACACAGGACTGGACGATGTTGGACCAGATTTGGGCGCTGCCACGCCTCTACCCACCCAAGGGCAAGGAGGGTCTACTCCCTGGGGTTCATCTTACAAGGTTGCTAGAAGCACAAGGTATAACTGCGAGTCTGTCTTTGACATGTTCGAATGCGCTCTACCTGAACTGGCGACAGGATCAAATACTCCACCAACCGACACAACCAACCTCCTGGTCAGAATGCAGCACAAATCTGGCACCGCACTACTTTCATGTGATAGTTCACACCCTCTGGATTTCAGGAAACAGAAGCTATGTCCCTGGATAGTGACCCTGTCTAACGAGCCCTGTGAAGTGGACACCCCTTCCATCAACGAGCATGTTTTGTGCGCTCTACTTTCTAAATTGTGCACCAACGATCATGGTGATCCCGTGCAAGCTCATGCTGCAAGTCAAACATATGTAGCTGCAGGACAACTGTGCAGTTCTTGCATGTGTCTGTCTCCTGTCAACATACAGAACCCATAAGGTGAGATGCTACTACTTAAGGGCTCTTGTCAAAGAACAGCTCAGGTGCCTAGGATGCAGAGGTCTGCCCAAGAGCAAGAAGTGCAACTAATTGCAAAAGGAAGCCACTGCAGGTCACAACAGCATACCAGTGTGCCTGTCAGATCTAGGATCCTTCTTGTCCCTCTCCTCCAACCCTTTCACCACCCGCAATGCCCAACACCAGGTGCCGCACCAGCACGCAGTATAGCAGCCCCCGCAAGGCCTCCTCTGTGTACTCAGTGACATTGTGCGCAGCACTTTGCAGTTCAGCTGACAACATGTTGGCCGCTGCAATCAACTGCCCGCAGTCCTCCTCCTCCTCCTGCTCCTCCTCCTCCTGTTCCTCCTCCTTCTCCTCCTTCCCTTCTTCTCCCTCCTTTTCTTGTTCCTCCTTAAATTGTGCCCGAGGCTCTTTAGCCGTACCCTCCTTTTGTGCTGGCCCAGCTATCTCAAGCTCACCCCTGTCCTTCTCCTGCCCCCCTCCCTGACCATGCTTCCCCTCTGCACACACACCCAATGCCTGCTGATGGCGAGAAGGCGCCTCGCCCACACCCCCTTGATATGCTGCAGTGCTATTGCTCCCTCCTTCCACAGTGCCACCATGCACCACTCCCCCATCTCCTGAGCCGCCAACAGCAAGGCTGGGCTGGGCAGCTGAGGCCGCACCACATTCCCGCGTGCTGCTGGGCTGGGCTGTTGAAGCTGTGCCACACTCCCGCGTGCTGGGTGCGGCTACACCATGCACGCTGCTGGCCACGGCCAAGTCGGGCACAGGCAAGGCCCCCACCAGCGCAGCGGCCACCTCCACATTGGCTTGGGCACAGGCATGCACATCCACCACCATCTTGGTACACTGCTGGAACAGCAGCTGGCCTTGGAGGCAGGGCGAAGCCGGCCAGGCTGGCGCAGCAGCCTCCACTGATGACCTGCAAAACACGCGTGCTCACCGTGTGGAGGGTGCATGGCCTGGGGCGAAAGAGGGTGGGGTTTACACGGTTGTGCTGGCTGGCCTTGTCAGCGCAGCCACAGTCTGCCTAGCCTGACACATCAAGGCACACATGCACGCAAGCGCACATACGCACACACAACACACACACACGTGCGCGCACGCGCGCACTGCACCTTGCGGGTGCGGACAGGGAAGTGCCGTGGTCCATCAGGAGCTGCAGCTGTGCAGTGGCCAGTTCCGCAAGGCGCTTTGTCGCATGCACACGCATCTGGGCCAGCAGCTCCCCGACCCTGTGTACCGGCCGAGCATGCTGTCCTTGGCCAGAGCGCGGCCAGGCCGCTGTGTTGCCATCCTTGCAAATGTCCACTTCCTCAGCGCTGCTCCCATCCGTGCGCCCCTCGCTGGCCTCCACCGCGCGCTCCTTTGGCCTAAGCCTGCAAGCCACGGGGCAGTCCCCCAGCCCCATCTCCACCTTAGATGCGCCATCACCACCTCCCACAAGCTCCTGCTGCTTCTGCTGCTGCTGTGGTAAGTCCAGCAGCTCGTCCCCCGCTGCCACCTCTGCCCCAAGTGCAGCAGCGGAGGCCTGCTGTCGCTCTGCCCCAGCTTGTGCTGTGCTCGCAGCAGCAGCCTTTTTGGCACCCTTTCTCAAAGGTCCCACACTCTCGGCCCTCCATTTGGAGCCTTGCTGCTGCCGCTGCAACTTTGCAGGGGGAGGCTGCTGCTGCTGCTGCTGCTGCTGCTGCTGCTGCGCCTTCCCTTGAAACGGCGCCTCTGAGGCTCTTTCCTTCATATCTCTATGGCCAGGCGACCCCGGCAGCTCCTGCTGCAGCATTGCATCCTCCTGCTGCTGCTGCTGCTGCTGCTGCTGCGCCTGCCCTTGAACTGGCGCCTCTGAGGCTGTTCCCCTATTATCTCTATGGCCAGGCGACCCCGGCAGCTCCTGCTGCAGCACTGCATCCTGCTGCTGCTGCTGCTGCTGCTGCCGCCGTTCTTCCTGCTGCTTCCACACAAACCGCGCTGCCTCCAGCAGAGCTTCCTCAAACGACTGCGCACGGGCATGACTGTCTTGGGAGAGGTAGCTGATGGGCGCGTACCTGCAGCACAGCACGGAGCACAATGCCGCACTTGTCGGGTCCGTGGAGGCACCGCCAGCATGTAAGGCTAGGGCGTGCAACCCCTACTTGAGCTAGCACTTGACGGCTGCTGGTGCAGAAGAGTTGTCCCATTTCTTCATCGATACCAATGGCTGTGTGGCAAAGCCGTGTATTAAGGGCCCCCCAGAGAGCCTTCATCGGGCACACTCAGCCTTTGGCACGTGAGGTACACTGGTACGCCTGCAAGGCGCCCTTGAACGCCAATAACTGCAGAGGCTGATGTTTTGTGATCTGATTGGCTATGCACACACATGCACATGTACAACACGCAACTGCCAAGAACAGCCGATGACATCGTCAAGTACGCTCAACTTCTTGACAAATACACAGACAAGAAGAATCCCTCATCCACACTTAATCTACTTTGGCTTGTTTGCAGCCAGTGGCGCCTCTACCTCCTGCTGCTCGACTCAATGCCTGCTGCCCGCCATACACGTGCACTGCCAGCCACTCCATGCACCCAGCCTGCCACTCCATGCACCCAGCCTCCATGCACCCAGCCTCCATGCACCCGGCCTGCCCCTCTACGGACACTGTCTCCTGTACATACCCTACCAGGCACGGCGGCTGCCCATACGCACATCCCACAGACACGGCCCGTTCATGTGCGGCCAAGCCAGCATGCATACTTTTGCATACACAAGTCCCTCCAGCTGATGAAAGGTGCATACTGTGCTGCCCTCCTCGCCTCCTCTGCAGATGATTTAAGGCAGCAGCACCGTAGCGCCCCTTATTGCCGCTCAAGCTACCCAGAAGCTTGCGCACACTCCACATCACCGCCGCTGCACCAATGTCCCACTCACTGCTGCTCAGAGGTGCGGGCATTTTCCTGAACACCAACGCCGCACCGATGTCCCACTCACCGCTGCACCATTGCGACCCTCGCACCGCCGCTCAGAGGTGCGGGCATTTTCCTAAACATCGCCACCGCACCGATGTCCCACTCACCGCTGCACCATTGCGACCCTCGCACCGCCGCTCAGAGGCGCAGGCATTTTCCTCATCAATGCCACTGCACGGGTGCACTTCTCACTGCAGCCCTACTGCAACCCTCGCCGCTGCTCCACGTGCTGAAGAGGGACGCGTAAATGCGCCTCATCCATGCCGCCCACACCATTGCAACCCTCACCGTTGCTCCAGCTGCTCTGAGGCACGCGCAAACTTCTCATCACCACCGCCCACGGCTGGCTGCCCAGGCCCTTGCACCGGGCCGGAGCCTGGCGCGGCACCGAGCAGCCTGGCACTGAAAATGGGCCCCAGCTCTGCCAGTGTGCTGTCAAGCTCCTCCTGCTGTGCGCCTGTACAGCACACACGACCACGCGCGCAGGACAGTGGATGACGCTCAGAGACCTAAGGACCAACCTTTGCGTGCACACTTGCATGGACCTGCTTGCTTTCTCATGAACTCAGCATGCCTGCCAAGCCACAGCCACTGCACGCCTGCGGCGCCACTGCATGCTTGCAAGTGCGCTGTGGCTGCTGCGCGCCTGTGGGTCGCAGCATGGCTGCAATATGCCTGCAGCCACCCCGCTGAAAGCCACGCTTGTGTTGCATGACGGCCCACACACGTATCTTGCGTGATGGCCATGCGCTCCGTCCGTGCACTGCCCTGGCGGGACGCTCCGTCCGTCCACCTTCCATGCACGCCGCCCAGTCCGTTCACCTTCCTTGCAGGCCGCTCTCGCGCCGCTCGCTCCGCACACTCTGCTCACCTTCCAGGCGTGACCTGCCCCTGTTACAGACGCGGGCGCACTCGTTTGCTAAACCCTCCAGGTCTGCCAGCAGCTGCTTCCCGCCTGCACAGCAGTGCCGCACGCAGCTGGCCATGGTCGGTGAGGTGAGAATGGAGACCAGCCATACGCATGGGCAGCCATTGAATCAAGTGTGTGTGTGTGTATGAGCATGTGCAGCTGCTTCATTTGCCGCGGCGCTAGAAAAGGGATGTGTTGGTCATGTGCTGGTATGTGCACAGGGGGCAAGCCAGCCCTGTGTCAAACCAGGAACCGTGCGCTGTCATCGCACGCAAGGCTGGCCTACCACCGTCCCCCAGCCGTGCACACATGTTGCGACGCATTTCTCAAAAGCCCCATGGCAAACACCTGTGGCCCGAAACAACCCCAAGCAACCGCAAGCGCGCTAACGATCAAGCTGCCTCCTGCTGGGGCGCGCACCGTACAGGGCAAAGAATGAGTCAAAGTCTTGCGGCTCGTCCTCCCCAAGGGCTTGCAAGTTGCCAAGGTTGTAGTTGTACTGCCCTGTCAAGTCTTCCAACAGATGGAGTGCGCTCCTGCCGACGGCCTGCAACGGAACGTACAGGGTGCAGTCGCGTGCATACAAACAATTTTGGACCGAAAGCAGCCACATGCATACAGTGATTCTGCATGAAAGCATATCCTGTGATGTGTGTACTTTGTCACAGGTGCGTGAGTTTGCGAACGTGTATGTGTGTTGGCCTGTTTTGTCTCTTGTGTACAGGTGTACCAGCAAATGTCCCCTTCGTCAGTGCTCGTTAGCAAGCAGACCACACACGTGTGAAACGCCTTTTGAAAAAATGGTAAATTCAGACCCACAGCTCGTGACACATGTCAGCCTATTTTCTGTGACACATGTCAGCCTATTTTCTGTGACACATGTCAGCCTATTTTCTAACATCTGCCCACACTTTTGAGGGAGGACCTCAGTCCATGCATTGCAATAACATTCTCAGGGATCAATTTCCTTGATGCATTTAATGTGTAAAACGGCCAGTGTAAGTAGTAGTGGTTGACCAAACAGCACATGGAAGTCGGGGCATTGCAGCAAGCAGAAACACTGTGTTGACACGCTTTCAAACTACCTGCATTATAGCCGCAGAACCTTGCTGCTCCCTTACCAATTTCTTAAGAAGTGGCCACACATTACCAGCAAGCAAGAGATTCCTGGGTCAACAGGAGAAACGCATGCACAGCAACAGTCCCAGGGCAGCCAGCCCACCTCGATGCGCTTCTCGAGTCCCTTCACTTTTCTGGTGGCCGCTTTTTGCAGAGTCCCACTTGCCATGAATGCCTCAACCTGTAGCCAAGGTGATGCTTTTTGCAAGGTGATGCTTTTTGCAAGGTGATGCTTTTTGCAAGGTGATGCTTTTTGCAGAGTCCCACTTGCCATGAATGCCTCAACCTGTAGCCAAGGTGATGCCCAATCAACCCGAGTGTGTGGGAAGAGGCACAATGCAGGATTCAACAATTTTGCCTTCACGCTCATGCACACGTTGCCATGTCACATGCACGTTGCCATGCCACATGCACGCGTTGCCATGCCACTTGCACGCATTGCCATGTCACATGCACACGTTGCCATGTCACATGCATGCATTGCAGTGCCACATGCACGCGTTGCCATGCCACTTGCACGCATTGCCATGTCACATGCACTCGTCGCCATGTCACATGCATGTGTTGCCGTGCCATATGCATACATAGATGTAGGCACAACTGCCCAGCACGGCAGCTTATTTGTTCTTCCTTGGGTTTCGTTTCAGGCGCCCAACCTGATAACACATCCTGTCCCAGTTTTTCTTGCAACAGCAGCAACTTGCTTGACACACATCCAGGGATGCAGTGCCACTTTGATGGAGCACGCCATGCTATAACACGCCCACACACCTACAAAGTCTCACCCTTGACATGATGGAAGCTGTGTTACGGTTGATGCCGCCCCACCAGCTGCTGAGCGCGCCACCCAGCCGTTCGACCTGGTCGTCTATGGCCTGCAATGTGCATGAAGGTCATCATCGGCTGGGCGGGATGGCAGGGGGGGCAAGGCCGCAGGAGAAAGCCGAAAAGGGGCATGTTGAGCAGCGCAGCAGCAGCAAGGGGCAGCTAAGCAGAACGGCGGCTGCCCATATGGCGCAAAGGGCAGTGCCATGTGGTGCAGTCAGAGGCTGGCACAGTCTGTGGTAGCGCATGCTGCCTTTTTGGTGGAGGGTTTGCGCAGGATTGAGACGGATAACGCTCACTGAGCTCTTTGGCGGCAACATACCTATTTGACTGACATTAAAAAAGGAATGAAGAAGTCACTCTCTGTCTCCTGTCTTTTGCTTCCACTTCTGCTTGCAGTGCGCACAGTCCTTTGGCCCAGCAAGCACTCATACCTGCCGCGCTAGCTGCACTGCTTTCCAAGCATCGCGCGCATGTGCACATGTTGTACGTCCAGTACAAGTACAGAAGGTTGTGTGTGCACACGCCTTGGTTCTTGCGCACACTCACAATGGCCTCCTACCCCATACATTGCGCCCATGCACCAGTCCTACCCCACACACAACCCTCTTACACCGCCCCCATACTCACTCATAATCCTGAGGTGCACGGCTTGCATGGTGCACACACCCCTACATACAGCCCGGCACACAGCCGCACCTGCAAGCCTAGCTCCAAGTCCTCATCCACCTCAGCTTCTGGTGGAATTCTCTGGGTCCCCGCAACTCCTTCCCCCCCTCCTTCTGTGCCCGCCCAAGCCTCGCCATGTACTTCCTGGGGCTTGTCTTGGCTGTCTCTGTTGGCGGCAACAAGCTTGGGCGCACAAGTGGGCGGCAGCTCGTCCCCTTTCCCGCCTCTCGCTTGTTCAAACCTGCCAGTGGCACTCGGCGAAACGCGCCCCACTGACTTCCTGCCCTGGGCCACCGCCTGCCGCCCTGCTTGCGCTGACGCATGCGCCGTGGCAGGCGCCGAGAGCATAGCAGCGTCAGCCTCCAGGGGCGCGGCCGCAGGCGGCGGCTTGAGCACGCCGGCGGCCGGAGCGTCGTGCCGCTGCGCATTTGCAGACCCTGCTGCGAGGTCAGCTGGGGCACCTGCAGGTCCCAAGGGCGCAGCCGCGGCCAAGGCCGCATCAGCTGCGGCGCGCAGCCGGCTGCCCAGTGTGCCTGCGGGTGTCCGCACAATTGGCTCACTCTGGCATGGTGAGGGGGCTGGGGCAGGTTGGGACAGATTGGGGCAGGCAGTGACGCGGGTGATGCGGGTCAATTAAGAGGGTGCTTGAGCTTGATGGAGAGGGCGCTGTCAGTCAGTGGCAGCTAGTGCTATGGAAATAGCGAACACCGGCAGATGCACACGTGTGCATGCTAGATGCCCTTCTGAATTGGTTTCATTCTCTCTCTCTCTCTCTCTCTCTCTCTCTCTCTCTCTCTCTCTCTCTCTCTCTCT
>LFIK01002748.1_pt1 | contig 14258 bp, 8 predicted proteins | sample 643401 | NCBI WGS metagenome assembly LFIK01 (sample SAMN03777447, study PRJNA286221) | soda lake metagenome | biome: soda lake; feature: Kulunda steppe; material: water; isolation source: sample T5-Br brine of Lake Tanatar-5 | place: Russia: Kulunda steppe | collected 2010-07 | reverse complement strand
GGGGGGGGGGGGGCGGCCTTTCCACGTTGAAAGAGCACTGCCTGTTGGAATGTGAGTCACTCAATCCAGCGTGTCAGTAATGAATGCTTTTGTAGGTGAGTGCATGAGCTGAGATATACTAATAATGAATGCTTGTAATAATGAATGCTTTTGTAGGTGAGTGCATGAACTGAGATATACCCCCAGCACAGCCTCAATTTGAATTCTTGTACGATCCTTTAAAGCATCATGCTTTCTTTCTCTGTTGTCCTGTCTCTTATGTGCTCAGCCTCTCTGCATGTATCTGATGCACCGCAGGGAGAACTGGATGAGCTGGAGCGCGAGGAGTTCTTCCGGCTCAAAAAGGTGCAGAAGAACAAGCAGAAGGTGCTGGCGATGCAGGACGCGGAAAACAAGGCACGCGCAGAGGCCCAGGTGCGAGCTTGTGGGCATGTCATGCTGCACTGTATGCACACCTGCGAGCACAGTTTGGGTGGGCATTGCCTTGCAAGCATAAGAAATTGTTCTTGAGAGCATGAGGGGGTATCTGGGGAGCTTTTGAGCAGGGAGGCCAATTGGGCACTTCTATAGTCTCAGGGACGGGAGAATGCCGCAAGCTATGTGCAGGGCTCTAAACAAGCCTACTATGGCCACCCTGCCACCCTTTGCCCTGTCTGCCTTGAGAAAGCTTTTTTAGTGCATGAATTAAAATGCCTGTGGGATCGCAGCTTGTATTGCGGACTCACATGCCATGCAGATCAACACTTAAGCATTTAAGACTTGAAGTGAAACCACAACGGCAAGATGCCTAATTGATGCCTAATTGCACAAGCCTAGCAGTCAGGTCTGTGCCTTTGGAGTGCGTCTGTACTAATATCGGTGGTGGTTGATTGAGGCCATGCTCGCTACCTGGGAAGTTGAGTTGCGTACCCGTATAATCACAGAGTACTCTCCTCAAGTCGTCTTGGGATTTGCGCGCCCTCCGTCCATCTGCAAGAGATATTCTCTAGAAAATAGGCAACAATATTATCCGTCACCATCAGTGCTCCACTTTTTGACCTGGGTCAAAGGTTCAGCCTCATGATCAGCTGCAAACTCCCCAGTCTGTGCATTGCCTTTGCAGGGATCTCACAGGCCTGCTCTTCCAGAGAGCGATTTCTCAGAGAGTGCTCCTAACAACATGCTGAGCATCCGGGATGAGGACATCATCTTCTAGGCTGCTTGTAACACTCACTCACTGGCAGCCATAGCTTTTCGCATTTTGTGAGAGGCTTTGCATCCACACGGCAAAACTCAATACCTTCAGCAAGGCCCCTCCGTTTCCTTGGATTTGAACGCCTTCCACGATTCGCTCAGCTTTCTCTTGCAGCTACGCATTTGGTTTGAGCTTCAGATTAATTAAGTGCTACTCTTGTGAACTTAAAATGGATTGTAAGACTTAGGGGATCCTGTCGAACAAGGGCGGCTAAGCTGATGAAGCCTATCAGGCATGCAAGGCGACGTGCAAGGCGACTAAATTATTACGCTCCATGGGGCCTGCATCGCAACTTAAATCATTGCCTTCCTTGGTTCATAAGCTGATTTATTTTTCAGTGTAGCTTCTATCATGTCTATGATGGATTTCATTATGCCCCATGGAACATAAGCTGCCACTTGCTCAGTTTGTGAGGGATTGTCTGGACCATGTAACGTACCGACATGTGACATGTCGATCACATTCTATGCAGTCACTGTCCACGGTGGACACAATTACTTACACCCGCATTGGCATCGAGCAGGTGTTCATGATGACTGGTAATCACAGGTGAAAGGCCAAGGAACCAGCAATTCTTACAGGGCAATTGTGGTTATACATCCCTGTATGAATCGTTCAGCTGATTACTGGCAATCAGGGTTCGACTAGAAAGAAAGAAGAGAAAGAAAGAAACAAAAACTACGCAAGCAGCAAAAAGCTCCTCACATCAATTAAGGGAAAGGGGATAAATCAGGGTTCGACTATTACTGGTAACCAAGATTTAAGGTTTAAGGTTCAACCTTAAGATTTAAGTTTTAACGTCGGAAAAGTTTGGGCTGTTAAAACAACCATGGTTGATTCAACCAGAATCATTAAAACACCGGTTGATTCAACCACCAACCAGGAGTTAACCAAAAAATGATGAGGAGTTAACCAAAAAATGATGAAACAACCAGCATTTCAACTGCTGGTTGACACAAACAGGAATCATCTGGATGTTTGGTTGTCCGGTTGAAACGCAGGCTGGTACAATTATCAACCAGGAATCAACCAGGAAGTGGTTGAAACAACCAGTGTTTTAAACTGTGGTTGAAACAAATAGTACTTGATTGGGAAATAGTTTGAGAGAAGGACTGGACTTCCCATTCCTGAAGTAATGTAACGACCTTGAGTGCTAATGTTTTCTGAGCCTTGTAATGTAGCTGTCTTGATTGAGGTCCAGAACTCCTAGGGCCACCTTAGTACTGCACCGTCAGTACATTGTTCAACAATACTTATGCTGTTATGCCAGATTTATGCAGTGCCAGATTTATGCTGCATTGTGAGCCGGAGGTCGGTTGAGTCAGTTACGTTATGGCCATGCTGCGAGTCTAGTTAGGATGCAGCAGTCTCTCGGCGTGGCAAAGTTGAGCCTACAAGGATGACTACTGGTAGAGGAGTACTTCAACCACTGCTAGTTCTAGTAAACAGTACCACTACTAGTGGCAATGGCCAGTAGCGCTGGTAGTGTCAGCAGTAAGCCTTGAATGTTTCAACACTGTATCCGCCAAACGAGGGCAACATAGACTAAAACTGGTAACGAAGGCCCTTTGCTGGGAATCAAATTGGAAAAATGAGCATATACAACAGACGCAGGATGCTGGACCAGCCCCCTCCTGTCCTACACTTACTTGCTGCACCCTCTTTTTTGAGTTAGATGGTGAAGCATCTTGCTTTCCAGATGTGTGCTTCTTCTTGAACTCATCCCCTCATTTTTTCCCTATTCAAGCCACTTGAAGTTCAAGCTACTAGCTTAACTAGTAGGTAAAGTACCTATTGTAGACTCTAATTGGATTAGGTTAGCTTAGGCTACATAGATGTATCCACTGGACGAGGGCAGCTTAGTTGAAGCTTTAAAGGCCTGCAACCTGAACCAAAACTAAAACAGCGCTCATAGCAGAAGAAATGTAGTGTCTGAAAGTCAGAAATTTTTGGTGAATAGCTGAAAACCTGAAGACGCTTGAAGATAGTTAATGAGCACACAAGGACAAGATCAAGGCAAAGGATGACCTCTTAAGAGATCAAAAAGAGCAAGGCTCGCTGACTAGCTACTTCAACCAACCAGCTGCCAGAGCGCTCGCACGTTTACGAGCCAGTCCACAAGCTCAATCTTGGAGGTTGTCTGGTCTTGATGGATCTCCATGGTCCTGTGCGGGGGGATCCCGGTCGCCTTCCTCTTTGTCGGTGTCAGTGATGTCAGTCTGCGGCATTGTTACCTAACGTAGGTTAGCCTTTAGGTTATAACCTATGTAAAGACATAGCTGCACCTGCCGAACTAGCAGCTTAGCAAATCGTACAGTGACTATACAGGATAGTATCTCCGTCATAGCTATGGGGGTGGACCTTGAAAATTGTTATTTATGCTTACTAAGTTAGTAACGACATTGTTAATGAGTCATTACTTATGGCACTCCTGTTGTACCGATCATGGTGTCACATTTGGGAATGTAAAATGGAGTCCATTGGGACAGTCTCAGATCAGTTCATAAGTTTGGTGAGGGGGGGACGGCAAAAGTGCCTCTTCAACACATCTTCCAGAACCAAAGCTAATGTCCATAGCATGTGCTTTTTGAAGTCACTAACGGGTGCGAATAGAAGTGCAGACACACAATGCTTACTTCAAAAAATAGGCCAGGTGCCGCTTTATTCCTCAAGTTGGTTTGGTTGGCTTATCAGGTTTTGGAACAGTCCTTGGACAATTAGCAACAGCTTTATGAGCAAAGTCAATGAAGCTGACCTGCTGCATGCAAGCAAAAAAGGAAGCTGGACATTTCACAACCTTTCTGCAGTGATTAGCTGCTCTAAGAATAACAGAATGATATAAAATACTGCCATACAACATTAACCAAAAGAATTTCAAGGAACTCAGTGACCCACTCGCACTTTATGGTGGGATAGATAGATCCTGAGACTAATCACTAACCACAATGTGCTGTACTTAATACTTTTACAGATCCTCCATTTAAGTTTGAAGCGTACAGCTACTAATCTTCAGTCTATTCCAGGAATCGTCCCTTCTGCGGTCTTGTATACCCTAATAAGTGACCAGCAACAATGATATGATAAATCTCACTGCTCAGCCTGCAATGCTCTACACACCAGATGGTATCACACACACACAGAGGGCTCCTGTGTACAATGATCACACATCCTAGAACCAATTCACATTCACCGGTGCTTGAAGTTGCTAAGGGTCTTGCTTATCCAGATCCTCGTCCTTTGCCTTTCCCTCTCCACCTGCCACCTCCCCTCCGTCCACCTCCTCTTCCTCCTTGTTTCCGCTCTGCAAAGATCACACGTTGCATTGCTGTAAGAGCACTTCTGCATGCCATGGCCGGACAACCCTACCCAGATGATTAAGATTTACGGCGGGCACGGACTAGAGCAGGCCATGAATTCAAAGACCTAAACAAGGGATGCAGGATTGAGATACTTGAGCACCTACACAAGGACACCTGACCTGCAAGCGGTGGCAGCACTTCATCAGGCCCTGTTGGCAGCTGTATGCCCTGCTCCTCCTCTATGCGCCTTTTCAGCTCTTGCAAGATACATATCTGCATAAGCAGACGAGAGAGGCAAATGTGTCAAGCCATCGGCCCGTGTATGGGAGACGGCTGCATGAAAATTGCAAGCCTGTGTAAGTGGGAAAGAGCACCTTGTGCTGTGTCATGACATAAAAGCCACACACTCCAACCGGCATTTTTGAGGACATCATGATAGGAACAAAAGAGGTTGCAGTACCACCAAAAAACGGAAGAAAATCAGCAATTTGAGGTTAGAAAAGCATGAAAGTTGTCCCAGCATGCATTTTGGAAAGCGACAGGACATGCCACTCTGACAAAGGTCTGCAAATTGACTAGTAGGACACATGAATCATCAGATGAATCAGACATTAGTCTTGCTCAGCCCATTGACGTGATTAGACCCTGCCACAAGCATGATGTCAAGAACAACTTGAGCATGAAAGCCCTTGTAACAGACTGACGACGGTGCCCAATGACCTGATTTTTAATTCTGCATGAAAGTTGGCACATGGGCAAGACCAGCAATCATTACGTTGCTATACTCATGTACTTTACCTGGGCAAGCTTTTGAGGCGAAAGCTTATGCCACCTGCGAGGAAATGATGAAAAGGGCAATTGCACTTTGCGAACAAAGCTAATTCAGGTTGCCAGAAAAGCTTGCAAGGCTCGTAAGGCCTGACATTTGTTCTCAGACGGTGCAACTTTCTGCAAAAGACGCAGTGCTTCAGGTCGCATGCGTCTCACTCACAAGATGCCTGATGGTTTCTTGATGGTGGTGTTGGTGGGGATGACCCTAGTGGGAGTGACGATCAAGTCAACAGGCACATCATGCTCCAGCATGAGGCTTGAGTCAATGGTGTCTCTCTCCGGCAGGACCTGCAGTTGTATAGGCACGTGAGGTGACATAGGCATGTGAGGTGACATAGGCATGTGAGGTGACATAGGCACGTAACATAGGCACGTGAGGTGACATAGGCAAGTGAGGTGACATAGGCACGTGAGGTGACATAGGCAAGTGAGGTGACATAGGCAAGTGAGGTGACATAGGCACGTGAGGTGGCACAGGCATGTGAGGTGACATAGGCATGTGAGGTGACATAGGCACATGACATAGGCACGTGAGGTGACATAGGGTCCAGTGCTATTTTACAGGTAGGCAGAGGTGGCCACTGAAAAGGATAGGACAAAGGTACGGGTAATCGGGAAAGGTCAAACAAGCCAGTGAACCTCTTTAACAGACAGCGAGCTTGCAGCCTAATGCCAAGCAATAGTGCAGTTGCTACGCGGCATTCAGCTGTACAGGTGGTGAGTCACCCAGTAGCACACCTACCCCCAGGGAAATGCATTGAATTACATTCATTTGGACTGTGTGTGTGTGATTCATAGCATGCATATCGTGCCTGTGCAAATGCATTAACAGTATGCCGCACAATAAATGTGCATGCGTGTGTGTGCATGCCAACATGGCAGTCAAGTTGGGGTTGTTGGTGATTGTTTGCGCGCGACGGTAAGTACCTGGCAGTCATGAACGGTGGTGACCACTAGGGTACTCTCGTCAATGGCTGACATGAACCTCAAGATGCCATACTCAAGCTCGGCAAATCCTGAAGGAAGGCAGGCAGACGCTTCGCTGTCACACCAAAGCAGACCACCTTATAAAAAAAAAACAAAAGCAGAGAGGGTTGGGTTGGACTGGTCACCACATGGCAGCCAATGCATGAGTGCAGCGGTGTCCTCTGTCTTCTTTTGCGCTGAGCTTTCACAAGTCCAGATTGCATACTTCAGACGCACTGATATCTCAATCAGAACCACAGATGCATCTCACCTTCACCCTTCCCAAGCCGGCAACCATTTTGGTCTACGACTGAAGAGCCAACGACAATAAGGTCCACCTTGTGAGAGGGAAAACAGTCATGCAAAAGGCCGCAACATGAGCAAGTTGGGTAATCTTGATTATAAGTACGCAGGAATTTGTTTGGGAATTTGTACTCTGGAGTCCGCACAGAAGTGTGCAACAAGCACAGTGATTGTTTTTATGCCTCCTTCGTGACCATGACAATTCACTTAATCTACAGAAAAGGACAAGGCCCTCCAACTTGTTGGATGGGGATGCCCTCCTCATGCCGTCTTGCCAGATGGACAGGAATACAACACTGCAGGGTGAAATGTATGCTTGAGACGTCGCGAAGACAAATTGCTCCTCTGGTGACCGCTGCACTTCCTCAATCAACGGTGTTGAATGGAGAGATGCCCTGGAGAGATGCCAATGTAGACCTCACAGGGAAATAGGAGGCATTTACCTTGACCTTTGTGTCGAGGGATATGGGGGTCCCAAACTGGACAACACCTGCACTTGAAGTGGCCTTCCCTATATTGGCCTGCAGCACAGCCATTGCACGGATGAATCATTCACACAGACAAGCATGTAACACTGATTTCAATTTTAAAACCTGTGTCAGCCTGCAGCACAGCCATCACACAGATGATTCACTCACATGGACAGGTGCTACATGCTCAAACACCTGTGTAGGCCTGCAGCACAGCCATTGTACGGATGCATGATCCATGAACATGGACGTAGCGCATGCTTAAATTTCACGCTTGCGTTAGCCTGCAGCACAGCCATCACACAGATGATTCATCGATGGACATGCACGTAGCAAGTGAAGTGTCAACATACGAGCTCAATCAGGGACCTGCGCGCATAGGATGGTATCCCATACCCCAAAAGCTGCAAAGAGACAGGCTAAAGCATCGCAGGCACCTTTGCCCACCTTGTCTTCGGGACTGAATCGCAGAGTGCTGAAGAAGCCGGTCCTTAAACGTGGCTGTGGGGTCAAGAGGACCTTGCTGGAGCTGAGGACATTGTATCTCACCTGCACACATTGGGCAGCAGAGTTGAGACTGCATGGATGCCTGGTAATTGTCTTAATCAATAAGCTATATTAGTCATATGCAGGAAAGCATACACCTTAAAAGCTTCAACCTAAGCCACGGGCCAAAAATGGTCCAGATCTGCAATTCAGGAGGGGACGAGGCCCAACTTACAGCTTTCTGCGGGGTGTCGGGATTGACCTTTATGCATTGCGCACGCTGGAATTCCGGAAGTGTGCTCAACTTCAGAGCTGCGGCGTCAGCCCCCACAAAGTTTGGGATGCGATGGTGCACAGGTCGTGGGAACCTGTATGGAGGCAAGCATTCAGGTGTGCATCAATGTATGGAATAACCACATTGCATGTGTGCTCATGACTTGCCCTCGTCCCTTGTGGGCAAAATGCATGGAAATGTGTGCAAGAAACCACGAGGGGAAAAGGGACAGATAAATGGCAGAGTTACAGGGCATGCGTTTCGGAGCGTGCTGTGCATGCGTCTGTGCTTGCACGTACTTCAAGTGCTCATCTCATGCCTTACAATCTCAGATGCAGAGCGGCCTATGGTCTTCTTGCCTTGCAATGTCTTCAGCTTCCATTTTATCCCACATTTGTTTCCTAAAACGCCATTTCCAGGCTCCTGGTCCGTTAGGAACGGAGCTTGCTTCCTTCATCAGGTTGCGTGCCTGTAATTCAGAGTAAAGACAAGATGTCAGCAGGGGCTGTGAAACAGGCTTGGAATACTTCATAGAACCACGTGGTCAAGTTTCGTAGGTTGTTCCTTAACAGATCAAGATTTAATCAATCAATGCGCTCACAGCTAGCGGGTCCATGCGGTCAGCCTAGTTCGCAGTTGGCAAAGCCAGACTGAAAGAGTGTCCCAAATGCAATGCCCAAAGCCTCACTTGTTCGTCCAACCTCAGGCGCTCAGCATTATATCTTTGCTCATTAAAGGGCGCACCAGCAGAGCTACTAGATGCCATAGATTGATTTTGTCTGTGCAAAACAGAGGGAGATCGTAGCCTCCCTGTACAGGTGCCAATAGAATGGTTGGTATTGGGCCTAGTGCCAGCTGAATGCCTCAAATTAATCATGAATTTTGGTGCTAAAAAATTATGGACTAGCCACGGGCCTTCCGCCGTAGCCTGTCCATAAAATTAGATTGCTTCATGTACTCATGTATTTTTTGTGGCCGACACGATCCTCCAAAAGAACACGATTGCGCACGAAAATGTTGAAGAAACAATGACACACTGACCTTGTGCAACTGACCACCGAGAGGCCATTCACGTTCTACCCTGTGAGATTACTAATCTCAGGTTAGTTCTTTTGTGGTGGATTACAGTGACATGTGAGTGTGGCAAATGAGAGTGGAATGCATGACCGCCCAACCACTTTTGGGCATCAGTGTATATCATTCCTGCCAATGTGCGTCTGGGTGAATACATCTGTATCTAGGCTTCATGCCAGCTCGCTCGCTTCAGTTGCAGGCCTGATTCGCTTTGAAGCTTAGCTGCCCATGCTCGCTATGTGTCTCCTTTTCCTTAATTGATGTAGGGGGTGTTTCACCGCCTACGTTGTTCTCTCTCCTTTTCACTATATAACCCACCTTACCTAAGGTTAACTTAAGTAGGCCAACACGTAACCTTCGCCAACCCCAGAGATAGTTGTACATTTGCTGGAATGCAAGCAAACATAATAAGCCAGTGCGAGTCAGAGCAAACATACTTTACTGCAATACTCAAACAGAAATGGGGCAGCCTGAAAGCGGCACTTGAATAATATGAATGCAAGCACACATACCATACAGGTATGCTATATCTCAGGCGGCAAGTTCAAAAGAAATGTACCAAATTCAGACATGGTTTAATACCATAGGAAAAATGATCATTTTCAAAAAGCTACTAGGTCCCAGCATCAGGCAGACATTAGCCGTCGCAAGCATAAAAACATGTACATGGTCACAAGCCGTGCAGGCTGCGCAAACATACAAACAAGGAAAGGAACTAATTGAAGCAGTCTACTCATGATTTTGGCTCACATTTATTCGGGAGAGTCAAGTTGATGCTTGAATATTGTGTATCTGAATGGAAATAAAGACTACTCTGGCAGGCGCCTATTTAATAAAAAGGGGCTTCATCCTTGCCCCTCATTCCAATTATCTACCTGACAATAGACTGGTTAAAGCGCCGGGAACGTGAAAATGTTATGCAAGGGTGGTGTGCTGTCCATTCCTCTCTGTCCAATTCTTGAGTGTTGTCTCCCTCCAATTTGCAATGTATGCCTGCATTGGCCAGGAAACTTTGAATATTGCTGCAAGAATACCATGGAGTCAGTTTGATTGCATGGTATGAGGGAAGAAAGCCCGTCTGGTTTGTGTCCTGTGCAATGTTTAAGGATATGGAATTGGGGAGCAGGAGGGGCTGCATGACATGCTGGGCAGGCATCAATCAAGCTTCAACCAACCTCCTATCTCCTTTGTATTTTTGCAGCTGTCCCATGCGTGAGATGAATGGGCATTTAGGTTGGGCATCTGATTCGTGTGCTAGAGGCATATTTTCTGCATCCTGCACGTTCATTAGAAATTGAGGTGGATCCTGACTGTGTTGGGGTCACTAACCTGCGACTGCATCTCATACAATCTTGACACAGCTCGTGCAAAAGCAAACTGCGAGGACCAGGCAGGAAATTGTCAAGTTAGCCTGCTTTATTGGAATTTAGCGGGCGCTTGCCAACGCTAGGGCTGGCCGCTGCAAGGGCTTATTCCTGCCAGATTGTGAGGGCTTGCACGCCAGCCACGGCTTGCCACAGTCAATCAAGCTTGCCTCCATGAGGGCTTGCGACTGGCAGGGTGAAGGCCAGGCAACACGGACAGGAGATGCAAGGGAAGGCTCTGGGGCTTGGAGCAGCACCGGCGCATCTCGCATGCGCATGCAGAGGTGCCACTCTTCAAACGGCTGTGTGCGCACGCAGGCATGCATGCGTGCCTCACTGTCCCCACCAACTGTGTGTCACTGTAGGTAGAGGCTTTGACACGGGACACAGCCATGTTTGGACACAGCACACAACCATGCTTTGACATGGGACACAGCCGTGCTTAGACAAAGCACACAGCCATGCTTTGACACAGGACACGATCATGATTTGAACAGCACGCCCGAGCGCTGGACCGGGAACTTACCTGCTCCTCCAGCCCCCCAAGCAGTGCCTTTGCGTCCCTTACTGCCGATGGCGTGGAGGCCACTGTTGCAACACCGCCGTCCCTCGTCAGGTCCGTGCGCAGCTTGGACCCTGACATGTGTGTGGCAGGTGCGATGTTGCATCGTTGGTGTGCGCAGCGTGTGTCAAAGCATGCCATTCTCACAAATGCACAAGCCGGGTGCAACGAGACGGCAAGCATCACAAGCCTGACAGCAGGCAAGAAGGATGCAGGTTGACATGCAGGGGATGCAGGCGGGCAGTCATGATTGGATGGCAGTTGCCGTGCGTGCTTCGTGCAGCACAGGCTAAAGGCAAGCACTTGGATGTGCAGCAAGCATGAATCACCCTCGCCACTCCCCTCCAGTGCCCTGTGTTGCTGCAGAGCCTCACCTTCGTCTGCAGCCTGTGGGCAAGAGGGCCAACATCTTCACAAGGGCCACAGGGCCAACAACCAATACAGGCGATGCAGATCGTCAAGGACCCCTGCCCTCTTTTTTTTGTTCCTGTGTCTGCTGCCCCGTGGACCACCTGACCCAAATTGCTCTTTTTCTGTTCCTGTGTCTGCTGCCCCGTGGACCACCTGACCCAAATTGCTTTTTTTTATTCCTGTGTCTGCTGCCCCGTGGACCACCTGACACAAGTTGCTCTTTTTTGTTCCTGTGTCTGCTGCCCCGTGGACCACCTGACCCAAATTGCTCTTTTTTTATTCCTGTGTCTGCTGCCCCGTGAACCACCTGACCCAAATTGCCCTTCAAACCCCTACTGGGCATACTTGAAAGGAGGGCATGTGCACCAGCTGAGAAATGAGGAGCGCCTGCCGGCACAGCGCAAGAAAGGATGAGACACAGCAAGGGGTGCCAGTATGGCGCAGTAAGACACGGCAGTCGCCATATGGTACACAGAGGCGCAGGTAGCGCCCTGGGCGCACACGAGCCATGCCTCGCAAGAGCACTGTTGTAGAATCCTCCATTCCTCACCTTCCACGGCACCCTCAAACTGCAGCTGCTCCAGGTCCAGGATGGGCTCCTCTTGCGTCCCGTTCACGCTGAACAGCTCGTGCGGGGGCACCTCAGAGCTCACCACCAGGAGGACCTTGTTGTTGTAAAGCTCGTCCACCAAGGTGATGAAGCGACGCGCTTGGTCACGGATCTGGCCCAGTCAAACAGCCCAACAGTCACTCAGTCAGACAGCCACACAGTCAGGTAGTCGGGTAGTCAAGCAGGTGATGAGAGGCCGCGCTTGAAAAGAATCAGGGCATCAGCAGGGCCAGCCGTGCCCATGCACATTCTCCAAGGGCAGGGCCTCATTTGCGTGGGCCTGGCAGGCACGCTGCAGATAGAGGACACAGAGACACACAAACACAGCGCATACGCGCGCAGCGCGCGTGAACAGGTCCTATCGCGGGGCCTCACCTGCATGGACATGGCGGGCACGCCGTGAATGAACAGCGTATGGTAGTGCTGCGCCAGGGCAGTGAAGTCAGCAGGCCCCGTGAGGGATGCGCACAGCTCAGAGAAGTGGAAGAAAGCCGCCCCTGCGAGCACCATGGGACCGGGCAGGAGTCTGCTACAGGCAGGGTGAAGCCAGGCAGGGGTCTGCTACAGGCAGGGTGAAGCCGGGCCGGGGTATGCCACAAGGAGGGTGAAGCCAGGCAGGGGTCTGCTACAGGCGGGGTGAAGCTGGGCAGGGGTAAGCCACAAGGAGGGTGAAGTCAGGCAGGGGTCTGCTACATGCGGGGTGAAGCCGGGCAGGGTGAAGCCACAAGGAGGGTGAAGCCAGGCAGGGGTAAGCCACAAGGAGGGTGAAGCTAGGCAGGGGTAAGCCACAAGGAGGGTGAAGCCAGGCAGGGGCCTTTCTCAGCGCCACAACAAACTTAACCACGGTTCATCTCAAACAAGTTGGGTGACTTTTTGGCTGGCAAAGGCCGGCCACAAACCAATCAGCCTTACAGCCAGATTGGCATTTTACCCTAACTTGTAAACATGAAGCCAGGCAGGGGTCTGTTATAGGGTGGGCGGAGCCAGGCAGGGGTCTGTGGTATGTAGTGGTGGGGGAGGCCTCAAGGAGAGCAAAGCCAGGCAGGGGTCTGTGGTATGTAGTGCAACTCTTGCTGGATGCTCTATGAAAGAAGGTTCATGATAGATTGCGGTGACCATGATGGATCGCAGTGGCCATGATGAATCGCGGTGGCCATGATGGGTTGCTGTGGCCGCAACAGGTTGCAGTAGCCGCAATGGATCGCAGTGGCCATGATGGATTTCTGGAAGCTCAGGACCAGTGCCAAAGATGGGTGCTTGCCTGCAAGACCCCTGGTGGTCACCCTGCCAATCAGCCCAACCTTGAGGGAGACACAACATTGCGTATACATGCATGATCAAGGGCACAGGCGTAGCAGGTGGGCATGAGGCTGGGAAGGGTAACCAAGCTGCAGATGAGGTATCAGGTGTGTAAAGAGCGGCAGCGCGAGCGGTGGCCCCACCTTTTGCCGCTTTCTGGACGTTGACCGTGCGCCCAAACAGAATGGGCACTAGCTCGCTGCTGGCGGCTGCACCCTGTGCGCCAGATATAGGTGTCAGAAACGCGGGTGAATGAGAGCTGAGGAATGAGGCCATCAAGAGTTATTTAAAACACAAGGTGGTGGCTCAGCTCTGCGCTGGTTGGCTTTGGCCCAATGTTCCTGTACTTGTGTCAGACAAGTTGTGTACAAGTCTAGTTGCCGCAGGCTGCAGAACGCATGTGCATCCCTGTACGCAAGCACTTTGTTTTTTGAAACAGTGCTAACGCCCTTTTGTGCGAGCCTGTTCTGCACAGGCAACACGGACGGAGCCTGCTTGTGTGCGCCTGTTCTGCAAGAGCAACACGTAGAGGGGCCATCACGTGCCAGCAGACACCGATGAGAAGCCCTGAGTCAAGTTCTGAGCTGAGCTGAGCACTGCCGGTGGCGTGCGGAGCCAAGAACGGCCAACGGTGCACCAACGGGTCAGATGCAAATAAATGACGCAATTGTACCATTTTTGCAGCATTGCTGAGTTGCTGGCGATGCAAACAAGCCGCGGATGGCTGGGGTCGGTGCAGTTGTAAAGGAATGCAAGCGCGGGGGAGCAGGGCAATTGCACACTCCTGCCCCTGCAATTGCAGCGCCGGCCATTGCTCTGGCGTCAAAACAGGTGTACTTGAGTGTAGATGTTGTGCATGCGTGACACCATCGCAGCAAAGAGGCGGGTGTGCATTCAGGCGTGTGTGCAAGCGCAAAAGTCAAGCGCTGGCACAACAAATCGACCTTCGTGCCATGCAAGCACAGCCCAGCTCCCCTGCAATAATGCCAAGCTGCTTGTGTGTGCGCGTGTGTGTGTGTGTTTGTGTGTGTGCCGTGTGTTGTGTGTGTGTCGTGTGTGTGTGTGTGTGTGTGTG
>LFIK01002747.1_pt1 | contig 14261 bp, 13 predicted proteins | sample 643401 | NCBI WGS metagenome assembly LFIK01 (sample SAMN03777447, study PRJNA286221) | soda lake metagenome | biome: soda lake; feature: Kulunda steppe; material: water; isolation source: sample T5-Br brine of Lake Tanatar-5 | place: Russia: Kulunda steppe | collected 2010-07 | reverse complement strand
TCATGCGCGCAACACCGGTCTGCGCGGTCTGCGCTTCGTAGATCACCATGGACGGCATGTTCTCGGCTGCCGGCATCTGCTCCACGTTTAGACGGTAGAGCAGATCGACCTGGCCGGAGGCCAGTGCCGCGAAGGGCGCTGCCGGGTCGTCGCCATGGTCGATATAGTCGATCCCGTCGAGATAGACCTCGCCACCCCACCAGCCGTCTTCGCGGCGCGCGAATGTTGCGCGTTCGCCGACGCCGAAGCGGGTGAGTTCGAACGGACCGGTGCCGATCGGCTCATTGGCCCAGTTGCCGCCCTGGAAGGAACGGTGGGCGATCAGGGCGGGGTAGTCGCCCATGCTCTCGGGGAGGGCGAGGAAGGGGACGCGCAGGTTGAACTCGACCGTATGATCGTCGATCTTGCGGATGGCGCCGTCCGCCATGAGCGAGCCGTCGTCATTGCTCTCGCGCAGGGCCGAGAAGCGTCCGTAATTCGAGGAGCCGACGGCAGGATCCATCCAGCGCTCGAAATTGGCGATCACGTCATCGGCGGTGAAATCGTCACCATTGGTCCATTTCACGCCCCGGCGCAGATTGAAGGTCCAGGTGCGCAGATCCTCCGACGCGCTCCAGCTCTCGGCCAGATGCGGCGTGGCGAGGTTGTCGCTGGAAACGCGCACCAGCGGCTCGAGCATATGACGCAGGGTATTGCCCTTTTCCGACCAGTCGATCGTCGCGGGATCGGAGATTTCCTTCACGTTCATCGAGACGCGCAGAACGCCACCGCGTTGCGGCGTGCCGTCCTGGGCCTGCGCACGCGGCACGAAACCTTCACCGGTGATCTTGCCGGCCATGCCGTAGGCGACACCGGCGGAGAGGCCGAGCAGGGTCGCGGTGCGCAGGAATTCGCGGCGGCTGGCTTTGCCCTGGCCGAGCGCATCCGCCAATTTCGGCAGCTGAGGATGGTGTTCGGCGAGTTGTGCGCGCTCGTTCGTATCGAGGCGCTCGGTATCGGGGGTCTTCCTGGTCATCGTCGTCCTCTTTGCCGTCAGCTTCTGCCCGTCAGATCCTCATCGAACCATGCCGGGCGGTCTGATCATGTGTCTCGTGAGCCGGACAGAGCGAAAGCCGGATGGCGGGCAAACGCCGCAGCAGCCGAATCCGGAAATCCCGGCTGGATAAGCGTTCAGGCGACGCGGCAAATCATCACCGCGACGGACACGGTCGCTCGACTACGTGAGACGTCGAAGGTGGTGATGCGTCGAAATCAGGTCCGACACGTCACCACCCATGGCAAGAGGATAGCGCCCCGCGAGACTGTGTCAAATTCGGGGCAGATTTGCGCGAAACCGGCACCCGGACGGGGTGCGGTGGCTGCTCAGGCGGCTTTTGCCGTGGTTTTCAGTTCGGATTCACCATTTGCCGCATCGCCCTGCGCCTCGTCCTTGCCGAGGATCGCGCCGAGGAAATCGTCGACCGCGCCCTTGAGGGCATCGGATTCACGCGCCAGCCGCTCGGCGGAGCCCTGCACGCGACTGGCCGCGTCGCTCGAGCGCTCGGCGGAATCGCGCACGCCGTCGATGCTCTGCGAGACCTCATGCGTGCCGGCGGAAGCCTGCTGCACATTGCGCGCGATCTCCTGCGTGGCCGAGCCCTGTTCTTCCACCGCCGCAGCGATCGCCCCGGCAATCCCGGCGAGGTTGGAGATGGTCTCGGCGACGCCGGTGATCGATTCGGCGGAGCCCGAGGTCGCGGCCTGGATATCGGCGATCTGGCCGCTGATCTCCGTCGTCGCTTTCGCGGTCTGATCCGCGAGGTTCTTCACCTCGGCTGCGACGACCGCGAAGCCCTTGCCGGCCTCGCCGGCCCGCGCCGCCTCGATGGTGGCATTGAGCGCGAGCAGGTTGGTCTGATCGGCGATCTGCTCGATCAGGGCGACGATGTCGCCGATGCGCTGGGCGGTATCGGCCATGGTGCGCACCTGCGTCACCGTGCCGCTCGCGCGATCCTGCGCCTCGCGGGAAATCTCCGTGGACTGGCTGACCTGACGTCCGATCTCGTCCACCGACGAAGCCAGTTCTTCGGCAGCTGCGGCGACCATGCCGACATTGGCCGAGGCCTGCTCGGAGGCCGCCGCGACGCTGGTGGCGCGCTCGCGCGAGGTCTCCGAGGCGCCGGTCAGGGCCTGCGCGGCCTGTTCGAGCTCGCCGGCGGCTTCTGCGACGCCGTTGACGATGGAGCCCACCGCCTCCTCGAAACGTGCAGCGAGATCCTCCATCGCCTTGCGGCGCTCGGCGGCGAGTACGGCCTCGCGTTCCTGCTCCATCCGGCGATCGGCCTCGGCCTTGGCTGCGAGCGAGGCGCGGAACTCCCCGATGCCACGGGCGATGGCGCCGACTTCGTCGCGGCGGTTCATGCCGGAAATCGCGATGTCGAATTCGCCGGATGCCAGCCGGCGGATATCCGCGACGCTGCGGTGCAGCGGACGGGCGATGCCGAAATGGGCGATGGCGAGCCCGGCCAGGACGCCGGCGAGGATCCCCGCGAGGGCGATCGAGACCAGCATGGTCACCGTATTGGCCGCAACCGCATCGGCACGCTGCGCGACGATTGCACTCTCGCGATCAGTGTAATCCGTGAATGCGGCAAGGCCATCGCGCAGCTCGGCCATGTAGTTGCGGTTGCGGTCGATCGTACCCAGCACATAGAGCTGGCTTTCGACGATATCCGCCGTGGCGAAGGTCTCGGCCATGTCGATGGTTTCGAGCACACCCTCGTGGTACTGGCCGTAAAGCTGCGAGACCTCTTCCAAAAGCGCCCCTTGCGCGGCATCGGCGCTCGCCGTCAGCGCATCGAGCTCGGCGCGAAAAGCCGCATCGGCTTCCTCGATGGCAGGGATGATCATCGCCACGCGCGAGGGGTTCGACGCAATTTCCATTTCCGCGCGCGAAAGCTCGATCGCGTTTTCGCTGAGCGCCCCGGCGCGGCGCACCTCACCGGTCTTGCCGTGGATCTCCTGCGCACCCTGCGCGAGCGTATCGAGACCCTGATATGCGGTGAAGGTGATGGCGAGTGTCGCAATCGCCATCAGGAAGACGATGGCGACGGCTTTCAGCGAAACGGACATTCTGGCAAGCATGGTATCCCCCGGCAGGAAAATTGGCCGACCATTGAGGTACCAATGAATGCTTTACCGGAACTTACGGCCACGCTGCCGCAACCATGAATAATCGCAAATTCCTCTAGGTAAGTTTCCAGTCAATATGCTTTCCGAAGCGGCTCACCAGCGGGGCCGGCGCGGATTGCCGTCGGCATCGACGCCGCCATAGGCCTTGTCGTCCTCCTCGCGCTCGGGCAGGAGCATCACGGCGGTGCCGATCGCCGCGCCGGCAAATGTCGCAGAGACGCTGAAGGTGAGGATCACGAGCGCGAGCACCGCAACATCCGAATTCGCAACCAGCGTCCCGAGGCCGCGCAGATCGAAGGCGAAGGCGAGAGCCACGAACAACACGCCGAGCAGCGCACCGAAGGCGCCGTTCAGGACGAAGAGTTTGATCAGGGGTTTACGGTAGAGTTCGCGCATGGCGGCACCTTTCTCCGGATCAGGCGATGCTAACGTGACGCGCATGTTTTGAAAGATGACGCATCGCCGCTGGCAGATCTGCGCATCGTCATGCTTTTTCGCCTCCCCTTGCGGTGAACCGCCGCAGCCATGCTAGGATCATTTCGGTGACGCCGGGGAAGACGGCGGGCCGACCTGCAATGACCGGACGAGTATCGCCATGCGCATCGAGAACGAACCGAAACTGGACTTCAAGGATGTGCTGATCCGCCCCAAGCGCTCGACGCTCGGCTCGCGCGCCGAGGTCGATATCGAGCGCGTCTTCCGTTTCGCCCATACGGGCCGGGAATGGCGCGGCTTTCCGATGATCGCGGCGAATATGGATGTCGTCGGCACAATCGCGATGGCTCGCGCGCTTGCACGCCATGGTGCGCTGGTGGCTTTGCACAAGCATTATCCGGAAGAGGTGCTGATCGATTATTTCGCAAGCGACGAGCCGCAGCACGCCTTCTATTCGCTCGGCACGGCGGAGGCCGATTGGGAGAAGTTTCGCGCCGTCAAGCGCCGCGCACCGGTAGGCATGATCTGCCTCGACGTCGCCAACGGCTATACCGAGAAATTCGTGGAGATGGTGGCGCAGGCGCGCGAGGAGAATCCGGATGCGGTGATCATGGCCGGCAATGTCGTGACCGGCGACATGACCGAGGCGCTGGTGCTGGCCGGCGCCGATATCGTCAAGGTCGGAATCGGGCCGGGCTCGGTCTGCACCACGCGCAAGATGACGGGTGTGGGCTATCCGCAGCTCTCCGCCGTGATCGAATGCGCGGATGCGGCGCACGGGCTCAAGGGGCTCGTCTGCGCCGATGGCGGCTGCACCGTGCCGGGCGACATCGCCAAGGCCTATGGCGGCGGCGCGGATTTCGTCATGCTCGGCGGCATGCTCGCGGGCCATGACGAATGCGAGGGCGAGATCGTCTACGAGGAAGTCGACGGCGAACGACGCCCGAAATCCATGGTCTTCTATGGCATGTCTTCCGATACCGCGATGAAGAAATATTCCGGCGGCGTCGCGCATTACCGCGCCTCGGAAGGCAAGACGGTGGAGGTCGCCTATCGCGGCCCGGTCGACGACACGATGCAGGAAATCATGGGCGGGGTGCGCTCGATGATGACCTATATCGGCGCCACCCGTCTCAAGGAGGTGCCCAAGCGCACCACCTTCATCATGGTCGGCGCCCAGCTCAACACTGTCTTCGGACAGTGAGCCGGGCGCAGGGCGCGGAGATCGCGACGCTCAGAACAGCGCCAGCTGGCCGGGTGCCGAGCGGGCCGGCTTGCAGAACAGATCGGTGCGCAGCCGCACCCGCTCCTTGTTGAAGCCGAGGCGGTTGGCCGCGATCTCGAAGCGCCGCCCGATTGCCCAGGCGATCGGCCCGGTGCCGCTCTGGCGCACGCCCCAGCGGGAATCGTAATCCTTGCCGCCCTGCATGTCCTGCACCAGCGACATCACGTGCTGTGCCCGCTGGGGGAAATGCTCGGCGAGCCAGTCGCGCGCGAGCGCCTTCACCTCGTGCGGCAGGCGCAGCATGACGTAGCCCGCCTCGCGGGCGCCGGCCTCGTAGGCGGCGTCGAGCAGACGCTCGATCTCGTGATCGTTGATGGCCGGCACGACCGGCGCCACCAGCACGCTCACCGGAATCCCCTCCGCACGCAGCCGGCGGATCGTCTCGAGCCGCACGGCCGGCGCCGCCGCGCGCGGCTCCATCTTGCGCGACAGGCGCGGATCGAGCGTCGTCAGCGAGATCGCCACCTTGACGAGCCCCTGCTCGGCCATCGGCCCGAGAATGTCGAGATCGCGGGTCACGAGCCCGGATTTGGTGACGATCCCGACCGGGTGGCGCGTGCGCGCGAGCACGTCGAGAATGCCGCGCGTGATCTCCATGCGCTTCTCGATCGGCTGGTAGGGGTCGGTATTGGTGCCGATGGCGATGGTGCGCGGGCTGTAGCCGCGCGCCGCCAGTTCCTGCTCGAGCAAGGCGGGTGCATCGGGCTTGGCGAAGAGCCGCGTCTCGAAATCGAGCCCGGCCGAGAGTCCCTGATAAGCATGGCTGGGCCGCGCAAAGCAGTAGAAGCAACCGTGCTCGCAGCCGCGATACGGGTTGATCGAGCGGTCGAAGCCGAGATCGGGGGAGGCGTTGCGCGTGATGATCGTCTTCGGGCGCTCATGCGTCACTTCCGTGCGCAGCGGCGCGACCTCCTCCGGAATGTCCCACGAATCGTCGAAAGCCTCGCGCGTGACACGCTCGAAGCGCCCAGTCTCGTTCGTCACCGCGCCACGCCCGCGCCGCATCCGCGCATCCACGGGAGCCGGGCGCGCAGCGAGGCGCTGATCGAGGCGTTCGCGCCAGTCACGGTGTTGCAGATGATTCGGCTTCATCGCGAATCTCCTTCATTGATGAGAACAAAATAGAACATTAATCAAACATTGGCAAGTCTGACCGGAACACGGCCTATGCGGGCCTTGCGATGGCGGGCATGCCGGGCGCGGGAATCCTTGCCAGAGCGGCACCCTGGCGCCTAAAGCAGGGGTTGCGATCACCGGCGACGCGCATCGGAACAGGCAGCATGGCCCGCAAGGACGAGATTTCAGCAGACGAACCCCATTATCTGCACGCGCCGCGACCGGCGAGCATGCCGGTCTCGTTCCGGCTGCGCGGGAACCGGCTGATCATCGAGCGGCTGGGCAGCGAGCAGGCGATACCGCTGTCGCAGATCACCGAGGCGCGCCTGACCTACGAGCCGCGTTCCTTCGCGCAAAAGCTCTACCGCACCCGCCTGCGGCTCGCGAGCGGGGGGAGCTTGTCGCTGCATTCGGTGAATTTCCGCTCGATGGTCTTCGCCGATCGCCAGGAGGAGGCCTATGCGGCCTTCGTGAACGCGCTGCTGCCCGCCATCGCCAAAGCCAATCCGCAGGCGCATTTCACAGCGGGGCGCACGCCCTTCGTCTGGGGCGCGCTGATCGTCACGACGATCGCGATCTTCCTCGCCATCGCTTATTTCGTGATCTTCGCGCTGCGGGAAGGCGAAGCGGCGGCGATCGCCATCGGTCTGTTCATCGGCGCTGCCGGCCTGTGGCAGATGCTCCCGATCGTGCGCCTGAACCGCCCCCGCGACTTCCGCCCGCAGGATCCACCGGCGGCGTTGCTGGGCGGGTAGAGGGGGAGGTCACGATGCGTCACCGGCCAGCATCGACAGCGTGCGGGCATCGCGCGCGCCGTCATGGAACGCATCGAGCGCCTCGGCGAACAGCGCCCGATCACGCGGGTCATCGGCCACCGCCTCGAACAGGGTCAAGCAGGAGCGGGATTTGAGATCGTCCGGCGAGCCCAGAATGGAACGGATCGGCTTGTCGCGATGCTTCAGCAGAAGCGTCACGCAATGGCGCAGACGCGCCCCGAGGAGCGGGCCGGCGAGATAGGCGCGCGCCTCGTCCGGATCGGCGATACCGTAGAAATGCGCCGTCGGGCTGTGCCCGAGGCCCCGCAATTGCGGAAACACGAACCACATCCAGTGCGAGCGCTTGCGCCCCGCTTCCAACTCGGCGCAGACATTGTCGAAGACACTCTCCTGCGCCGTGAGGAAGCGTGTGAGAGAGGCGGCTTGCTCCATCGGATAATCTCCCTGACGATACCCTACCCGCCCAAAGACACGCGCGAACCCCGAATCGCACATCGCGAAACGCGCATTGACAGTGCCTGCGCCTGCGGCGAACTGTGCCGCTGCATATCTGCACAATCCGATTTCAAAAGGCCGACAGCTTCATGGGTTCCGTTCTCGCTTCGCTTGTCCCGGTATTTCTGGTGATCATCGCCGGCTGGGCCGCGCGCGTAAGCGGTTTCGTGGAGGAGCGCCACTGGCCGGGGATCGAACGGATCACCTATGTGATCTTCTTTCCCGCCATCATCATCCATACGCTCGCGCAGGCGGATCTCTCGGAAGTGCCGGTGCTGGGCATGGGCGGGGCGATGATCGCCGCGATCCTGCTGATCGCCTCGCTGCTGCTTGCCCTGCGCAGCGCCCTGCTCGCGCGCCTGCGCATCGACGGGCCGGCCTTCACTTCGCTGTTTCAGGGCTGCACGCGCTGGAACACCTTCGTGGGGCTCGCCGTGGCGGGGGCGATGTATGGCGAGATCGGGCTCGCGCTGATGGCGGTCGCGGTGGCGGCGATGATTCCGTTGCTCAACCTGCTCGCCATCGGTGTGCTCGTGCGCTACGCCTCCGGCACACCACAGAGCCCGGCCATGATCGCACGTACGATCGTGACCAACCCCTTCATCTGGTCGTCGGTCACGGGGATCGTGCTGAACGTGACCGGCCTGCCGATCCCCGGCTTCATTGGAAGCACCATCGGCATACTCGGCAATGCGGCGCTCGCCGCCGGTCTGCTGGTGGTCGGGGCCGGGCTCGACATGCGTCGCCTGGCCCGCCCGCGTGCGCCGCACTGGCTCTCGATCGGGCTGAAGCTGTTCCTCCTGCCCGTGATCGCAATCACCATCGCGCGGCTCGCCGGCGTGAGCGGCGACGATCTCGCCATCGTCGCCATCGCCACCACCGTGCCCACGGCCAGCGGCGGCTATATTCTCGCCAAGCAGATGGGGGGCGACGCGCCCTTGATGGCAGAGATCATCACGCTGCAAACACTTCTGGCGATTCTGACGATGCCGATTATGATAACACTTCTGATCGCCTGACAGCGGTGCACGCACAATTCAGAATTTTGCACAACCGCGCGAAAAACCGTCGACACGATGCAACTTTTTGATGTAAATGTCTTCGCATCTAATATAGGTTGCAATTTGACCGGTTACGCGCATGCCGCGCTGCCGGCGGTTCGAGCTTCAGGGTGATGCATGCCTTTGCCAAAGCGCACGAATCCGGATTCGGACAAGGCGACGCGTCAAGCGCCGTCCGAGGGGCCGGATCAACTCGAAACCGCACGCTATATCGCGGCGCTGACGGCGGAACTGAGCATGATGGCGCGCCGGGCCGATCTGCCCTTGCTGAGCTATTTTCTGGAAATGGCCCGCACCGAAGCCGCGAATGCGGCGCAACCCCTGCGCCGGACCGGGAAAGCCACGCGCGAGCGCCAGCCGCCCTCCGATCAGAGCTGACCGGATCCGGCTTCCTGCAAAACGCCGATCGCCTCAGCCGGCCAGCAGCGAAACCGCATTGCCGCCGTGGCGCTCCAGCCGACCGCCGATTTCGAGCTCCATCAGCACGCTGTGCACGATCCGCACGGGCAGCCCCGATTGCCGCGACAGGTCATCGACGGAAACCGGGCTCGGCCCGAGCAGATCGAGCATCACCTGCCGCGGATCGGCCTCCGGCGCGCGCGCCAGCGCTTCCCCGTCATCCGGCGCATCAGCGAAGGCCTGCGCGCGATCCGGCTCTTCAGCCGGAACCGGCGCGCGCACCGGAGTGATCAGCGGCTCGGCGAAATCGAGGAAATCGAGCTCGTCCCAAAGATCCTCGACATCATCGCCCGCGAAATCCTCGCGCGCCTCGATCCGGCTCTCCCAATCGGTATCGATCAGCGGCATCAGCGTTTCGACGACATGTTCGGCGCTCGCGCACAGATTTGCGCCCTGGCGGATCAGATCATTGGTGCCCTCCGCGCGCGGATCGAGCGGGGAGCCCGGAACGGCGAAGACCTCGCGGCCCTGCTCCATGGCGAAACGCGCGGTGATCAGCGAGCCCGAGCGCCGCGCCGCCTCGATCACCACCACCCCGAGCGACAGCGCCGAGACGATGCGGTTGCGGCGCGGGAAATCGCGGGCACGCGGCTCCCAGCCGAGCGGCATCTCCGAGATCGCCGCCCCGCCTTCCCCGACGATGCGCTCCAGGAGCGCCTTGTTCTGCGCGGGATAGATGCGATCATGCCCGCCGGCGAGGATCGCGATCGTATGCGCCGGCACCGCCTTGTGCGCAGCGGTATCGATGCCGCGCGCAAGACCCGAGACGACACTGAACCCCGCCTCCCCCAACTCCGCCGCGAGCCTTCCCGTGAAGGTCAGCCCGGCAGCGGAGGCGTTGCGCGAGCCGACGATGCCCACGGCGGGCCGATGCAGGATGGCGGCATCTCCGCGCACGCAGATGATCGGCGGTGCGGTGTCGGCGGCATGGAGGGGTTTGGGATAATCCGGCTCGCCCATGGCGATGAAGCGCGCGCCCAGCCGTTCCGCAGCCTCCATCTCGCGCAGGATCTGCGAACGCGAGGCGATGCGGATGGCGTTGCGCCCGCCCTTGCGCGCCAGATCGGGCAAGGCATCGAGCGCATTCGCCGCCCCGCCATAGCGGTTGATCAGCGCACGGAAGGTGCGCGGTCCGACATTCTCGCTGCGAATCAGGCGCAGCCAGTCGATCCTCTGTTCGTCACTCAGATTTGCCGTGCTCATCCCGCTTCTTGCCGATCCTGCTTTCGGTTCCTGATACCAATCTGGAAATGTTTTCCCGATGTTTCCACCAAAGCAGGATTGTAAGCAAGATGGCAAGTTCCGCCATCTGTCCTTCTCCCAGCCACCACAGGGCGGCGGGCGCCGAGAGCGAGGCGACGAGCGCGGAGAGGGAGGAATAGCGCGTGGTCGCGGCGACGACGAGCCAGAGCCCGCAGAAGATCAGCGCCGTCCAGAGATTGAGCCCGATCAGCACGCCGATATAGGTCGCAACACCCTTGCCGCCGCGAAAGCCGAGCCAGACCGGATAGCAATGCCCGAGAAACGCGCCGAGGCCGGCGAGGATCGCCGTATTCGGCCCCCATTGCCAGGCGATCCACACGGCGATCGTGCCCTTGAGCGCATCGAGAACGAGCGTCGCGGCAGCAAGGTCCTTGCGGCCCGTGCGCAGCACATTGGTGGTGCCGATATTGCCGGAGCCGATCTTGCGCACGTCGCCGAGGCCCGCGAGACGGGTCAGGACGAGGCCGAAGGGGATCGATCCGAGCAGATAGCCGAACAGGCCCGCCGCAAGGAAATAGGGCCAGGCCAGCGCCCAGCTCATGGTTTCAGGCATGTCCCCTCCCCCGGAAACGGATGCGCGCCGTCTCGTATGGCATGATCAGTCTTCGAGCCGGTGCACGCAAGCCCCGCCGACATAGGTGCGCAGCACCCGCCCCTCAAGACGGGCCTCGTCGAAAGGCGTGTTCTTGGAGCGCGAGTGCAGGTCGTCCTTGTCGAGCACGTATGGCATGTCGGGATCGAACAGCACCAGATCCGCCGGCGCGCCGATCTCGAGCCGCCCGCCGGGAATGCCGAGGATCTCCGCCGGGCGTGTCGACATGGCATGAAGCAGGCGCACGAGCGGCACGTCGTCGGCATGATGCAGGCGCAAAGCCGCCGAGAGCATCGTCTCGACGCCGACCGCCCCGTTCGCCGCCTCGGCAAAGGGCAGCCGCTTGGTCTCGACATCCTGGGGATCGTGATCGGAGACGATGACGTCGATCGTGCCGGCGGCGAGCGCGGCGATCACGGCCTGCCGCTCATCCTCGTGGCGCAGGGGCGGGGAGAGTTTGCAGAAGGTGCGGTAATCGCCGATATCGTTTTCGTTCAGCGTGAGATGGTTGATCGACACGCCGCAGGTCACGGCGAGGCCGGCCTGTTTCGCGCGGGTGATGATCTCCACCGAATCCGCGCAGGAGATCAGCGCCGCGTGATAGCGCCCGCCGGTGAGGCGCACGAGCCGCATGTCGCGCTCGAGCGGGATCGTCTCCGCCTCGCACGGAATGCCGAGCAGGCCGAGCCGCGTGGCGAATTCGCCCTCGTTCATCACCCCGTCACCGACGAGATCGGCATCCTCGCAATGGTTGATCAGGAGCGCCCCCGCATCGCGGGCATAAAGCAGGGCCCGGCGCAAGACGCGCGGATTGGAGACGCTCTTTGCCCCATCCGTGAAGGCGATGGCGCCGGCCTCGCCGAGGAGGCCGAACTCCGTCATCTCATGGCCCGCAAGCCCCTTGGTCAGCGCCGCTGCGGGGTGGATGCGCACCTGCGCCGTGTCGCGCGCCCGGCGCAGGACGTAATCGACGAGCGCGGGGTCATCGACCACGGGGCTGGTATCGGGCATGGTCAGAATGGTGGTCACGCCGCCCGCCGCCGCCGCCGCGCTGAGCGAAGCGAAGGTCTCGCGATGCTCGGCCCCCGGCTCGCCGACGAAGGCGCGCATGTCGATCAGGCCGGGGCAGAGCAAGGCCCCGCCGCAATCGACCACCATGGCACCGTCCGGCCCCTGGGGGAAGCTGCCCCAGGCGATATCGGCGATCTCCGCGTTCTCGACCCGCAGCGCGCCGAAACCGTCGCGGCCCGTGGCCGGGTCGATCAGGCGGGCATTGGTGAGGATGACGGGGGCGTTCGACATGGGTCGCCTCGCTGGGCTGTTGCTTCGTGAGGGGCGGGATCAGGCCTTGTCGGGCAGATGCATGGCGAGCGCCTCGAGCACCGCCATGCGCACGGCCACACCCATCTCGACCTGCTCGCGGATCAGCGATTGCGGCCCGTCGGCGACGTCGGAGGCGATCTCGACACCGCGATTCATCGGGCCGGGATGCATCACCAGCGCATCCGGCGCGGCGAGGGCGAGCTTTTCGCGGTCGAGCCCGAAATAGCGGAAATACTCCTTCACCGAGGGCACGAAGGAGCCGTTCATGCGCTCGCGCTGGAGGCGCAGCATCATCACGATATCGGCCCCGCGCAGCCCCTGCGCCATGTCGGAGAAGGTCTCGAAACCCAAAGCCGCGATCCCGGCGGGCAAGAGCGTCGAGGGCGCGACGAGGCGCACCCGCGCGCCCATCGCCGCGAGCAGGATCATGTTGGAGCGCGCCACGCGCGAATGCAGGATATCACCGCAGATCGCCACGGTGAGCCCGGCGATCGTGCCCTTGTTGCGGCGGATGGTGAGCGCGTCGAGCAGCGCCTGGGTCGGATGTTCATGCGCCCCGTCGCCGGCATTGATGACGGAGCAATCGACCTTGCGCGCGAGCAGGTTGACGGCGCCGGCCGCATCATGGCGCACGACGATCAGATCGGGCCGCATGGCGTTGAGCGTGGCGGCGGTGTCGATCAGGGTCTCGCCCTTCTTCACCGAGGAGGAGGCGACCGACATGTTCATCACATCGGCGCCCAGGCGCTTGCCGGCGAGCTCGAAAGAGGCCTGCGTGCGCGTCGAGGGCTCGAAGAACAGGTTGATCTGCGTGCGCCCGCGCAGGGTCGCCTTCTTCTTCTCGACCTGCCGCGAGACATCGACCGCTGCATCGGCGAGATCGAGCAGCGCCTGAATGTCAAGCGGCGAGAGCCCCTCGATACCGAGGAGGTGGCGGTGCGGGAAACGGGGCTGTGCATCTGTCATCGTGAAACAACGCCATAGCCGCGAATCCCGCGCCCCGCAAGCGATCCGGCACGAGCTGCGGCGATGATCCACGAAAACCCGCCGCGCCCCCTTTCGCGGGACGCGGAGAACGCCTATATTCGGTATGTCGTCGCAAGGCGACTATGGCGATAAATGATTGTCAGAATAAACCCTTCGGACCCGGGGGCGGTACCCGGCGCCTCCACCGAAGCCCAGCTGCGCGAAGCTGGGTTTCGGTGGGGGCGAAACAGGATCGACGGGGGCGTAAAAGGCAATTTTTCGCTCGGCATGGTACCGCCGTTATCGGGCCAAAACAGTAGTTGCGAATGACAACTCTGCTATGGAAGTCCGTGCGGCCGCGTAATGCGGCTTAAGGATTCCGATCCAAGTCCTGGCGGTTAGCGTCGTCAGGCGGGGCCCGGAGGCGCCTGGCAACAGAAGCCTCCACTTCATTCCCACTTTCCTATGGCGCTTTCGTGCCACATATTGCATCAATGGGCGCGATCACGATACCAGCCCAGTACGAACAGCCGAGCGCCGGACACAACCATGACGCAAGACCTGATCCGCTACGATCTCCTCGTACAGGACGCCCTCAAGGGCGTGGTGCGCAAGGTTCTGGGGGATGCCGCCCGCGAGGGGCTTCCCGGCGAGCATCATTTCTACGTCTCCTTCCGCACCGATTTCCCCGGCGTGCGCCTGTCGACGCGCATGCGCGAGAAATACCCGCAGGACATGACGATCGTGCTGCAGCACCAGTTCTGGGATCTCTCGGTGACCGAGCACGCGCTGGAAGTCGGGCTCTCCTTCTCCGGTGTGCCCGAGCGGCTGCTGATCCCCTTCGACGCCCTGACCGGCTTCTTCGATCCCTCCGTGCAGTTCGGCCTGAAATTCGAGCTCCAGGATCCCCCTGCCCTGTCCGGCTCGGGCGATGCGGGCGACAAGTCCGATAACAGCGTCGCCACGCTCCGTCCGGCTTCTGGCCCGGCTTCCTGCCCGGCCCCCGCCCGCACCCTGCGCGGCGCCGGCTCCGAGCCCGACACCGCCGACCCGGCGACAGCGGCCGGTGAATCCGGCGAGATGGCGGAATCCGATAACGCGGGCGAGACGCCGGACGCGCCGAGAAAGGCGACGAAATCCACCTCGAAATCCAGGCCCGCCAAAAAGACCACCGGCAAATCCGCCGACAAGGGCGATTCCGACAAGTCCGATGCCGGGAAGAGCGATCCGGATGAGTCGGCTGATGGCGCCCCCGAGGACAAGACCCCCGGCGCCGAAGTCGTCAGCCTGGACGCGTTCCGCAAGAAGAACTGAGGGCG
>LFIK01002746.1_pt1 | contig 14262 bp, 15 predicted proteins | sample 643401 | NCBI WGS metagenome assembly LFIK01 (sample SAMN03777447, study PRJNA286221) | soda lake metagenome | biome: soda lake; feature: Kulunda steppe; material: water; isolation source: sample T5-Br brine of Lake Tanatar-5 | place: Russia: Kulunda steppe | collected 2010-07 | reverse complement strand
CGGTGACGGCGCGGTCGGAGGCGCTCTTGACCACCATGCCGGGCTGCGGTTCGCGGATGCAGGAGGCGGCAAGCACGCGCTCGCCCTCGATCTCGACCATGCAGGCGCGGCAATTGCCGTCCGGCGCGTAGCCGGCTTCCGGGCGATGGCACAGATGCGGGATGGTGACGCCTTCGCGCCGGGCCACATCCCAGATGGTCTCGCCAGCCCGGGCGACCACCTCACGCCCGTCGAGTTCGAAGGCGATACCGGTCTGCGCGCCCGCGCCCTGGTCGGCGCCCGATTCCGTTGCCCGCGCCATCACGTCCTCCCGACGCCCTCACCCGCAGCGAAGCCTCTTCGCCTTGCGCGACAAGCATCAGAACAACAGCGCAAGCGCGCGTCAAGAAGAACCGCGCGCGCCGTTGAGCGCTTCGCGCAGGAAGCCGAACGCATCCTCGCTGGCCCAGTCGGCATAGCCGCGCAGGATGGCGAGTTCACAATTGTTCGGACCGAAGATCACCGTCGTCGGCAGGCCGACGACATGGCCGGAGCGCTGCAGACTCTGCAGCAGGACGCCCTCGTGCTCGGCGAAGAAGCGCAGATCATCGATGCCGTGCTCCTCCAGCCAGGCGCGCGGCTTGTCGAGATTGCGGGTATCGACGTTGATCGCCACCACCTCGAAATCATCGCCGCCGAATTCCGTCTGAACGGTGTTGAGCGCCGGCATCTCCTCGCGGCAGGGTGCGCACCAGGTAGCCCAGAGATTGACGAGCACCGTGCGGCCGGTGAAATCGGCCAGCGTCATGACCTCACCATCCGGTCCGGTGAAGCTGAAATCGGGCGGCAGACGCGGCACGGAATGGACATTCACCGCCGCCACCTCCCCGCGCGCATGCGGCGCCAGCGCCTCGACGACGGGCACGGAGGGCCGGCATTCCTCCGCCACGGCCTCGCCGCCCGGCGAGAGCACGGTATAGGCAACGCCCGCCGCACCGACCAGCAGGGCCAGCGCAATCAACGCTTTCGGGGCCTTGCCCCGTCCGGAAGCAGGCGCTATCGCTTGGTCACGATCATCGGCGGGGCGGTTCGGCTCGTCATTGTGCATCGTCATCGTCGATTTCACCGTCATTCCATCAAGAGGGGCCAGCACGTGAGCAATCGGATGTGGGGCGGACGCTATGCCAGCGGACCCGCCGAGATCATGGAGGAGATCAACGCCTCCATCGACTTCGACAAGCGCATGGCGCGCCAGGACATCCAGGGCTCGCTTGCCCATGCGGCGATGCTGGCGGAGACCGGCATCCTCTCCCGTGAGGATGTGGCCGCGATTTCAGGCGGACTCAAGACCGTTTTCGAGGAAATCGAAGCGGGATCGTTCACGTTCTCGCGCGCGCTCGAAGACATTCACATGAATGTGGAATCGCGACTCAAGGATCTGATCGGCCCTGTGGCCGGGCGCCTGCATACGGGCCGTTCGCGCAATGACCAGGTCGCGACCGACAACAAACTCTGGGTGCGCGACACGATCGATACCCTCGACGCCCAGATCCGCGACCTGCAAATGGCGCTCGCCGAAAAGGCCCATGCCTTCGCCGGCGCGGTGATGCCCGGCTTCACGCATCTGCAATCGGCCCAGCCCGTCACCTTCGGCCACCACCTGCTCGCCTATGTCGAGATGCTCGGGCGTGATCGCGGGCGGCTCGCGGATGCGCGCAAGCGCCTCAATGAATGCCCGCTCGGCGCCGCCGCGCTGGCCGGCACCTCCTTTCCGATCGATCGCGAGATGACGGCGAGCGCGCTCGGCTTCGACCGGCCCACGGCGAACTCGCTCGATTCGGTGGCCGATCGCGATTTCGCCCTCGAGACGCTCTCGGCAGCCTCGATCTGCGCGGTGCATCTGTCGCGCTTTTCGGAAGAGATCGTGCTCTGGATGACGCCGCAATTCGCCTTCATCCGCCTCTCCGACAAGTTCACCACCGGCTCCTCGATCATGCCGCAGAAGAAGAACCCGGATGCGGCGGAGCTGATTCGCGGCAAGTCCGGGCGCATCTTCGGCGCGCTGCAGGCGTTGCTCGTGGTGATGAAGGGGCTGCCGCTGACCTATTCCAAGGACATGCAGGAAGACAAGGAAGGCATGTTCGACGCCCTTCAATCGCTCTCGCTCTGCCTCGCGGCGATGACGGGCATGGTGCACGACATGGAGCCCGATACCAAGGCGATGAAGCGCTGGGCCGGGGCGGGGTTCGCCACCGCCACCGATCTCGCCGACTGGCTGGTGCGCGTCCTCGACATGCCCTTCCGCGACGCCCACCACGTCACCGGCCGCCTCGTCGCCATGGCGGAGGGGCAGAAGACCGGGCTGGAGAAGCTCACGCTCGCCCAGATGCAATCGGTCGAGCCGCGCATCACCGACGAGATCTTCAAGGTGCTGGGCGTCGAGCGCTCGGTGAAGAGCCGCGTCAGCTACGGCGGCACGGCGCCGGCCAACGTCAAGCGCCAGGCCAGGCGCTGGCTGACGCGGCTGGAGAAGGAAGCGGGGTGAGGCGGGAGCGGGCATTGCGCCGCCGCTCCCTCAGACATGAACCTCGCCATCGAGCCGATCGATCACTGCCGACACCGCAATGCTGCGGCGTTGCCGGATCAGATCGACCGGACGCGCCCCGTCCAGCTGCGGGTGGGGCGCATGAAGCCAGCGGCGGACCTCGTGCGGAGCGTAATATGCCGCGAGCCGCTCCATGACGTGACGCAGATCCGCGAGAATCAGCGCATAACGTGGCGGCGGCTTGTGGCGTGGCGCGGCTTGGCGTGACCACTCTTCCAGCCAGCGATTGCGGCTATCGGGGCATCGGCAATTGCGGCGATGTCCTCGTCCGTCAAACCGCCATTCTGCGTGAGCGATCTCATCATGATCTGATCCATATCCACCCTCACCCCCCGTTCCCCACGCCCTTGACCACCGCCTTCGGCGCTTCCGGGCGCGGGCCTTTCGGGGCGGGGACGGTGGCCAGCAGCAGGGCGCCGGTGGTCCAGACCAGGACGATGGTGGCCATGCCGGCGCGCTGGCTGTCGAAGATCGTCGTCGCGGTGGCGTAGAGCACCGGGCCCAGGAAGGAGATCGACTTGCCGGCCAGCGCATAGAGGCCGAACATTTCCGATTCCATCGATCGCGGCGTCAGCCGCGCCATCATCGAGCGCCCCGCCGCCTGGGCCGGGCCGACGAAGATGCCGAGGCCGAGCGCGAGCACGATGAAGACGGTCATGTCATCGACGAGCAGGATGGTCGAGCCCAGCGCGATCAGCGCTGCAAGCGCGATCAGGATCGTCGCCTTCGGGCCGATCCAGTCATCGACGAAGGCGAAGCTCGCCGCGCCGATCCCGGCCGTGACGTTGAGCGCGATGGCGAAGATCAGGATCTGGTCGAAGGTCATCCCGAAGGTCCCGGCCGCATAGAGCCCGCCCACGGCAAACAGCGTCGAGAGCCCGTCGCGATAGAGCGCCGAGGCGATCAGAAAGCGCACGAGATGCCCCTGATGGCGGATCTGCTTCAACGTGTTCCAAAGCACCTTCAGCCCCGTGCGGACATGCTCGCGCAACGGCCCCGGCGCCGCCGGGGTATCGGGGGTGAGGAAGAACAGGGGCAGGGCGAAGACGAAATACCACACGGCCACGACGATCACCGTGGCGCGCACGTTCTGCGCATCTTCCGTGCCCACCAGCCCGAAGAACGGGTCATCCGTCTGGACCAGCAGCACCAGGCACAGGGCCAGCGAACCGAGCCCGCCCATATAGCCCATGGCCCAGCCCCAGCCGCTGATTCGCCCGGTCATGTTCTCCGGCGCGATGGTGGGCAGCATGGAATTGTAGAACACGGTCGCGAGCTCGAAGGTGATCGCGGCGATGACGACCAGCGCGAGCGCATAGACGACGTAAGCCTGGTCGGGCCGGGCGAAATAGAGGAGCGCGGTGGCGGTCACGGTGATCATCATGAAGGCGAAGAGCCAGGGCTTGCGCCGCCCGCCGCGATCGGCGATCGAGCCGAGAACCGGGCTGAGCACCGCGACGATCAGCCCCGCCGCACCGAGCGTGTAGGTCCACACGGCCGCACCGCCGGTCTCGTCACCATAGATGCCGCGGGCGAAATAGACCGAGAAGATGAAGGTGCCGATCACCGTGTTGAAGGCCGAGCTCGACCAGTCATACAGGCACCAGGCCGCGAGACCGACGCGCCGGCGCCCGGGCCCCGGATCGGGAGCCTTGTCGGGAGAGGCCTCGTTCTGCGGGGGATCCTGCGTGGATGTGTCGGGGGATTGCGTCAAGATCTCACTCCGCTCGTTCGCCGCCTCGCGCGCAGCCTACAGCCAATCATATGCCACCGCATCCTCCGCGCGGAACCGGCGGCCAAAGGCCAACCGGCCCTTGCGCCGCTGCCTGCGGATTCCGGCATCACGCGGACTGGTCACGCATGCCAGCTTTGTTAAGCTGTCGGGAAAATCACAGACCTATCGACCGAGGGCAACAGCGTGACCGACCTTCTCTCCTTCGACGCCCATGACCTTCTCGCCGGCTATCGCAATCGCACAATCTCCCCCAGGGAGGTCGCGACCGCCGTACTCGACGCGATCGAGGCGCATGAACCGGCGCTCAACGCCTTTACCTGGATCGATCGTGAGGCAGCGCTCGCCAGGGCCGGCGAATCGGAGGCACGCTGGGCGAAGGGCGAACCGCTCGGCGGCCTCGACGGCCTGCCCATGACGGTCAAGGACAATGTCGCGCAGGAAGGCTATTCGATGCTGCGCGGCTCGCGCACATCCGCCGCGAGCCGGATGGCCTTCTCCGCACCGGTGGTGGAGCGCATGGTCGGGGCCGGGGCGATCCCGGTGGGGCGCACGACATTGCCGGAATTCGGCTGGAAGGGCATCGGCGATTCGCCCAGCCACGGCATCACCCGCAATCCGTGGGATACGCGCTTCACCACCGGCGGATCCTCCGCCGGGGCGGGCGCTGCCGCCGCGCTCAATCTCGGCGTCCTGCATATCGGTACGGACGGGGCCGGCTCGGTGCGCATTCCGTCGAGCTTTTGCGGGATTTTCGGGCTGAAGCCGAGCTATGGCCGCATCCCCGCCTATCCGCCCTCGCCCTTCGCCATCGTCTCCCATATCGGGCCGATGACGCGTTCGGTGCGCGATGCGGCGCTGATGCTCAGCCTCACCAGCGGCCCCGATCCGCGCGACATCACCGCCCTGCACGACGCCTCACCCGATTTCCGCGTCGGCCTCGGAGACGGCGTGCGCGGCCTGCGCATCGGCTGGAGCCCGCGTCTCGGCTATGTCGAGAATCTCGACCCCGAGGTCGAGGAAATGACGGCGAAGGCGGCGAAGGTCTTCGAAGAACTCGGCGCCCATGTCGAGGAGGCCGATCCGGATTTCGAGGAGCCGATCGGCGTGATCGAGACGCTCTGGTATGCCGGCGCCTGGTCCGTGGTGCGCACCATCCCCGAATCGCGCTGGGAGGAGCTCGATCCCGGCATGCTCGCCATCGCCCTGAAGGGCCGCGATATCAAGGCTGCGGATTTCATCATGGGGGCGAGCGCGCGCAATATGGTGTTCTCGGCCATGCGCGCCTATCACGACCGCTATGATCTGCTGCTGACGCCGAGCCTCGCCACCACGGCCGTCGAGGCCGGGCACAACACCCCGCCGGACGGGCGCTTCGGCGATGACTGGCTCAACTGGGCGCCCTATTCCTATCCATTCAATCTCAGCCTGCAGCCCGCCGCGAGCGTGCCCTGCGGGCTCTCCGGGGCCGGGCTTCCGGTCGGTCTCCAGATCGTCGGGCCGATGCTCGCCGATGCCCGCGTCCTCGCCGCCGCCCGCGCCTTCGAGAGCGCACGCCCCTGGGAGCGGCTCTCGGCCCCGCGCATCCGGCATTGAGCGGATCGGCGATCGGTCGAGTCGGATTTGGCAAGGCGATTGAACCCGCGCGCGCAAACGCGTATCGCTGTGGCGAGCCCGGGAGAATGCAGCGGAACGGATCATGGCGGAGATCGGCGACCGGATCGCGAAAATCGAAGACGAGATCATCGATCTCGCTGACCGCGCCGAGAATTGCCGCAAGGTGATGATCGCCGCGCGCATCGGCATGATCGGCGGCGCGGCGGCGCTCGCCACCTTCATTTTCGGTATCCTGCGCTTCGATGGCCTCGTCTTCGTCGTGGCGGTGACGGCGATCCTCGTGGGGATCGTCACCTACGGCTCCAACAAATCGACCCGCGAACAGCTGCTCGCACAGATCGCGGAACGCAAGGCCGTGCGCGCGGCGATGATCGATTCCCTGCGCATGGATACTGTGGCACCGGCATCGCCGCGCCCGGGCCTGCCGAACGGGCACGACCCCGCAGGAGGCAGATATTGAGCGATCCTGGCCCCCTGTGGCGCGATCCGCATCCGCTGGTGCTGGCATCCGCGAGTGCCACGCGCAAGGCGCTCCTCGCATCGGCGGGATTGTCCTGCATCGCCCGTCCCGCCGCAATCGATGAGCGCGCCGTCGAGGCGCAGGCGCGCGCGGAGGGCGCGAATCCGGCGCAGCTCGCGCTGCATCTCGCGCAGGCCAAGGCGCGGGCCGCGTCGGAAGCGCTTGCCGATCGCGATCCGCAGGCCATCGTCATCGGTGCCGACCAGACCCTCGCGCTCGGCGAGACCATCCTGCACAAACCCGCCGATATGCAGGCGCTGCATGAACAGATCGCGCAACTATCCGGGCGCAGCCATCGCCTGCATGCGGGGGTGAGCCTGTGGCGCGGCGGGGAGGCGCTCGCAAGCTTCGTCGACAGCGCCACGCTCACCATGCGCGCGCTCACGCATGAGCAGATCGCGACCTATTGTGCGCTCGCAGGCGAGGACGCGCTGACGAGCGTGGGCGGCTACAAGCTCGAAGGGGCGGGAATCCATCTGTTCACGCAGGTGGACGGCGCCCATTCCACCATTCTCGGCCTGCCGCTGATGCCGCTCCTCGCGGCTTTGCGCGACGAAGGCTGTCTGGCACTGTGAGGCTCGCGGCATGAGGAGAAGACGATGACCCGCAAGGCCTTCGTGGTCGGCCATCCCATCGCGCATTCGCGCTCGCCGCTGATCCACAATCACTGGATCGCGCATTACGGGCTCGCCGGGTCGTATGAGAAGCTGGATGTGGCGCCGGATGATTTCGCGGCGTTTCTCTCCCATTTCCACGAAGACGGCTTCGTCGGCGGCAACGTCACCATCCCCCACAAGGAAGCCGCCTTTGCCGGCGTGGCGCTTGCGACGGAACGGGCAAGGCGCCTCGGGGCGGTGAATACGCTGTGGCGCGAGGGTGGTATATTGTGGGGCGACAACACCGATATCACCGGCTATCTCGACAATCTCGATGCCCAATGCGGACCCGACTGGGCCGCGCAGGCCGGATCGGCGCTGGTGCTCGGGGCCGGGGGAGCGGCGCGGGCCGTGGTGGCCGGGCTGATAGAGCGCGGCCTTTCGCCGATCCGCCTCGTCAACCGCACGCGCGGGCGGGCCGAGGCATTGGCAGAAATCTTTGCCGGCTATGGAAAGAGTGATTCCGCGCTCAGCGTCCACGGATTCGACGCCATCCCGGGAATCCTGCCGCAAGCCGGGTTGATCGTGAATACCACCTCGCTCGGCATGAAGGGCCAGCCGCCCTTGCCCCTCGACCTGACACGCGCCCGCGATGACGCCATCGTCAGCGACATCGTCTATGTGCCTCTGGAAACACCTTTTCTCGCCATGGCGCGGGCGCGCGGCCTCGCCTGCGTGGACGGGCTCGGCATGTTGCTGCACCAGGCGGTACCCGGTTTCGAACGCTGGTTCGGCATCCGCCCGGAGGTGACTCCGGCGCTGCGGGCCTTGGTTGAGGCCGATATTGTAGCCGGCAAAGGATAAGATGATGACCTTCGTGCTCGGCCTCACCGGTTCGATCGGCATGGGCAAATCCACCACGGCTGAACTCTTCCGCGAAGCCGGCTGCCCGGTCCATGATTCGGATGCCACGGTGCATGATCTTTATGGCGCGGAAGCCGTGGCGCCGGTGGAAGCGGCCTTTCCAGGCACGGCGCGCGACGGGCGCATCGACCGGGCGCTGCTCGGCGAGCGGGTGATCGGCGACGATGCCGCGATGAAGCGGCTCGAGGCGATCGTGCATCCGCTGGTAGCGGCGCGGCGCGACATCTTTCTCGCGCAGGCGCGCGATGCCCGCGCGCCCGTCGCCGTACTCGACATTCCGCTGCTCTTCGAGACCGGGGGCGAGCGCCATTGCGACGCCATCGTCGTGGTCAGCGCGCCGGAAGCGGTACAGCGCGAACGGGTTCTGGCGCGTCAGGGGATGAGTCCGGAGCGTTTCGAGCAGATCCTGGCGCGGCAATTGCCCGATGCGCAGAAGCGCGCGCGGGCGCATTTCATTGTGGATACGAGCCGTGGCGTCCCTGCCGCGCGGGTCCAGGTTCGCGATATCATGCGTGCGCTCGCGGGCCGGCACGGTCGGGCGCGGGCGCAAGGGTCACCGCAAGTCGGGTGAACCGGAAACCGGAGTGAGAGCATGCTGCGCGAGATCGTCCTCGATACGGAGACCACCGGCACCGACCACGCGGCGGGCGACCGGGTGATCGAGATCGGCTGTGTCGAGATGATCAACCACATTCCGACCGGCGAGAGCTACCACGTCTATATCAATCCCCAATGCCCCGTATCCGCCGGTGCGCTCGCGGTACACGGGCTCTCGAACGAATTTCTGGCCGACAAGCCGCTCTTTAACGATATCGCCGATTCCTTCGCCGCCTTCATCCGCGATGCGCGGCTCGTCATCCACAATGCGCCCTTCGATGTCGGCTTTCTCAATGCCGAGTTCCGGCGCATCGGCCATGATCTCATCCGCATGGAGGACGTGCTCGACACGCTCTCCATGGCGCGGCGCAAGCATCCCGGCGCGCCCAACAATCTCGATGCCCTGTGCAACCGCTACAATATCGACAATACGCGGCGCACCAGGCACGGTGCCTTGCTCGACGCCGAGATCCTCGCGGAAGTCTATATCGAGCTTATCGGCGGCAAGCAGACCGATCTCGGCCTTGCCGTGACGCAGGCCCGGGCCGAGGTTCTGGGCGCCGAGGCGCGCGCCGGTGCCCCGCGCGAGCGTCGCATTCCCCCGCAGCGCCTCACCGATGCGGAACGCGAGGCGCATGCCCGCTTTCTCGCCGAGTTCAAGGGCGCGCCGATCTGGCAGGATTATATAGCCGGCAAATGACTGCATCGATCCGCAGGCGCGGGGCGGGTGCAGTGAACGATTACGGGGTCTTGCGGGTTGAAGAGTGGCGGATGCGCGTGCCCTAATGCACGCGGTCGTCTTGCGGGACGGCTCGAGCGCGGAGTTTCCTCTGCGGAAGTGCAGGTCAATCTTCAAGCCGGAGAGAATCATGGCGGATCGGTCAGGAGATCAGCGCGGCCCGGCGCAGGATACGAAAGCGAACCCGGCCTATGGCGAAGCGCCGCTCGCAGCCCCGGTCGGCCTGAGCGGGCGGGCCCTCGCTCTCGGCTATCTCGTTGTCATCGCCGCCGGACTCGCCCTCGCCGCTTCCGTGCCGATTCCGCCCGATCATGCCTGGGGCGAGGCGGCGACGGCGCTCGGTATCGTCGCACTCGCGATGATGGCGCTGCAATTCTTCTCGTCCGGCCGCTTTCGCAGCCTCAGCGGGCGTATCGGCATCGACCGCTCCATCGCCTTTCACCGCTGGGCGGCGCGGATCCTGCTGATCGCCGTGATCCTGCATCCCCTGCTCTACACGGTGCCGACCTTCCTCGCCGATCCGGCGCGCGGTTTCGACCGGCTCAGCATGATGTTTCTGGGCGAACGCGCCCGCACCGGGCTGATCGCATGGCTTGCGGTGATCGCGATCGTCGTGCTCGCGGTACTGCGCGACCGCGTGCGCCTGCCCTATGAAGCCTGGCGCGGGCTGCATGCGGTGCTCGGCGCGCTGGCCGTCGGCTTCGGCGTGGCCCATGCGCTGGCGGTGGGGACCTATGCCAGCGCCCTGTCGATGCAGGTCTACTGGTACATTCTGGCGGCTCTGGCGCTGTCGAGCCTCGTGGTGGTGCATCTGTGGCGGGGTGTTTCCTTCCGGCGCGATCCCTGGCGGCTGGTCTCGAATACCGAGAAGGCACGCGGTCTGTGGGAGCTCACCTTCCATCGCATCGACGGGCAGCCCTTCCCCTACCACGCCGGGCAATTCGTCTGGCTTGCCACGGCGCCACGCCGCCAGAGCCTGTTCGATCACCCGTTCTCGATCGCATCGAGCCCGCGCGAGCGCGATCTGCGCCTGATCATCAAGGAGGCGGGCGATTACACGAACCGCATCGGCGAACTCGCCCCCGATACGCTCGCCGGGATTGACGGCCCCCACGGCGCCTTCACCGCCGACAACAAGGAGGCCGACGCCATCCTGCTGCTGGCCGGCGGCGTCGGTATCGCACCGATCATGGGGCTCTTGCGCGATTTCGCCCGCGCCGGCGAGACCCGCCCGATCCGCGCCATCGTCGCCGCCGGAACGCGGGACCGGCTGGTCGGGCGCGAGGAGATCGAGGCGATGCGCGCGCATCTCGATCTCAAGGTCTGGTTCGTGCTCGACGATCCGCCGGCGGATTGGGACGGCGAGAGCGGCATAGTCGACGAGGCCCTGCTCACGCGCGCGCTGGACGGCCTCGACCCGGCGCGAACGCTCTCCATGGCCTGCGGCCCCACCGCCTTCATGACCAGCACCGCCGACACCCTGATCGATCTCGGCCTCGATCCGGACAATGTTCATTACGAGCGCTTCGATTACGACGAGGGCGCGCTGTCGCGCCTCGACATCGCCCAGCGCTGGCGCTTCCGGGCGCTGGGCGCCGCATTGCTGGTGGGGACGCTCGCCTTTGCGCTGCGGGGCTGACGGATGGAAGCGTAACAATTCTGGCGCGAATCGCGATTCATGTGCTATTCTGGGACGTGTTTTGTGTTCAGGTTCCAGAGCAAAGAAAATCGATGCCCGCCTCCTTCTCCCCCAGCTTCAGCGCCGCCACGATCGAAAGCGTTCTCGAGCGCCTGTTTCCGGATGGGACGCGCGGAAGGAGAACAACCGATGAATCTTCGCAAAAGAATGCGCAGGCTGCACATGGCGCGAGCAGCCTCGATCATTTCCCGATGTTCCCCAGCGATCTTTTCGCGGCATCGGCATATTTGCTCGAACGCGGCGACGCCTATCGCCGGATTGCTCCCGACGGATCACGCCGAGGCACCACGAATTCTGTATTCTCGCTCCCGTCGGACCAAAAGGAAAAATGCCAAGCGATCGGTCAGGAATGGGCCGACATATTCCACTCTTTCATCCAGAACAACGGCGCCTCAGAGACAATTATCAAGCGCTGGAACGCCAAAGTCTCGAAACCCGTACAAGTCTACTGGGATACGATCGTCGCAAATGCAAACAGGCCTCTTCTCGACACGACTTCCGAGGAGGACCCGGACGTTGGATTCTGGCGCGCGGTACTCGCCCTTCTGATTATCGCTGATCACGCCTGCCACAATCTCGGCTTCAATGCCAGGCGCGGCTGGTTCGACCGGTTTTCACGCGTTGTCGTGCTCGACGACGATGTTGAAGACGATGGTGAGGAGGAACGCAGCAACGGCACTGGAAAAGCACCCGTTGAAGCGATCAAGGGTGACAGCAAGCATTTTCGCTATGTGGCATATACCGATACGGTATGCATTCTCGTCAATCCATACGTCATTCGTGTTCTGCCGAAATCGCGCACACCGGCGGTGGGCTGTACCATGCGAACCTTGTCGGCCAATCTCGCGCTGTTACCTCCACGTGGCAGCGTCAACATGCACTGGTTCCATCCCGTCGGGGAACCGGAGCCCGATGGCAAAGCTCTGAATATCCTGGCGATTCCGTATCCCTATGAGATCGCTGCCTCTGATTTCAGGCCTGACATACAGGATCAGGACGAGCCCCGAACCGGCTGGGGCTGGTTCGGTGTCAGTCAGACCTGGCTGCCAACGGATACCAGCGCCGTCGCCCACTTCGCCCTGGCGCTGGTCCGGAAAGCCGAGCGTGACTGCGGCGCGGTGCATGGGATTGTATTTCCCGAATACGCCCTGAACTGGGAAACCTATGCCGAACTGGTTCGTCAAATCCGGGTCTACGCACCGCATGTCGAGTTCATCGTCGCCGGTTCCTCTTCCGACTGCACCGGAGCAAAGGGCAATTTCGTACTGACGACGACATTCGCGCACGCGAAGGATGATGAACGCAAGGCGCTGACTTATTCGCGCGCCAAGCATCATCGCTGGCGTCTCGACAAGCATCAGATTAATGAATACGGCCTCGCTTCAGCACTCGACCCACACAAGCTGTGGTGGGAGGATATGCTGATAAGTACCCGTGAAGTCGGGCTGATGGCCTTCCGGGAAAAATCTGTGTTCAGCGCATTGATCTGTGAGGATCTCGCGCGCAGTGAACCCTGCCACAGCGCTGTGCGCTCGGTCGGGCCCAATCTGGTCTTCGTATTGTTGATGGACGGTGCGCAGATCGCAAGCCGTTGGTCCGCCCGCTACGCGACCTCACTCGCCGATGACCCCGGTTGCGCGGTACTGACACTCACCTCTCGGGGGCTCATCACGCGCGTCAACCAGATGGGGCGCCGGAACCCGAATAGTGCCGTGGCATTATGGAAGGACGATGTGAACAGCGTCAGCTCCCTGCATCTTCCGAAAGGGGCTGCAGCCTTGTTGCTGACACTGTCGGCTGAAGAGGCGACGGAAGCGACACTCGACGGACGCAAGACGCCCTCGGCTGCGGCGTGGCGGTACCATAATCACATGCCGATCATGCTGGCACCCGGGCATGCGAGTTATCAGTCGATCCTGAATTCCATCTGATACGTTAAGCCATATTCCCGGGGCGCCGGACATACCCCGTCATCCGTTCGGTTGGCGGAAGGCATTGAAACTCGAAGAATCGGGACCTGAAAATTTCGGCCGAAGACCGGCGTCAGGACGCTTGAGATCGGTCGTTGTGCGGATGGTCGCCCGCGTGGCCGCACTCCGCCTGATCATCAGCAAATCTGGGCGGATTGACCCGCACGACCTGCGCGCGCGCGTAGGGCATATATATCTCCGGATCCATCCCGATCGCGCGAAAGAGTTCGTCCGCTTTGTCCCGCTCGTCCTTTGGGAAGCGTTGCCGCTCCATGTCAGATACCCAATTGCGATTCATATTCGATAATCCCATAAGCAGAAAGCGCCGTCCCGCAAAAGCACGGCGCAATTCGTAACAGGCGTGTTTTACGCCATTCGATGGCGCCGATCCAGCAAAACCCGTTGCGATGCATGCCAATGTAGCACGATTGTTACCGCATGTGGCCGCATCGCAATGTTTCCTCGCTTACCAGACCAACATATTCAGATCGTAAGACCGAACACATAACAGATCCTTAGTCCGCGCGAATCAGTGCGCCACGGAAGGTTCACTCTCCCTGCTTCAACGCCGCAGCCGCCGCGATGGTTGCGATCAGGCCGCTGATCAGGGTGATGGCGATCAGGATCAGGAAGGGCGTGGTGAAGGGCACCGTGCCGCCGCGTGCGGCATTGGCGGCGGAGACGCCGAAGATCAGGGTGGGGATCATCAGGGGCAGGACCAGGATCGACAGGATCAGCCCGCCCCGCCGGATCGTCGCGGTCAGCGCCGCACCGACGGCGCCGATGAAGGTCAGCGCCGGCGTTCCCACCAGCAGCGTCGCAGCGACGGCGAGCATGCCGATCCCGTCGAGCGCCACCAGCAGGCCGAAGACCGGCGAAACGAGGGCGAGCGGCGCGCCCGTCGTCAGCCAGTGCGCCGCCACCTTGGCCAGGACCGTCGCCGGCAGCGGCAGGGGCGAGGCGGTGATCAGATCCAGCGAGCCGTCTTCCTCGTCGGCCTGAAACAGCCGGTCGAGCCCGATCAGCGTCGAGAGCAAAGCCGCGATCCACAGGATCGCCGGGCCGATACGCGAGAGCAGGTTGAGATCCGGCCCCAAAGCGAAGGGCACCAGCGTCAGGATCATCAGGAAGAAGACGAGCCCCATCACGCCGGATCCGCCGATCCGGGCGGCAAGGCGCAAATCGCGCGCGACGAGGGCGAAGAAGGCACGGGTCACGGGGCGGCCCTCCCGCCTGCGGAGGCGCCGCTCACGTCGCCGATCTCCCAATCGTCCCAATCCTGCG
>LFIK01002744.1_pt1 | contig 14265 bp, 13 predicted proteins | sample 643401 | NCBI WGS metagenome assembly LFIK01 (sample SAMN03777447, study PRJNA286221) | soda lake metagenome | biome: soda lake; feature: Kulunda steppe; material: water; isolation source: sample T5-Br brine of Lake Tanatar-5 | place: Russia: Kulunda steppe | collected 2010-07 | reverse complement strand
GCGGCGGGCGAGATCGTCGGGGTCTACAAGGACCGCGGGTCTGGCCTGTCGGAGAAACGCAAGGGTCTTCAGCGGCTGCTGATCCATGCGCAGCAGGGCAAGTTCGACGTGGTGTATGTCACCCATGAGGACCGGCTGGCACGGTTTGGGACCGGGTGGTTGACCGAACTGTTGGCCCGTGACGGCGTGACGGTCGAGGTCGTGCACGAGAAAGGCTCGGCTGGCGGCATGGAAGAGCTGCTGGCTGATTTCATGTCGCTGGTGGCGTCGTTCTCGGGGCGGATGTATGGCATCCGCAGCCGCGACAACAAGCGGCGGCTGCTCGAGCGGGCACGCGAACACACCGACGGCGAGCACGATGGGTGAGCTGACGTCCACGGCGACGTGCCGTGCCAGCCGGGGCGCCGATCCGGCTACGGGCGAGGTCGTCACCGCCGCACAGGTCGCCGCCCGGGTCGGCTACGCGATCGGCCTTGCCGAAGGTCATGCCGGGCGGGTGCTTGAGGTCGGCTACACGCCGACGAACCTGGCGGTCCTGACCCGCGGGGTTGGCCCGGACGGCCGCAAACTCCCCTCCCACGGCTACATGGTTGCCCGCCGGCTCGGGTGGGCACCCGGCAGCCCCGACGGGCTGTACCTGTCGGACCGGTTCCGACGCTGCGCCGAGGAAGCCGCGATCCGCAAGCTCCGTCAGGCCGCCTGGGTTGACCAGCTGGTCGTTGGGCTCGTGGCCACCTGGCCCGAGCGTCCGAAGAAGCGCACGAGCGACGAGTGGGATGCGCTGTGGACGGCCGTTCCCGACGGGACCGACAAGGCCACCGTCCGCAACCGCACCCGCCAGATCGCCGGTCACCTCGCCAAGCACGGGCGTTTACCTGCGAGTGTGTGCGACCTCGAACCGGACCCGACGTGCGGGCGGGCGCTGCTGCTCGCGGCAGCCGACCGCCAGCTGGTCCGCGTCGAACGGCCCAGCTCACGACTGGTGGTGCTGCACGTGCAGCTTCCGACGGTGGTGGCACCGGCGTCGCAACGCGACTGGACCTGGCATGCGCTCCCGATCGACCTTCCCGCCCCCGTGCCTGACGACGCCCGCGTCCACACCCCTACGTTGCGGCTGGTCGACGGGCGCGTCCGCGCCGACGTGCCGTGGACCCAGCACGTCGCCGACATTCGCGCCGACGGGCATGTGCGTGCGGTCGGGTTCGACTGGGGTGTCAACACGCTTGTGACCGCCACCATCGGTGACCTCAACGCTGCGGGTGACGTGGTCGTTGACGGCAAACCTGCCCACTTCACCGCACCCGGCGTCGCTGCCAAGACCGCGCGCATCCGACGTCACCGGGAACGTCTGGCAGGACGGCGGGACCGCATCGACCAGCTACTCACGGGCCTGGATGCCACCGACCTACGCCACCAGCCGCTCATTGCGAAGCGTGACCTGCTGCAAACCGAGATCGACCGGGCGTCGCGCCGCCAACGCCAACTGAACCTCCAGGTCGCCTGGGCCGCGGCCCGGTGGCTGGTGGACCTCGCGGTCGCTAACGGTGCGACCGTCATCTACGCCGAAGATCTGCGCACCATGGAAGCCCGCGGGCTCGGCAGACGCGTCAACGTCCGTGCGTCCAACACTGTCCGCGGGCGTGTCCTCGCCGCTGTGCGGCACCTCGCCTCACGCGCCGGCATCACCGTCGTGGAAGTACCTGCCCGCGACACCTCCAAACTCTGCCCACGGTGCCACACCCGACTCACACACGTCCCGTCACCTGACCGGATGAGCGAACGTGGACACAAGTGGGCCATCTGCCATGGCTGCGGGTTCTCGGGCGACCGTGACCACGCAGCTGCCGAACGGATCGTCTCGCGCGGGCTCGCGTCCCAGGAACACGTCCGCAAACACCGGACCACCGGCGCGCTACGAGCCACCAAACACCAAGACGTGAAAGTCCGCCGGTCACGCCGGCCAGCGTCCAGCAGACCAACAACTTCACGCCGGTCGGGCTCGACCCGTCCGGCACCCGCCAACGGCACCTTGGTGCTGCAACCAGCGTCCGGCGGGACGGCACCCAACGGCCCAGCAACATCCGGGCGCGAGGTGTCGAGCACCACAGTTCTTACGCCACGACAGGCACACCGCAAACGGGTGTCCCGTCGTGCGTGCGGTTGCGGGTTCCACCTGCACGTGCACGCCAGCCCGACAGGAACACGGCCGGACTGGCGTGCACACGCAGGCCACCTCGCCAACCGCAGGTCACGAGCGTTACGCAACAAGACCTAAGAAACTGGAGACGCTCTGAACTGGCCCCTGAAACCTACCAAAAACCCGATAAAAACACTATAGTGAAGTTGGTGCGCTGGCCAAGGATAATGCCGCATACATAATGAAAATCGTCGAAGCTGCGGTGAGTAGGGTAAGCGGCACATCCATCATCTCTGTTTTTTGGTCTGCTTGCCCCTCGATAGACCGCAACGCCTTGTTTCGCATCGCAGCTGCACGGGCCCCAAGCGTGGCTGGGACACCTGCCGAGGTCGCTGCTGCAGCCATCCCATCAGCGAACTCGCGAAGCTCCAAGATGTCGAACTCTGCACCGAGAGCAGCGAGCGCATCCCAGTGTTTGAGTGATTGATCGTTCTTCGCCTGGTCAACTGCCCGTCGCAGTTCGGCGAACACCCATCCCTGCCCTTGGTCTGCCGCTTTCTCCAACGCTGATTCGGGCCCGTCGGACGCGCCCATCAAGATCCGTGTGAGGTCAAGGTAGGCAGCGAACGCAGACAGGAACTCGCTGCGGCGCTCCGCCGCTTGTGAACGCACCGCAACGTCAGGGAGGAAGAACCCGGCAACACCTAGGCCTGGAACCAGCGGAAGTGCCCACGCAGCGTTCCATCCGAACAGTCCGAACATTGCGACAAGCACCAGCCCGATGACAGCAGATGTGGCTGCAGACCCGAACTTCGCAACGGTGTGCGCCTCCTCAACCGTTCGTGTGAGCCGCAGGTCTGCATGCAAAGATGCTGGCAACGTGACGTTCTCTGGAAGGGCGTTCTCGATCCAGGTCCGGAACCTGCTGGACGCGCCAGCGGACGCAATAGCGCGACGTTGGCGGTACGTACCGTCAGCGATGTCACGCAACTTCGGGGCGGGTGCGAAAATACCTCGAGCGATCAGTGTCACTCCGGCCCCGACCGCAACCGCAACAAGAAGATAGAGCGTCAACATGGGTGCGGTCCTCTCTTTAACGCTGTGACGGCAGAACGATCTGCCCTTGCTGGTCAACCTGCACGTCCTCGAACGTGGCAGTGTTGTCATCGATGCCGAAGAACCGTGGTGGTCGACGCACGACCGACAGATGCGAGATCCACAGCTGTGATCCCACCACCAGCGCGACACAGAACGCGAGGACCATCTGGCCCACTGCCGTTTCGTATGCGACAAGGAACTCACGTCCGAACACGACCGCGCCAACAACGATGATGGCCTGCACGATCAGGATGGTCCGTGCCGAACTTTTGACCTTCTTCCGTGACGTTTCAACCTCCACGTAGGTGGCAACCTCGTCACGTGCCGATTCGGACAAGGCCGACAGCAGATCCGGTAGGCCCCGCGTGGACTCGCGCGCTGCGATGGCGTACGACACAGCAAGCATGTCGACCAGTGGGTGCGCTACCCGGTGCGAGAACATCTGCAAGGCTGCGTCGGTGTCGTGCGTGTCCATCGCAACAGCGAGTTCTCGCAGGTCAGGACGCAGCAGCTCCGGGCCAGTTTCAGCAGATTTTCGCAGCGGCGTTTCGATACCGCCCCCTGCCAGGATCGCATCACGGAGCTGTTCTACCCAGGCAGCAACCGCTTCGGTCAGGGCGACGTACCGTGCTTGCTCCAGCGATCGGGCCCGGTTCGCTGGATAGATCGCTGTTGCTGCGAACGCACCTGCTGCCGCTACAACCCACTGTGTTGCCGCAAACGTCACGATCGCTACCAGCGACGGGTACAGCAGCAGCTTCGACAGCGGATACTGGAACCGGTCCATGGAACGGTAGCTGGGCAGCTTGGTGTTCTCCGGTGTTCCAACGATGCCTACAGCGATCGTTAGTGCCCCAACCCCGAAGAACGCTCCAGCGACCAGCCAGGCAATCAGCGTTTGGTTCATGTCTGTGCGCTCCCGTTCGCGTTCGGGTCACTGGCCCAGAAGTTGAAGTTGAACCCGGCCTTCAGTAGCTTGCTCATAGTCCGTTCCGATGGTTTCCCAACGGGGCGAAGCAGCTCAGCTGGGTTCTTCCCATCGCTGTTGTCTCGCGACATGATGACGTTGCTTGTGATCTGTGTGCCGTTCACACCCCGTGTTTCGATGATGTGGTCGATCACCCGCTTGTACGTCTTCCCGTCCTCAGCGGGCACTTTCGCGGCAAACACCACAAAATGGACCGCGTCTGCGATCAGGCGGGCAACGTCCTCGTCAGAGATCGGAATGTCACCGAACTTGACGTACAGCATCAGACGTGGGTAGGCGATCTTCGCTGACTCGCCATGCATGGTGCACATCGACCCTGCTTGGCCCTGCGTCATGGCGGTCAACATCTGGAGGGCTTCGCCGCCACGGACCTCACCCATGATGATGCGGTCTGGGTCCATCCGCAACGACATACGGACCAGCTGCTGCGCCGGCACTGCACCGTTGCCCTGCATGTCTGGCGCTCGTGTTTCCAGCGCAGTGACCAGCGGATGGCGCCGCCGGTCTCGTTCCAACCCGATCTCTTTCGCTTCCTCGACCGTGACCTTGTGCTGGTTCGGTGACATCGCAGCGCACAACGCCCGCAGCAGCGTGGTGTTATGCGTCGGGATGTGGTCCCCAACAAGGTAGAGATGGTCCACACTGTCGACATACAGGCAGCGCATAGGGACCCGTTGCGTGCCGATATCGACACTGTCGATGCAGACCGTGCGGCTTGTGCCGGTATGCCGCTCCACAACCGCCCATGCCGCGCTGCCGTCCACATGGCGTACTTGCTCAGCGATCTGTGCGGCAGTCAGCACCGTGGTGTGTTCACCATCAACGAACGCTTTCCGGTACCGGTATATCGCTTCACGGACCGGGTAGACACGTCCTGTCTCTGATTCCACCCCAAGGGCATGCGGGACAAGGGCCATCACGGCGGAGCGTGGAACGTTCGACCACGCAGCGATGTCGGCCAGGGTTGCATACCAATCCGGGCTTGCTTCGCGTTCCTGCGCAACAAGCTGTTGCGCTGTGGCCGCGCCTCCTCCCAAATGCCCATGTGTTGGCCGTGTCGGCACCACCTCCCACAGGTGGTCTGGAGAGCACCGCACGGTCCGCCCATCCTCGAACGTCACGGTGCAGAGCAGTTCGTTACGGATTGGGGACAGCCCAAGCAGTTTCACTGGCGAACCGTCAGCGCCGTACACCTCGTCCGCAACGGTCAGATCACCAACGCTTTTCCACCCGTTCGGAGTTGGTAGCGGTTCAGACAGCGGATGGGCTTTCCCGGAACCGGTTTCGCCCACGATGACCGTGTTCAACCGGCCCTGTACCGATTTCTCAAGGAAATGGGCTGCCTGCGGAGTGACAAACCCGGTCGGAACCAGATCTGGGAGGGACGCAAGTCGATCGTCGTGTTTGCGGATCACTACACGCGGCGCATCGATCACGTCACGGACAGCGAACAGCCTGGACCCATCACGCAACTGCATGTTGAGTTCAGGGTTCAGCTGGTCCCAACGCCGTTCCTGTGTACCGTGCCGGGCCGCAGCGTTCTGGATGAGACGGATCACTTCTGCGTTCGATTTCGCGATCGGGTGCCGTGAGCGGCGCCACGCACCGTCCTTGCCGCGCACCATCGTGTGATCCCACGAGAAAACGTGCACATCGGTCACGTTCGGATCTCGAAGTAACTGGTCGAGACGTCCAAGCCCGTACGCCTTGTCGAACGCAGCGACAACCAGTTCTGCTTCCTCATCCGACCCGACCGGTGCGTGCCCGGCAGCGACACGTTCCCGGTTGTGTTCCTCGATGTAGGTCGCGAATTTGTTCCGCGCCCACTGGTGTTCCGCCTGCGGACTTTCGAACGGGGATTGTTCCCCCGCCTGCCGCGCGATGACGTCACGGTCCTGCTGCCACCGGCGGTGCAGCGCATCGATAAGGTCTTCACCCGTGTCGTTGTCCATGTCAGATCCTTCCTTCAGCCCCGACCGGTTCGGTATCGACACTGCCCTGCCCGTCAGCGTCGATGCGTTCCTCGTTGTCAGCACCAGACATCAGCGCTGCGCGCCCCTGCCCGTACGGCACAGGTGGAAGCAGCCCCGCAAGGGCCTGCACCAACGGTGTTTTCGCATACTTTCGTGCGCCGACCGGCGCAGCCCCACTGATCGCTTTCGCGCCCTTCAGGTCGTACGGCAACGTCCCCGCTAGCTCCACACCAAGCCCTTCAACGTCTGCTGGCCCGTACGGCTGGTCGCCAACAAGGATCAGGTCAAGTGCTGCTGCGGTGTCGCCGGCACTGTCCAGCAGCGTTTTCGCGGACAGCACCTCATGGGCCTGACAGCCGAACAGCAGCATGCGTCTATGCCCGCGGTGGAACAGCGGCGCAGACACGTTCGATAGGCGGCCACAGTCAACGATGACCAGCCGATGTTCGTTCTGGGCATGATCGACCAAACCATCGATCGACATCTCAAGCGCACGCGCGATCTGTGCACCCAAGTCCGGGGCGATCAGCGTTTGCGGCTGCACATGCTGGTCGAACAGCGGCTGTGCGTGCTCCGCAAGAACCGACGATGCGTCCGCTCGTCTCGCTGCAACACCGAACGTCAACAGGTTGCGGTCCGGGTCAAGATGCGGCAGTAAGAACCGTTGTACCGCCCCGTCCGGGTCAGCTTCGACCAGCAGCACATCATCCCATCCTGCCGCTGCTGCAGCCTGCGCAAACCCAACCGTTGCGGTCGTAACCCCAGGCGACCCTCGCAACGACGCGAACGTCACCAGCATCAGTCACGCTCCGTCACAGCACCGTCATCAACGGTGTCTGACACGCCGCCAACTGCCCCATCTGGTAGATCATCGTCGCTGAACAGTTCATCCAACGTGCCGTCAAGCGGCGCAGGCGACACCGACAGCGGCCCGGGTTCAAGATCAGCGACCTGCACCACATAGATGCCGCCTGCAGCAGCCATCGGCGACACCACGTTGGCCCGTTCCTCCTCCACCATCACCGTAAGGAACAGCCGCAGATTCCCATCCGACAACGTGGTGCGCGACACCACCTCTGCCCGGGCAAGCTCATACGCGAAATCCTGCTCCGCCCGCCGGTCAACACCGATCAGCGCCACGAAATCACCCGGCCCGGTATTCGCAGCGGGATACCGGCCGGCAGCCAGGTCAAGACCAACAAGCGCTTTGCCCTCCGGAACGTTCTCGCCCGCAGATACAAGGTCAGGGGTCAACAACGTTCCAGCTGCCAGATCGGCAACCAGCCGCTGCCCGATATACAGGTCAGCTTCACCTGGAGTGATGAACCCCAGCTCCACATCGGACTGCAACCCGACCAGCCCCAACCCGTCACGGGTCAGCACATCACCGCGTTCCATGTCCTGCGCAATCGCGAGGAACTGCTGCCGGTCAGACGCTTGCCCGTACAGGTACAGAGCAGCAGCCATCGCTAACGCGATGATCAGCCCCCCAGCCGCAAACCACGGCCCCCGAACCTTCCGGACCTTTGCGGCAGGAGCCGGGCGTGAACGCTTCTTCCCTCCCGAGCTCTCTTCAGTTTCGGTTTCAGCGACAGGCATCTGCAGCCCTTTGCACCCATGGTTCGACAGCAACCACAGGCACGGTCAACCGCTACCCGCAACTGGCAGCACCGAAAGTTCACCAAGGCACCAGCCCGGGGCAACGTCCGGCTGCACAGACCCGAACCGTGCCGAAACAGTCAACTCCCGGCTACAGGTGGGGGCCTGCGGTGTCTGCCCCAGGGGCAACGACCAGCGGGGCTGCGAACCGTCCTGCTGCGGTGTCCCAGTCCCAGTTCTGGTCAACCATCAGCACAGAGCTGTACGCAAGAAGCTGTTCTGCGCTCAGAGATACATCCCATGCGGCAACCAGTTCGCTGTTTTCTTCCGACACGTCTGCCAGCAGTTCACCGATCAACGCTGCAGTGTTCTCCGGTTGTGGCGCTGTCGCCGCCACCGCGGCGTCAACAAGCAGTTCAACGGTTGTGCCATCACCACGGCACGCCACCAGCCCCGCCACAGGCGCTGACGGTTGTTGCAGCCCCAACGCGTCGCAATGCTGGTCGGCAGCACCGTCAGGGCCGGACAGGACCGTGAACGCCGCCCCTGCCCCTAACGTTGCAGATTCCAGCCAGTTTCCGTCCGGCAGTACCGGCCGTACCTGCGGCGCGCCACCCGACACAAACACCGACGGCTGAGACCGCTCAACAACCGTTGGCAGCATGTTCCCGCACGGCCCAGCAAGCCCACGAGGCAACGTTGCGCCGCCCGGCACGAACAGTGCCTTACACAACCGGGCCTGCAGCGCCTCCCCGTCCACCACCGGTTCCCGCAGCAGCTGCTGTTCACTGAGCAGCACCACACCGCTGTCCGCATCCCACCTGAACACCCACTGCGACTCCCGGTTCCTAGCCGGAAGTGACTCGCCTACCACCTGGACCGGTGCGAGATCTCGAGCCTGGGCGGTAGCAGCAACTTCGTCCCAAAGTGTTGCGAGTTCAGCGAGCGCTAACGAACGTTCTGAATCACGGAAGAACGTCAGATAGCTGACAGTTCCGATCGTCAGAAGCAAACTGATCAGGGCGAACACGACCATCATCTCGATCATGCTGACGCCATCTTGCCCGCAGAAACGGCCCGAACAACGATCCATGTGGCACCTCCGCAACGCACAGTCACCCGCTGACAGCAAATGGCTCCGGCCGACCATGCCGAACCGACAGGTAGGTACCCATGGTTCCCACACGGAAACGGTACGGCTTCTCCCTTCCCGAGGTTGTGGCTGTCATGGCCCTGATAGGGATCCTTGCGTCCGTTGCGATCACCACCGGTGCAACCCAGCGCGACGCGGCGAACACGGCCGTGATCGACGCAACCCTTCGCGACGTTGAACGCGAAGCCCGCCAGATCGCCGGTGGACGTTCCGCAGCTGCTGGCGCCGCACGCGCAACAGCAGTGCCACCACCCGATCTGCCTAGCGGCGTAGCGGTCGCAGCGATCCCTCCGGACGGCACGTTGCCCTGGCGGCTCATCTGGCTTGACGCCGCACGAGACCGCTGCCGCACGCTGCTGCTCCCAGACCAAGGCAACGGCACAGCGCTGCCCTGCGACGCCAACGACGGCAGTGTCTCCCCAGAAACGCTAGCTGACGCCTTCGCGGCAGAACCCCCCGTCGCACTCGAAACGGAAGGGTTCACCGTCAACGAGTTGACGCTCACCAGCGACATCGAAATCAACATCGACCCTGATGGCGGTACCTACACCGTCGTGTTCAACACGCCCCAACCCGACGTGAACTACCGCATCTGGGAAGCAACCAGCCCCGATGGCCCGTGGCGTCCTGTCGGCACCACAACCAGCACGTGGACCTCACCACGGATTCCCGCAAACCAGCAGGTCAACGTTGCCGTGTCCGCATTCACCGACATACAAGAAACCGAACGGGTTGTCCTCACCGACGAACAGGACGTCACCACCGCAGCGCAGATCGTGGTTCCAGCAGGCCCCATCCAAGGGCTAACCGCCGAACAGCAAGCCGGCACCGTTTCGCTGTCGTGGACCATACCCGACGCGAACAACCAACTGATCGCTGTGCTGCGCGGCCCAGACCTCGTTGCAACACTGATGCCGTCCACAACAAGCTGGGTTGATGTTGCCCCTCCAGCAGGAGAACAGACCTACACCGTCGGCTACCTCGAGTCAGCCGACGCGTCAGAACTCACCCGCCCACAAGACATCACCGTTACCGTCGGCGGCTCTGCAGCCAGCCCCGTAGAGAACCTCACCATCAACGGCAACACGCTGACGTGGTCTCCACCCGCCGGAACAGACATCGCGACCGCGCAGTACATCATCCTGCGTGACGGTGTCCGCCACGACCTAGCCGACACAGATGACTACAACAGCACAACTAGCCGGTACGAACATGAACTGCCCGGAGGCTGGGAAACGTTCCAGTGGACAGTTACCCAGAAACCGTGACGGTGCAGGCCCAGCGTTTCTGCCTGCACCGTCAGCAGGTCTACTTACGAACCAGCAGACCGCCGTGTCCGCTTCACACCGGCAGACTTCAACACCGCAGCCGGCACACCAAGCTCCCGCCACGCCGGCCACGCGATGCCCTTCCGTTCCGCGTAGCTGGCAGCAGCCTCAACGAACGCTTCCTCCAGCGCAGCCATGTCAACACCGCTGTCAGCCGTAGCGAGCTCGTCCTCAACATCAAGCCGCTGCTGCACCAACTGCAGCTTGCCCACCGGGCTGTCCTCCGCCGCGATCTTGTCCTCAAGCTCAGCGACCTTGGCACGCAACTGTTCCGGGTCGCTGCTGCTCGGCGGGTTCTGCAGGGCATCGAGGTAGTCCCGGACCGCCCGTGACTCCGCACGGCCCTTCGCGAGCGCAGCCTTGTGCTCGTCCGACATCCCTTGACTTTCGTTCTCTTCAGCCACAAACACTCCGTTCTCCAAGATCGGGACACCGGATAGCGCCCGAACATATGTGCTCTCACTGCCGTAACAGGGTGCACCGCATACACCTTACAGCGCGCTGTACATCCCTGCGAACAGGCCCCGAACCGTCCGGTAGACAGCGCACACTGCACAGATAGCTATCCGGCTATCATCCCCGACGCAGCACCCGGCCGCGCGCACAACAGGCTCTATAGCGACGCGTTACACCGGAACGTCCACGGCAACACATTGCCATCACCCAACCGAAATGCAGCGCTGTTCAGCGAGCAGTCCCGACACAGGAACACCCCACAGACAGAACAGGGTCCGCCACCCTTTCGAACGCCCTGTGTGGCCAGCGCAGCTTCGACAGGCACGGCCTCCATCAGGAAACCGGCACCCACTTCAACTCCGGAGGGTGGGACCGGATGAAACTCACCATGATGGGCCACAACTACGCAATACCTGTACCCGGCAGGTAGCCCGCACAAGGCGCCGACCGCACCAGCGTTCATGCCACAGCACCACAGCTAGCTTTGGGCGGGGTGCGGGCTGTTCGTTGAGGAACGCCACGAACGGCTCGGGGCCGCAGCATCGACGGCCGGCACGAGGGCGACCAGGGGTGGGGTGGCATGCCACCGGGCCAGGTGCCGCTGGGGTGAGTTGCTGTCGGCAGCGTTCTCAAGCAGGTCGTCAGCGTCCCGGTCGGGGAAACCTCGTCGGCCGGGACGCTGACCTGACGGCAGCCTGCTACCGACCCTTACGGGCCTGCCGGCGGCTGGAGCACCAGTCGGCGAGCTGGTACCCGCCGGGGGTCGGTGTGCTGCTGATCCCGCGCTTATCCGCGTAGGCCTTCAGCGTGTCGAGCCCTTCGTTGACGTTCTGGTCGTACTTGGCCTCAGGCATGGGTGTTCCTCTCGGTTTGGGGGCGCAATCCCGTAGGGGTTTTCCACGGGGGCGGAGAAGGAGGCACCAGCTCTGCGATGCCGAGGGACGGCGGGGTGGCAATTGCGTGTTGCGCACACCCCAACCGTGTGCTATTGTTGTGAGCAGTAGACCAGCAGCGGACAGGACACCCGATGGACACCACCGCACTTCGCACCGACCAGTACGAGCTCACGATGCTGGCCAGCGCCCTGGCGGACGGCACCGCCCATCAGCCCGCCCGGTTCGAGGCGTTCACCCGCACCGGCGGCGGCCTCACGGTCGGCATCGGCCGCATCGTCGCGGCCCTCGAGGCGTTCACCTTCGACCGTGACACCCTCGACTGGCTCGCTGACATCGGGGTCGCCACCCCCGCCGTCGTCGACTACCTCGACGGCTGGACGTTCACCGGCACGATCCGTGCCCTGCCCGAAGGCGAGCACTACACCGCCGGGGTGCCGGTCCTCACCGTCGACACCACGTTCGGTGACGGGCTGCTGCTCGAAACGCTCATCCTGTCCATCCTGAACCACGACAGCGCCGTCGCAACCAACGTCGAACGCATCATCGACGCCGCCGCCGGCCGGCCCGTCCTCGAGATGGGCTCCCGCCGGGTCCACGAAGGCGCTGCCGTAGCAGCCGCCCGCGCAGCCATCATCGCGGGCGCCACCGCCACGTCAAACCTCGCAGCAGCCCGCCGCTGGAACCTCCCGTCGTTCGGGACCGCCGCCCATGCATGGACGCTCGCGCACCCCAGCGACGGCGGCGAGCAGGCCGCGTTTGCAACCCAGCTCGACACCTTCGGGACCGGCACCACCCTGCTGGTCGACACCTTCGACATCGACACCGGCATCCGTCGCGCCGTCGCCGCCGCCCGCGACCGTGGCGCCAACGGCCCCGGTGCCATCCGCATCGACTCCGGTGACCTGCACACCGAAGCGGTCGCCGCCCGCGCACTGCTCGACGAGCTGGGTGCGGCCGACACCCGCATCGTGGTGTCGTCCGACCTGGACGCTGAGCGCATCGCCGCGCTCATCGCCGCAGACGCCCCCATCGACGCCTTCGGGGTCGGGACCCGCGCCGTTGCGGGCCTCACGCCCCCAGGGTTCGTCTACAAGCTGACCGAGATCGACGGGGTTGGGGTCGCCAAGGCCTCGTCCGGCGGCAAGGCGACCGTGCCGGGCGCCAAGACCGTGTGGCGCCACACCAACGGGACCCTGACCGCAACCGTCGACGGTGAGCCCGCCCCGGCCGGCGCCACCGCGGCGCTCAACACCGTGTGGGACACCGCCCTTACCTCTGCCGCATGGACAGAGACATGATGCCTGCTGCACCGACAACCATCGCCCGGCACGACGGGACGTGCCCGTCCTGCACAGCCCCGATCCGTGAGGGCAACCCGATCGCCCAGGACGACATCGGCCGGTGGGTCCACGCCGGCAGCTGCGCCGACGACGACGGTGACGCCCCCGAGGCCCCGCCCACGAACCCGCTGTGCCGCAGCTGTTGGACCTACCACGCCGGCGAGTGCATCTGAACACGGCTGCGGCGATGGACACCATGTCGGCAGCAGCGTCCAGCATCACAACCTGCGTGGACCGTCCACGCAGCCCAACACCGAAGGTGATGTCATGCCCGTGATCAACTACAACCTGCGCCGCATGCTGCTGGACGACCCACACAACGATCAGATGGACGTTGACTACAACGACCCTGACTACGACATGGTGACCGTTGCGCAAGCTGAGTTGTACGGCATGGACCCCTACCGGCAGCAGCTGCTGGGCCACGACCCGTTCATGGTTGCCGACTCGCACAGCGACGACACCTACATGCACTACGAGAGGGTGTTCGACGAGTTCGGTGTTCCGCACAACAACGTTGTGGAACAGTTCGTCGGATACCCAAAGAACATGCTGTTTCTCCACAACGTGACCGTGCGCCCTGACCTGCGAGGCCGTGGGCTCGGGTCACTGCTGGCTGCCGACGCGATCTTGACCCTTGCGGACAGCTCAACAGGAGTGTTCGCGCACCCTGCGTCCCTGGAACACACCGAAAGCGACGACGACCGGCGTCGGCAGAACGCCCGGAACGAGCAGTGGCTTGACCGGATCGGGTTCGTGCCGTTCGGTGAGGAGCTGTGGACGTTCGACATCAACCTGCTGGACAACGAGATGAGGCTTGCAGCGCTTCGTGAACCACCTGCGCTGTGACCGGCAGCGTGGTGCGGCTGTGGAACGGCGCTCCGATGCCGCTGGCTGACGGGCAGCGTCTCTAGTTTCTTAGGTCTTGTTGCGTACCGCTTGTGACCTGCGGTTGGCGGGGTGGCCTGGGTGTGTTCGCCAGTCTGGCCGTGTTCTGGTCGGGCTGGCGTGCACGTGCAGGTGGAACCCGCGTTCGCCCGGGCGAGCGTGAACGCGACGAGGTGCTCGTCGCTCGCCGCTTCGGGGTCGAGGTCGTGGTGGTCGCAGAAGACCTCCCACGCCCGCCACATCGACCGAAGGCCGTCGATGCGATGACGACCGTAGGCGGCACGCACCAGCCGGAACCCGGACGCCTCCGACATCAACAGCTTGACGAGATCGTCGGACAGAACCTGCGGGTCGGGTTCGTGCCTTCCGGCGTGAGTCAGGGTCGGGATCGACGTGGTTGTGCTCATCG
>LFIK01002743.1_pt1 | contig 14268 bp, 10 predicted proteins | sample 643401 | NCBI WGS metagenome assembly LFIK01 (sample SAMN03777447, study PRJNA286221) | soda lake metagenome | biome: soda lake; feature: Kulunda steppe; material: water; isolation source: sample T5-Br brine of Lake Tanatar-5 | place: Russia: Kulunda steppe | collected 2010-07 | reverse complement strand
TAAACTGATCGCCACTCGCGATCATGCCTTTTATATAGTCATCACCGTGAACACTTTGTTCGAATATTTTGGTGAATTTTTTATCCGTTTTAAACGTTTGAGGCATTAAAGGAATTTGTCCAATTTCATAATCAAAAGGGGTAACATCAACATCATGATACATTAATTCGCTGGCTAAAACAGTTGTTAAAACATCGGTTTTTACCCCACCAGCAATACCACTATTGATTAAAAAATCAACATTAAAGGTATGTAAAAACCACGACGTAATCATCGCAGCATTCACCTTACCAATACCTGATTGAATGGCATATATTTCATGCGTATCATGTTCAATTTCATATACTACATAAGGTGTTTTATTGGTTTTTTTTACGGCTTTAAAGTATTGCATAAATGCGTTCAATTCACTGTCCATAGCGAAAATAAGTCCAATTTTCATCGTTTCACCTCAATAAATGAAAAAAGAATGCACAAACATTCTTTATTTCACATCTAAAATTTCAATGCTAATATATCGGTCTGATTCAGTCTTGAATTTTACTGAATCTCCTTTTTTATGTCCAATTACAGCTTTACCCACTGGCGATTCATTCGATATTTTATAACTAAAAGGATCAGCTTCTAGTGATCCGACTATACTATATTCGACTGGATCTTTACCGTTTACTTTTAATAAAACTGTTTTTCCAATATGAACTTTATCATTGCCTGAATCACCAGAGATGACTTCAGCGTGTTTTAAGATGTTTTCGATTTCTTTAATGCGGCTTTCTATTCTTGCTTGTTCGTCTCTAGCGGCATCATAATCAGCATTTTCTGACAAATCCCCTTGAGCGCGTGCTTCTTTTAACGCTTCTAAATTTGCCTCTCTTTGATTGGTCTTTAAATCTTCTAGTTCATCTTTAAGTTTTTCAATCCCTTTTGGGGTTAGTTTGTACGATTGGTTATTTTCCATAGTCGTTCCTCCTTGCTTAATGCACTATATTGTACCATGTTTTATAGTGGGTGACAATTCTATTTATCTTTAACTTTTCGAATCATATCAAACGGCTTTAATGGGAGCGGTAAATGGAAGGTTACACGCTGTTTTGGATGTCTCGCTGTATGCAATGTTTCTCCTGATTCATCTTGCATTGGCGGGACAATAAAAGTGGTTGGCTCAAAGTTTGGGGATAAAACTTCCACTAAGTCTCCCGTTTGAAAATAATTGCGTTGTTCTAAGGTTACTTGATGGGTTTTTTGATCATAATCTATAATGAGCCCAATAAACTCTTGAGTAGGTTGTTCACTTCTTAAGTTATAAAGCTGTTGTTCCATCGAAGTCATTCCTTCCATGAATCCATGAGAAGATAGACGGTTTTCAGCTTTTTTGATTTCAAGTAAATATTTCGGAATGTCGACTTGCATTTCATCGATAATATCATCGATTAATTTTCTGTAGGTTTTAACAACCGTAGCAATATAATGAATGCTTTTCATTCTACCTTCAATTTTTAAACTATCGACGCCTAAGTCTATGAGCTTAGAGATATAACGAACACTTTGAAGATCTTTAGAGGCCATTGAAAATGGCGTATCTTCGTTTATCTTTTCTTCGTTTTCTATAAGATCATAGTTCCATCGACATGAATGCGCACATCCACCGCGATTGGCATCGCGATCCGTCATTGAATTTGAAAGGGTGCATTTTCCAGAATAAGAAACACACATACCCCCGTGAATAAACACTTCTAAATCGGCTTTAGTATTTTGTTTTAATATAGATAGTTCATCTAAAGAAACTTCTCTCGCTAAGACGACTCTTTTTACATCGCGCTTATACCAAAAATCAATCGCTTTAGAATTCGTGATTGATTGTTGGGTAGAGACATGAATTTCTAAGTTTGTATGGTTTCTAGCCACATCAATCACTGCAGGAGATGCACAAATAATCGCATCTACATTGATTTCATCTAACGCTTGTAAGTATTCTTTTAACCCCTCTAAATCCTCACTATGTGGGAAGATATTGGTTGTTACATAGACTTTTTTCCCTAAACCATGCGCAAACTCACAGGCTTCTTTGATAGTTGAAAGTTCAAAGTTAGAAGCTCTTGCGCGTAAAGAGAATTTTTTTCCGCCTAAAAATACAGCATCTGCGCCATACATCAAGGCAATCTTGAGTTTTTCTAAGCTCCCTGCTGGCGCTAATAATTCAGGCTTTTTCATTGCTCTCCGCCTCCTTGTTTGTAGACGGTTTTTTTATGATAAAAGCCATCATCATGATCTTTATAATATACTTTATTGATAGATTCTCCACGTTTTAAGGCGCAGTAATCACTAACAATTTGTAGTACTTGCACTTTAGAATAAAACTGTGTATCTATAATGAAATGATCAACATATCGATGGATCACATCAAATACTTGAATACTTGATAACGGTTTTTCTCTAAAAATATGGGTTCCAAATTGGTCTTGATAGATGGGATAGGCTTCATCTCTAATCTCTTCTATTAATTTATAGGTTTGTTTGTTTTTTGAACGAAGATTATCTTTTTTTGTATAATTCAAAAAGGTTTTAATTAACCTTCTTTTTGAGTGAAACATATTTAAATACCCATGACCAATAATCGATACATCGAGGGTCGTGTTTAACGCAATATTTTCAATATCTTCTAGTGTCATTTCCCTTGATAAAACGGCACTACTGATATTTTCTTGTTGCCAAAAAGCCATGTCTTGATAATTGGTCACATACGTTTCAGGGTAATAGATAAGTTTATCTTTTAACCCAAATTCATTTGCGTATTCAAAAACAGATAAATCCGCAAAATAAAGGCCATCTATTGGTTGTTTCGCTATATTTTTCACCGTATTTTTTAAATCCTCTAATTGGTCTTCATGATAAATGGCATTCAATGCAACGTAAGCTAACTTATCTTTTGAATGAATGGTATTTATCATTTGAGCAATTTCATCCACGCTAAATTCATCGCTAAAACGCATCGCATGATTTTTAACAGGCAAAATAAACCCTTGAATATCTTTACTCAGTAAAGATTCAAAAGTGTCTTTAGAAGCAGTAACAATTAAATTCATTTCATCACCTCTTAATACTTAAACAAACGCCATCTCCAATAGGATGAATGACAGAATGATAATCTGAACGCTCCATAATATAGTGATTGAAACGATCAACTTTTTTTATGAGTTGTTTTAAATTACGACTCTTAACATTGTCTAAGTTCACATCATGAAAAAGTACATTATCGATAATGATAATGCCGTTATCATTTAATAATGTTTCATATTTTTCAAAGAATTTAATATGTTGCGCTTTCGCCGCATCAATAAATATTAAATCAAATGAATTTAATGCGTTAAGATCAACCTCTAAAGCATCTTGTTCAATCAACGTAATATGAGAAGATGGGGCGATTGATTTAATGTTTTGTTTCGCTTCTAAAATCATATCTGGATTTCTTTCAATCGTAGTGATCTTTAAAGAAGGAAATTCAATTGCTAGATTTAAGGCATTATATGCGATAGCCGTTCCAATTTCTAAAACGCTGCTTACGTTTTTCAAACGAATCATTTGTGATAAGAACCTTGATGTTTCATCTAAAATAATTGGAACATCGTGTTTTAAAGCATATTGTTTCAAAGCGACCAGCTTTGGACTGGTCGCTTTGTGGATGGTGCTTAAATAGCGCATTATGATTCTTCATCTTCTTCTAAGAAGGTATTGAGAACTTCTTCAATAATATCCCATTCTTCATCAGATTCAATTGGTAAAAGATCGCCACCGTCTTCATCAGTTTCATTGTAAGACGCCGCAAAGACTTCTTCTGAATCTCCGGGTTCTTTGTATACGACATATGATTTCCCTGTTTGGTCTGATTTAAAGGTTAAAACAATTTCATAATCTTGTTCATTGCCTTGTTCATCAACCACACGTAAGGTTCTGTCTTCATTGGTAAAGTTATCAGCCATGTTAATCACTCCTTTTTTGTTGATCTAAATAGTTTTGCAGGATTATAATCGCTGCGGTTTGATCGATTGATTTTTGACGTTTCTTTTTTTGTTTCCCTGCAAGCACCATGGTTTGTTTTGCGAGTGAACTTGTTAAGCGTTCATCGAGTAAAACCACTTCTATGTTCGTTTTTTCTTCTAACAATGCTTTAAAGTCTAGAGATTTTTGGGCTTGAGGGCCAACTGAGCCGTTCATATTTAGGGGATACCCTAACACGATGACATCAATTGGTTCTTTATGTACATATTCTATCACTTTTTTTAATGGGGCGTGAGGATAATTCTCGGAAAATTTATAGTTTTCTAATCCGCGTGCAAATTTTTTCTCACGATCAGATATCGCAATACCTAATGAAGCATCTCCTAAATCGAGGCCTAATGCTTTCATGAAACTTGCTCTTTAACGTATGATAGCACATCATCGATTTTTGTAATATCTTTTCCACCCGCTTGTGCAAAATCAGGACGACCCCCACCGCCGCCGCCAGCAATCTTTGCGGCTTCTTTGACTAAGTTTCCTGCATGGATATCGGTTGTGCTTTTCGCAATAAATACGATTTTTTTTCCATCTGTGTTGGCTAAGAATACAACGCCTTTTTTTACATGTTCCATAAGACGGTCTGCTAGGGTTTTTAATGCGTTTTTATCAATATTCGACGTTTTAACCACAATATTTCCATTATCTAATGCTTGGTCTAAGTATTGATCGATATTAGATAAAGATTGTTCTTTTAAGCGTTGGTCATAGGTTTTTTCAAGCGTTTTTACAGTTTTTTGATAGGTATTTACGTATTTTCTCATATCAATAACGTCTTGATAAGACCCTTGATATTTAAAACTTTTTGGCGCTTCAAAGCTTAGGGTTATATCCTCTTCTTTGGCTTTATTTAAAAGCGTGTCTTTCTTTTGTTTTAAATGGTGAATATTGGTTTCAAATCCTTTAAGGTATTCTCCAATATCGCTCACTCTATCTTTAGCAAGTGCGACAATACGATAAATTCCTGAACCTTTAGACTCAATGCTTGCAATCGCAAAACGTTCAATTTCTTGGGTGTTTTCAACATGCGTTCCTCCACATAAATCTAAGGTTACACCCATATTTACCATACGAACACTTGATTCATATTTTTCACCAAACTCAGCAATTGCTCCACGCTTTTTCGCTTCTTCAACCGTTGTTTTTTCAATAACGACGTCTAAGGCTTCATCAATATGTTTGTTCACAGCTTTTTCTAGTGATAACAAGGTGTTTTCATCCGGTAATTCTAAATGGTTAAAGTCAAACCTTAAATAATCAGGTCCAACCAATGATCCTTGTTGCATCACGTGCGCACCTAACATTTCACGAAGTTTTGCGAACAATAAATGGGTTGCTGAATGATGCGCCTTGGTAAGTTCACGAGACGTTTCATCAACTTGCATGGTTACTTCCATACCTTCTTTTAGATCATGATCATCTAAAATATGAATAAACTGATTATTAGGAAGCTTTTGAACATCACTGACTTCATACACTTTCCCTTCACTAATCATCACCCCTTTATCCGCAACTTGTCCGCCGCTTTCAGCGTAAAACGGGGTTTTTTCCACCACAATCCCAACATCAAAAATCTTAATGATCTTTGTTTCTGTTTGAAGGGTGTCATATCCGACAAACTTAGAAGGGGTTTTAAAGGTTAAATATTCTTCATTTTGAGCGTTCATCCCTGTCATTTCTTTTCTTGCTTGTCGCGCTCTTTCTCGTTGTGCTTCCATATGCTCTTTAAAGCCTTCTTTATCAATGGAAAAACCTTCACTTAATGCATATTCTTCGGTTAATTCCACTGGAAAACCATACGTATCATAAAGTTTAAATGCATCTTTACCAGAAATCATTTTAGAAGCACTCTTTAATAAATCATCAAGCATTTTTTCTCCTAGATTAAGGGTTTCTAAAAACTTCTTTTCTTCTTTTTCAATGATGGTTTTTGTAAAATCTCGTGTTTTTAATAAATAAGGATAGGTTTCTTGCATCATTTCAATCACGGTATCAACCAATTCACCTAAAAATGGTTTTTGTATACCGAGTTGCTTTCCGTGTTTTACTGCACGTCTTAGTAATCGTCTTAAGACATATCCTCTTCCTTCATTTGAAAAGGTAGCACCATCAGAAATCGCAAACACAACACTTCTTAAATGGTCCGCAATCACTTTAAACGACATCTGTCCATCATACGCTCTGTTGCTTAATGCTTCTACTTTTTTAATTACAGGCATAAAGAGGTCGGTTTCAAAATTGGTTTTTACCCCTTGAATGATCGCTGCCATTCGTTCAAGTCCCATCCCTGTGTCAATATTTTTAGAAGGCAGTTCTGGATATTCTTCACGTGATAAGCCTTTTTTAGCATTAAACTGTGAGAGTACTATATTCCATATTTCAACATATCGATCATTTTCAATATCGTTTTTAATCATATCAAGGTCAGCTTTACCAAAGGCATCGCCTCTATCGTAAAAGATTTCAGTCGATGGTCCACATGGCCCTGGTCCGATTTCCCAAAAGTTATCTGTTGTGCGAATAATATGCGTTGGATCTACCCCAACATCAATCCATTTTTGATACGATTCATCATCAGTTGGATAAACAGTCATATAAAGTTTGTCTTGATCAAAGCCAAAGTATTTTTCACTGGTTAAAATCTCAAGTCCCCATTCAATGGCTTTATCTCTAAAATAATCTCCAATTGAAAAATTCCCAAGCATTTCAAAAAAAGTATGGTGTCTCGCCGTTTTTCCTACATTTTCAATATCATTGGTTCTTATACATTTTTGAACATTCGCTATTCTTGGATTTGAAGGCACTTTCGATCCATCAAAATACCCTTTAAGTGGGGCAACCCCTGCATTAATCCATAGTAAAGTTGGATCATTGATGGGTACCAATGATGCACTCTCTTCAATTTTGTGTCCTTTTTCTTCAAAAAATCTTAACCAAGTTTTTTTAATCTCGTGTCCTGTTAAATATTTCATGGAAATCACTCCTTTTTCAATAAAAAAACGCCCTTAAAACTCATAAGGACGACAATGCCGCGGTACCACCTTTATTCAAATGCACTCAAATGTGATAACGCTAGCTAGCGGATGGTTTTAGCCATCTCTTTGAAGTAGCTTCAATGATTTTAACGGTTTGTTTTCACCACCCACAAACTCTCTAATACGTTATGAATCATCTACTCTTCTTCATCATCGATTTATCATATTATATAAGAAATAACCCCTTAATGCAAGAAAAGTATTTCATAGAAAGTGTATCTTTTTGTTAAGAATTTTATAAGTGGTATAATACGAATGAAAGGGTTTTTAAAATTTTATAGGAGGGTTTTAATTATGGTAAAAGACAAAGTCATTATTATTACTGGTGCTGCAAGTGGAATTGGGAAAGAAGCTGCTTACAAATTGACTGAAGGGGGCGCAAAACTCGTATTATCTGACATCAACGAAAAAGCATTAAAAGAAGTATTAAAAGAAGTTGAAAACCTTGGTGGCGAAGCAGTCATTAAGAAAACGGATGTTGCGAAGAAAGAAGAGATCCAAGAACTTGTTGACTTTGCGGTAGAAAAATTTAACACACTCCATGGAATGTTTAATAACGCAGGAATTGGCGCAATGACTCCATTCTTAGAATTAAGTGATGAAGAATATCAACAAATGGTTCAAATTAATCAAAACTCAGTATTTTACGGCATGCAATATGCTGGAAACAAAATGATTGAACTTGGCATTAAAAATGGTGTAATTGTAAATACCGCATCGATTTATGGATTTGTTGGAGCTGCTGGCTCATCACACTACAACATGGCTAAAGCGGCGGTTGTCTCATTAACAAAATCAGGGGCTCAAGCGATGACGCCGCAGGGCGTTAGAGTCGTTGGGGTAGCGCCAGGATTTACTAAAACAGCTATCTTAGAAGCCGCACCTGATGAAATGTTAGAAGCATTAAAAGATGCACATATGCGTGGTCACTTATTAGAAGCCGATGAAATTGCATATGTTGTAAGATTTTTATTCAGTGATGAATCACGTGCAATTAACGGTTCAACCGTTTTATGCGATGACGGATTCTTAGCATTTAAGTAATCTATACCATAAAACGCAGAGTTCACCTTACTCTGCGTTTTTTTTATCGGATTTTATAAGCATTGCTTTAAATATAAAACGATCAAATGCCAGTAATATAGAAGGAAGTACTATTGTCACAAAGATTATGGAAATCGTGGCGCCTCTTCCAAGTAATATTCCAACCTCAGAGATACTACTAATTGATGAGATAAATCCAACCGATAATCCTGCAGTAATTAAAATTAAACCTGAAGTGAAAACCGTTGGTAGACTTTGCTTTATTGCGATTTTCATCGCATTATATTTTGGGTGTTTTAACCGTTGTTCTAGATAATTAGAAGTGATTAATATGCCATAATCCACCGTTGCGCCCATCTGTATAGCAATCACCATTAAATAGGATAAAAAGAATATTGGACTGCCCATAATGACATTGATTCCCATCGATAACCAAATGGCACCTTGAATCACAAAAACCAATATGATTGGAATCAAATAATTTCTAAACGCGATGAACACAAGGATAAATATCGCCATAACTGTGATAAGGGCAATCAAAATATAATCACCATAAAAAGATTCTTCAATATCGTTGGTAGATATGATTTCACCCGCTAAAGAAGCATTTTCACCAAAAACATCACTAGTAATACTGCGCATCGATTCAATCGCTTTTGATGTATTTTCTCCTTCCGAAGGAAGATCAAACGTAAAAAGCATTCTACGTGTCTCAATCCCTTTTAAACTCGTATTGGCACGTTCAAATTCTTTTAACAAATCATCAATCGCTTCATGCTCCTTAGGGGATAAAGCACTATAGATAAACTCATAGTCACTTCTTAGATCATCAACCAATCTAAAAAGTGGTTCAGCTTGTACTTTATAATCTGATTCTAACGTATTTTGTGAATGGTAAAACCCAAAAACGACTTTAGAATATATTGAGTCAAACCCACTAAGTTCATTGAAATCATCTTTGGTTATAGTTCCATCTAAATGGTCTTTAAGGCCTACCAATAATTCAACTTGCGTTTTCGTTCCACTATCAACTTCAATGTCTCCTTGCTCAATTCTTTCATCAATAAACCGCATCAGCGAATCGAAAGGAATGGTCATGCTTGTATCAAAATCACCAAATAAAATCGCAGCTATTATGGTGGCGGTTTGTTGAGCTTGTGAAGCGTTAAAATCAAAATCTTCATTCTCATAAGCATAATATAAAGCTAACATTTCTTGGTTTTCTGTCTCTAAAATTTCAGCGGCCTCTTCATAATCGTAGGCATTCTCAAGATGATCAATAAATGCATATAACCTATCAATATCTTCTTTTATTGATTCATCTAAAAATTCATTAAAATAAGGGTCATCACGCAATGTATCAAGAAATGCTATCAGTGATTGCGTATTGACCGCTTCAAAAATATCCCCTTGTTCCATTGCATAAATTCCAAAAAGAGTCTCAACCATTTCTTCATCTGCATCCATTAAATCAGTTAACGTTTCACTATCAAGTCGCCTTAAAGCAGTTGTCGTAATGGCAGTACTTGATTGTAGTGGCCTTTGCCCATCAATTTCAAGTGCTTCTAAACGTTCAATCATTTGAGATTCTTTGGCCTCAAAATCATCTTCATCTTCATAAATCAAAAGAACTTGACGATTTTGTGAGAAAAACTGCCTCACTTCATCACGAGAAGCAATTTCAATTTCATCTGAAAATCTAAATTCATTTTGGATTTGAAGGAAAAAACTCCCAATCACTAGAAAAAATAATATAAAAGGCATGACTTTTCGCGTTTTGAACGCTAAGGTTAAAAAGGGACCATTCCTAGGCGCCATCGATCGTTTTTTGAATCGTTCATATAATTTGTGAAAGGTTACCAAAAGACCAGGCATTAATACAAAAACACTGATTAAAGAAAACACAATTCCTTTTGCGAGTACGCTCCCTATATCAAAGCCAATGCCATAAGACATCAACATTAAAGCAACCATCCCAGCAACCGTTGTCATTGAGGATGCACTAATGGGTCTAAATGAACCACTTAACGCTTTAATCATCGCACTTTCATGGTCGGTTGTTTCTTTTAAGGTTTCATGATATCTATTTAAAAGCATAATAGAATAATCCATTGATAGACCAAGCTGTAAAACCGCCGCAACACTTCGTGTGATGTAAGATATATCATCAAAAATGATGTTGGTTCCAAGGTTTATAATAACTGCCACCATCACAACCCCAAGAAAAATAAACGGTTCAACATAAGACCGTGCACTAAACGTTAAAATTAATAAAGTGATACCCACCGCTAATATTATAATTAAAGGCATCTCTATTCCGATAATGTTTTCTACTTCTTGATTAACATAAGCAGGGCCATCAAAATAAATCCGGTAGTCATCAAATTCAATGGTTAAATCATCGATCACATAAGTTACTTCTTCTGCATAATTATCAACACTAAGATTAATGGTATATAACGCATTAAAATCACTGTAATAATTAGCATCTTCACGATCAAAGCTTACCGATTCAACATAATCAATCGATTCAATTTTACTAACATAACTTTCTGCATCTTCGCGCGAGACGTCTTTAATCATCATAAATAAAACGCCACTATCGCCATATTCCTCTTCCATCCGTCTTAATGTTTGCGCAGTTTCACTATCTTCAGGTAGATAATCGGCGAGTTCATAATTGATCTGTACTCTTGGAATCATAATCGCACTAAAAAAAGTTATGAACAACATAACTATATAAATAATTATACGATTTTTGACAATGAAACGCGCAACCTTGTCCATAGAAATCCCTTCGCTTTGAATGGTTTGATAGTCAAATAATTGAACTCTATACTTCCCTATATTTCATATCTTTATTGTACCATAACATATAATAACTTTAGATACGGGAATTTTACATTTAAAGCAAATCATCCAAATAAAAAACGCAGCGCAAGCTGCGTTTAGTTATGATTTCATAAAATCATACGGATTTACATCGCCAATGTCTTCTCCTAGTGTATCAAAAGGAATGGAATCATCTTCAATAATATGTTTCTCATCTAGTGACTTTAAGGCTTGATCCATTGCTTTTTCTCTTTGAGATGTATCCAATGTTTTTTGAAGTTTTTGTTTTAACATTGTTTTACGGTCATCTTCAACATTATTAATAGCGTATTCTAATAGTTTAATCTCCCCCATTAAAATCAACGTTTCTTTAGCGCGGGTAATTCCTGTATAAATAAGTTTTCTTTTAAGCATGATGGTATGCCTTTTATAAATCGGCATAATGACTAACTTATATTCGCTTCCCTGAGATTTATGAATACTCATCGCGTAAGCTAGGGTAAGTTGATTTAAATCTTTTTTCTTATATTCAATTTCTATTCCAAAAAAATCTACATATAACAAATCATTCGTTTCATCAATCCCGATTACTTTTCCTTGGTCTCCATTCATAACGCCATCTTCAGCCCGGTTACTTAACTGTAAGACTTTATCACCTATTTTATATTGTTTATCGCCATACTCCATCGCTTTTTGAGGTTGGTTATTATATTGTTCTTGGATGAACGTATTAATGGAATCGATGCCGCTTTCGCCTTTATACATTGGCACAAGAATTTGTATATCATCGTGCAGATCATACTCAAGACTTAAAAAATGGTCGATAACATTTTTTAACCGAGATTTAAATGATGTTTCATCCTCCTCAATCACATAACGATCAGGATGCTGTTTTTTTAAGTTAGATGGCAACGATGCATTTCTTATATGATTTGCAAGTTCTAAAATTTTAGAGCCTTCTGCTTGTCTATGAATTTTGTTTAAAGTCACTGATTGAATCGTGTTAGCGTCGATTAAATCTTTTAACACTTGCCCACTACCTACAGAAGGAATTTGGGCTTCGTCCCCTACAATAATAATTTTGGCATTATCATTGATTGCATTAAATAACCGTTGCGCTAAGTTTACATCAATCATCGATGCTTCATCGATAATGAAGAGTCGCCCAGGTTTTTGATTACTTTGATCAAACATAAATAACCCATCATACCCATACCCTAAAATTCTATGAATCGTTTGAGCATAAAATCCTGAGCTTTCTTTCATTCTTTTCGCCGCTCTACCCGTAGGCGCAATCAAATGGATATGACTTTCTTCATTAAAAGAAGGACTTTTTAGATTATTTAAAGAAACATAAATATCAATGATGCCTTTGATGACAGTCGTTTTTCCTGTCCCAGGCCCACCATTTAAAATCATAACTTGATGTTTCAGTCCACTCACAATCGCTTCTTTTTGGGTTTTGGTATACGTGATTTTTTCTTTTGTTTCAAACGCTTTTATCTTTTCTTCTACTTTTTTACGGTTGATGGGCGTAATTCGTTTATTAAATTTTTCTAAAGATGAAACAATATCATTTTCTGCCTTGGCTAAAACTTTCGTTGTTAAGTGATGATTTTCAACCACAAAATACTGTTTTTTTACCAGTTCTTCTAATAAAGACTCAAGCGTTTCATATGCTACTAAGGTTTCTGTTTTATTGATTCTTTCTTCTAACAAATTTAAAAACTGAGAATAATCAATATGGGTATGTCCAAGCTGGATACTTAAATAATTAAACAAATAGATAATCATCGCTTTAATTCTTCTTGGATCACTTGGTTCAATGCCTAATTCTCTTGCGATAATGTCCGCTCTTTCGAAGCCTATGCCTTCAATATCTTCAATTAATTGATAGGGATTATTTCTAATTACTTTTAAGGTGTCAGTATCATATTCATCAATTAAACGTTTGGCTATTTTAGGGCTAATGCCATATTCATAGAGTTTAATCAATGTTTGTTCGTGTGCTTTATGCGCTTTTAATCCTTCTTTTAAGGTGCGTTTATGTTTGGAGCTTAAAGAAGGGATTTTATCGAGTGCATCATTGTTATTCATTATTTCATGAATCGCATTCGCTCCTAAAACATCGACAATCTTCTTCGCTGTTTTTTCACCAATGCCTTTAAAAATATCGCTGGATAAATAATCAATTAATCCGGCTTTAGAGGTTGTCTCAATTTTTTCATACTTTTGAAAGCGAAACTGATATCCATACTTTTTATCATATTCACTACTCCCATAAAAACGATAACTCTCTCCCACTTGAACCTCTGGAAGATACCCTTTGACTGTTTCTGTTTTATTTTCATCACTCACATCAAACAGCGTATTAGATGTTTGTTTTTCATCTACCGTTATTCTTAATATCGCAAAGGCGTTATCACTGTTATAATATGTAATGGTTTTAATGGTTCCTTGGATAAAGTCCATAGTTTCACCTCTAAACAATTATAGCATATCCTAAATTAAGAAATAAGGATTTAAGTTTGTATTTATATGATTCTTACAATACTTGATCATTTCTTTATAAAAAAACACTTATTGAAAAAATCAATAAGTGTTTTTAGATTAAGATTAAATAGCTTTTTCGATATCTTTGACTTCTTTGATGATATCTTTAGAAAGATTTTCATTGCCGTTTTCGGTCACTAAGATATCATCTTCAATACGGACACCAATGCCTTCTTCTTTAATATATAAACCCGGTTCAATCGTTACGACCATGCCCGGTTCTAATGGCATATCATAATACCCCACATCATGCACATCAAGTCCCATAAAGTGGCCAATACTATGATAGTAATAATTTAAGATTTCACTGTCTTCTTTGATTAAACCAATTTTTTTAGCATGCTCAGCTAAAATCTTTTTAGCCATATCATTAAGTTCTTTCCAAGTCACCCCAGGTTTCACTGCGTCAATTACTTTTTTATTCACATCTAAAACAATTTCATAGATTTGTTTTTGACGACGTGAATATTTACCGTTTACTGGATACGTTCTTGAAATGTCAGATGCGTAATTATTGTGAAGGGCTCCTAAATCAAATAAAATCATAGATTTTTTATCGAGACGATCTTTATTATCTGTATAATGTAAGACCGCTGCGTTTTCTCCACACGCAGCAATGGTATCAAAAGCATACCCTTCTGAACCATCTAAGGTAATCGCATGCATAAAGTCTGCTTGAAGTTGATATTCATACTCGCGTTTTTTAAGATGCGCTAAGACATTATCTAAGCCTTTTTTAGTATGAGCAATG
>LFIK01002742.1_pt1 | contig 14271 bp, 14 predicted proteins | sample 643401 | NCBI WGS metagenome assembly LFIK01 (sample SAMN03777447, study PRJNA286221) | soda lake metagenome | biome: soda lake; feature: Kulunda steppe; material: water; isolation source: sample T5-Br brine of Lake Tanatar-5 | place: Russia: Kulunda steppe | collected 2010-07 | reverse complement strand
CCCGACTGGGACGTTGTCCGTTGCGATCTCGATCTCTCGGCAGCGCGCGAGGTCTTCACGATTCGGAGAGGCCAGGGGTATGCAGCGATGTTCGGTCAGTTTCGTCGAGACTGTCCGGACATGCTGAGGGATGACATCGTTCACGACCTGGACAAAGGGCTTGCCTTCACGGCGAGCGATATCGCCAACGCAGACCGGTTGCAGGGAGATCTCTGGCGGTCGGCTGCGCCAGTGCTGCAAGCGTTTGACGTGATTGCCTGTCCGACGGTGGCAGTGGCGCCATTTCGTCTGGATGGTTCGCGCATCACCCACATCGAAGGTGAGGAAATTCCGACCTATTACGACTGGCTCCGTCAGACCTTTTCGCTCAGCCTGCTCGGAATACCGTCGATCTCTCTTCCTTGCGGGTTCACTCCGGATGGGTTGCCGATCGGTCTGCAGCTTGCCGCGCCGCCTCATGCCGAAGCGCGATTGCTGCAGATTGCTGCAGCAATCGAGGCTCGGCTGGATGTCTTCAACGGTATCGACACGCCGTGGCGCTGTTGAGTACTCGGTCAGCGAGGCGCCAGCAGTCTCGGTTCCGTGAGCATGCAGCCTCTGCAGGCGTTTCGGCGGATCAGTGGGCGCATGACGCAGTGATCACCGATCGTGGCGAGGTCACTTGATGGACGCCTCCCTGATCGACGGTTACCTGAGTTCCGGTCTGATTGTCTATGCGGTCATTGCCGTGTTTCTCGCTGGTATTGTTCGCGGCTACACCGGCTTCGGGTTCAGCGCGCTGGTCATGCTCAGTCTGGCGCTGTTTCTGCCGCCGGCGCTGATCATGCCGATACTGGTGCTGCTGGAGATCGCCGCCAGCATCCACATGCTGCCCGGGGTCTGGCGGCAGGTCGATCGCCGCATTCTCGGATGGCTGACGCTGGGGACGGTGGTCGGTGTGCCGCCTGGTGTGTTTCTCCTCGCAACGCTCCCTGCCGATCAGATGCGACTGATCATTTCTGTGCTTGTGCTGCTTGTCGCGATTCTGCTCTGGCGAGGGTATCGCCTGCCCACGCAGGGTGGTTGGAAGCTCTTGCTCGGAACCGGGCTGGCTTCAGGAGCCATCGCCGGTTCGGCCGGAATGGGTGGGCTGGTGGCGGTTGTGATGTTTCTGTCCATCACTGTCTCGGTGGAAGTGGTGCGGGCCACCATGGTCGCATTTCTCATGCTGCAAGGGCTGTACACCCTTGGCGTGGCTGGTGCCTACGATCTGCTCAACACACAGGTCTTTCTGGCCGCTGTCGCGCTCCTTGCTCCGTTGTTTGCCGGCATCGTGGTTGGCCATCGCGTCTTTCAGGTGACCTCCGCGGGAACGTTTCGTCGTTTTGTCTTGCTGATCCTCGCCGTGCTGTCGGTCGCCGGGATCGCACGAGCAGTGCTTGTCTGATGCGAAGTCTGTGTTGTCAGTCGACGGTGCGGCACTCCTCCAACAGCGCTTGCTGCATCGATTAAAACAACAATGAACCGTCAATGCGGGTTTAGCAGAGTGAAACCCGCAAATCGGAGGAGTCTTTAACAGTGTCCAGTCAGGAATATGATTTCATCGTTGTCGGGGCGGGATCTGCCGGGTGCGTTCTTGCAAACCGCCTCACCGAGAATGGCCGCTACACCGTCCTGTTGCTCGAGGCAGGCCCGAAGGACAGCTATCCCTGGATCCATGTCCCGATCGGCTACGGCAAGACCATGTTCCACAAGGAGGTCAACTGGGGCTACCACACCGAACCTGACGAAAACCTTGCAGATCGCCAGATATACTGGCCACGTGGCAAGGTGCTCGGCGGCTCCAGTTCGATCAACGGTCTGATCTATATTCGCGGACAAGCCGAGGATTATGATGACTGGGAGGCGCTCGGTAACCCTGGCTGGGGGTTCGCCGATGTGCTCCCGTATTTCAAGCGTTCCGAACATCATCAGCGTGGTGCGGATGCATACCATGGTGTTGATGGCCCCCTGTGGGTCTCGGATATCGAGGAGCGGAACGAACTGGCCGATGCTTTCATCAAAGCAGGGGTCGAATCCGGTTATCCGCATAACGCCGATTTCAACGGCGCGACGCAGGAAGGGGTCGGCTATTTTCAGCTGACGACGCGACAGGGGTGGCGTTGCAGTTCCTCCGTTGCCTACCTCAAGTCGGCGCGCAAACGTGCGAATCTGGACATACGCACCAACGCCTTGTGCAGTGGCCTCGATCTTGACGGGTCACGGGTCGTCGGAGTGCGCTACCTCCAAGGGGAGAGCGAGGTGTCGGTGCGGGCGCGTCAGGAGGTCATCCTCGCTGCTGGCGCGATCAACTCCCCGCAGATTCTCGAACTCTCTGGTATCGGCAACCCCGACGCCCTGGCGTCGGCAGGCATTCCCGTCCGTCATGTTCTCCATGGCGTTGGCAAGAACCTCCACGATCACCTGCAAGCCCGGGTGATTGCGCGCTGTACCAAGCCGATCACCACCAATGATGATCTCAACAGCAGCTTGCGCAAGCTGCGAATCGGGGTGAAATACGTGTTGCTGAGGCGCGGCCCGCTTGCGGTCGGGATCAATCAGGCCGGAGGCTTTGTCAGAACCGACCCATCCCTCGAGCGGCCGGATATCCAGTTCCATTTCGGCACACTCAGCTCGGACATGCCCGGCTCGCCCGTCCATGAATTTCCCGGCTTCACCCTGTCAACGTGCCAGTTGCGTCCAGAGAGTCGCGGCATGGTCCACGTGAGCAGCGCTGACCCCCGCGACCATCCGCGCATTGCGTCCAACTACCTGGTGGAGCAACTCGATCGTGACGTGATGGTGGCCGGGGTGCGGATTTCTCGTCGGATCCTTGCCGCGGCGGCCATGCAGCCCTACGTGGCGGCAGAGCATGCTCCCGGGCCTGATGTTGTTGAAGATGATGAAATTCTTGATTTCATTCGCAAGCAGGCGACCACCATTTTCCATCCTGTGGGCACCTGCCGCATGGGGCCCGCAGATCAGCCAGGAACGGTCGTGGACGCGCGTCTCAAGGTTCATGGCATGGGCGGGTTGCGAGTGGTCGACGCATCCATCATGCCGATCGTCCCATCGGGGAATACCAACGCTCCGGCCATGATGGTTGGCGAGAAGGCAGCCGACATGATTCTGGAGGATGCGCGGGCCTGAAATCGCCGCATGCGCTTCCCTGAATCCGTGTTTTTTGCAGAGTAACCGAACATGTCAGTGTTTGATCGCATTGTTACAAGAGCACGTCAAAGCCTCGCCCGACTCGTCTTGATGGAGGGTAACGACGACCGCATCGTGCAGGCAGCACAGCGCATCGAGGACGAGGGCATCGCCCGCGTCACCGTGACCGGATCGCCTTCGCTGGTGCTGAAGCGCGCCGCCGCACTCGGCATCCTCAGGCCCTCTTTTCACGTCGTTGACCCCTCGCACCCCGACGTACTTGAGCGTCATGCCCTGCGTTTGCATGCGCTGCGTGCACACAAGGGCATGACGCTCGATCAGGCGTGCGTGCTGGCTGCCACGCCGTTGTATGGCTCGATGCTGCTGGTGCTCGAAGGCGAAGCTGATGGCTGTATCGGTGGTGCCATGCATGCCAGCGCAGATGTCATCCGTGCTGCTCTGCAGGTGGCAGGTGTTGCCCCTGGTGCGCAACAGGTCTCCAGTTGTCTCTTGATGCTGCTTGATCAGCCGCACCATGTTCGCCAGGGGGCGATGGTCTTTGCCGATTGTGCGCTGATCGTCGACCCTGACGCGACACAACTTGCGGGGATTGCCATCGACGCTGCAGCCTCCGCGCAGTTGCTGCTCGAGGAGGAGCCGAGGGTGGCGATGCTGTCGTTCTCGACCCGAGGAAGCGCCAGGCATGTTCGGGTTGACAAGGTCAGCGCGGCGGCAAGTCTGGTTCGCGAACGCTCACCGGCGCTCGAGGTCGAGGGTGAAATCCAGTTCGATGCAGCCTTTGTTCCGCACATTGGCGCGGACAAGGCTCCGGGGTCTGTTGTCGCTGGCATGGCAAATGTGTTGGTTTTCCCCAACCTTGATGCGGGGAATATCGGCTACAAGATTGCCGAGCGGATCGGTGGTGCGGCAGCGGTCGGCCCGATTCTGCAAGGGTTGGCAATGCCGGTGAACGACCTCTCCCGAGGTTGCAGTATCGATGATATCGTCCGCGTTGCGGCGATCACGGCGTTGCAGGCGAAGCTGGCACGTCACCGTCAGTAAGCCGACTCGGGGTTTTCGTGTGGCCGCCAGGCTGGAAAACAGCCTTCAAAAAGCCTTGCCTGGTGGCCTGTGACTTAAATCGATCTTACTCGATTTGTAATATTTTTTCGTTTTACTTCACATTCTCTGCTCGATAATCTTTCTTCTCTGTCGCGACACAGCTGAAAACGTCTGCGACGACAACCGACTTTTTCGCAAAGACACAGAGTGACCCTGCATGAGAAAACTCGATGTAGCTATCTGGCGTGGCGACGAAAAAGGGCGTCTGGAGCATTTTCAGGTTCCACGTCGGAAGAATCAGACTGTTCTCGACGTCGTGACGCTGATTCAACGCGAGCAGGATCCAACGCTCTCCTACCGCTTTGCTTGTCGGGTCGGGATGTGCGGTTCGTGCGCAATGACTGTCAATGGTGTCGCACGCTGGACCTGCCGAACGCATGTCGACAAGGTCTGTGATGGGAGCGAACTCGAGATTCGACCGCTTGATAATTTTCCGGTGATCAAGGATCTGGTCTGCGATATGCAGGTCTTTTTCGACAAGCTGCAACAGGCTGGTGGTGTTTTTCAGGGAGATCGTTCGCGCCATGACGAGGCTGCCCGGATCAGCCCCGAGTCGCCAGCGCGCGTTTCGATTGACGAGGCGATCGAGTGCATTGGCTGTGGGGTCTGTTACGCATCGTGTGATGTTGTGCGTTGGCGGCCGGACTATCTTGGGCCGGCGGCGCTGAACCGTGCCTGGACACTGGTTCAGGATGCGCGTGACATCGCCAACGCCCCCCGGTTGGCCGCTGTGGCTGGAGATGCCGGCTGCCATGCCTGTCATACGCACATGAGTTGCACACAGCGGTGTCCGAAAAAACTCAGCCCGACAGCCTCGATCGCCGGACTGAAACGTGCCGTGACCCGTGCTGCCTTGAAGGGGGAGCTATGAGTCCACGTCACACTGCCTTGCTGTGGGCAGCGCAACGGATTTCGGCTGCCGCGCTTGCGCTGTTCGTTGTCGTTCATCTCATCACCATGATTTATGCGGTACAGGGTGGGTTGACGGCTGAGGAAATCCTCGCCCGAACGCACGGTAATCTGGTCTGGTTGCTGTTCTATGGAAGTTTCGTGGTCGCGGTGGCGATTCATGCACCGATTGGCTTGCGCAATATCGCCATCGAGCATCTGGGCTGGCGCGGGCCGTCACTGACTGCGGTCATGGCACTGGTCGGTCTGCTGCTGTTGATCCTTGGCTTCCGTGCTGCATGGGGTGTGTTTTCATGAGTCGAGCCATGTCGTTGCAGGCCCGTTCAACCACGGCCTATCTGTCGTTCGTCGTGCATCGGGTTTCAGGCGTTCTTCTGACGCTCTTTCTACCTTTGCACTTTCTTGCCCTCGGTCAGGCTCTGCATGGTGAAGCCGCACTGGAAGACTTTCTGCGCTGGACCGATTACCCGTTGGTGAAGTTTGCAGAGGTTGGACTCGTGCTGATGCTGGCTCTGCACCTGGCAGGTGGGCTGCGCTTGCTGGCGCTCGAGACGCTGGCCTGGCGTGACTGGCAGAAGAATCTGGCGGCCGTTGGTGCATTCAGTGCAGTTGCGATCAGCCTCGTTTTTGCGCTGCAGGTGTTTTGAGACGCGCAGCGATCGGATCAAAAGGATTCGTCATGAAACTGGTGCTTGAAGATGTTGAAACCGTTGCGCGGGATCTGTACATACGCGCACTCAAAGTGCTGCCTGATGACGTCAAGGCAGGTTTCGAACGCCTGTCTGGTGCCGAGACCAACCCGATGGCAAGGGGGGTGCTCGGCACGATGATCAAGAACATCACGGTTGCGGAGGAGGGGGACAATCTGCTCTGTCAGGATACCGGGATACCGATCTACAACTTGACCATCGGCCGCGATGTGGATGTTGACGGCTACGCACTCAAGGCAGCGATTCGACGAGGTTGCGAGCGTGCGACCAGAGAACATCCGTTGCGTTCCTCTGTGGTGCATGCGCTTGCTCGCACCAATGAGCATACGTCGTGCGGTCGCCTGGTGCCGGTCATCAATATCGACTTCTCCGACAAGCCGGAAACCGTCGAACTGGAGATGATTCCGAAAGGCAGCGGCTCGGAGAACAACACCTGGTTGAAGATGGCCTTGCCGGCAGATGGCGTGAATGCCATTCACGAATTCGTCATTGATTGCGTGTTGGCTGCCGGTGCGAAGACCTGTCCTCCGACCATCGTTGGTGTTGGTGTCGGTGGCACCGCTGATCTCTGCGTTCACCTGGCGAAAGTCGCAGCAACTCGACAACTCGGGACCACCTGCGAGGACCCGGCAGGTGCGGAGATGGAGCGCCGGTTGAGCAAGGCCGTCAATCAGCTGGGCGTCGGACCACAAGGGCTTGGTGGTGACGCGACAGCGTTTGCAGTGCATGTCGAAATGGCTGCTACGCATATCACCATGAATCCGGTCAGCGTCAACATGCAGTGTCACTCTGCGCGCAGAGCCAGAGCAACATTTACTCCCGGCAATATCGATATCGGGTTCTGAGCATGACACACCACGACATCAACACACCGATGGATGAGTCTTTCATCCGCTCGTTGCGAATCGGCGACACTGTGTCGCTGACAGGCACGCTGTACGGCATCCGCGATGCAACGCAGATTCATCTGTTCGATCGGGGGCGTACGACGCGTTTTGACCTGTCGGGGCATGCCGTCATTCATACAGCGCCCAACGTGGCAAAGGTTGAACCCGACGAGGATGCTCCGGCTGGGTATCGGCCGATCTGTGTCGGCACCACAACCAGTGCCAGGATGGAGCGCTTCACCCGACCGTTGATCACGCAGTACAGGGTGCGTGCGATCATCGGCAAAGGTGGGCTGCTGGAGGATTCACAGGCCGCATTCAGCGATCTCGGTGGCGTTTATCTGGCTATTGTCGGTGGCGCCGCCGCCCTGGAAACGACCTGGGTGGAGGCAATCGAGGACGTGGATCTCGACGATCTCAACCCGGAGTCACTCTGGAAGTTCCGGGTTCGCGGTTTCGGGCCGTTGTTGGTGGCGATGGACTCGCATGGTGGCAGTCTGTATCGGCAAGTCCGCGAGTCGGCGCAGTCGCGCCGCGACGCTGCGATACGTTCCATCACTGCAGACAGTCAGGAGCAGCAGGATGCGTGAAATCAGCACCGACATACTGATTCTCGGCAGTGGCGGAGCCGGTCTGTTTGCAGCAGTACATGCGCGCCACGCTTCACCGGATGTCCGCATCACGATAGCGGTCAAGGGGTTGCTCGGCAAGTGTGGTTGTACCCGCATGGTGCAAGGCGGCTATAACGTCGCACTGGCCGAGGGTGATTCGGTCGAACGGCACTTCATGGACACGATCGAGGGTGGCAAGTGGTTGCCTGATCAGGAACTGGCCTGGACGTTGGTGAGCAAGGCAGTCGAACGCGTTCACGAACTGGAAAATGAGCTGGGCTGTTTCTTCGATCGTAATCAGGATGGGACCGTTCACCAGAAAGCGTTTGCTGGCCAGACGTTTGACCGGACTGTTCACAAGGGAGATCTGACTGGAATCGAAATCATCAATCGGCTTGCCGAGCGTGTCTGGGCGAGCGGAGTCGACCGCCTTGAAGAGTGCCGCGCGGTCGAGTTGATTCGCAGCAGTGATGGGCAATCGTTGTCTGGCGTCGTGATGGTGGATATGCGCACTGGTGAGTTTCTTTTCGTCAGAGCGCGTGCCGTTCTTCTGGCCACAGGCGGTGGGCCGACCATGTATCGCTACCACACCCCGTCTGGTGACAAGTCCTGTGATGGGCTGGCCATGGCGCTGCGGGCCGGTCTCGAACTCCGCGACATGGAAATGGTGCAGTTTCATCCGACAGGTCTGCTTGCTGGTGCGCAGACGCGGATGACCGGTACCGTGATCGAAGAGGGCCTACGTGGGGCTGGCGGCCATCTGTTGAACAACCAGCATGAACGCTTCATGTTCAACTATGACGAGCGCGGTGAGAGAGCGACACGCGATATTGTTTCCCGTGGGATTTATGACGAAATCCGGAATGGCCGTGCAACCCCCAATGGGGGCGTGTATATCTCGATGAGTCACCTTGGTCCTGACGCTGTGCGCAAACAGTTCAAGGGCATGGTCGAGCGCTGCGCCGATTCCGGCTTCGATCTGGCCGGGGGGCTGGTTGAGGTGGTGCCGACTGCGCATTACATGATGGGTGGAGTCTGTTTTTCCGCGGATTGCAGCACAGCGCTGCCTGGTCTTTTTGCCGCTGGCGAAGACACGGGGGGTGTGCATGGTGCGAACCGCCTCGGCGGGAATGGTGTCGCCAACTCGACCGTGTTCGGTGGGATTGCGGGTGACAGCATGGTTGCCTGGTTGAATGGCGGGGTGGAGTTCAGCAATCCTGATCGCCATGCCATCGAGGAAGCCGAGGCGCGCTGTCGCGTCCCGCTTCGCCTGCCTGCTGGCGACATCTTCGGCGTGCAGAACGCATTGCGTGATCTCATGTGGGAGGATGTCGGCATCATGCGCACCCGCGAGCGTCTGGAATCGGTGTTCGCCAGACTCGACGATCTCGAGACGGAACTCGATCAGATCGGCATTGGCGGCAGTGCACAGCTTGCCTACAACCTGGCATGGCATGACTGGATGAATCTCAAGAATCAACTGCTGATCAGTCGCGCCATCACGGTTGCTGCACTCACCAGGGAAAACTCCCGCGGTGCCCACTATCGGGAAGATTTTCCGGATGTCGGCAATCTGGAACAGTCGACGTATACCTGTGTGCGATTACAGGACGGAAACGTGATGATTCGGGAAAAACCTGTGGAACTGACGCACGTTCGTCCCGGCCAGAGTCTCATCGATGCGTCTGGTTGAGGCTGTTGACGGTCATCACCGACGGAGAAAAGCAGCCCCGGCTATCGCCGAGGGAGAACAGCAAAAGCCGTTTCAGTCATCGCTATCGTCGAGACGCTCCGCTGGAACGGTTTGATGTGCCGCCTGTGCGGTGTCTGAATCCGGGGGAATTGTCCCGCTCACCTTCTGGAGTTCCCGTAACATGGCGGTTGTCAGGCCGGTTTTGAGGTGTTCATGACGTTCGAGCAGGCCAAGCGTTCGCAGCCGGGGTGGCTTACCCAGTGGGAGCGTTTTCAGATCCATCATGGTGTTGTCTTCGACGCAGCGCATCGGCACGATTGAGACCCCGAGACCGTGGCGAACCATCTGGCAGATCGCCTCGAGTGAGTCGAGTTCCATGGTTTCCTGGACATTGATGCCCATGTCCTGCAAGGCAGTCTGGATCGTCTGACCGACCCAGGCGCTCCGGTTGAAACGAATGAATGCCCGCGACTGCAGGATTTCTCGGTAATCGTTCAGTGTTTCTGTCGCCGGTGCGACGACAATCAGCGGCTCGTCGACGATGGGGCGCCAATCGAGCGTTCCTGGCGCGGATCTGGGCTCGCTGACCACAGCCGCATCCAGATCACCTCTCTCCACCCGGGCGAGCAGATCGGCCGACAAGCCACTGACGACACGGACTTGCAGCGAGGGCTGGACTGCACGCAATGCAACCAGTGCGCGAGGGATGATGCCGGTCAGTGACGTTGGTACGGCGCCGATCTCAAGCAAGCCTTCCAGGTCGCCGGCTCCGTTTTTCAGGTCTTTCAGACCGTCGTACAGATAGACCAGTTGCCTTGCGCGCTGGATCAGCGCCTTGCCTTGCTGGTTGAGTTGGGGAGGACGTTTGTGGCGGTCGAACAGCACGATGCCCAGCTCCTCTTCAAGGGCTTTCATCTGCTGGCTGACGGCTGACTGCGTCAACCAGATCGCATCGGCGGCGGCGGCAAACGAGCCATGTTCGGAAACGGCAATCAATGTGCGAAGGTGGCGAAGTGACATGGTCCTCTCTCCGTTGGCTTTTTTGTGGCCGGGCGGGAGTTCGTCTGCGCCCGCTGCAAACGCTCCCGTGAGCGCCAGCAGTGCTTCGACGACCTGGAGGTTGCTGTTGATCCAGATGCCACGGTGTCGTCTGGAGCGCGCGCGGCCACCTTGATCAACAGCGTCCCGCTCGTCTATGCAATTCTTTCAGTAGTGGGTCGGCGACGCAGACACCTTCACTGGCAGCCTGTCTGGCCTTCAACCGCTTCTCGCCGGGTAAGCGGGTACCGGCTTGTTGCGTGATTTCGGACGACAGCGTTTCAAGGCGACTGTCGAACATGTCCGCACCGGCAAAGTGTGCTGGATCGAGTAAAACAAAGAGTTGTGCCACACGGGGCGCGTCGCCATCGGATTCGAAAAAGGAGCTTGCCTCGAACGCGAGATTCGACCCGGTCAGGCCAGCAGTCAGGAGTTCGACCATCAGCGCCAGCGCCGAGCCCTTGGCATCGCCTAGCGGAGTCATGCTGCCAGCAAGCGCGGATTTCGGATCTGTGGTTGGTTGACCATCTGCTCCCAGAGCCCAGTTGGCGGGGATGCGTTCGCCGCGTTTGTCAGCAAGCATGATCTTGCCGCGCGCTACCTTGCTCAAAGACAGATCGATGACGAGAGGTGGTTGCTCTTTGCGGGGAGCCGCGAAGGCAATCGGATTGGTGCCAAAGAGCGGCGTGGTGCCCCCCCATGGCGCCATGGCAGCAGGGGTGTTGCCAAACGCGAGGGCCAGCAATCCTCGTGCTGCGACATCTTCTACATGGTGACCAGCGACCCCGAAGTGGTGGGAGTTGGCGATTGCTACTGCCGAGATGCCCGATTGCCTGGCTTGCTTGATGCCAGCATCGAGCCCTTTTCGAATTGCGGGGTAGGCAAACCCTGCATCAGCGTCAACGAAAACGACAGCGCCCTTGCAGTTGACGGCGGGACAGGCCTGCCCATTGACCTTGCCGGAGGCCGCCTGGTCTGCATAGAACGGCAGGCGAGCGAGTCCATGCGAGCCGAGCCCGTCAATTTCCGCAGCAATCAGTGCACGAGCGACGTGTGCTGCGTTGTCGGCGCTCACACCGACGCGCAACAGAACGTCTTCTGCTAACGTGAGCAAGTCCTGAGGGTTCAGCAGTTGATCGGACATGATCAGTCCTCCAGCGAGCGGCGGCTTGTTTCCGCAGTAAGCAGACATCGACCATGCGCTAACAATATCATATATCTTATATAAGAATTAAGTGGCGGGAGATTTTGTAGTATGCTTGGGAATGATTCTCACGCAACTTCTCGACCAACGAGGCCAGCGACCAATGAGCGCCGAACACCCTTCGTTGACTCCTGCGTATCGTCCGCTTTACCAGCAGATCAGGGAAGCATTGACGCGACGCCTGGCATCCGGAGACTGGTCGCCGGGCGTGATCCTGCCTAGCGAAACCGCCTTGGCGCAGGAATATGGCGTCAGTCAGGGCACAATCCGCAAGGCGCTCGATGCCATGGCGGCCGATCATCTGGTTGTGCGTCACCAGGGGCGTGGAACCGAAGTTGCAAGACACAATGACGAGCGATCCCTGTTTCAGTTCTTTCACATCTATGGCGAAGACGGTCAGCGTCGCCTGCCGACATCCCGCGTACTCAGATGCAGTCGAGCCAAAGCCAACCGGGACGAGGCGGTAGCGCTGAATTTGCACAAGGGTACGACGGTGGTCAGGATTTATCGGGTCAGGGATCTCAATGAGCGTCCCGCAATGACTGAACTGGTGACAGTCCCCGCCAAATTGTTTCCGGACCTGGAGCTGTTGGGCAAGGAAGTGCCGAACGCAATCTATGAACTCTATCAGCGCCGCTACGCGATTTCGGTCCAGCGCGCTGTGGAACAGCTATACGCCGTTGCCGCCAACAGCAAGGACGCGACATTGCTGCATGTCCAGCCAGGTACACCATTGCTCGAAATTCGCCGAACAGCAGTCGATCTGGAAGATCGGTCTGTGGAATATCGGGTCAGCCGATGCCTGACCAGGCATCAACATTATCTGAATGAGTTGGTCTGATGCGCATCGCCGTGCGTGCGGGATGCTGTTCTGGCAGGCAGTCGGGCCGAGGATGCGGAGTCATGCGTCCTCGGCCCGGCCGACAACCGCCCGGTCAGGCGCTGCGGTAGAGCTTGGTCATGACGAACTCGCGATGGCCCAGAGCCTCCGCGCTGGTCAGACGGCCGTTACACGTTCTGATCATGCAATCGATCAGGGCGTCTCCAGCCTCATCGAAGTTCATCTCCCGGCGTAGAATGCCGGAGACGTCAACATCAATGTGTTCGCTCATGGTCCGAACTGTCTGCGGATTCGCGGAAAGCTTGATCACCGGCATGATCGGATTCCCGATCACGTTGCCTTGCCCCGTTGGAAAGAGATGCACCGCAAACCCGGCAGCACACTGCAGCGTGTTGCATTCAGCGGCGGCAGAAGAGGTGTCCATGAAGTAAAGCCCGGGACCATCCTTCGGCTCTTCAGCAGGCTCGAGCACTCCAATGAACTTCGTCTTGTGGCCGATCTTCTGCAGGTTTCCGAAAGCCTTTTCCTCGATCGTGGTCAATCCGCCCGCAATGTTGCCCTTGGTCGGCTGTGACTCGGAGAGGTCGCTGTCTTTGTGCGGTTCAATGACTTCGTCCATGTACGCTTGCCAGGTGTCGAGGAATTTCCTGGCCGCTTCCGGAGTGGCGGCACGCGTTGCGCAGACTTGCTCGGCACCAGTCAGTTCGGATGTTTCGCCGAAGCAGGTTGTCGCACCGACGCTGTCAACCTTGTCGATGAGGTTCCCGACAGTCGGGTTGGAGGCAAGTCCGGATGTGGTGTCAGACTCACCGCACTTTGTTGCGATCCACAATTCGCTCAGGCTGCAGACTTCGCGTTGCTGTTCGGATGCATCCTGCACAAGCTGTTTGGCGACGCGTGAGGCGGCTTCGATGGTCTTGTGATCGCCGTTACGTTCGATGCTGAAGCCGAACACCTTCTTGCCGCTGCTGGCGATTCCGTCAACGACTTTTCCAGTCCAGCCGGGCTCGATCCCGATAACGACCACCGAGTGCACGTTGGGGTTGCAGCCCGCACCGATCAAGGTCCGGAAGTGGAGTTGCAAGTCCGCACCAAACTGCAGTCGACCATAGTGGTGCGGGATGGCGAGCGCACCCTTGATGTTGTGTGCGACGGCCTCGCAGGCTGCGTTGGACAGATCGTCCAGCGGAAGGATGATCACATGATTACGGATGCCAACACGTCCGTTCTCTCGCCGATACCCCATGAATGTCAGGTTTTCCATGCTTACCACCTTTTGGTCTTGACGTTCTGGACGTGCGCGTGATGGCCCTTTGCGATCGACTCGACCACCTTGCCGATGTCATGACCGTACTTGATGATCGTGTCGCCGACAGACAAGTCTGTCAGGGCGATTTTATGGCCCAGAGGGATCGGGTCCTTCGCTTCGATGGTGATCGTCTCGTCTGTATCCATCAACCAGCCGTTCAGTGACTGCCCGGGTTGGACATCCTCCACGACAACGACACCGACGTTGTCTTTGCCTTCGTGTACCAGGAAATGCGTTGTCATTGCGACAGTGCTCCTCATCAGATTGACAAAACCACTATAAGATGTCTTATATAAGAATGTCAAGCAAGGCCAATATCGATAAGTAGCTGAATACCATTGATAGTTCCGTCTTGTGCTTGTGGTGAATGGTCGCGATAGGCAGTTTGCCGGTCTGCTGCGGTGATGTGTCTGAACACAGGCCGGTCGGGAGAAGCATCTTAAGTATTGCTTAAAATAATATCCAGAAAATTATTCTTTCTGCGTGTTGACAAGAAGTAAGGGCTTGACTAGCATGAATTTGGAGCCGATATGAGCGACTGAATTTGCAAATGAATCAACCGAATTCATAAAGAAATTTCAATCAAGGTTCATTCGATAGCGTTTTGTAAATTCTCGTTTTCAGGAATGTTGACTATGCTGTCAATGCTCAGAAAAAACGGTCGTTAGAATCGCGCCAAACTATAAACGCACAAGATAGTATTTTGAGGAGTAGGCACATGTCGAAACAGATTGATCTCAACGAAAAGAAGATAGAGTCTGGCAGTTTTTCTGAGTCTG
>LFIK01002741.1_pt1 | contig 14272 bp, 11 predicted proteins | sample 643401 | NCBI WGS metagenome assembly LFIK01 (sample SAMN03777447, study PRJNA286221) | soda lake metagenome | biome: soda lake; feature: Kulunda steppe; material: water; isolation source: sample T5-Br brine of Lake Tanatar-5 | place: Russia: Kulunda steppe | collected 2010-07 | reverse complement strand
CCTCTACCTGCTCGTTGGCCAGCACGGTCTGGTCCACCGGATCCCAGTTGACGACCGTGGTCTTGCGCTCCACCAGCCCCTTTCGGAACAGTCGCGTGAACAGCCACTGTTCCCAGCGGTAATACTCCGGATCGCAGGTGGCGAACTCGCGCGACCAGTCCAGTCCGAAACCCAGCCGCTGGAACTGGGCACGCATGGTGGCAATGTTCTGGTAGGTCCACTCGGCAGGCGGCACATCGTGCTTGATCGCCGCATTCTCTGCCGGCAGCCCGAATGCGTCCCAGCCCATCGGCTGCAGGACATTGCGTCCTTTCAGGCGCTGGTAGCGGCTGATCACGTCACCCAGGGTATAGCAGCGCACATGCCCCATGTGCATCTGGCCACTGGGGTAGGGAAACATGGACAGACAGTAGAACTTGTCATCGCGATCATCGGCAGCGGCAAAGCTGTCGTGCTCCGCCCAGAAGCGCTGGGCCTGAAGTTCTACCTGCTGGGGATCGTACTGTTGGTCCATTACCTGACTCTACTGAAACTGAACGCCAGACCGCCGGCGAGGCGGACGGCACACTGACCACGCCCCACCCGAGCAACCGGTACCGGGCAATTGATGTCACGAGGAACAGGGGCACCGCCACTGCCATCGACACTGCAGGACGTGTTCCGATCGGGCGCCCCGCTCGAAGCCGGCAAGGATAGCACGCTGTTACTGCTGTCGCCGCCCCGCGACCAGCCCGGCCAGCAGCAACAGCAGTGCAGCCACCACGGCGGGGGCAGATCCGGTACGCAGGAAGGGTGTCATGCCAGTCATGGGGGTCACCTCACCGGTCAGGACTCCGGGTTCGAAGCGCTGCAGTCGCGCAGCCATGCTGCCATCAGGTGCGACAATTGCGGTGACGCCGTCATTGGTTGCACGGACCAGCCAGCGGCCCTGCTCCAGCGCACGCATCCGCGCCATCTGCAGGTGCTGCTCGGGCCCCAGCGAATCTCCGAACCAGGTGTCGTTGGACAGCGTCGCCAGCAGAGCTGCATCGCGCCCCTGGCGCCGAACCAGGTCCGGATAGACCACCTCGTAACAGATGGCCATGGCCACGCCATGACCGTGCACCTGCATCGGTGGCTGGTCGGCAGGACCGGGGCGGGCGTGCGACATGGGCAGATCGAAGAAGCTGATGAGGCCGCGCAACAGTGACTCGAACGGCACGTACTCGCCGAACGGCACCAGTCGCTGCTTCACGTAGCGGCCCTCCCCCAGGCCCAGGTTCACGGCAGTGTTCTGGAAATGTACGCCGTGTTCGGTGCGCTCATAGTCAGGTATGCCGGTTGTCAGCGCCACCTGGTGCTGCGCCGCATGGCGGCCCAGCTCATCCAGCAGGCCGCCAGCGTCGCGGGCGAACCAGGTCAGCGCAGCTTCCGGCCACAGGATCCAGTCGGCGTCCTGCCAGTGCGCATCGCTCAGCCGCAGATAGCGCTGCAGGATCGCCTCGCGGCTCTCGGACTGCCACTTCAGGTCCTGGGGGATCACCCCCTGCACCAGAGCCACCTGCAAGGGCTCCGCTGCCGGACGGGTCCAGTTCACTTCCCGCAGCCCCGCCGCACCGAGCCAGAGCAAGGCGAGCCCCAGCACAGTCACGGGCCAGCGCAGACCACCGCGCCATGCCAGGTAGACCGCGACCCCGCTGACCACCGATGCCAGCGAAACCAGCAGCACCCCACCGACCGGGGCCAGTCCTGCCAACGGCGAGGACAGGTGGGCATATCCGAGCAGCAACCAGGGGAAACCGGTCAACAGCCAGGTCAGCATCCATTCGAGCAGGACCCAGAGCGCCACGAAGCCGACGGCGGCACTGCGCTCCGTGTTCCATGCCAGCCTGACGAACAGCCAGCTCATGACCGCTGGCAGCAGCGCCAGCCCGGCCACGAACAGAACCACCAGGCTGCCCGCCAGCCATGGCGGCGCAGGCCCATAGACATGAATGCTGACATAGACCCAGGAAACACCCAGGCCATAACGGGCCAGACCGTGCAGATAGCCGAACAGAAAGGCCCACCCGCCATGACCCGAGGGCACCTGCAGCAGGGCCGCCAGCAGCATCGGCGGCGCCAGCAGCACAAGCGGCCAGAAATCGAACGGTGCCAGTGCCAGTGGCACCAGCAACCCGGAACCGATCGCCAGCAGTGCACCGCTCCGTGGCAATGGCATGCTCACCGCCTTGCGGATTCGGCAGTCACCAAGCGGGTCATGTGCAGCAGCCGGATACGACGGCTGTCTGCATTGAGCACGCGAAAGCGAAGGCCATCGATGGTCACCATTTCCTCGCGCCTGGGCAGATGACCGAACTTCTGCAGGACGATCCCGCCGATGGTGTCGAATTCGTCATCGGGAAACTCGGTCCCGAACACCTCGTTGAAATCCTCGATCGGGGTGCCAGCCTTGATGGTCCAGCTCTGGTCGTCCAGCTGCTTGATGAAACTCTCGTCGTTGACGTCGTGCTCGTCCTCGATCTCGCCGACGATCTGTTCCAGCACATCCTCGATGGTGACCACCCCGGCCACGCTGCCATACTCGTCCACCACGATTGCCATGTGATTGCGATTGGCACGAAACTCGGTCAGCAGCACGTTCAGGCGCTTGCTTTCCGGGATGACGGGCGCCTGCCGGATGACGTCACGCAGATCGAAACTGTCCAGATCCTCGCGCAACGTCAACGCCAGCAGATCCTTGGCATGCAGGATGCCCTTGACGTCATCGAAGTCGTCGCCGATGACGGGAAAACGCGAATGCTGGGACTCAACCACCAGCGGCAGATACTCGCTGGGGCGCGCGTCGATCCGCACGAACACCACCTGCGAGCGGGGAATCATGATGTCCCGCGCCTGCATGTCGGACATCTGCATGGCACCGTCAATGATGCCGAGTGCCTCTGCATCCAGCAGCGATCGCTCGGCAGCGGTACGGATGATCGCCATCAACTCTCGGCGGCTGGCCGGTTCGCTGGAGAAGACCTGGGCAACTCGCTCGATCCAGGATCTGGAGCCGCTACTGTCGCCGGGTTCGCCATCTGCCATCGTGGTTCGAGAACTCCATGCCTGCTGGGTGACTGGAACGGGAGGACGATTGCGCCAGAACACGGCCGGCAAGTCCAGTTCGCCTCCTGCAGTCAGTCTTCATGCGTCCGATAGGGGTCGGCAATGCCGAGATCGGCCAGCACCTGCGTTTCGATGCCTTCCATGCGTTCGGCTTCTTCGTCCTGCTGGTGATCATGGCCCAGCAGGTGCAGCACGCCGTGAACCACCAGATGCGCGTAATGATCCGTCAGCGCCTTGCGCTGCTCCACCGCCTCACGCGCCACCACCGGGGCACACAGCACAATGTCGCCCAGAAGTGGCAACGTCAGTCCAGGCGGCAGGTCTGCCGGGAAAGAGAGCACGTTGGTGGCCCGATCGATACCGCGCCAGCGATGGTTGAGCACCCTGCCCTCGGCCTCGTCGACGATGCGCACGACCAGTTCCGCATCCTCGCAACGCTCCCCCAGGGCCGCCCTCACCCAGCATTCCAGCTGGGCCTCGGCAATGGGCGCCGCGGCCGGGTTCTGCAGCTCCAGCTCCAGTATCAATCCGAATCCGCCCTGCCGGCCTCGTAACGGTCATAGGCTTCGACAATGCGCTGAACCAGCGGATGACGCACCACATCACGGGAACCGAAGCGGGTGAAGTGAATCCCTTCTATGCCCGCCAGCACATCCACCACGTGCAGCAGACCCGAGCGCGTCCCCCGGGGCAGGTCCACCTGGGTGGTGTCGCCGGTGATCACGGCAGTCGAACCGAACCCGATCCGGGTCAGGAACATCTTCATCTGCTCCAGGGTCGTGTTCTGACTTTCATCGAGGATGATGAAGGCATTGTTCAGGGTGCGCCCGCGCATGTAGGCCAGCGGCGCCACCTCGATCACGTTGCGATCGATCAGCTTGTGCACGCGCTCGAAGCCCAGCATTTCGTAGAGCGCATCGTAAAGCGGGCGCAGGTAGGGATCGATCTTCTGGGCCAGATCCCCGGGCAGGAACCCGAGTTTCTCGCCCGCCTCGACCGCCGGCCTGACCAGCAGGATCCTGGCAACACGCTCGGACTCCAGCGCCTCTACCGCGCAGGCGACGGCGAGGTAGGTCTTGCCGGTTCCGGCCGGGCCGATGCCGAAATTGATGTCGTGCTCGCGTATTGCAGTGACATAGCCGCACTGGTTGGGGCCGCGCGGCTTGATGGTCTTGCGCCGGGTCTGCACCAGCACATCGTCGATGCCGTCATCCGCCTGCCCTTCAGGGTCCGGCGCCCGCGCGTCCACTCCGGCAGCAACCGGCGCGGCCGGTTGATCCCTGGCAGCCCGATCGGACTCCTGCAGATGCAGGTGCAGCGCTTCCGGGCTGAGTCCGGACACCTCGCCGGTCTCTCGATAGAGCCGGTGCAGCAGCCGGCCGGTCTGGCGCACCATGCCCTCCGGACCCAGCAGTTCGAAGGCATTGCCGCGGTTACGGATCTCGACGCCCAGACGGCGTTCGATATGCCGCAGATTCTGGTCGAACGGACCGCACAGATCCGCCAGTCGGTGGGTGTCATTGGGTTCGAGAATCAGGGATTCGGAATAGTCTGAGGTGCTCAAGCCGGTTCTGGCCTCCATGGGACGGCGCCTGCTGGCGGGCCGCAGGGGCGTGGCCGAGGCGCGCTCGGCCAGCTCATGCTGCCCATTGCGGGTGGTGGTACGACGTTTACCAGCCAATCGGTACTCCCGGGAACGTCGTCATCCGGACGGCGGGACGCGGATTGCGGCCCATGGCCGGACGGTTTCGGTGACCTGCCGATGCATGTTCGCACCTGCCGATTACGATGCCATGACCTCGCGCGCTTCACCAGCCAGGAATGCACCGCGCAGCGAGTTGGGCAGGGCCTCGACAATCTCCACATCGACAAAACTGCCAACAAGGGCTGCCGGATCCACGCCAGCGGGCGGGCGGAAGTTGACGACCCGATTGTTCTCGGTGCGACCCTGCAACTCTCCCGGATCCTTGCGCGCCGGGCCGGTGACCAGGATCCGCGCCTGCGATCCGACCATGGTCCGACTGATCTGCAGGGCATGGTTGCGAATCCGCTGCTGCAGGCGCTGCAGGCGCGCCTTCTTGTCTTCCATCGGCGTATCGTCCGGCAGATCGGCCGCCGGGGTGCCGGGGCGGGCGCTGTAGATGAAGCTGAACGAAGTGTCGAAGCCGACATCCTCGATCAGTTGCATGGTCGCCTCGAAATCCCGCTCGCGCTCGCCGGGAAAGCCGACGATGAAATCGGACGAGATGGAGATGTCCGGCCGCAGCTTGCGCAGACGACGAATCTTCGCCTTGTACTCCAGCGCCGTGTGGCCGCGCTTCATCAGCGCGAGGATCCGGTCCGAGCCCGACTGCACCGGCAGATGCAGGTGACTGACCAGTTCCGGCACTGTGGCGTAGACGTCGATCAGGCTGTCGGAGAATTCGACCGGATGGGACGTGGTAAAGCGAATCCGGTCGATGCCGTCGATGCTGGCCACATAGGTGATCAGTTCCGCCAGATCGGCGATCCCGCCATCCGCAGTGGGACCGCGATAGGCATTGACGTTCTGCCCGAGCAGGTTGATCTCGCGGACACCCTGGGCGGCCAGGTCCACGCACTCCACCAGCACGTCGTCCAGCGGCCGGCTGACCTCCTCGCCACGGGTGTAGGGCACCACACAGAAGGTGCAGTACTTGGAGCAACCCTCCATGACCGACACGAATGCGGTCGGGCCCTCGGCCTGCGGCTCCGGCAGACGATCGAACTTCTCGATCTCGGGAAAGCTGACGTCCACTACGGTGGTCGGGCCGCTGCTGGCCCGACGGGCATCGATCAACTCTGGCAGCCGGTGCAGCGTCTGAGGTCCGAACACCAGATCGACGAAGGGCGCTCTGGCCGCAATGGCATCGCCTTCCTGGCTGGCCACGCAACCGCCCACACCGATGATCAGGTCCGGGCGCCGCGCCTTCAGCTGACGATAGCGTCCAAGCTCGCTGAACACCTTCTCCTGAGCCTTCTCGCGGATGGAGCAGGTGTTCAGCAGGATGACGTCGGCATCGCCTTCGTCGCCAGTCGGCTCCAGCCCGTGACTGTCGCGCAGCAGGTCCAGCATGCGGCTGGAATCGTACTCGTTCATCTGGCACCCGTGGGTGCGCACAAACACCTTGCCGGCCATGGCCTTGCCATCCAGGGTTGCGAAAAACGGGCGCGGATGATAACAGACCACCCCGCCATCATCGACAGGACTTGCAATCAACGGCGAGGGGCCCAATATGGCCCGCTTGCCGACGGTCGCGCATCCGGCGCGACACTTTCGACACCCCAGCGAGGTCGCACCATGGCTGAAGACACGCAACTCTACCGTGTGATCTTCCACAATCAGGGTCAGATCTACGAGGTCTACGCCAGGGAGCTGTATCAGAGCGAATTGCACGGCTTCATCGAGGTCGAGGACTACGTCTTCAACACCCATACCCAGGTGGTGGTCGATCCCGGTGAGGAACGCCTGAAGGGCGAGTTCGAGGGCGTGCGTCGCAGCTACATCCCGCTGCACACGGTGATCCGGATCGATGAGGTCGAGCGGGAAGGTCAGGCACGCATCAAGGAATTCAAGGGCGACAAGATCATGCCGTTCCCACAGCCCGTGTCACCGCGTCGGGGGCAGGACAACTGAATCATGCTGCACCCCTGCGCCATCGACCGCACCAGACCGGCGCTTACCCTGGGCGACACGACCTGGAGTTATGGCGACCTGGAGCGACACGCCAATCAGCTGGCGTGGACGCTGAGCGAACTGGGGCTGCGTCAGGGCGACGGTGTTGCCGTGCTGCTGGGCAACCGGCTGGAAGTGTTCAGTGCGTTCTGGGCCGCCATGCGGCTGGGCCTCTACTTCACGCCCATCAGTACTCATCTGAAGACGGCGGAAGTCGCATGGATCCTTGGCTCCAGCAGGGCCCGGGCGCTCATCGCCAGTGACCGCCTGGCGGCCCCGCTGCAACTGGGCGCAGATTGTCTGCCCGAACACTGCCTGCTGGTGGAGCCGGACGCGAGCCTGCCGGCACCCTGGCAGGACCTGAACACCCTGGCAGGGCAGCAGCCTGACCGGATGCCGGCCACCCCCTGCGAGGGGGCACCTTTACTGTTCTCGTCAGGGACCACCGGCCGACCCAAGGGGGTACTCACCAGCCGACCAGGCGCGGCCCTGGGCAGCGTCAGCGAACTGGCGCGCCGCCGCATGGCGCTGCACGGCATCGGGCCGGACACCCGCTACCTGTCCACTGCACCGCTCTATCACTCCGCCCCGCTGCGCTACACCGAGATGGTGTTGCGCCAGGGCGGCCACTGCATCCTGATGGACCGCTTCGACCCGGAGCAGGCACTGGCGCTGATCGAAAGACATCGCATCAGCCACAGTCAGTGGGTGCCGACCATGTTCGTGCGCCTGCTGCGATTGCCGGAACAGACCCGCAATCGACATGACCTGGGCAGTCACCGCTATGCCGTGCACGCCGCAGCCCCCTGCCCGCCGGAAATCAAGCGCCAGATGATCGCCTGGTGGGGACCCATCCTGTACGAGTACTACTCGGCAACCGAGGCCAACGGCCAGACGGTGATCGACTCCCATGAGTGGCTGAAGCACCCGGGCTCTGTCGGCAGACCGCTGCTGGGCGAGGTGCGCATTCGCGACGAGCAGGGCAACGACCTGCCGGCCGGCACCCCGGGGCTGGTCTACCTGTCCGGCGGCGCCCGCTTCGAGTACCTGGATGATCCCGCCAAGACTGCAGCGGCCTACGCTGCGGACGGCATGTCCACCCTGGGCGACATCGGCTACCTGGACGACGATGGCTATCTGTACCTGACCGACCGCCGTGACTTCACCATCATCACCGGCGGCGTCAACGTCTACCCCCGAGAAGTGGAGGATGTGCTGCTCGCCCACCCCAGGGTACTGGATGCAGCGGTTCTGGGGCTGCCCGACCCGGAGTTCGGTGAACGCGTCCACGCGGTGGTGGAACTGAGTGCCCCGGAAGATCCGGCAGGATCGAATCCGGCCCCGGGCTCCGCGGCAGCAGCGGCACTGGCAACCGAGCTGATCGAATACTGTCGCGCCCGGCTGGCACACCTGAAGTGCCCGCGTGGTATAGAATTCACCGCTGCCCTGCCACGTCTGCCCACGGGCAAGCTGGCCAAGGGGGCATTGCGAGAGCAGCTCGCGGAGACATGACGGCGGCGGGCAGAGATCAGCACAGGTGACCTCGACCCGGGTCATGAAGGCTGGAGAGCTGCCGCGGGCGGCAGCACAGGAACTCAGGAGAAGCTCAATGCGGACCGTGGTAATCGGGGCCGGACACGCCGGCGCGCAGGTGGTGGCAAGCCTGCGACAGGAAGGCTACGAAGGCGAGATCGTGCTCATTGGCGAAGAGGCACAGCTGCCCTATCACCGGCCGCCGCTGTCCAAGGCCTATCTGTCCGGCGAACAACCGCTGGAACGTCTGCTGATACGCCCCGCCAGGTTCTACGAGGACAAGCAGATCGAGGTGCGCACGGAGACGAAGGTCACCCGCATCGACCGCGAACACCGTACAGTGGAACTGGACAACGGTGAGGTGATTGACTGGACTCATCTGGTGATTGCCACGGGCAGCCGGGTCCGGCACCTGCCGATTCCCGGTGTCGATCTGGGCGGTGTCCACTACCTGCGCAACATCGCTGATGTGGACGCCATCCGCCGTGACCTGGACAGTGCGCGTCACATGGTGATCATCGGTGGTGGCTACATCGGGCTGGAAGTGGCTTCAGTCGCCGTCAAGGCAGGCAAGCAGGTCACTGTGCTGGAAATGGAGGACCGCATCCTGCAACGGGTCACGCGGCCCTCGATGTCCACCTACTACACTCAGGTGCACACCAGCGCGGGAGTCGAGATCCGCTGCAACGCCGCTGCTTCCGAGCTGCTGGGCGATGATCGTGTGCGCGCGGTGCACTGTGCGGACGGCACGGAAATTCCGGCAGATCTGGTCATCGTCGGCGTCGGCATCCTGCCGGAAACCGGTCTGGCCGAAGCAGCAGGACTGGAATGCGACAACGGCATCCTGGTGGACGAGCAGTGCCGCACCTCCGATCCGGACATCTACGCCATCGGCGACTGCACCAACCACCCCAGCGCCCTGCTGGGCCGGCGCCTGCGGCTGGAGTCCGTGCCCAACGCCACCGATCAGGGCCGCGTGGCTGCTGCCAATATCTGCGGCAAGGTCAAGAGTTACGACGCGGTGCCCTGGTTCTGGTCCGACCAGTATGATCTGAAGCTGCAGATGGTGGGCTTTTCTCACGACGCCGACACCGAGGTGGTGCGCGGCGACCCTGAAACGGCAAGCTTCGCCCGCTTCTACCTGCGCGATGGAGTGGTCATCGCCGTCGATGCGGTCAACAGCGCCCGCGACTTCATGGCCGCAAAACAGCTGGTAGCCTCACGCAAGAAGGTGGACCCGGAAAAGCTGGCCGATCCGGAAGTGGCAATCAAGGAACTGCTCTAGAAGCCTGGCGGACCTGGTGCTGACCACTGCAGGCCGGCCGGTCTGCAGTGGGTCGGACCGTGGCACCTGCCCGGCCCGATGCTGCAACAGCTCGATCTACTTGTAGACCAGTGCGATGGCCGCATCCGCGCCATTGTTGAGGAAGGTGAAGCTCGACTCGATGTAGAGCTGTACCACACGGGGATCGTGGTGCAGGTAACCGATCGAGAAATCCCGCCCCACGGTCAGCTCGAAATCCCCGCCACGCATGGACAGCAGCACACTGCCATCGACCGCTGGCGCATAGACCAGCGGTCCGTCCACCAGCTGACGCATGTGCTCGAGCACCGGATAACCCCCCTTGTGGGTCGTCCGCGTCAGTCCCGCGTAGCAACGGGGCCCCAGGGCAATGGCATAGGGCCCGTCAATACCGTTGTTGCGCAGCTCCCTCATTGCCTCTGCAGCCGCTTCCGGGTAGGCCGTGTAGTCGGTGGACAGGGAAATCGGCTTGTGTGGCGAAGCCTTGCCGATACCCTCGATGCCCGCCTGGGCGTAGCCGTTGAAAATGGCACCGTCCTCGACGATAGCCGCCTGTCGTGCGGCAGCAACCACTGCATCCAGCTCCGGATCCTTGGCACCCCGCGCCAGCGCCTCGATTTCCTTGCGCTCCAGCTCGAAGGGTATCCGGATCTCGACCATGGGTTGAACCCGGCGCAGACGCGCGCCTGCGCCTTTCTCCGGTGACTCGATCTCGGTCGTGCGGCCCAGATCCACCGAGGAGGCATGCCACCCCAGCGGTCCCTTGAAGTCCACCAGCCGCCGTCCGGCCAGGGTCGCCGTCAAGGCGGCACGGGCTTCATCCTCGATCTCGGTCCAGGCTTCCGCCGTGATCGGTGCCAGTTCGCGGTAAAGATCGTTCATTCCTGTCAGTCCTCCAGAATGCTGGTTGGACCGCGGGCGGCTCCAGGGGCGCGCCAGTCGCGGCCGGGCCGTGCCGAGCAGCGGCAACAGCCGTGCTGTACTCGGGAGTCAGGCGGACTCCCCGGTCGAGCGAATTCAGTCTGCGCGCAGGCTGCCGATCCCGAGCGATCCGTCGGAACCGGACTGCTCCCGGGTGGCTGGCGCGGCATCAGTCGCCGTAGCTTCGGTAGCGCCGCGTTCAGCCTTGCCGGTCGCGATCTCCTCGGCCTGGAGGATGTCACCCTCGCAGTAGAGATAGGTGCGCAGGTGCTCGTCGATCACCGGATAACGCCGCCGCAGCCACTCGAGCACCATGGCCGCGTGCTCCATTTCCTCGTTGCGGTTGTGAATGAGGATGGCCTTGAGTTCGGCATCCGTGGTGACCGCAGCGCGCTGGTCGTACCAGTCGACTGCATCGAATTCCTCGATCAGCGACGTGATCGCACGATGCTTGTCGATGATCTCCTCGGGCAGATCTTCCCGAGCCTCGTGCAGTTGTTCACTCGACATGCGTGACTCCCTTGCTTTCAGTACCCGTTCCAGGCTGCACGTGTCGCGGGCACTGCTGGCGACGATTCCCGTGGCCAACGATCATGCCATAGGTTGTCGGCCTGATGCAGGCACCAGCCACCGCACGCATCCGGATGAACGGTCCCGAACCCGGCCGCAACAGGTGCCGACCACTGCGATCACGGCAGTGCTGCCACATTCATCCCGACTCATGCCCGCCACCCTTGACAGCACCACGCAGTTGGCGGAGTTTTGGCAGCGGGGAGTTCAGGAAATGGCGAGTTGCATGCTGCCCTGCCAGCAGCCTGTAGGCAGCGGTCCGGATTCGACCGGCCCCGCACCAGCTGCATGCAAGCAGTCCGCGAACACCGACTTTCAACGGTACCGAGGCTGGCCTGGCCGGTCTCCCCTGCTGCACCCGGCCCAGGCCGGCCGATCGCCCGGAAAGGGGAGATCGCCATGCTACCGCTCTTCGCAGCCATCGCGGCCGGCGTCCTCGCCGTGCTCTATGGCATCTGGACCACGCGTGTCGTACTGGCCACCAGTCCCGGCTCGGAACGGATGCAGGAAATCGCCGGCCACATCCAGGTGGCAGCCAGGGCCTATCTGAACCGTCAGTACACCACCATCGCAATCGTCGGCGTCATCATTGCCATCACCCTGTTCGTCTTCCTGACACCCTGGGCGGCGATCGGCTTCATTCTGGGAGCCGTGCTGTCCGGCGCCACTGGCTACATCGGCATGCTCATTTCCGTGCGTGCCAATGTGCGTACCACCGAGGGTGCCCGCAGCAGCCTGCAGACCGGGCTGTCGATCGCATTCCGGGCCGGTGCGGTCACCGGCATGCTGGTGGCCGGGCTGGCGCTGCTGGCCGTGGCCGGCTACTACGCGGTGCTCACCTTCGGGCTCGGCTTCGATGCCACTGGCAGGACAGTGATCGACGCCATCGTCGCGCTGGGCTTCGGGGCATCACTGATATCGATCTTTGCGCGCCTCGGGGGTGGCATCTTCACCAAGGGCGCTGACGTCGGGGCCGATCTGGTGGGCAAGGTGGAAGCGGGTATCCCCGAGGACGACCCGCGCAACCCCGCCGTCATCGCCGACAATGTCGGTGACAATGTAGGTGACTGTGCCGGCATGGCTGCCGACCTGTTCGAGACCTATGTCGTCACCGTGGGTGCCACCATGGTGCTCACCGCCCTGTTCCTGCGGGGAGATGCCGCGGACATCATGGCGCTGCCGGAAGGCCTGGCACAGACCATCAGCTACGGGGCCCAGTCCTTCACCGGCTGGAGCCTGTACTACTGCGGCATCGTCGGCCTGGTGATCACCGGACTGATCATCTGGATCACCGAGTACTACACCGGCACCGGCTTCCGGCCGGTCCGCTCGATCGCCAGGTCTTCCGAAACCGGCCATGCTACCAACGTGATTGAAGGGCTGGCGGTATCCATGGAAGCCACCACGCTGCCGACCCTGGTCATCTGCATCGGCATCATCGTCGCCTACAGCCTGGCTGGAGTGATCGGCCTGGGCTTTGCCGCCACCGCCATGCTGGCCCTGGCAGGCATGGTCGTCGCCCTCGATTCCTATGGCCCTGTCACCGACAATGCCGGCGGCATCGCCGAGATGGCCGACCTGGATGCCGAAGTACGGGCCCGGACTGATGCACTGGATGCGGTCGGCAATACCACCAAGGCGGTCACCAAGGGATACGCCATCGGCTCGGCCGGCCTGGCCGCGCTGGTCCTGTTCTCGGCCTACACCGCAGATATCGATGCCTATTTCGATGTCGCCGTGGACTTCTCCCTCTCGAATCCCTATGTGGTGGTCGGCCTGTTCCTGGGCGCGTTGCTGCCCTACCTGTTCGGCGGCCTGACCATGACTGCAGTGGGCCGTGCCGGGGGCGAGGTGGTCGAGGAAGTCAGGCGCCAGTTCCGGGAGCGTCCCGGGATCATGCAGGGCACAGAGCAGCCAGACTATGCTCGCTCGGTGGACCTGCTGACCAGATCGGCGATCCGGCAGATGATCGTGCCCAGCCTGCTGCCGGTGCTGGCGCCGGTAGTGACCTACTGGATCATGTTCTGGGTCGGCGGCCAGGCCCAGGCTTTCGCCGCGGTGGGCGCACTGCTGCTGGGTGTGATCGTGTCCGGGCTGTTCGTGGCCATCTCGATGACCGCTGGCGGAGGCGCCTGGGACAACGCCAAGAAGTACATCGAGGACGGCCACCACGGCGGCAAGGGCAGCGAGGCGCACAAGGCAGCGGTGACCGGCGACACGATCGGGGACCCCTACAAGGACACCACCGGCCCGGCAGTGAATCCGATGATCAAGGTCACCAACATTGTTGCCCTGCTGCTGCTGGCGTTCCTGGCACAGTAGCGGTCTGCAGAGGCCATGATGGCGCTCTTGATGCCTTTCTCAGCAGAAGATGACACCCAGGTGACAGATTGTCACAAAACCGTCATACAGCTGCGGCATGGTGCGCGCGCAACACGGCTGGCCGTCATGGCTCCGTCACGATCAGGCTCAATCAGGTGACCGCTTGCAGATGCAGACAGACGCTCCCGATCGTCCGCCCGGCTCGGATCATGCCCTGAATCGCATCCAGTCGGACCGTGAAACACCGGCCTGGCTGCGGGGCCTCTATGCAGGACTGTTCCTGTACCTGTTCCTTGCAGCCCTGAACATCCTGGGGTCCGGGCTGGGCCTGTTCGGACGCTCCAGCGATGTGCTGGAGCAGCTGTTTGCCTACGGAGAAAACCCCTTCATCGCGTTGATGGCCGGCGTGCTGGTCACCATGGTGGTGCAGAGCTCGTCTTTCACCTCCGCACTGATCGTCACCCTGGTGGCCAGCGGCGAGATGACGCTGGGAACGGCAGTGTTCGCCATCATGGGGGCCAACATCGGCACGGCCGTGACCGGCGTGATCGTGGCCCTGGCCAACATGCGGATCCGGCAGAACTTCCGCCGCGCCTTCACCGCTGCACTCATGCACGACTTCTTCAATATCCTCACCGTGATGGTGGTGTTCCCGATCGAATGGCTTTCCGGGTTGCTGCACGAGTCGGGACGAGGGATCTTTACCCGCATGGCAGCGCAGGCAGCAGACTGGATCGGCCTGCAGGAAGTGGCCCGCCCGGACAGCCCCGTCAAGGTCATCACCAGCCCGCTCGTATCTGCTGCCGACAGCATGGGCGCGATGCTCATGCCGACCGCAGCGG
>LFIK01002739.1_pt1 | contig 14276 bp, 14 predicted proteins | sample 643401 | NCBI WGS metagenome assembly LFIK01 (sample SAMN03777447, study PRJNA286221) | soda lake metagenome | biome: soda lake; feature: Kulunda steppe; material: water; isolation source: sample T5-Br brine of Lake Tanatar-5 | place: Russia: Kulunda steppe | collected 2010-07 | reverse complement strand
GCGCATCCCACCACGCGCCTGTGTTTGGAATGGTTGGAACACACCCATGAAACGTGGATGGATGCACACGTGATGGATTTCGGATGCGGGACGGGAGTGCTGGGAATCGCCGCCCTGATGCTGGGAGCCAAACAATTGCACGCCGTGGACATCGAAGAAGATGCCGTGCATGCCACGCGGACCAACGCGCGACGCAACGGGATCTCGGACCAGCACCTGGTGGTGGAGCTGGGAAAAGATGGCACAGTGGAAGTGGACCACGACGACGACCGCAAAAACCAAGGTGGTGCATACGACGTGGTCCTGGCCAACGTGCTGCTGCCGCCCCTCCTGGAAAATCAAAGGAAGCTGACCCGATGCGTCAAGCCCGGCGGTTGGATCTGCATGTCCGGCATCCTGGCACAACAAACCCATGAACTCGTGCAAGCGTACGAGGACGGGTTCCACTCGCTGACCGTGCAGACGGATCCGGAAGGAAAGTGGGCACGAGTGGTCGGGGTGAGAAAAGGAACCTGACGCACCCTCCATCGACCGCACCCTCTCTGCTACTTCGACGGACCCTCCCTCTGGTCCTCGCCACACGATCTCCCTGCCTTGGCAGCAAGCAGGAGCACGCAAAGTCTCAGGACGCGGTTGGAAGCCACCTCAAGTGCCACACGCGAATAAAACCCGAGATGGGCTTGGTTGGGATTTTCAGGCCAAGTCCAACAAAAACAAAAGCCCATGCTGCACCTTTCCTTGTGCAGGCCGAGGAGGTTCGCGTCCGTCAAGGTTCTGGCAAAGCCTCCTCCGCGGGACCGTCCCGCGCTTTCTTCACAAGAAATACGCCGCACTCCGTGTGCTCTGTGTACGGAAACTGGTCGAACATCGCAACGTGCTGGATGGTGTGCGTTTTCAAAATGTGATCCAGGTTGTCCCTCAAGGTATGGGGGTTGCAAGACACGTACACGATGTTGTCAAATTCGCAGACAAGCTTCTCTGTATCTGGATCCAGGCCAGCCCTTGGCGGATCCACCAGCACAGTCGTGAAATTGTACCCTGTCATGTCGACACCCTTGATGGTCGTCCCAGCATGGTACGCTTCGGTAAACTCTTCGCTGGACATCCGAACCACCTCAATGTTGGTCACCTCGTTCATTGCGATGTTGTCCTTTGCCGCCGCCACCGACCGCTTGGAGATTTCCGTGGCCAAGCAACTGCGAAAATTAGAGGCCAAGGCGACGGTGAAGTTGCCATTGCCACAGTAGAGCTCCAGCAGGTCTCCTCCTACACGTCCGTGCCAAACGCGATCGATTCATGGTCAGCCTCGTGTTGCCTCGATGGGATTGGCGTGGGATGTTGCTTGAGAGCCAAGCCAAACCCAACCTTGTGTGTCTCGCGCGCTTGCATGTTTACCTTGCAGGTTTCGTGTCACCTCTTTTGCCCACTTGAGCATGTGCTGGCACATGCCGGCGTTGGGTTGGGAGAAGCATCCTTCAAATTGCTTGTAGCTGTATTCCGTACCGTCTATCCGGAACTTTTCCACGACGAAATCGTTCCCCAGGACGATTTTCTGTTTCTTGCTTCTACCGATGAGGGACAACGCATCGCGGCTCATCCCTGTATCTTCCGCGAGCGTGTCTCTGATTCTCTCTGCTTCTGCCTGCCAGGTCTGGTCCAGTTTCCTGTGGTAGACCATGGTGACCATTGCTTCTCCATGCATGGTGGTGTGAAAGTTGCATTGGAACAGCTTCTTTCTCATGGTTTGGTTGTCTTTGATGTGTTCCATGAGGGGCACCATGAGTGCGTTCATCAACAGGCTACCGATGCTGAATTCCTCCACTTGGACGGGCGCGGGTCTCGCGCCTGGTTCTGCCGATCCAAACATGGCATAGAAGAGCTTCTCTTGCGCATGCCAGACTCGAAACTCGGCTCGAGCGCGATAATGCGTGGGACGGCTCTCGTGCACTTGGATGCGTTCCACAGGCCATCGTAGGAGCGCCGCCAGCACCTTCCGCTTCTCCTCCAGCTGCTTGGCGTACAGTTCAGGCGCAGCACGCATCACGGGTGCCTTCAGAAACGCCGCGGACGCGTTCGCACTGGCGCGTGCGGCGTTGCTTTGCATCGTGCGACGGCATGCACGTCGTCGTCGTCCTCTGCACGTCGCACCACGAAGGGCCGAGTCGCCTCCTCTCCCCCTCCACGGGAGTTTCTTCTCAGATGGAGGAGAAGAAACTCTTTGGTGGCGGGAAGGGAAGGACGGATGGCGGGATGGCAAGAGACGTCCATCCGACGCACGAATGCGAGCGCGGATCGGCGACGTGCGCGCGAGCGTGCGTCCAGGAACCTCTGCGAGATGAGAGATCATCGAAAGTGCGCATCCGATGCGCGATCCAGCTGCGAGCCGAGGGGAATCCTCGACGAATCGAGGTGAAACAGGGGAAGCTGTCCTTCCCATTGCCATGAAGATGATGCACACGGTGTTCATGCAGTCTCGAGAAGACGATTCGCCTGATTCAACCACATTGCCGAGAAGATAAGTTCCTTCGTTCGTTTGCACGGAAGAGCAGATCTTGCGGCCTGGAGTGTACAACCAAGGCCCACCTGTGGTGGGCGAAACAGAGAGACGAGAGCAAAAGACGAAAAGGCACCTGCAAGTCATTCCCAACACTGGTGCTTCCATGCTGGCCAAAGATCCAGGTGTCCTGAAGTAGGCATGGAGGTTCAAGCCAGGGCAAAGGTGCAGCAAACCTGATTCAATCAGGTTGACAACATCAACACCGATGGCAGGAACATACCAAGCAAAAGCTTCAGCTGGACGGGTGGGCGATCCCTCCGATGGACAGACTCAACCTGTGGTGTCCTCCATGCACAAACGGCACGGTCATTGGATTGCAAAGGAGTAGATCCTTGCCAACCTTATAGCTTCAGGTCAGCAAATTCTGCCGCGGTTGCAGCTGGCTCTTTACGTTCTGTGGCGGCGGACGCTCTGCCCGTGTAGAAACCTGCGTAGTACCAGGACATCAGGAGTGCAGAAATTTCTTCATCTTGAAGCGATTCAAGTGGTCCTTCAGGAACCGGCAGATCGCTAGGAGGTGCTGGTGGCGTTGGCAACGATTGGTAGGAAGGAGGATACTCGTGTGATGCCGGTGGCCATTGCAAAGGCGATGGAACGCCATGGGGCGATGCATAGGCGGGAGCAGTGTGTCCGAAAGCAGGTGGCATTGCGTAAGGATACATGTACTGTGGTGGTGGCGGTGGTGGTGGTGGATAATGAGGAGGAAACGGCGGCGTGTAGTATCCATAAGTTGCGTATGGCGAGCTCATGTCATCCGACGTTCTCGGCGGAGGAGACGGATAGTAGTTCACAGCGTCTCCACCTGTACCACGAGGATCACCGGGAGAGTATCGATCGTGGTGCCCTTCGCTTCTCCTTCGCGAAGCGTATCTCGCATCCTTGCCACGTTCTTCCACGCCGTCGCCACGTCGTCCACGTTCCTGCTCCGCTTCCTCCCATCTCTCTTCCTTCGCTTCCACCGTTCGTCTCGTGGCTTCGCCTGCACGTGCGTACTTGTCCAACGCACGTTGGTACGCGTTTCGAAGCACCTGATCGTCCCAATCTTCCGTCTGGTTGCGCTTCGCCATCGAAGACGCGTCGCCACGTCGCGTTGCAGCTGGTTTCGACGAAGACGAACAACTGTTGCACCAACACGTCGATGGGGAACCAAACCAAGGAAAGGTGGACGGGAACACACGAAAGGTTGACGCCAACGACAAGCTTGGCGTGCTTGAAGGTGCCAAACACGTGGAGAAGTATACCAAGGGAGGCAGAAGCGTTGCATGGCGACCTTGCCATGCATTGGTTGACAAAAAACAAGAACAAGGAAGCTGTATGCGAGAGTGTGGCGGGTGCGCGCTTCGTTTGCATTGGTGGAAGGAACGAATTCACACCATACGTGTGCACGAGATCACCAAAAGACAATGGATTGTGCATGAATTGCAAAACGATGCATGTTTCCATCCCTTTCTCCTTGCTCCAAGTTGCTGCGCATGCGAACTAGGATCTTTTGTTGTTTGAAAATCTATCCCAAACGAATACCTCGTCTGTCGACAAGTCTCTAGAAACACACCATGATGGTCCATGTGGATGATTGTGCACAAAAGTCCAGCTTTCCTCTTGGAGAAAAGCGTGCCAAGTGGTAGGTAATTGCTTAAAACATCAAACTTCAACCACTTGTTGCTCTACGGGGAAGGAAGAGAGAATCGAGCGTGTCGTTCGACATTTGGATCGTGTGTGCGAAGGCCGTGATGCGATGCCATTCCTCGTCATGGTCGTCTACGTTACCATGAGCGTGAAAATCTCCACCATCTCACGTAACTTCAACAAAGGACCTACCTCCCCTTCCTTCCCAAGTTCCCACCCACGTGTCCTTTCCAACCGCACAACGGCTTTGCTGCCGCATCCGAAAGCATAATTCCGTGTCCTCAGAATTCCTGTGGCTCGTTCAAGCGCTCCATTCAAGCGGCTTGTTCCTCTCCACGTGTTTCACGTGTCCAAACGTGGAGTTGGAGACACCAAGCCACGTTGTGAAGTGGAAGGCGCATCGCAAAGTTCACAACCCACCGACCTCGAGGGGTGTGTCTTGCTTTAGGGTGTATCTGCGATCGGACCCATCCCACCGCCGAACGAGCGATCCTCTCTGTTCTCCCCTCGATTTTCGGACGTCGAGACACGGATCGATCGGCCGAGGTAGGTGTATCTGCCCTTTTGCGAAGTGTGACTGAGACGCCGTTGTGCAGATGGGCCACGGCGCGTCGTGTTCGCAGCTGTTTCGCGGCCATCCGCGCGGAGAAACCGCTTTGCAAACGCATCTGAACGAAGCTCTGCAGGTGCGTTTTCATGGGCACGTCTTCGTCCGACCTGCGCAGCTTCATCCGTCGCAAAACGCGAAGACAGGGAACCATCCACGGCCACTGCAACGCTGCGACGTCCACGTTTTGGCTCGCAAGGAAGCGCAAGCGCGAGAAAAGACACGTTGCGAACGTCCAAGAAGCAGTCTTAGATGCCACGGATGCTTGTAGAAGGCATGGCGGACGTGGCTGACGGCACATCCATCGTTTCGCGCATCGACGGGAAATGGCATGGACGATGACGGCGTGCAGGCACACGCCAGGACGCACCAACCTGCTCAATCCTTCAACGCGTACATCTTGAGGTTTCCGAAGGTGAGGCCGAAGCACGTGAATGCGATCGCAAAAAGGATGGAACGAAAAGACGGACGAGAGAACGAACCCGAAACGAGACCAGGACCATCCACTCCCATCAGGAACGAAGGAGGTTCGTTCATCTGCAACGAAACCTGGTGAAATTGATCACGAAAAAGGGAAGGAACATCTGGTCCGTGACTGACGTCCCGTACTCTCGCCTTTGGCATGACACGCGTCCGTGATAGATCTGCAAGGGATACAAAACAGCCGAAGAAGCGTTTGCCAAGTTTGACAAAGACGGGAATGGTACCATCTCCCGAGCAGAGTTTGAGGTACGAAAAAGGAGCGCAACTCACCAATCAAAAGCCAATCCAACAGTAATGCGTGCGGAGTGTGAAGCCAAAAGCAAGAACTACTGAGCAGACAGGCTGACTAAGCAACACTACGCATGGGCGTCTACAATGCACCACAGGAATACTGCTCAGAAATGAAGTACGCCATCACCGATGAGGTGAAGAATGAAATATTCGCCGCCTCAGATTTGGATAACAACGCCAGGATCGATTTCAAGGAGTTTATCATATTGCTGGCAACCATCACCATGGTGTCCGGTGATGCCAGTGAAACAAGCAAGGACTTTCGACAGGCTTTGGAGACGGTGAACGATATGTTTCTGTTCTTCGATATCAACAGAGATGGAAAACTTAACGTCAAAGAAGTCAAGCAGCGCATGAAGATACCACCCTCTCAAGGCACGATGGGTTTGAGCGAAGACTTGTTCGCCCGTAGACTTGAGGAGATGGATTGGGACCACAATGGCGTAATCACGTATCAAGAATTTCTGCTGGCAACTGAGTTGTGGGTCGGTCTAGAAGAAGTGGCTGATGAGTAGTCTATCTCTGATGTCATGTTTGGCGGTTGGCTGTCCAGGCAACTCGTTAGGACGGGATTGGCACAATTTTAGACCTTAATTGCACGCACATGCATAGGGTGCAGAGCCGGAAGTTGTGTTGATGGGTTCCGAGTGTGGGATCCGTCCCTCGTAGGGTCGGTTTCCAGGTACAGAGACGGTGGATTCCAATTGAACATTGGAGGCAGGAGAAACATCTCCTGCCTCACCTTCTATCCTCACTAGCACCCATGTCAATTTATTTGCAGGTCCCCTGCTGTAAATGTTGGAATGGTTAGATGCCTTGGACGTAACAACTTTGTTGTTCTCACATCGCCGTGTGCATGTCTTCTTCGTCCTCTCACCTTTCCCTGTGCGATTGCCATCCGACACTTCCTCCTCTCTGCAACGCCTTTTCGTCTCTTTTCTTTGACAAGGCGTTTCTTCCACCACTTGCAATGCATGAGCTTGGCTTCTTTCATCTCCCACACATCTCCAGAAGAAAGCACAGACGGGGATGGCACTGCTGCATGCCCATCCCAGCAGAGAAGAAACTCTTTGGGACGTGGTGGACGTGTCGTCGAAACGCGGCATGGCGACGTCGAGCGCAGCTTTCATGGCGTCTTTGCGCATCAATCGGATCGACGTGCGTCGTGAAAGAGCGCCTCGACGTCGCAGAGGAGGTGTGGTGCACGTACGTGCGCGTGGGGAAGCGAAGGAAGAGGTGGGACAGCTCCCAGCCAGAGTGGCTTGGTCCAAACCAGCCGTCGGTGCAGCGTGGTTGGTGGCTGCTGCATGCGCATGGGCCACGTGGTCGTGGATCGTGCAACCTGCCAGAGATGCGTGGAGACAAGCAGGTGGATGGAAACCCGTGGCACATGCCGCTCGAACATTCGTGCAAGAAGAAGCCAAGCTGGGAAAAGCACTCGAATGGCCCACAGCCAAAGAAGCTTCCAGGGACACCTTGCTGGTGCTGGTGTGTGCAGCAGTACTGGTGGTGTTCTTGTGCACGGTGGATAGCTTCTGGGTGAAAACCATCGTAGGATGCCTCCGAAAACGATCTGGAATGCCGAGCTGAAGGTCGTCCTGGCCTTGCTCCCGGCAAACATGATGGATGTGGAACGAGCGCGCCTTCTCCAATTGGCCGTGATGGGTTCCATCTGCTGGTCCAAATCCAGGAACAACATCAATCAACGGATGAATGGTAGGAGATGATAGCAAACTGGAGAAGAAAGAAGACTGAGATGCAGACTGCCGTTGGCTAGCTACCTAGCTCCCACCGAGGACCTCGAGCGTGTGGTGCCATGCTGGCGCAGGTCCGAGTGCAAACTCCACTGCAGTCCAGAGATGGATATGATACGAGATAGAATTTCCAAACTGTGATAATGGCTGTCGAGATAGGTGAGCGACATCTACATCCGCCCACACGAGATGCTGCGAGGATGCGCCCGTACTATTGTGTTTATGCTTGACTCGCGTGCTGCAGAAATCGCTTCTAGCCATGGCCTTTCTTGATGAAGTACATTGGATGACTGATTGAGAATATGTGGGATAATTCATTGTATAAAACTGTACGAAATCGAGTGCTGAGCACGTCGAACATGAAGCATGTAGCCATCCCCTCGAAAAGGCCATATGACGAGATAGATTTGAGTCACCCACGTGGATTTTCGATCCTTGTTTGGCTCTGCGTATGCAAGGCAGCCCATGTTTCACAAACATAGCACATAAAAGAGAGGCTTGCTGTGCCGTTTTGTCCTCTGACTGAGCCTTTTCAGGGTGTGGCTCGTACATTCCTGACGCGGTGCAATTGCATTGCTGTTCATCCTGTAAATACACAGGAAGACATACCTTACCCTCAGGAATGTCATTGCTACCGCTGATGCCCTTCATTCTCTCTGCGGCTGCTAGCAAAACGAAATGAACCATCCGCGACAGCCATCTTCAGTCATCTGCCATGAGGAGGCACCTGACCGCGTTCATCCTCCAAGTGATTCTGTGGCTCTGGACCTCTTGCACGTTATACTTTTGGCATCTCGTGCACTTTTCCATCGTCTTTCACTGCATGTTTGTATCTGTCTTCCACCTCATACTCCATTCCAACATCTCCATAGAACTTGACTCCAACAAGGACGGCCTCATCTACTTCTCCCCTCGAGAGAAAAAACTCCTGTTATGTGGACAAGATCTGTTTTCTTCTCTCATCTGCAGACATTCGTGTCCACTTCACACGTGTTCGGACATGGCTGCGCGAAGCAGCGCGCGAATGCGCGCGTCTCTCGATGGGAGGAGCAGTATCACGTGCAGGAAGACGCTTTCCACGCGTCGTGGTGCGACTTTCCAGGCGGAGAAGACGGGTCGTCGACGGACCAAAGCGAACCAGAAGGATGGAGAAGCAATGGCAGAATGGAGTGGAAAGCAAGGAAGGTTCCAATACGTGAACCAATCCAATCATGCAGCGAAGGATGCATTGGAAGGATTGGTGAGGTGCAGGAACGACCTGAAGCTGGTGAAAGACGTCCACGGAGGATATGTGGTGGTGCAGAAAGACATGGACCCACATCAAGTGGCCGTGCTCTCGGGTGGGGGAAGTGGACACGAACCGTTTGCAGGTGGACTGGTCGGACAAGGCATGCTCAGTGCAGCAGTTGCAGGTGACGTGTTTGCTTCTCCAAGCGCAAGGGCAGTGATGACCACCCTGCAATACTGCGACCACGTGCAGTCGAGGTTTGGAACGGATGGAGCACCGAGACGTCCAGGGGCAGTCATGATCGTGCTGAATTACATGGGGGATAGGCTCCACTTTGGGATGTCCATCGCAAAAGCGCAGGCCCAAGGCATGCAAGTTAGACAAGTGGTCGTTTCAGAGGACTGTGCTCTCTCCCTCGAAACGCGCAACCATCCACCTGGACCCAGGGGACTGGCAGTCGCAGCTGTGGTCGCCAAAGTGGCAGGCGCTAGTGCCGAGAGAGGAGACAACGTTGACAAGGTTGCTGACTACGCCCAATGCACAGTGGACAATGCAGCCACAGTGGGTATGAGCGCTTCCTCCTGCGCCCTCCCTGGACAAAGACAGAGTTTGAGGGAAGTGGAAGCTGGAGCGATCGAGTTCGGCCTTGGCATTCATGGGGAACCAGGTGCACACGTTGCTCGAGATTTGAATGGGGCGAGAGGAGCAGTTCAGGAAGCGCTTGCAGTTCTTCTAGGAGCAGGAGGATTACAAACACAGCCAGGGGAAAATGTTGTGATCCTTGTTAATGGACTCGGAGGATTGAGCCACCTGGAACTGCAACTGGTGGCTGGAGAAGTTCTGCAACAACTTGAAAATACTGGAGCAGCTGTACCTGTTCGTTGCTTTGTTGGGAACTTGGTCACGTCTCTTGACACTGCCGGCTTGTCCATTACTATTCTGCGCGCAGAGGATGAGATCCTGAAGCTTTTGGATGCCCCAGCTACTCCTGCCTGTTGGCCATTTGATGCATATACCACTACTATTGTATCATCAGATGCATCCAAGAAAGTGGAATCTGGAAATGAGGAGGCAATATGGGTGCACTTTTCTCCGTCAATCCAGGAAATCGAAAAGCTGGAATATGAAGGAGCAACCACTCAAGATACCCATGCGTGCCAAGCCATACGTGCGTCCCTTGGGGGGGCTGCTCAGGCGCTTGTTACTGAAGAGTCAAGACTAAATGCCTTGGATGCCGCAGCAGGGGATGGGGACTGTGGTACAACCATGGCGGATGTGGCACGTGCAGTTCTTACGAGCCTGGGTGCCAACCCAGCAAATGCATCCCAGACCAGTCCAATCAACGAACTAGGAATCGATCTGAATGTGCCTCAAACACCATCGTCACTGTTAGAGCTATTAGCTGAGCTGGTTCAGGAAGCCGTCGGAGGCACATCAGGTGCCTTGTACTACATTGGTTTGCTTGGTGCATTGCCAGCACTGGATCCTCGCCAGAATGCAGAATCATCTAGAAGTACAAATCGAACCCCATGTTCTTCCTGCCTTGCGGATGCTTTGGATCTTGCAGTGCAAGCTATCATGCAATATGGCAGTGCCAGTCCTGGCGATCGTACCATGCTTGATGCTCTTGTGGGAGCTCGCGATGCTGCCCAGTGGTCCAGTTCTTCGGGTGCAGACATGCTGTCTACGCTAGAGGCAGCTGCTGTTGCAGCTCAAGAAAAGGCAGATGAGACAGCGGGAATGGTTCCTCGAGTAGGCCGTGCCAGTTATGCAGGGTCAAGGGCACTAGGCAATCCTGATGCAGGTGCTTCTGCAGTTGCAGTGTGGCTGAGAGGGGCCACAGATGCCTTGAAAGAAAAGTCAAGATGATGTGCTACCATGGCAACTTTTGAACAATGCATCCTAATTTCCTGTAGGTCTGGGGGGCTGAAGACTATCGTGCAGCCCCTCGCCAGATCTTTCTGGTATGAATATGTGCAGCTGCATGGAAACCTTTGACACCATTTTGGCTTGATTGGTCTACATGCGTAGGGTGTCAGGTTGAAGAGCATAAGGATCACGATTTGGTTTCGAGTGCAATTTCATCTGCTACCTTTCGCCTTATCAAACAAGTGCATGATGAGATCGAACTACCATTTTAAGTTACTATTTCCATGTCTGGTTGGACTGATACAAAGGTGCTGTTGCATGCATGTCATATGTTCATCTCGGTTTCTGACACGGCCAACGCACTGTAATCACTCAGTGCACAATGGTGTTTTGATGTAAGAATCCCATGATTTGCAGTTGCTCTTCATCCTACTTACTTGGCAGCAATGGTTGTGATGCAGACCCTCAATTGTGCAAGACGTAGGGAAGAACGATGCATTATTTGCTCACCATCCAAATGATGCACATCGCATGCCACTACCAAGAGTCCTGAACAGCCAATGGAAAGTTCCGCTTGAAGTGGGCTGCTACCATACGGGAAGTATGTAGATGTCAAGAGTAAGAAGTATCGATCTTACCGCACATACAGCCTTGGAAGTTGTTATTGCAAAGGCTAGCCCACCAGAATGTTTGTACAACAGGTATCCAGAAAGGAGCGACTCTATCTTTGCACGTGGTTGTCGAGGAGACTCTTGCTCGCAATGAAGGTGATTCTCGCCCATATTCCATGTTTTTTTCAGCCTAGTTATGATGACAAGGGGTTTTGCATGAGTGTGTTTGGTCCCCCATTGGAAAGGTGATACGCCCAATAACAATTGCGTCGTTGAGAAGATAGTGTATCACACACTTCGATGTTGGAACCTCGAGGCAAGTAGCTTCAATTTTGTCAAGAGTGTATTCAACGTTATGGAGTGCAATGCCTTGTGAACTGAATTGCCTTGGAGAGGAATATATATTCATGTTTGCTTCGATTCACTTGTCAACATTGCTCCGATGAAATTGGTGTGATTTTGGAAACTACTATCGAGCTTACTATGTAACATCAAAACTTTCTAGACGGGAATTCATGACCCTTCTAGCCCACTACTTGAGCTTATTTGCGTATTTCATGGTTAGTATTCGGACTTCGTGGTTGAAAATTTTCGTTGCCAATTCACTATTGATTTCTATCTTCTTCGTACGACTCTTAGAATTGCTCTCTTTCCGACCCTTGAATCCGGAATTTCTTGATCGCATTTTCAAAAGTGTAGGAACAATTCTTGCCCTTGAGCCTCTTTTATCCCTCAACTTGCCAAATCCTCGAGAATGCCGAATCAAAGAAATCGTTGAACTACAAGAAGGCAAGGATAGATTCTTACTTGAAAAGTGCGAGTTGGATTTGGCTTGCTAATGGCGATTGGCGTGGGTTTTGGATGGATTCAATGCAAATGAAAAAGTCATCAAGGCGACATTTTTAAATTTCAATTGCAAAGGTAAGTCGACTTTGATTGTAAAAAGATTCCTTGCAAGGAGTAGAATATACGGCGCTTATGAGTAAATGGCGAATGAGATTAAAAGCCAGAGTACGTGTACTATATGCACTACGGGACCTCACGTTCTACCAAACTCTTGAAAGTGTCAAAACTTGCTTGTCGCAATCAGTTGTCAAGCTGATACGTAAGCAGTTTGGTAGCCCTCTCATACAAATCAAATGTGCGCAATCTCTCAATCTTCTACACATTCTATATTGTGCACACCTGGCTTTTGAATGTGGGTAGTTTGATCCGTTGATAGATCTTAACAAAGTTTTTAACCTTCCCCGTCGCTTTGTAAGAAGTTTTCATACTACGAGATTGATTTTGGTGAGTTCGGCACTGTTTGTGAAAATACAAAATGCACTGCAAGGTCAAAAAAAGACGAGTACATTGGTCACGACACAATGAGATCAACGGGTGACATGGAAGGACCACGGTCCTCGCGCTCCGTCGTTGGAGTTGAGTGTGGCAACACATGTGAGCTAGACCAAAGGAAGAGTGTGTCATCAAGAACATCACTACAAACCTCTCAATGCTGACACCCCACAACACGCTTTCTTTACTCGGTGAATCGAATTCCCATCTGCAACTCTCATCTTTCACGAGGTTGTCAAGTCTTGCATCACAAACCCACGCCATCCGTGGCATGGTTTAGCATCATTGTAGTACACATTCGAAACGTGCGTAATTGCCACTCGTTCCACTCTATCGTTGTACTACTTGTGCTAGTGGGAAAGTAGGTCGATTCAAATGCATGCGCTTGTGGTTTGGGAGGACATTTGACGCCCAATCCTAACATTCCATGAATGTTGTTGTTTGCATCCCGTCTCATCCTTGTGATGGACGTACTTCACCTTGACAGTCTCTTTGCTTTGCTTGTGATGCGGCATCAATTTGCATCTTATCATAGGGACTCACCGGTGTCTCCTACCCACTCGATGAGGCATGCAATCTTCGCAACTTCTAGTCCCGTCACAAATCGAATTGCGTGTCCTTTCGATTATCTAATCGTGACGTGTTTTGTTAAATGGCACAACTTGCCGTCTTCCAAGGATCCATCGGCAAATTCACACAACGATAACCACATGCACGATCAAGAGACCACAATGTTGAAGAGGGTTGACACGTTTGACAGAACCGCACTCCAAATTGGACCCACACCGCAAGCTAGGAGACATTCGAACAAACAATGGTAGCTACGGGCGTGCTTTAGTGGAAAACGCCCAACTCCGAGCATATCATGGCCCCATATTGGGCGCGATCAATTGGTGTTTCCAATCGGTGTATAAATTTCAGATCGTCGAAGTGAAATTTGACACCCGTGCACAATCCACCCCAACAGACGATGTTCTTGTTTGGACGGATCCTTTACGCGATGGAACTGTCCAAAACAAGCAAATGCACGCTCGTACCATTTGCATGGGATTCCTCATTGGCAAGGGAGCTTTTGCAGCATCCCCGACCCAAGCGACACCATGGTGTCTTTGAAAATGGAGCGGATCCGTCAGAATTGTTTGTTTTCGATGGCACGGGGATTCACTTGGATGGTTTGGTCGTTCCGCATCAATATGGGTAGGACCGTTGGATCCCATGGACGAGCGATTGTGTGGCTAGCGTGCTTGTTGGTAGGACGGGGAGCGCACCACGACGCACGCACTCCTTCACGAAGCGCACGTCTCGTCGCATTCCCTCGTCGTGCGTCCAAGCGAGGCACCCATTCGTTCTCCTTGGATCCGTCGTTTCCGCCGGACCAACCACGTCCACCTTGGCTAAGTCCTTCCTTCGGAGAAGAAACTCCCCTGCTGGCATGAGGACCCCTCGTGGATGGTTTCAGGTTCGTCTCGTTCGAAACCAGAGGTGGAATTTTTCGTTTCACGACCGACGAAGATGGACGCGAAAGACGGCCATGGCGACGTCGACGAGGACGACACGAGGCCGTCGAACGGAGGTGAAGGAAGCGTGGAAGGAAGGAACGGACGTGTCGACCAAGACAGGCGAGGAGGAGAGGCAAGGGATGCGGAGCACAGCGAAGGAACCCACGGACGAAACGTTGGTGATGCGAGCAGTGGAGAAGATCAAGGAAGATATTCCATGCGGAACCAGTTCGAAGGGTTGGAAATACTGCGCAGCAACCGTTGGTCGTCTCGAAGGAACTTCGACGAAGATAACGACTCGGACGATGAAGCGGATTCTCAAGCAGATGAAAAATCAGAAACTGGGAGAGACGACGGATTCGAATCCAGAACCAGGTGGCAAAAGTTCGTCCATTGGTTGCATTCACCTCTTC
>LFIK01002737.1_pt1 | contig 14281 bp, 11 predicted proteins | sample 643401 | NCBI WGS metagenome assembly LFIK01 (sample SAMN03777447, study PRJNA286221) | soda lake metagenome | biome: soda lake; feature: Kulunda steppe; material: water; isolation source: sample T5-Br brine of Lake Tanatar-5 | place: Russia: Kulunda steppe | collected 2010-07 | reverse complement strand
GGGGGGGGGGGGGAGGGTTTACAAGGGTTAATAAAGAGGGCCTTCAGTCAAGAAGTGCGACTGCTAGCCTGCTCATAAAGAAAATAATATCATAAAGGAAAGAATAAAGCTTATTGCTGTTCTGCCTCAGAGGACACATTATAGAAACCTGACACATAATGGAAACCTGTGGGAGGAGGCAGATGAGCCTGCAAAGAGAAAGCACTGCAAGTGGCACATGAGGATGAGTGCAGTGAAGGACCGTCCTTCACTGCACTCACGTGACATGCTGCTTGTCGGGGGGGGGTATACACCCAACAAAAGCAGTGCACAAGTTTCCAAAACAAGTACTAGATATTTTCTTCTAGGCTGGATATCTTGACAATAAAGAAGATTATGCAGTACTGCTACGGTACAATTCAGACAAGAAACACTTCAGAGAAACAACCAAATGAAGGGAGATGGCATGGACAGGTGAAGTGGTCACCACGGTGCTTTACTTTTTTAATTATCTATAGTATTGATGCGGTTGAAGACAGCGTCTAGTTATTGCAATGATAAGAAGAAGAAATTTGTAGGCCTCTGAGGCCCTCGGCTAGAAAAAGCAGAGAAATTGAAGCCTTCAATTTTCCTTTCACCATTCCTTCAAGTGTTTCCCCCTCGGTTGAAATGCGGTTGAAGCGGCTGAATCAACCGCTCGGTTGATTTCAACCGCGCTCGGTTGAAGTGCGGTTGAAAAATTCTCAGCCGCATTTCAACCGCTTCAACCGCATTTTAACCGAGCCAGGAAATTTCTGACGAGGTTTGGGAAGGAAGAGATACGATGATGGATCCCATCAAAGTCCTTGTGCCATGACGATGCAAACTGTCACACTGTGACCATTACTTTGAACTGTGCATGGTCAGTCGGCAAGGTCTTGTCTGCTCTTCACAACCGTCGTGACACATCTGGAGCTGATGCACACCTCTGCTATCACAAGCTATTCAAAAATCAACATAGGTAACTTTGAACCGTTACTGCGCGAGCAAATCATACGGGAATGGAGACCTTGATCAGATGCATCCACATGACGTGCATGCTTCTAGCAGGGTCATGAGAACATACCACAAACATTTTGGTGTGCTCATAGGGAGTCAGACCGACCTACCGTGGTTGTGACAACAAAAATTCCATAGTCCTCTTGCGCGCTATCTCCAGACTCAGACTTTCCAGTCACATCCTGAATGTCGAGCTGCTTTAACAACAACACCACAGAGTCCCTTACAAGCTTAGAATGTGCACTTAAGCTACTGGCCTTGTGTGCAAGAATAAGAGCATGTGCTTTTGAACTGCTCAAGTGCAGACTTGATAAATTTGCTCATCAAGCACCATCACCCCATCTGCTCCCTCGCTCGTGGCACAAAGAGGCTCAGAGACTTTGCTAGCCAAGCAGACGCCAAAGGGCTGGCTTTATTTATGCATGAATGCCTGGATTGCTGTGCTTAGTGGTTCAGAACACCACCTTGCTTGCTCTTCGAGTTGATTTTGGTTACAGGCATCATTGGCTTCAGCTAAGCTGCCCTTGTTCTGCAGGTACATCTATGTGACCTATCCTAATCTTACCTCTTATAAAGTGAAAATAAGGGGGACATAGCTGTCTTCTCATAATTATGACAGCCTGAGGTTTTCATGTGCCTTAAGATTGTATGCCATTCAAGTAAACAAGTTGTTTGGGCAACTGTGTGTTACGCAAGAATTTGGTGGCAAAATATGTCAGAGCAAATGCGGCGCACACTTTCAAAGACACAAACTTTGCCAGATACAAGGCTCGTGAATGCTTTGACACCAAAAATATGAAACGTTCTTGCTTATAAGGTTCTCGGCAAGCTTAACACAAAGCAACCTCCTGGACAAACAAATTGATCTTCAATACCTAGATCTAGATACAATTTTCATGTGTATTTTTGAAACGAGTAAAGTTCTACATCTTTTGAGGTCTTCGAGTTTGACAGACTCACAATCCCTGTTAGCATGGCAGCAAAACATTTCCAACGCGCTTCAATGTGAAACAGATTGTTTGCAGACCCTGATCAATGAACTACTTCACATCAAATGGCATGTATTTCCATTGTCTGTGCATGTATGTGCTAAGCATGCTAGCATCCTAAAACACTGCAAATTGATCGTGAACACGTCAACCTTAAGCTTCGTGCATGCATACCGCAAAGATTTGGCATTTTGGCTCGAAATCCCTGGATGTTCCTGGTGTGTGTGCAACCTTTGATTTTGAGTCGTGCCGTTGCTGATGATGGGCTTATGCGCTGCAGACACTTTATAAAACTGTAATGGCAGGCACGCTTGCATAGCATGTTTTAAAATGCACAAGAAATTCTAGGTGAGTGCATCTGCCGCAATGTACTGTATCAGGCTAGGCCATGAGGACAGTAATGTGCTTGCCAGTTTCAACTTAGAGATGATTGTCCTCCTGATTATCATTGGCAAATGGAGAGAGAGCTGGCCATTTCTTCTGACGCTGGGGTGCAATGGCTGTCGGGCTCAGAGGCAAGGTGGGTGAATTTGTGAAAGGTGACTTAAAAGGGTGTGCATTTTTGCATTCTGGGACCCCATCTTCATCCCTGCCTGAACCTGTACTGCTAGAATCTGAATGTATCCTGCTGCCTGGGAGGGCATGTGAACCACTGATGTGCGCCTCCTCGCTGATACGTGAGAGCTGGGAAGGCGGCCTTGTTTGCCCCAGTTGCCGCTCCTCTTCCTCCTGCACCTGCTCCTGCTCAATTTCTTTAGCCTTGAGGTGCACCACAGGCTCCGCATGCACTAAGTCAGCTGAGGGTGAGCACGGGAGTGCGGGCACGGGTGCCTGGGCACGTGTGGGGGGTGGGGGCCGAGCTGCAAATGCGGCATCATGCTGCAGCTGGTGCAGCTGGTCTCGGGTCTTGTCAATCTCTGTGGCTGTGTGCTTTTGGCTGCCGAGCTGAGGGTGAGGCCTGCTGGCTATCTGATTGTGGGCAGGCTTCAAGAAGTTTTTGCTGCTTTCCATGACACATGTCGCGCTCTCTGAGCGGGAGAGGGCTGCGATGAACACATGGAGACGAATTGTTGCTTAAGGTGGTATTGCACAAACAAAGGTAAAGGTTCACATGGGACAAGCAGCTGGTGTGAGGAATTTGCTGTGCATATTGCCGCCTGGAAAGGGTGCTAAAGAGAAGCAACAAAGTTTGTGGTAGGCGCAAACAGCTTTCACCTAATGAATACCACACTTCTACACTTACACCATAAGCAGCCCTGAAAGCACCATTGTACTGGCTAGCACTCCACATCTTAGAGTAGAGAGTCATGAACACTTTGTCCAACCCAACTTTTGCAAACCTGTTTCTTGCATGACATGCGTACCTGAAGAACGACCTCGTGCTACTTTGTACTCCAGATGTAGATGGTGAAGGATATCACGGAAAGAAGGTCGGTTTCCGGGCAGCCATGACAAGCATCTGAAATCAGAGTGAGGGGTGTGACTTACTGGGTAGATCCTTAATACACGCAGCTCATGATTTGGTTAGTAAGGATGCTTTCTTTCTCGACTTTTGATATGATTAAAGCTTACTGTGTTCAAAACACAAGGGAGAGAGCTTCCCAGTGCAAACAAGGGCTTTGTGCACGTGTATCCTCAGCAGAGAATCTGGGTCACACTTGTCACAACCTCATTAAGACCAGAAGATGACGTGATTCCATATCGTTTCAGCAAGGATGTACACATATTTAACGATATGCATGTGTTAAAGGACAGGGGCCTTTTTGAGGGCAAACACACGACGTCCATCTTAGCCCTAGCAAGCCCACCTTGCAACTAGGCGCCTTAACCCAGGTGTGGCACATTGCTCTGGCACGGGAGGCAGACAAAGACTGCCGTCACCAATTTTTAGCATCAGTAAGAAGACAGAGCAGCATTCTGTGTCACAGAAGGGCCTGGCGCATGTGAGGAGCTCATGCAGTACCACCCCGTACGACCTGGCAGAGCATAGGCGTGTTTGCATTGTTGGGTACGCGGCATGGGCGCACTAGATCAGACTGGAGAGATCATGTTTGCAGGTGAAATGGATTGTCCGAGGTGGCAAAAGGTGGCAAGGTGGTTGTTTTGGAAATGACGCCAGATGAAGAGACAACCCAATTTAGATGGGGCGCTTGCCAAAATTGTCTGGCATCAACTACTGTACGAGCAGGGATGGATCATTGCTGATAGAGCTACAATCTTTAAACTTTTGTTCATTGACATGATTTGCAACGTGAATTTTGAGAATTCAACACTACAAATGAGCATTTAATATTGTCAAAAATTCCTGGTTTTTTATTTTTTAGCCATCAACTCTGCAAAAAGGGCCAATTTCTTGCGCAACACCCCCCCAGTCTTGCGACCTACCACACATCACATTTCTCTGTGTACGGCTCGCCTCGCAAGACCTGGAAGTAAAGCCAGTCAACGATTCAACTTTTCTTATTAATTCCTTCTTAGGATAACAACAGGCTGCACTCAATTCTTCATGCTATCACACATCCAATTTTGATGAGTAGACAAGGTGTGCTCCACTTTAATAACCCAGCTCTTTCACAGCTACCATAAAGCTTACATCCCTTTTTAAACTTACACATTAAGGTAGCATATGCCTGTGTGGTATCACGCATCTATGAGCAAGGGGGGACAGAAAGAGGCTATACCTCTAGGGCGCTGTACTCTACAGTTCCCTCAAAGCAGGATTTGCCTCCAGTTTGTCCATGGTCCATGAGACGCGATAGGCCAAGATCGGCGATCTTCACCTCAAACCTGATGCCACAAAAGCGCCCACCAAATTTAGAGCATGAATTGAGCAACTCTCAATGTTTACTAGCCAGCATTCTCAAAGCCGTGCAATCTGTCTTGCAAGACTTGCAACAATACGGGAGATTTGGGCCCTCAGAGTTGTTGCTTGCTGTGGAACTTGTTGGGAACACTGACAAGGCTAGCCCTGACACTGGCAGAGTTGAAACTAGCAGAAATCTTCATCAGCATGCTCCCATTGTTGGCTGTGCCTGCTCATGCCTGGGAAAACATTATAGCACTACATTGAGTAGCTCTCGTCCTGTTACATCCATCCTGATGCACTCACCTGGCGCAAACTAACACATTTGCTGTTTTGAGGTCCCGGTGGATGATGGCTGGACAACAAGTAGCATACCACCAGAATCAGGCACCAATCCATGAACAGTCGTTTTGGCATGGGAGTGATGTTTTGGGATATTTCCAAAATTATTTCACCTTCTTACGTGAGGGTGTCTAGCTTGAGTTCCTCATAGTGCTGGTCTCTCCTATGAATTATACAAGGGTATACTGCTCCTGTTCTTACCTGGTCGCTGCTCATGTAAACAATTGATGCCTCTGGCTATGTCCACTGCAAACTCAATCTTCCTGACAAGGCTCAGTTCCAGGCCTGCAGAAATTGGTGCTTCAAGTTGGCACGGCATCCTTCTGCATTGAGCTCAATGAGCCACCCCCGTAGACCACAAAGCAGCAGAGTATCCCAGCTTTGCCAGTACATCATGCGGTTTGCTGCTACATGCCTGCACTGGTAGCACGTGCTCCTGACCTGAGGAGTACAGAAGTCTGTCGAGGCTGCCTCTAGCACAGTGCTCCGCCACAAGGCACAGGTGTGGAGGGGTGTGGCACACGCCGTAGAAGTTGACAACTGCACAAAGTGGAGCACGCGCAATTGGCGGACAAGGAGCACCACCTTAGGTGCCTTAGGTGCTGCTGCAGGGGGGAATAGGGGCAGTGTTAAGCTCACATATACCTGATGAATTTTGCTCACTCACTGAACAATTTTCATGCAAGTGTGCTGCCGCATGCCATAATGGGGGGCCATGAAGTGCAACTGATATCCTCATGGCGTGAATTCTGTCTCTACCTCCTTTCCTCATGAACAACATGCACCTAAGTACTGATAACATGCCCAAAGCAGAACTGATCAATGATTGCTTACCATTAGGGTGGCGAATACTGGCAAGGGTTTCAATCTCTTTGCCAAAAAGCTGCATGCACAGCTCAGTGGGGAAGAACATGTTGCATGTTTTCTATGACTATGAATGTTTGTAGGGTTGAGCTTGATATGCCAATCACTATCAGCTAGCACGGGAGCACCGCGGGCTCACCTGGGCAACTGCAGCAGTAGGAACGGCATGAAGCCTCTTGATGGCCACCTTGGTGCCTCGGTAATTGCCTAGTAGAACCTCTCCAAAGGTGCCTTTGCCCAGCCGGTGGCAAATCTCAACCTGCAGTGAAACCCATCAATAAGTTGGATCCGGCCACAGTGCTGTGGCGGTGCTGATGCTGCCAGCAGGAAGTGGTTGCCTTGGATTGCAACAAGGGTCTGAACACAGAATCTTAAGTTGACATCAAGAGCTGGCACACAAGGCTGTGCACCGGCATTGTCTGTGCTACGACAACCAATGCACTTGCAATGTACAAGCCTCCTGGGTGCAATGGTAGATCATTTGGTTACTAATAAGTGCACTGCATTTCATCTCCCAGCCATCAAGAGAAACTGACTGCCTAACACAGGAAGTACATGACAAAAAAAACCCTCAGATTCTCAGTTATGCAGCAGACAGGATCGCAGAGGGTTCGTTCTTGCCCGGGCCAGCGATGCAAAGGAGTTCGTCCAGATACTTGACCAATGTGAAGTGCCAAAGTCCCTGCCAAGGGATAGAAGCATGTATGAACTGGTTGCGTAATGCAATTGCTCAAAAAGCCTCACCGCACATGGGTTCAGCTCCCACAAAGCGGCAGCTGCCTTTCGCCTATCTTGCATGCTGCCTACCACCTGTCGAGTACACAGCCAGAAAGGAAGCTCTCAATGGGTCAGCAAACTGGCTCTGTCTCCAGGAATTGCTTTGGCAATGCACACTGTAAGCAAGTGCTTGGAATGCAGACCACGCCTGCATAGCACAGCATTTGCTGGAAGCTTGCTTCACATGGTGTGTGTATGTGTGTGTGTGTGTGTGCATGCATGTGTGTGTATGTGCGCATGCATGTGTGTGTATACGTACACATGCGTGCATGTGTTTCTCTGTCTAGGAGCACGAACCTGTGTGGCAAGGGAACTGACCGGTGTGGTCAAGGACATGCTTGTGGAAGCCTCTTGGGTGCTGCTGTCTGTGTGGTCTGATGCGCCTGTGCAAAAGCAAGTTAGGCAGAGGCTTACATGAGCAAGGTTACCAGGCATAGCAGCATCGCCACCTTTGTGCTTGAGACATAGCTGTCTCATTTGGATATGAGGCTACGCACAGGCATATGGAGCAGGAGCAGCACTGAGGGCTTGAGGGATGCAACTGGAGCTGTCAACTGGCTTGGCAGAGGGGCCAAGCAAGTGGCTGGATAGGGTGGTGGTGAGAGATCTCGTGCGCTGGGTGGACATGCAAACAAGCTCCTGCTGCTCCTGCTCCTGCCGCGTTTTGTCTTCCTGTTACGGCCGTTGAGTCTGCCCACCTCCTCCTGACAAAGCTTCCGCTTGTGCCCAAGGCCCCCCACGCTCGCTGCGCCTTGCTTTTGTAGTAAGAGGGGCCATGGCCGGCACCAGCTGTGCAATCTTGCAGCGCCGAGGCATTGGCTCCCTGCTAGTGGGCGATGGAGACCCACTTCCCTTCAGAGCTTGCTCCAGCACGTGTGCCAGGCTGTGACAGGCTTCCCTCTGAAGGCTCCTCCCAGCTCCATCATTGACCAGGAAGTGAGCTCTGTGATCGCACCGTATTTTCCATTTGAGCAGACCCAACTTATCAGATCAGTTAAACATTGTGCTTGTGCGCATATGCAAGCATGTGTGTATGTGTGTGCATGTGAGTAATTGTGGGTGCGTGTGTGTATTTGTGTGTGTGTGTTTGTGCATGTGGGTGTGAATGTGTGTGTGTGTGTGCGTGTGTGTGTGTGTGTGTGTGTGTGTGTTTGTGTGCGCTTGTGTGTGCAAAGGACAGATTATTGCATCATTGAAAATAATGACAACTACCGGTATTTACGATCAATCTCATTTCTCCTGCAATGTTTCCAGATCAGGTCTGGATGAAGAGATCGCTTGATTTGCCAAGTTTGGTCAGCTATAAACCGTGTATGCGTTGCATATGTGCGACATACGTATGGTATACCTGCATGCTCTGTCACATGACGTGGCGTGACCTGCCAGGTCCATCCTGTCAATGCCACAGCTCAAAACACATACCCCTGATCAGGGTCATGGGTGGCAGGACACAACATCAATTTGACAATGGGAAACCATGAGGCAAAAATATTCGATCTTTACACCAATAGCTGCAGCACGACAATGCTGCATAAGAACATGCCAACTAGCTTTTTGACGTGCCTGCAGCCTCGGCAGCCGCTGCAGCCTCTGCAGAGGCAGTGGCAGCAGATGATGTTGAGCTCGGACGCGGGGATGAGATGTTGTACCATGTGCCACCTGGGTGCTGAAAATACTCGGCAGGCATATCTGACGTTCAATATTCATCAGCACTGACCATTCCTCCGTGGCTGCCACAAACCGTGTTGTAATGATTGAATTCACTTGAGCAATCGATGAATGTTAACATGATATTATGTTTATCATCATCAGCATTGTCATCGGACCATTGAAAGCAGGTGGCGTTATCAAGGCATCTTGGCGTTTGCAGCTATCCGACATACTTTCTGAGATAAAAAAATTTGAGACGAATTGATCACCCTGGCTGAGCTTTCGGCTTTAGAATTGAGAACCATGCCCCGAAAAAGATGAGAGAAAGGCCTACAATTGTTGCAAGCACCAGGCATACTTTCTCCATCAAACTTGGAAGAGGGTCTTTATTGAGGGTCAGGAGTTCTGGATTGAACCGTGTGCTCTTTCTATGCCATCTCCAGCCAGAGATGTAGATCATCATGATACTGGTGTTTGTGATTTTTGTTACATTGAATTGAATATGTGTTCAGGTCTGCTGCAAGTTTTTTGCTTTACTGAGGTTTATACGTCATTTGCCTAATACGTCATTTATAGATTGTCCCTTTCAATTCAACCAGGAGAGTATGTCGGATCCCTTTGTGGCATCTCTGTGCAAGTGTAAGTTTTAATCCACGCTGTACATTTGCTCTTGCTAGTGTTACTCTGGTCGTATGTCATCACAATACTCGACTTCAACGAGGTGTACATTCCAGCGCAAAGGGTGTAAAGGGCCTGGATGTCACATTGATGGCCATTCTGCTGTCCAGCTGGCAGTGCAGAAGTAGCATCTGGTCTAGAACTAGACCGAATTTCATCTGGTTAAAGGCTTGGTAGAGGCCATCGGGGAGAGGTCCTTTGGCTAAATGTGTGAACAAGACCAGGCTTTGCTGAGCCATCCAGGCTTCAATTCCAAAACCTGTGAAAATGATGTTTCCTTTAAAATCACCTTTGCTCAAAGTTTGGATGATAAACCTGGAAGCAACGTTACGACTTTCAGTCACCAGATTTCCAATTAAAGATTTCTGACATCCAGAAATCCTGGTTTATGGATTTGGCTATCTGGCTGATGACAAAGCAAGCACGATGAGCTAGTGGCTCTGCCATAGAGGCGGGCCTGTTCCTTGGTGTAAAGAGTGCCTGTTCTGAATTGAATGACGTTTTCATGCAAGATTGGTGCAGTTCCTGTTTTGTGCTGCATTGTGACCCAGAGGGTAGTTAAACCAGTTGGTGGAGTAAATGATCCTGTCGTCGGTTCACATACAGCTGTATGGTCTTATTCTATGGCCATGTCGTGAGTCTGGCTTAAATGCAGCAGTCTCTCAGCATGACAACATTCCTTCTTTGTGGTTATTTTTACAAACGACTTGGGCAGCTTCTTGAGCACGTTACCATGGGGCAATGACAGTTTTGCATGCAACAAAGTGTCCCACACTGAACATATGCTGACGACATTGCACTACCAGCCAAAACTGCCCCTCACCTCCAGCTGTAGTTGTCCAGACAACTACACAGATTCCATGCTAAGAATTGCTGACTCTGAATACACACAAAATGAAATGTGACTTTAAAGTCATGGCTTTCTTCTTCTCCAACCCTCCAATGTTTCATTACAATGGCACTGCGCTTGAGAGCCTGCAGGCACTAAATACTTGGGCATTACCCTCAGCCATTATGGGAAGGAGACAAATGCCCCGAAACCAGATGGCACCCAGTTTGACAGGCGCCGTGGCCAGAATTTTGACGGTTTGTACTAAGCTAGCTGGGTATCAAAACAGGAAACATGCCGTGCTCTGGATTTTCCAAGTCTTGGCATTGACTGCTGGCCTATTTGGGTGTGAGGTTTGGGCTACAATTAATCTGACGTTCACACTTCTGCCAAAACTAGAGCCTGCGTCCATTGTGTATGCTTTCTGAAGCCATTGGATGTAAATATATATAATATAAACTAACACAAACTGCTTACTGCGTGAGACAGGACAGATGCCTCTTTATTTCTTCTTGTTCTGTTGTTTTGTCCGTGTTTGGAACAGTCTTTGGACGAATGACAACACCCGTGACGTTGTTGAGCAAAATCAATCCAGCTGACCTGCTGCTTGCACACAAGGTAGGGAGCTGGTCATTTGAGGTCGCAGCTTACCTAAAGCTGATACACACATCTCAGCTATCACGAGCCGGTCAAAGATGAACACGAATGACTTTGAATCTCTGCTAAGTAAACACAAACAAGTCATTAAAGACAGGAGAGATGTTGACCAGATTCATCCACATGACTTTCATCTTGTTATCTCTGTCTCCAGCAGAGTCATGAGGACGCACCACACACATTAAGTTGTCCCCATAGGGAGACAGACCAGCTAGTGGGATGATCAAAAATAAACCAATTTCCCCCTCATACCTGCAACTAGATAACCCCAACCATCTCTCACGCACCCATTCCAGTGATCAGACTGTCTTTATAACCTAAATCATGCGAGAATGTGGTCTGGAGCCCCTGCAATTCAATTTATTTCGAGCAGCAGTACAGTTTTACAACTCCTTGACCTTGTGGTGCAACAGCAATGGAAAAGATTTTGCATGCTGACGTGCGGTTCCACTCGGGATCTGCTGATTGTTGGTCCTCCCATATTCGTTCAGCAATGGAGGGCCTGGCACATTCCCACACTTCCAAACAAAACCTGCAGAACTGTGAACCCATTGACCTTAATTGTTTTGTTGTGGACCTCAGAACCAGGCATCTGCTTTACTGGGATCCTTTCTCCAGCACACGTCTGAGGTAGCGCAATAGTGAACGGTTAACTTACCACCAGAGGTGCGCTCAACCTACAAACAGGGCCCTGGCTATACGTTCTCCTTACCCACTTCCCAAATACATGCTCCTTGACCTCCCCCTTGATGTCATTCGCAGCGGTACCCAATTCAGACTCCATGTTCAAACCCTTTGCTATGAGACAGTTACTTGGAACCACCCACATGTCTTCCACAACGTGCGACGGCTGTGATGAGGCTAATGATGATATTCTGAATATCATATTCAGGATGAGCAACATGTTATCTTCCAGTGTACTCATCCTCAGGTGGTCTCTCCCCACAGGAAATCTGCTCCTCTATTCACTTAGAGAGGGTCTCATGATGTGTTTACTTTCTAAATCCATATGGCCTGCAATTTTGCTGGTGCTATAGCCAGAGTGCGGAGGATTTGTTCAGAGTTGGGTATCAAGAACAGGAAGCATGCCATGCTCCGGATTTTGTAAGTCTTCGCACTCTCTGCAGGCCTTTATGGATCATCATGATGTCAAGTTTGGGCTACAAAGGCTCTCACCTTCAAATCATCTGCTACAACCAAAACCCACATCCACCACGTTTCCTTTCTAAAAATGCTGTTGGGTGTGAAACAAAGCACAAACACATTGCCTACTTAGAGAGACAGACCAGCTGCCCCTGTGCTTCTACTGGTTCCGCTGTGTTGCTCGCCTCTGGAACAGCTTTTTGACAAGCAACAATGCCTTGCTGAGCAAGATCAATGAGGCTGATTTAAGGCTGGCTCACCGAAAAAGACGCTGGATACTTGAAGTCTTATCTGCTCTTCACGAAATACCAGGGACTGATGAGCACGCCTCCGCTATCATGAGCCGTTCCAATATCAATATGAGTGACTTAGAACTGTTGTTGCGTGAGCAAATGATCCAAGAATGGAAAGATCTGGACCAGATTCACCCACATGACGCACATGTTTCCAGCAGAGTCATGAGGACTTATCACACCCATTTTGGAGTGCCAATAGGGTGTCAGATTGGCTATTGGGATGATTGGAAACACGCAGCAAAATTGACTCTGCCTTCATACCTACGACACAATATCCCAAACCATTTGTCACGCGCTCTCTCCAGACTAAGACTCTGGTCACAACTTGAATATTGAGCACCTCCGACAACAACAGCACAGAGTTCATTATGAGCTTATAATCCGACTATATATGCAGAGTTTGCACTAAATGCTACTGGCACTGTGTGCAAAATGAAGAGCATGTCCTCTTAGATTGCCCAAGTGATTGATGTGAGGAAGAGGTTGAGGAGTATCTGGGGCCAGGCAAATCAGCTAGGCAATGAAGATCAGACGGACAAGGCTGCAAAATACCATAATTAGGTTGCTCTGCCTCTTAGGTCGGTGACTGTTGATGGACCGCCTTTTTCTGTTCCTAGGTATCTGCATCTGGATTTGGGCAAGCAAACACAGCGCAACGTGGCACGTTTCAGGTTACATTCCCATGCACTGCGTGTTGAGACAAGAAGCTGGGAACATCATGATGGTACCTGTGATAAGTGTGGCTTGCAGGCAATTCAAGATTGAAAACACACTCTTTTCTTGTGTCCTTGCATGCAAATGTGTTCGTTGAGGCTTCATTTTGTAGACTTGTTTCACGATTTACCACTGGCATACAAAATTACTGTCAATTAGACTGGAGCTTTTTATTTCTCCCAAGCTTGTTCTGAGGATATCTTCAATTTTTTCCAAAAACAAACTAATGATTCCTATCGTTTTATCTCTCCAGTTGTCATCCTCTGCTGTGATCTTGCCCTTGCGTGCTCGTGAACTGCCTTCAAAATTTTTCTGGTTTTCAGTTTTGCTTTACACCGTGACCAGAACATCTGGCTTCCAGACACTACCTTTCTTCAGATTTGAGCGCTTTTAGTTTTGGTTTGGGGGTGCAGGCCTTTCAGGCTTCAGCTAAGCTGCCCTCGTTCGGTGGATACAGCTATGTAACCTAACCTAACCCATCGTTATATCTCAGAGCTTTTGGATGTTTTCTGTGTGGCTGGTCTTCACCAGCAACCTGAACAGTCAAACAACCTGGCTGAAGGTCAAGCTTAAACTTGTAACTTAGATTGCCCAAGTGCTGACCAAAGCCCACATCCACCACGTTTCCTTTCTAAAAATGCTGCTGGGTATGAAACGAAGCACGAACACATATTGCCTTCTTAGAGAGACAGGTCAGCTGCCCCTATACTTCTACTGGTTCTGCTGTGTTGCTCGCTTTTGGAATAGCCTTTTGACAAGCAACAATGCCTTGCTGAGCAAGATCAATGAAGCTGATTTGACTCAAATTTTGAAGGCTGGCTCACCGAAAAGGAAGTTGGACATATGAAGTCTTGTCTGCTCTTCACGAAACACCAGGGACTGAAACGCACGCCTCCGCTATCATGAGCTGTTCCAAAATCAACATGAGTGACTTTGAACTACTGTTGCGTGAGCAAACAATCCAAGAATGGAAAGATCTGGGTCAGATTCGCCCACATGATGCACGTGCATCCAGCAGAATCATGAGGACTTATCACACCCATTTTGGACATGCTCATAGGGAGTCAGCCTGGCTGGTGGGACAATCTGAAACGCGCATCCAAACCAACTCTGCCTACATATCTTCGACACAATATTCTTAACCATCTTTCGCGTGCTCTTTCCAGACTCAGACTCTCTGGTCACAACTTGAATGTCGAGCGTCTCCGGCAACAACAACACAGAGTACCTTACGAGCTTAGAATCTGCACTAAATGCAACTGGCACTGTGTGCAGGATGAAGAGCATGTCCTCTTAGACTGCCCAAGTGCTGATTTGGCAAACTTGCGCGTCAAACACCGTCAACTGTTTCGCTCCCCCTCTAGAAACTCAAACAGGCTAAGAGACTTTATGAGCCAAGCAGACACCAAACTTTGAAGGCCTGGCCTTGTAAGTGCATGAGTGCCTGGAATGCTATGCCTAGATTTCAGGACACAACCTAGCTTGCCTTTTTCGGTTGCAGGCCTGTTTGGCTTCAGCTAAG
>LFIK01002736.1_pt1 | contig 14282 bp, 26 predicted proteins | sample 643401 | NCBI WGS metagenome assembly LFIK01 (sample SAMN03777447, study PRJNA286221) | soda lake metagenome | biome: soda lake; feature: Kulunda steppe; material: water; isolation source: sample T5-Br brine of Lake Tanatar-5 | place: Russia: Kulunda steppe | collected 2010-07 | reverse complement strand
GGGGGGGGGGGGGGGGGGGGGGGGGGCAGGGGCCAGGGTTGGGGTTGGGAAAGGGGTACACGAGGGCAAGCTCCTGATCCATGGCATCAGGGTGTTCAGGCTGCCTGCGCATCCTTGCAGGAGGGTCATCCCAGTGCGCCCCCTACCCCCTTGCCTTCCACAGAATGTTTAGCAGTCCTGCATGAAGCAAGACGCTGGCACCCTCTGCTCTGTTCCTTGTCTGCAGGTGGATGTGTTCAACCCCGCCAACCAGCGCACATACTCCTTCCCCTGCAACGCGTGGCTGGAGGCCTCCAAGGAGGAGGGCGTGGACGGGTGCCGCAAGGAGCTGCTGTCTGGTGAGGCTGGTGCGGGAGGGGGGTGTGTGGAGGGAGGGAGGGGGGCTTTCAGCATGGCGCACGCTGGCAGCCATTGTGTTGTAAGGGGTGGCAATTGGGTGCGTGACGTGGATGGGTGCCGCAGGGAGCTGCTGTCTGGTGGGGCCGGGCTCTGCCTCTCTGAGAGTACTGAGTGGGTACTGAGTGAGAGTACCAAGGTGCTGTGTTATGCTGTGAGATGGGTGAGAGTGGGCATGCTGAGGAGCTTGCATTCTGCTGCATGGGTCCGGCCGCGGAGCTTGCATGCTGCGGAGGGGGGACGTTAAGTGAGAAGTGAGTTCCAAGGTGCTGTGGCATGCTGTTGGGGGGGGCTCATGGGATGCGTTGCAGTAGGGGACAGAGTAGTCCTTGCAGGGACAGTCATGTGGCACTATGTGTCAACACACTCCGCGCTGCCACAGGCGTGCAAGAGGGGCAGCCGTGCAGCTACAAGGTGGAGGTTAAGACGAGTGACGTCAGGGGCGCAGGCACCGACTCAAACGTCAAGGTGAGTGCCTTCCATCACCAGCCCCTGGAGTGGGAGACGAGCAACACTATGGGGGGGGGGGAAGGGCATCCCAAACACCAGGGGGGGGCGGCTGGGTGCGTTCCCCCCCTCATAAATCATGCCTGCAGTACAATCAGCCTTCCCTGGCGGCAGCCCCTGCCTCCTGCGCTCGGCTGCTTCCTCCCCTGGACTGAACCACATGCACCCTGCCTTCATCAAGCCACGCTTCTCTGCTGTGCTTGTCCGCCCACATGTCTGCATGTACGATATAAAGTGGGGCCTGGCCACGCTCGCCAGCAACCTCAACAACTTTGCCCACCCTGCCCACATGTTACCCTTGCCTGCACAGGGCTGCGTGTACAGCACCAAGGGGGACACAGGCGCGGCTGCACTCACCAGCAGCCGCAACGACTGTGCCCACCCTGCCCACATGTCGCCCTTTCCTGCACACAGGTCTGCGTGTACGGCACCAAGGGGGACACTGGCCTGGCCGCACTCACCAGCAGCCGCAACGACTTTGAGCGCAACAAGCTGGACACGTTCTTCATCTCTGGCCCCGACGTGGGCGCCATCACGGACTGCAGGGTGGGTGTGCCGGCATGGGCCTGTAGCCTTAAGTGCACCAAGTTACACCATAGTCTTAGTGATAATACACTGCAGGGCTTGGGTCGGCGGGCATTGGCCTGTAGCCTGCAGCACACATACACACCGTCACACAGTCACACGCGCCGTGTGGCTGGCGCTGCCACGAGTGGTGCAGGGCAGCAGCAAGGGGGTCGCACCACTCGTGCGCGCGATTGAAGCATGGACCTGGGGGGGCATTTCTCCTCTACACCTGCCTCGTTCATGCGTGCAATGCTCGCCATCGCCCGCGAGGAGGAGCGCGCCTTCATGGGCTTGCAACTGCCATGTGGTGCCTCGCTGCCACCTCCTCCACCACCTGTTTGGGTGCGAGCAGGGGCCCCCAGTGGCAGCCCCACCTGGCCTCTCATCTAATCTGATCACCTGGTCATTGTGTTTCCTCGGTCTCCTTTCAGGTGGTCTGTGACGGTAGCGCCCTGGGCGCCGACTGGCACCTGGACTATGTGGCCGTGACCAACACCGCGTCCGGCGCGCACGCCAAGTTCCCCTATGGCGACTGGTTTGATTCCAAGAACGGCTGGTCGCACATGCTGAGCCCAGAGGGGCAGGCGTCCAACACGGTGCGTGCTGCTTTGGGTGCTGCTTTTGAGGGAGGGTGCAATTTGATAGATACTTTAAAAAAAATCAACTTGCATCAGCGGCTCGCGCGTGCTGGGTCCAGAGGGGCAGGCGTCCAACACGGTGCGTGTGGCTTTGGGTGCCATCCTGGAAGGGGTAAGCTGTTTTGAAGGAAGTTCAGCTGGGCGGCGCAGCGGTTAAGGTCCTCTCCGCTCGATCCGCCAGCCTGCTTGGCATGGTCCGCCACCCTGCACTCTGCTCAGGTCCCCCCCCCCCTCGCCCTTTCCCCACCTGTGTGCAGACCAGCGCTGTGCCGTGCCAGGTCAAGGTGGCCACCCCTGGCAGTGGCCCCCACATGGCCTACCTGGTGCATCCCCCATCAACCGCGTCCCCCCCACTGCTCTCCCGCACCCGCCCGCGCAGACCAACATCGTGCCGTACCAGGTCACGGTGATCACCTCGGACGTGCGTGGGGCTGGCACGGACGGGGAGGTCCACCTGGCCCTCAAGGGTGCTGAGGTGAGGTGGTGGTGAGGTGTGATGGGGAGGTGCGCCTGGCGCTCAAGGGAGATGAGGTGGTGATGGAGTGTGTTGGTGGTAAGGTGTGGTGATGGTGAGGTGCGCCTGGCGCTCAGCTGCTGCAGCAACTGATAATGGAGTGGTGCACCCTGCTTCATTGTGCCCTGCAGCTGCAGCAAGTGATAATGGAGTGGTGCACCCAGCCTCATTGTGCCCTGCAGCTGCTCCCCTCTCTCCCCACAGCAAGTAACACTCCCTTCCCTTTTTCCCCCTCGCTGCACCCTCAAACAGGCACTCTCTTCCCTTCTTCCCCCTCGCTGCACCCTCAAATAGGCATCACACACATTCACACATGAATACACACATACGCACACACACACACACGCACGCACGCACACATACAAACGTACACTGACCCCCCAGGGCGTGATGGGGGAGCGTCAGCTGGAGAGCGGCCGCTCCAACTTCCAGCGCAACGGCACCGACGTGTTTGTGATCAACGGGAGCGCGGTGGGCGCGCTGCATGAGGCAACCGTGCGATTGGTGGGTTGATTGTTGATTGCCATGTTTGATTGTTGCAATGGGAGCGCGGTGGGCGCGCTGCAGGAGGCGATCATGCGGCTGGTGGGTTGATTTGCTATCTTGCTTTGTTTTGCACCATGCTTCCCCATGCATGCTTCTGGGGTTGCTGGCTTCCTTTTTGCTGTGCAGGCCTGCTGCTGCTGTGGTCAAGCTGGTGGGAAGCCTGTGGGGGGGGGTCATGGGGGTTGTGTTTATGAGCAAACTGCAAACAGGGTTGGGCAGAGGCCGTGCTGACCATTCACATGGATGATACATGTGACATGCCGGTGTCACGCACACACACCACAACCCCTGCAGGTGCCCAAGGGGCTGGGGGCTGCGTGGCACTTCAAGGCAGTGGAGGTGCTCAACCTCAAGACTGGCGCAAAGGTGGGCCGTTGTCCCCTTGGCCCTGTGCATTGTGAGCACGTCTTGCAGCGTTTGGGATCACTATTTGTGCACGCGGGCGTTGCACACAGTGTGCCCCACAGGCGTGTTGCTGCACCATAGCTGCAGGCTTTCCCAGCCATGCAATGAGGGCGGCCCAGGAGCGCGCACCCCAGACCGCACAACCCAGACTGCAAAACCCCAACTGGATTTTGATGCACGACTCAAACCCAACCCGCATGGCCCAAGCTGCAGAACCCCAACAGCAAATCCCAACTGCGCAACCCAAACTGCATAACTTCAGCAGTAGGGTTCAGCACCCAAGCTGCACAACCCAAACCCAACCCGCACGGCCCAAACTGCATGCCCCGCAGTCACGCTTTGTGTACGACAAGTGGCTGGAGGGCAAGGAGGGCGAGTGCAGCGTGACGATGCTGGAGGCCGCGTCCGAGGCTGCGCGCGCCACGCGTAAGACGGTGGGTGGGCTGCCTGGGTGTGCCCTGGCTTGCACGTTGCTTGCCCTGCTCTCCATGCCCTGCTTCAGCAAAGTTTGCAATGAAGGGCCTCGCCATGCAAGGCAGCAGCGCGTTGTGTGCTGAAAAGGTTGTAAGAACACCACCATTGGGGGTGCCCAAATTGGGCTCCTGCCACTGCTCACAGCCCCTACACGCTGCCCCCTGCCTGCTGCTGCCCAAAACAGGACCAGTGGGTCATCACCACCACTACGGGCACCCAGTATGGCGCCGGCACTGACGCAGATGTGTACGTCCAGGTGGGGGAAGGGGAGAGAGACGTGCCGTGTGAGGCTGCTGTTTGTGGCTGGTAGCTCTGCAGGTTGTGTTGGAGAGGTGGACAGCAGTGCAGGCGTTAGGGGCCACAGCAAGGGGGCCGCAGGAGTGCATGCACAGTGCGCAAGCCGCCCAAGCTCTTCCGCATGCGCCCCCTCCACCTGGACAACAGATCTGGGGCCCCGAGGGCATGCTGGGCGGCTGACCCTTACCTGAAGCTTAACTCTAACCATAAATCCTTACCCTAAACCCCAACCCAAAACCCTAACTTTTAACCCAAACCCCGATGTTTAACACCAATACTTACAACAACAACAGATCTGGGGCCCTGAGGGCATGCTGGGCGGCTCGGAGATCTTCCTGGACGACAGCAAGAACAACTTTGAGCGCGGCAAGGTGGACACCTTTGTGCGCGACTTTGCGGTGGACCGCGACTGCGGCACGCCCATCCAGAGGGTGCGTCTGTGTCCCACACAGCACACAGCACACAGAACACAGCAACATGCATGAGCTGGCGGTGCATGTGAGCTGCAGGTCTGGCCAGTGGGTTGTGGAGGTGAGGGTGAGGGTGTATGTGCGCACCTTTGCAGTGGATTGTGACTGCAGCACGCCCATCCAGAGGGTGCGTCCGTGTGATGCATGAGCTGGCGGTGCATGTGAGCAGGTCTGGCCAGTGGGTTGTGGAGGTGAGGGTGTGTGTGTTTGCACCTTTGCAGTAAATCGTGACTGCGGCACGCCCATTCAAAGGGCGGGTGCCTGATGCCAAAGCATGCCCCCCTGGATCACACGTACGCACGCACGCACATACAAACACACAGACACAGACACGCATACGCACAAACACACGCACGTGTGCGCACACACACCCTCTGAACCGCACATACCCCGCCCCGCCCACCCCCCCAGCTGGTGGTGGAGCGCGGCAAGGCGTTCCTGGGCGGCAACTGGAACCTGGACCTGATTGAGGTCACGGACTCATCGCGCGGCCACACATGGAAGTGGAAGTGCGGCAAGTGGTTCAATGACAAGGTGCGCACCACGCCCACGCCCTTGCCCTGGGTGCTCTCATGGAGCCAGTTGAGGAGGGCTGGGGGCTCTGGGTGCGCGGTAGAATGTAACACTCATAGGCATACCAAATGCCTATCGTTGCATCCTAGGAACACCTTTTGACTCTTGTCGTTACATTGGTAGTGGGAGTGCGGCAAGTGGTTCGACGACAAGGTGCGCGCTGCTCTTCTGCTGATCATGCATGCTCCAGATCCTGGAAGAGCCGGTCAAGGAGGATGGCGTTCTGGTGAATGTGCTGGTGCTTGTGCGGTGCTTGCCAGTGTGCCGGTGCTCGTGCGGTGCAAATGCTTTTGCAAGGGCTGGTCAGACCACCTGCATCTGTCACACACACACACACATCTGACAGGATGGCCTGAAGAAGGAGTGGGTGGCGGACAAGGCAGGCAAGGAGGCCCAGGACCTGGAGCTCGTGGAGGCGCCGGTCGCAGGTAGTGTGAGATACCACATTTGTGCGCATAGCCTCAAAAGATGAACATTACATAACCAAAATAAACAACCACGTTTGTGTTGATCGTGGCTGGCTGCAGCTGCTTGCCTGCGCACAAGGGGTGGGGATGGGTGGGCGGGATGATGCACTGGTCATGTGCAGGGGCTTGCGGCTTTCTCTCCCAAGGGTTGCCTGGGTCCAGCCACAGGCATGCTTGCTTGTGCGCACAGGGGAGTGGACAGGCAGGGGAGCCTAGCCGTCGGCCATTGGCACGTTTGCTTGTGTGAAGAGGGGAAGAGGCAGGCAGGGGAGCCTAGCCATAGGCCACAGGCACACTGAGGCTTGTGCACACGCAGGGGGGGATGGGGCAGGCTGGTGCTTACGCTGAGAAGGGCGGCTTGCTGCTTGCCCCAAGCCTGTGAGCACCTCCAAACTCTGTGCGCAAGCAAATGGTGGCGCTACCCACGCCAGCACTCTGCCTGGTCTAAAGCCCGTTCGCCACCCCCCCCCGCCCACCCAGGTGGGGATGCTGAGGGTGGTGCTTCTGGGGCGACCCATGCCAGCACCCAGCACCCCGCCTGGTCTACAGGACCCCCCCCCCATCCCCCTGCACCCAGGTGAAGGCGCTGAGGGTGGTGCCTCTGGGGCGCAGGGCGGCGCGTACCGCCTGCAATTCAAGACCAGCAAGACGCTGGGCGCGGGCACGGACGCGAGCGTGCGCGTGGAGCTCACCGACGCCCAGGGCAAGCAGTGGCAGCCCTACTTTGCGCAGGTAAGGGTGGGGTTGGGGTCAGGGTTAGAGCTCACTGACGCCCAGGGCAAGCAGTGGCAGCCCTCCTCGCGCAGGTGGGGGTGGGGTGTCACCCTGCCCCTCTACACAGGGTGGGGCTGCTGTCGGTGCCTTGATTGTGCAGTCTACTCCCAGGGGCCCCATTGTGATCACAGACCAGTGCAGGCGGGCCGCCTCCTTGCCTGCCTGTCAGCAGGCCAAATGGTCTGTGTGCTCAAGCATGCACCAATCATTGTGATCGATCATAATTGTGATGAACCATTGTGACCACAGACCAGTGCAGGCAGGCCGCCTCCTTGCCTGCCTGTCAGCGGGCCGAATGGCTTGTGTGCTCAAGCATGCACCAATCATTGTGATTGATCATCGTGACCAACCATCATCATTGTGATGAACCATTGTGACCACAGATCAGTGCAGGCAGGCCGCCTCCTTGCCTGCCTGTCAGCGGGCCGAATGGCCTGTGTGCTCAAGCATGCACGAACCGGGCCATGTGCGCGCGCAGGAGAAGAGCATGTTTGAGCGCGGTGCGACCGACACGTTCATCGCCTCCTCGCTCGCACCCCTGGGGGAGCTCACCACCGCCCGCGTGTACATGGAGAACTGCGGATTTGGGGACGGCTGGCACATGGAGGTGCGTTGGGTCACCTGTGAGATGACAGGGGCGTGCGGAGGGCACGCATCCCCATACTCGCCCCCACACCCGTCCCTGCACCCGAAAAGTGTCCTCGGGCAGTCCAGCCTGCTGCTGGCACCTCCTGGACACGACGCGATGGTGTGTCAAGAACGGCGCCGCGCTCCCACCCCACATCATTGCTACTGCTGCTGCCGCCGCTGCTGCTGCTTGCTGCTGCATTGTGGAATTCATGTGATGCTCCACCCCCCACAACTCACCCTGCAGAGCCTGTGCGTGACCCAGCTCCCCAGCCAGCGGCAGTGGGAGTTTGCGCACAACAACTGGGTCCCCACGGACGAGAAGGGCGTCACCCTGCAAGCCAAGGTGTGTGGAACAAGTGCCCCGTCCAGCAAACCCATCAGCCCCCAGCAGTGCTGCTCCTCCCCGTCAGCATACCCATCAGCCCCTAGCAGTGCTGCTCCTGCCCGTCAGCATACCCATGAGCCCCTAGCAGTGATGCTCCTCCCCGTCAGCAAGCCCATCAGCCCCTAGCAGTGCTGCTCCTCCCCATCAGCATACCCATCAGCCCCACGCAGTGCTGCTCCTCCCCGTCAGCAAGCCGTCAGCCATCTAGAAGTGCTGCTCCTCCCCCCCCGCTTGCCCCTGCCCTGTCCAGCACAAACCGCCTTGTGCCCTGTCTAGCAGGCCTGGTAAGCCCCTGGTTTGCTGCTCCCCCCCCAGGGTCCCTCTTGACCCTGGGAGGACGGACACATCCTGATGGGGTGGCACAAAGGTAGCGCTGGCCTCTGCTGACGGTGCCCCCTCCTCCCCCCCGCCCCAAAGCCCCGCGCAATAGCACACACACACACACGCACTGCGTGCCTGTGCAGGTGGTGAACGACGTGCCCTTGACAGGCAACCCCCTGGACGACTACAGGGATGACGTGAAGGCGATGCAGGACCAGGTGGGGGCATGTGCTCGCAGCAGTGGAGGGCTGCGCTGGGCCTCCTTCTGACTGGCAGCCTGCGTGCGCAGCAGTGCGCCCACACGCTCATCACAGGAGCATACCTTGGTCAACCCTCACTTGCCCCAACCAGCAGGGCCTCTTCACGCCGCCCGCCAAGCCAAGCAACCCAGCGCCACTCGACGCCCAGCCCACTCAACCACTCCGTCTTGGGTTGCCTTGGCCTGTGCTCCCCACCGCCGCCAACCAAGCCAAGCTGTCCAATCTTGATGGTCTCAACCCCATGTTGCCACTGCCCGCGTAACGATACTCAGGGCGGCCCCGCGCCGCCGGCCGTGGCGCCCGAGCCGATCGAGTACTCAGTCATGGTCAAGACCGCGGACAAGCTCGGGTCAGGGACCGACGCGACCGTGACCTGCGAGATCGTGGGCAGCATGTTCACCGCGCAGCACACGTTTGACCAGGTGGGTGCTGGCGCCCCGTTGGGTGGGCCCTGTGTCTGCAGCCTTGGCAGGGCCCCTCCACACAGTGACTGGGCAAAACCCTCCCTGCACAGTGGCGGTGCGCACGTACGCACAAGCGGTCCGCGCACCCGCCCACCACGCACCACGCCGCCCTGCCGCGCGCAGTCCGACAAGCTGTTCAACCGGAACTGCGAGGACACCTTTGCCATCCACCTGCCAGACTGTGGGGACCTTGAGAGCATCAAGGTGAAACCTGGGGGGGGGGTTGAGAGGATGGGCTTGGTGGGCGGTGCTTACAGGGCGGACAGGAAGGGGATGAAGACCCACACAGGGGGCCGCGGTTGCTCATCAGAGAAGAGTGTGTTAAAATAGAATGTGTTGGATGAAAGAATGATGAGTGTGGTATACATGGCCACCTGGTGGTGTTTGAGGCACGACGTGGTACTTACTTCCCCCCCACACACCCTCTGGCTCACAGCGCAACACCCACCTCACACACCTTGGCAAACCCACCTGCACCTGTAACGCCCTGGCTGTGGGCCGGCTGCTGCGCGCGCCACAGGTGCATGAGCACTCACCCCCCCCGCCCCCATCAACCCACAGCACCCCCATCAATCCACACCACAGTACCTGTATGAACCCACCACCCGCAGCTGTGGCACGACAGCCTGGCGGTGGCCAAGACCGGCTGCCCGCCACGCACATGGGTGTGCAGGCGCCCCTCCCCGCCCCATCCGCTCACAGCACCACCTCTACTCCACGGATTCTAAATTTCCACATCACCTGCAGCTGTGGCACGACGGCCTGGCGGTGGCCAAGACCGGCTGCCTGCCGCGCACATGGGTGTGCAGGCGCACCTCCCCGCCCCATCCGCTCACAGCACCACCTCTACTCCATGGATTCTAAATTTCCACATCACCTGCAGCTGTGGCACGACGGCCTGGCGGTGGCCAAGACCGGCTGCCGGCCGCGCGCGTGCGCCACGGACGACAAGTGGCTGGTGGACCAGGTGGTGGTGGAGGTGGTGCCCTATGGGTCGCGCTACGAGGCGCAGTTCAGGGGCGGCCGCGTGCGGGCGGGCAGGTGCGTGATGCGTGCGCGCCGGGTGCTCTCAACACCTCGTGGGGTGTGTGTGTGTGCGTGTTGTGTGGTGAGAGAGAGAGAGAGAGACTGTCACAAAAAGGCTTGGTTTGCGAGCAGCTCCCGCCCTCCCCTCCCCCCCGCGCAGGGGCAAGGGCCTGACCGCCCCGCTGCAGCTGCTGCCTGGCAGCGTGGCCCCCTCACAGACGCCGGCCGGGGCGGCGAGCGCGGCCGCGTTTGCGCACAAGCAGCAGGGCCTTGGGCAGCAGGGCGCGGAAGAGCAGGGGCAGCAGGGCGCGGAAGAGCAGGGGCAGCAGGGGCAGCAGGGTGGCGAGGGGCAGCAGGGCCAGCAGGGCCCCGTAGAGGGGGACCTGCTGCAAGACCTGGCGCCCCAGGTGGGTGCGGCGCGCTGCTGGGGCATCGGGGACTGTGGTGTTCCTCATTCCATGCCCCGGGAGGGGGAGGCTTGCTGCATGGATGGGCTGCGGCGCCCACCGCCTTAGCCTTGCACACTGAGGAAGGAGGGGGCCCCACCAGGCGAGGGGGTGCGCCGGCCACACTGCCCTGGCACGAGCACCCCTCCTCCCTATTGACACCTCCCAGGGCACCCTTCCTCCCTTTCTTTTTAACCATTCAAGGGAGGGAAAAAAAACAATCAATAAAAAAAAGCATGGAAAAACACCAACCCGGTTTGGCGCTCACGTGCTGCAGGGGGACGGCACGGAGGTGCCTACGTGTGACTGGGAGTGCTTCACTGCGCCGTACGCTGAGGTGGGTGCGCGGCGCGGCTCCTTAGCTGAGGTAGCTCTTCTACTGGCGCCCAGGTGCGTGCATGGCTGCGTGGCGTTGCCCCTGGGGCTGTCTGCTCTGGCCCTGCTCCTTGGCTCAAGCCGGTCCTCTGATTCCCTAGCCCTGTTGCCACCTCCCCAGGTGAGCAGCACCATCACCTCTGCAGGCAAATCATAGCCTGGTTCACACACACACACACACACACGCATGCACGCAAGCATGCACACTCACGCATACACAAGCACGCATTTACACACACACATACACACACATACACCACACACGCACACACATGTACACACACACATACACACACACAACACTCACATATTCGCTCACACACCCGAACCCCTGCCCCCACCCGCACACAGGACCCGGGCCTCATTGTGACGTACTACTACAACCGGGCGACCGGGGAGTCGGTGTACGAGAAGCCCGCCGCGTACGCGGCCTGGTAGAAGCGTCACGCAGAGTTCATAGCGGCGGCGCTGCTGGGGCAGGGGGCGGGGGGCGGGCCAGGAGGGGCGGAGGCGGACGCAGGGGGCGCGCGTGCGGGGGGGCGGGTTCCCCAGGCGCGGGATCAGGGGCGGCCTGCGCAGAGGCAATCCCCCCCGGGTCCTGGGCAGCGCCCTGGCGGGGGCGGGTGGGGGACGGTTGACTGACACCTGGCTTCGTGAAGTAGACACTTGACGACCTGTGATTGGAGATGGCGCTGGCGCCCACTGGCAGTTGCGCTCGTGGTGCTGTGGGCAGAGGAGCGGATGTGTGAGCGACCGAGCGATTGACGAGGCGTATGGGCTGTTTGTTGTGCACCAAGGAGCGCGATACTTATACATCTGGGTATGCAGCGAGTGCCATCCTGCGCAAGCGAGTGGCATTGTCAAGCATCCTGCACATCCGAAAAGCTGCACAGACAAAGAAAGAAAAGCTGGGCGATTACATTTAGGGAGTAAACATCCTGCCGAGCACAAGGGAGGCCGGGTTCACGAGCCCCTCTCCACCCCCTCCAAATCATGACACCCTGGTGCACATTCCTCCTGCAAGGGGGCAAGACATTACAGTCCTCCAGTAGACGCTCCACAGCACAACGAGTCCGCTCGCGCGCGCAGGCAAGGGCCCACCCCATCAGCTAGGACACAAAGCAGCTTTACTTTTTTCCGCTTATTTTGCAGCGCTTTTCCGTGGGCAGTCACCACTTCCTTGCAGTGTAATGCCCCCGCCCCGAAAGCAGCAGCAGCAGCAGCCCCGCAGCTGCCGCCCCACTCCCCACACGCCTCACGACCGGAAGGCAGGCACGATGCGGGGCACCTCCACGCCCGCCGCCACAAGCATCTTCCGCAGCAGGATGGCCACGATGAGCGCCGCCAGCGCTAACGCAGTTGCTGATAGCCCCCATGTGTCTGGCTCGCCCTCCGTTGCTGCCTCTGCTTGCCCTGCTGCTGCAGGTGCTGCGGCTGGTGCAGGCTCCATTCCGGAGGGCTGCTGCGCATCCGAGCGAGGGGCTGGTGCGGGGAGTGGGGTGGGCGGCGCTGCTGCCTGCTGCTGCTGCTGCTGCTGCTGCGGCGGCGGCGGCGGCTGTGGCTGCTGTGGCTGCTGCCACTCCAGCTGCTGCTGCTGCGCAGGAGTGGTGCTTTCTGGGCCTGCTGGTGCAGCTGCTGGTGCAGCTGCTGTTACTGCTGCTGCTGGTGGTGGTGGTGGTGGTGCTGCTGCAACGGGCGACGCACGTGCTGATGCCGCTGCTGCAGCCCGTGCCGCCGCCGCGGAAGCTGCCGGCGAGGCAGCCAGCTTTAATGTCTGCTGCTGCTGTTGCGGTGTTGATGCTGCTTCAGCTGCAGGTGAGGCTGGCGCTGGCGCCACTGGTTCTGGAGGGCTGGGGGCAGCTGGGCTGTGCGGCGCCTGTGCAGCGGCCCCCAGTGTGACCAGGCTGCTGCTGAGGCCTGCACCGGCCAGCGGCCCACCTGCACATGGCTGGCTTGGGATGGGCTGTGCCCCCGCATCCTTGCTCACCTCGGGCCCTGCTGCTGCTTCTGGCGCTGCTGCTTCTGGCGCTGCTGCTGGCGCTGCTGCTGGTGCTGATGTTGTGGTGGTGGTGCTGCTCAGAGGGGTGGCTGGTGCAGTGGATGGTGGGGCCGCAGGGCCGACTCTGCTTGCAGTGCTGCCCGCAGCCTGTGGGGTGCAGGCGTGTTCGAGGCAAGCTCTGGTGAGGCACAGATTGGGAAGCGACTGTGTGCAATGAGCGCCATGAGTCAACATGACACACACTCAATCGTCCTCACAAGCGCCCCACCCCCACATCCTCGGCCACAAGCTTGCATGCCATCTGATGACACAGGAAGCGCCACTGGCACATGCCGTGCGTTCACGTAGGCAACAAAGTGAGAGGCAAAGGGCACAGCTCACCCACCCTTGCCCATCAAGAGGCAGTGGGCGCTGCTCATCCACCCTTGCTTACTAAAGAGGCAGTTTGTGACAGGCAGCAAACACGGCTCACCCACCTTGGCCTCCATCTCCAGCATGCGGTCGTGCATGGCGCGCATGAACTGCTGCCGCTCCGTGCTGCCGTATTTGGGGGGGCCCTCGCGCGACTGCTTGGCCAGCACCTTGCGCTCCTCCTTTGTGAAGTTCTGCGCGCGCGTTGAGCGCAGGCATGGTTGCGGCCGTGCGCGCGCGTGTGCATGTGCATGGCGCTGGGGCCCCAAGCGACCAGCGCGCAGCCCGCAGCAGGCAGCGCAGTGATTGTAGCTGCCAATGCAGCAGCCACAGCAGCAGCCACAGCAGCAGCCACAGCAGCAGCAGCCACAGCACCAGCAGCAGCAGCAGCAGGGGCTCACCAAGGAGCCCAGCGCGCCACCGCCCGGCGTCGGCAGGAAAGCGATGAGCGCTGTCAGTGCCGTCCTGATGCTCCTGCGCAAGTTGAGCAAAGGAGGGCGGGCGCTGGGGACTTGGGGGGGGGGTGAGGTGCGGTGGCCGTAGGCCATTGTGGGTGACGAAGTGAAGCAGTGGGCGAGGAAGTGAAGGCCGCGTTTGGATAAAGCGTGACCAGCGTGACCAAGTGGGTAGACGAGCGACATTTTGGAGGGCCAGTTTATTGCCGTGTGCATGCATGGTGCAAGTGGCAAGGTGAGTGGCAGCGGTGGCTCCGCCACCTCTGTGGCCACCCAAATGAGATCAGCCAACCAGGTGTGCCATGAAAGCGATGGTTTCTTGTACGAAGTAGGTACAAGAGACCGCCCCTTTAATGGCATACCTGGTTGGCCTATGCCGTGCGGGTGGCCTCACCACAGAGATGGCCAAGCCACTGCTGTCATCTGCTCTGCCACCCACGCATGCACAGGCAGCAGGGGCACCTTCCACACCCATCCACCTTCTCCTCCACGCGCCCCCCTGCTGCTGGTCCACCACCCCCAACCCCCACTGCCCTGTCACCCCACCCACCACCACCCCACGTGGCGCCTTTGGGCCCACCCCGAGAGCAATGCAGGGCTTCAGTTCCCCTACGCAATAAGGACATGAAAGCATGCATCCCACAGCTCCACGCGCGCCACGGCTCCACTCACCAGGAGGGCTGCCAGAACTCGGGGTGGTGCGCCGACATGGACAGGCACACCTTGACGTTGGGCTCAAAGCGGCCTTGTGGGCTGAGCATCATGAAGGCAGGGGGCTGCGATGGGGCGGGGCGCATGTGTGTGAGTGGTGTGTGTGTGTGTGTGTGTGTGTGTGTGTGTGTGTGTGTGTGTGTGTGTGTGTGTGTGTGTGTGTGTGTGTGT
>LFIK01002735.1_pt1 | contig 14282 bp, 13 predicted proteins | sample 643401 | NCBI WGS metagenome assembly LFIK01 (sample SAMN03777447, study PRJNA286221) | soda lake metagenome | biome: soda lake; feature: Kulunda steppe; material: water; isolation source: sample T5-Br brine of Lake Tanatar-5 | place: Russia: Kulunda steppe | collected 2010-07 | reverse complement strand
CGCGTACAGCTCGCCGTGGATCCATCACTCCGGCGGCACCATCTGCGAACCGGTCGACCTGCCAGTCAACAAGCGCCACCTCGACATGGTCTACAGCCATCTGCGCTGGTCGGACAAATGCTTCATGGGCTCGGTCACTGCGCCCGAGCGCGCTGCCGATACCGTCGAGATGGCGCGCATCGCCTTCGGTGATCGCTGGATCGACGCCGACACCGGCAAACCGCGCACCTGCGTGGTCAGCCTGATCAACGTCAACTCGCCGATGACCTTCGACGAGACCATGCTCGGTGCCGCTCGGGTCTACGCCGAAGCCAATCAGGCAGTGATCATCACACCGTTCATTCTCGCCGGCGCGATGTCACCGGTGACGGTCGCCGGGACCGCGGCGCAGACGCTTGCCGAGGCGCTCGCCGGGATGGCATACGTGCAGCTGGTCAGTCCCGGCGCGCCGGTGATCTTCGGCAGCTTCGCAAGCTCAATGTCGATGCAATCAGGCGCACCAACCTTCGGGACCCCCGAGCCAGCGTTGGTGCTCTACACCATGGCGCAGCTCGCGCGGCGGCTCGGCGTGCCGTTCCGCTCCGGCGGCTCGCTGACCGGGTCGAAACTGCCAGACGCACAGGCCGCGAGCGAAAGCGCCAACACACTGCTGCCGACCACACTCGGCGGCGTCAACTTCGTGCTCCACGCCGCCGGCTGGCTCGAAGGCGGCCTGGCCATGGGATTCGAAAAGTTCATCCTTGACACCGACCAGCTCGGGATGATGCAAACGCTGCTCGGTGGCGTCGATCTGAGCGAAAACGGCCAGGCGATGGATGCGCTGCGTGAGGTCGGTCCGGGCAAGCACTTCCTCGGCTGCGCGCACACGCAGGCCAACTTCAAGACCGCGTTCTACCGCGCTGACACCACCGACAACAACAGCTTCGAGCAATGGTCGGCAGACGGCTCGCTCGATGCCGCACAACGTGCCAATGCACTCTGGAAACAGCGGCTCGCCAGCTACGAAGCACCACCGATGGATCCTGCCATCGACGAGGCGCTGCAGGCGTTCATCGCCGAGCGCAAGGCAGCAGTGCCGGATTCGAACATCTGAGCGCATCTCACCAGATGCACGGCGAATACCTGCCGATCAGGGCATACAGACCCTGATCGGCACCGCTTGCTGCGACGCCGGCCTCACCTCAGGAAATCACGAGCACGTATGCACCAACCTGAGGCTATCCGGAAAGACAGCATCAACTCCGGACATCAACGCTCCTGCATTGCTTGCAAGGCCCGCAACCAGTCCTCACTGTCGACACTGTCGAGCAGTACCTCTCCCAGATCTTCCAGGCATTGCGGATCGTCGATGCGCGCCAACAGCGGTTCGCTCCGTTCTGCCACCTCGGCGCCGAAGCGCTTGTTGATCTGACGCAGCAAGCCTTTTTGCAAACCCTGTTGCAGGCCTTGTTGCAAACCCTGTTGCAAACCCTGTTGCAGGCCTTGTTGCAAACCCTGTTGCAGGCCTTGTTGCAAGCCTTGTTTCAAACCCTTTTCGATGCCCTTGCGGATACCGATCCGCTCGACGCTGGTGACGTAAGGCATTTTCTTTACCTCTTCATAGGCCTGGATATCAGACCACAGTCGATCTTCCAGATCCTCCGGCAAGCGCAGCAGCCAGTCGATCACCCGAAACAGTTCCAGTATATCCTCCCGCGACCAGCCACGGCGGTACAAACTCCGGGTCAACGCCAGCTTGGCGCTGTAGCGGCCGACGGCATCGTGACGAGTCTCTTGCGTCTTCAGGTGCGCCTGGATCACCACCGCGAACGGGTTGTCGGAGCAGTCCAACTCGTTCCAACGTGACCGAAAGTCGAGCAGCTTGACCACCGGAAACCGGATGCCGACCTCGCAACCCCAGCGCTGGTAACCGAAGCGCTCAGGGCGCCAGTCGGCCCGCTCGTCGGCCAGAACCGCAAGGCTTGCAACTGGACGCCGATAGCGGTCGTAGAGGCGATAATTATAGACAAACAGCCGCTCGGCGAATCCGTCATCGTGCTGGCCCTGAATCTCTACATGGATCAGCAGCCAGTCCTCGCGGCCCTCGGTATCGATAACCCGTACCAGTTTATCCGCCAGCCGCTGCCCCAGCTCGGCATCACGCACCACCCGTTGCAGTTCCTTGTCAAGGAATTCGTAGCCCTGCGTCCAGTCAATGCCGGCGTGCGTCCCCGGAAACAGCAGCGCCAGAAACTCCGAAAAATAGCGCTCCAGGGCTTCCTTCCAGGGGCTGTCGTAGTCATCCATGATTCAACGCCACGTTTCCATTCACTCGATGTGCCCCAGCAATGCTTGGTGCAGCGCGTCCATCAGCGCTTCAGCATTTCCTGCAAGGCCGCTAACCAGCTCTCACCGTTGATGCTGTCCAGAAGCACCTCTCCCAGATCTTCCAGGCATTGCGGATCGTCGATGCGCGCCAACAGCGGTTCGCTCCGTTCTGCCACCTCGGCGCCGAAGCGCTTGTTGATCTGACGCAGCAAGCCTTTCTGCAAACCCTGTTGCAAACCCTGTTGCAAGCCTTGTTGCAAACCCTGTTGCAAGCCTTGTTGCAAGCCTTGTTTCAAACCCTTTTCGACGCCCTTGCGGATACCGATTCGCTCGACGCTGGTGACGTAAGGCATTTTCTCGACCTCTTCATAGGCACGCCAGGGCCAAACCCTGCCGAGAAAGATAACACATGATTATACTTGACATAAACCATCATCATCGTGCGCCGGGTCAGACGCATCCCATTCATGATGGCGAACCCACATCTGTTTCATTACAGTGGGTAAGACGACATCGATCAGCAGGACTGTGCTCCCCTGTCCGGTCAGGCAGCATGGAGGAACCAATAAAACCGATGGAACTGCTTGCGTGGCTGGGGGTGCTACTGTGTCTGAGTCAATCGGCGTTGCTGTCGGGGCTGAATCTCGCCTGTTTCTCGGTCAGCAAGCTCGAGCTCGAACTGGCTGTCACGCAGCGCGAGCCTGGTGCGGCGGTGCTCGCCCACTTGCGTCAAGACTCGAATTTTCTGCTGGTGACCATCCTCTGGGCCAACGTCGGCGTCAATGTCCTGCTGGCGCTGCTGGCCGGGTCGGTCATGACCGGCGTGGCGGCGTTTTTGTTTTCGACCGTGGTGATCACCGTATTCGGTGAGATCGTTCCGCAGTCGTGGTTCGTCCGCCGCGCGCTGACAGTGGTCAACGCCTTGGCGCCGGTCTTGCGCATCTACCAGTGGCTGCTCTGGCCGGTCGCCCACCCGACAGCGCGAGTGCTTGATCTGTGGCTCGGCCGCGAGGCAATCCCATGGTTCCGCGAACGTGAACTGCGCAGCATCATCCGCCTGCACATGGACGCCGGCCATGGCGAGATCGGCAACGTCGAAGGTCAGGGTGCACTCAACTTCCTGCTTCTCGACGATATCCTGCTGATGAACGAGGGCGAGGAGATCGCACCGAACAGCGTGCTGGAGATCGATTTTGACGGTGATCGGCCACAGGTGCCGGCGTTCGACACCGCCGCTGGCGAAGCGCTGCTGCAACGGATTGTCGCTGCCGGCACCAGCCGTCTGGTGCTGACCGACCGTCAGAACGTTCCGCGACGCGTGCTCGATGTCGACACGCTGCTGCGGGCAGTCTGGAGCGATCGAACGCGTACCCACCTCGATGGTCACAGTCATCGGCCGATTATTGTCAACGACCCTGCGACACCGCTCGGCGCAGTCATCGGTCGCTTCCGTGTGCATCCGCAGCATCACGAGGACGACGTGCTCGACGAGGACGTCATCCTGCTCTGGGGAACGCAGCGGCGAATTATCACCGGTGCCGACATTCTCGGCCGCCTGCTGCGCGGCATTTCGCGTGGTACCCGTGCTGGCAGCCAGACGTCAGCAGGGGTATGCTGAGAGCATGCAACAGGAGGCATGATGAGCTGGTTGACCTTGCTGGTCTTTCTCGCCGCATGCGGCGCCGCCGCAGCAACCGGAGCGCTGATTCAGCCCGGAAGCTGGTACAAGACGCTCGACAAGCCAGTGTGGACGCCACCTGACTGGTTGTTTCCGATTGCCTGGACCACGCTGTACATCGCCATGTCGGTGGCGGCATGGCGGGTGGCGTATTCCGGCGCTGAACTGGTGCCGCTTGCGTTGGCACTCTGGGCCTGGCAGATCGCGTTGAATACCTTGTGGACGCCGGTGTTCTTCGGCCTGCGGCATCTGTTCGGCGGCATGATCGTACTGATCTTGTTGTGGATTGCCGTCGTGTCGACAACTGCCGTATTTGCCAGTATCGACACCATCGCCGGGCTGCTGATGGCGCCGTATGTGGTCTGGGCAAGCTACGCGGGTGCGCTGAATGTCTCAGTGTGGCGACGCAACCCCGACCAGCGACCCATCAGCCCCGGCGAGCAGGCTGTCTAGCATGCTCCGGCCAGCATGAATTTCATCAGCACACTGGCTGCCGTCGCCGCATGGACCACCCCCATGGCCACTGCGTTGGGTGACTCGGACAAGTGACGCTCGGGGGAGGTTGATCAAGAGCGGCCGATCAGTTTCATGAACTGATTGGTCAGGTTGATGTTGTCGCGAAACTCACCGGTGAAGCGTGATGTGACGGTATCCGCTTCGGATTTGCGGATGCCGCGCGTTGTCATGCACTGGTGTGCCGCCTCGACGAGTACAGCGACACCACGTGGTTGCAGCACAGAGTCGATGCAGTTGGCAATCTGCGCTGTCAGCTTTTCCTGAATCTGCATGCGACGGGCGTAGATATCGGCGACACGCGCGAGCTTGCTGATCCCCACCACCCGCTCACGCGGAAGGTACGCGATATGCACACGGCCGAGAATCGGCACGATGTGATGCTCGCAGTGCGACTCGAGGCGGATGTCGCGAACCAGCACCATCTCGTCGTAACCGTCCATTTCCTCGAAACTCTTGCCGAGCACGGCAACCGGATCTTCGGCATACCCGGCAAAGAACTCCTGATAGGCACGCGCAACACGGTTCGGCGTTTCGATCAAGCCTTCCCGATCGGGATCATCACCCGCCCAGGCGATCAGCGTACGCACAGCCTGCTCGGCTTCTTGCATCGTGGGGCGGCGCACGGCCGCAGTCTGCTCTTCGGTTGCTGACATCGAAAGACTCCTGACAAGTAGCGAAAACAGAAACAGAGGAAAACCGAAACACATGCAACAAGCCCGACAAGACAACGCCGGGCAGTTTTCGTTCGATCGTTCGGAAGTCAGTCGGCGCGGGACTGCGCGACCGGGAGATCCAGCGCCGGATCACCCCACTCCGACCAGGACCCGTCATAGAGCCGGATATTCGCCGCGCCGGCCAGATGCGCGGCGAGATAAACGACGGCAGCAGTCAACCCGGAGCCACACGACGTGATCATCGGTCGATCGAGATCGACGCCCCGCTCGCGCAGCAATGTTGCAATCGCCGCCGGGTCGCGCAGCAGGCCGTCATCACCGGTCAGCAGCGAGAACGGCAGATTCGTACTCCCCGGCATATGGCCACCACGCAGCCCGGGGCGAGGCTCGGGAGCGCTGCCGGCAAAGCGCGCGGCGCTGCGCGCGTCGACCACCTGCGACGGGCAACGGGCGAGCTGCGCCTGCACGGCATCGCGCGCACACACCATACTCGACAGTGGCTCAGCAGCAACAAAGCTGCGGCTTGTCGAGGCAACACCACCGCGCTCGACCGGATAGCCGCGCGCCTGCCAGACCGGCAGCCCGCCATCCATCACCGCGACCCGCTCATGGCCGAACACGCGAAACATCCACCACACCCGCGCCGCAGAAAACAGCGGGCGGTCATCATACACGACGACCAGCGAAGCGTTGCCGATACCAAGCCGGCCGACCGCGTCGCCGAACAGTGCAGCCGACGGCAGCGTGTGTGGACAACTGGCATCGGGGTCCGACATGGCATCGATGTCGAACCACGACGCGCCGGGGAGATGCGCCTCCAGGTAAGCGGCATGCGCATCGACACCTTCCGGCGGCAGATAGTAGCGCCCATCGAGGACAACGACATCCGGCGCAGCGAGGTGCGCATGAACCCAATCGACGCTGACAACAGGGCCGGGCAATCTGGTTTCAGTCACAAGTCACTCCCGAGGCTCGTGCCAAGGTTGACAGAAAAAAACCCATCAAGCATAACAGGAATCTGCCGGGTTGCCGATGATCGCGATTGGGACAATGACAACACAGTCATCAACCATCCGGGGTATAACGTCGAATGCGTTCGCGGTAGGCATCGATGAATGCCTGCACCCGATCACCGTCGTACGGTTGCAGGCCACCGATCAACAACCGTTTCGCCCCATCGCCAATCCGTACGCCGTCGGCGCTGATGGCAAACTCCAGCGTCGCAACCGCGCGCCGGCCGTCGACCTCGAGCCGACGGCCACTCAGCGCCATGTCGAGACCGCTCACCGGCACCGGTGCATGCAGCGAGAAAGCCATGCTGTCGTAAATGACCAGCGGTCGATCGAGGTTGAACATGACGCCCTGCTCGGCCATCAGCGGTTGCAGAAAGTGCGGGAAGTTCTGCCCCGAAAACGCCACATAGCAGCGCGTGAACGCATCGACAGCGGACGCATCGGCGCAGACTGCACCCTCCGTGTCGACCAACAAGCAGGGCTTGTCGGTGGTGTCGGTCAGTACCAGTTGCCCCGAATCGCTCTCATGCTCAGGACCGGTCGGCAAACACAGCGACTGTCCGTCTCCGAGCATGCCCTCGAAGCGAAAGCGCATCCGCTCGCGCAACCCGTAGCGATGCAACACCACGGCAAACAGCAGATCACCGGGGACACAGTAGCGCCTGGCGCCAACATCGTGCAGGGGATTCCAGTCACCGGCAATCTCCTTGGCAAAACGGCTGCCCTGTTCGGACGAGATCCGCAACCGATCACCGTCCACCGACCAGAACGTGTTCAGTTCATGCGCATCAATCCCCATCAACACCTCTAGACCACGGAATGAACGTTCTTGACAGGCTGATCCGGCAACACCATCAGACGTCAGGCAACCACGCCAACAGCAATCCGGCGACGCTCAGCGACGTCACCCGACTCAGGAACGAGCAGCACATCGCAACGCAACCGCGCGCTCAGCTGCCAGGCAAGCCGTCCAGGCGAGAGCGCACGCAAACGGGTGCGTCGACGGCGACCGATCACCAGCAGCCCGGCGTCAGCGTCGGCGGCCTCTGCGGCGATTTCGGCCACCGGGCGACCGCTGCGCACGGCGACTGTCCACGCTGGCGCGGTAAAGCGTTCGCGTAACCGCGCTTCTCGCACGCTGACGCCGTGCCGAGTCAGCTGCCGCCGCGCAATCACGCTCACCGCAACTGCCGGCGTTGCAAATGCCGACAGTTGCTCAGTCTTGCCGATGGGGCTGACCGGCGACAAGTTGGCCAGCGCCAGAGCCGTCTCTTCGGCGGCTTGCGCCGACGCCGAAAGATCGGTCGCCAGCACCAACCGCGTACCGGTGCTTGCACCGAACAGCAGCATGGGCCAGTCGCGTGCACGCGCCAGATCGCGCGGCGTTGCGCCTGGTGAGCGACGACCGAGTACCGGCACCGAGTGCAGCCCGACGACCAGTAGATCGCAGGCTTGCTCGCGCATCAGCCGATCGATTTCCAGCGCTGGCTCACCGACCCGAAAGGCCAGCTTGACGGCGAGGCCGCCAGCCCGCAGGCGCTCGGCAATCGTCCACAGTTCGGCTTCGGCCGTGTGCTGCTGCACGCTGTGCGCACGACGAGACACATGATAGCTGCCAACGTGCACTAGCAGCAGCGAACGCACACCAAGCCTGCGCAGATCAGCAAGCCGACCCGGCAAGTCAGATTCGGCCGCGCTCAGTTCGAGCGCAACCAGCGCGCGCTCGAACCGCACCGACATTGGTCTAGTGGACCACAGTCACTGGGCAGGATGCGTGCTGCACCAGCCGCTGACTGACGCTGCCGAGCAGCAAGCTCTTGAACCGCGACAAACCGCGGCTACCGACCAGGATCATCGGGCTGTCGAGTGACTCGGAATGCTCGATGATGCTCTCTGACGGGTCGCCGGCGAGCAGGACACGGCGGATCGACAAGCCGTTACCCGACGCTTCGAGCACTTTGCCAGTGCTCTCCCAGACCCGCTCGGCAGACTTGTTGCGCAGGCCGCTGAACGCTTCCTCCGACATGTACTGCAGTTGGTTCTGCGTTGGCGCCTCTCCGGGCGGACCGAACATCTCGATCGCGTTGCGCGGAAAGCTGAACAACAGTTCAACCGGCACCTCCAGACTCCGCGCCAGATTGAGTGCAATGCGCAGCGCCTTCAACGAACCATCGGAACCGTCAACCGGAACCAGCAGGACTTTGACTTGCTCTTGTTCAGCCATGATGAAACCTCGAAACGTGACGAGAGTGAAAGGAATCAACGATAACTATACTCCGTTCGACACAGCTTTGCCGCTCGTTACATGGGCCTTGCTTCTTGCATCGCGACAGAGCGGCTGTATCGGCATCGGCCGCGGCGCCGGGGGAGGCGGTGGTCGCAGGAAATCATCGTCAAGCGCCGTCGGTGGCCAATTGTCGTTGCTCGTGTCGTTGCTCGTCATCGAGCGCTCGTTTGGCGTCAGCAGCAGTCCACGCGCAGCCAGCGCGTCACCGGCCGCACGGCTGCCACTCCAGCGCAGCAACAACGGCGCCAGCAGCAACGGCCCCCAGACCAGTATCAGCCACCACAGCAACACGGCGTCGATGCGACTCGCGAGCAATATCCAGGCAACGCCGAGTGCGCACATCGGCAGGCCATGACGCAAGCAGTCCAGCCAAGCTGCCTGGCGTGCAGCACGCTGCTGCGCTGCCCACGGCACCGAGCGACGACACACGACCGCCAACACGAAACAGGCGTGATAAAGCATCATGACTGGCGCAGTGACCACCGACCACAGTGTTTCCATGAGACTGCTCGCGAGCAAACGGGCACGACCGCCGACCGCATCCGCAGCATGCTGCCAGGCGTGCTGCACCGCGAGCAACCGCGGCCCGAACAACAACACCAGCGTCGCGATCAGCAGTCCGAGCAGCAGCATCGGTTGATCCACCGGCATCGGCATGACAGCGTTGGGGTCGGTCGAACGGCCAGGCAGGCCGCGCAGCGTCATCAACAGCAACCACACCAGCCAGAGCAACGACGCGATGAAGCCGAGCGCGCCAACAAGGAAGTGCAGGCGGCTGACCAGATGCAGCCGAGGCGTCGTCATCAGCCGCAAGTGCTGCAGATTGCCTTCGGTCCAGCGGCGATCACGTCGAGCATAATCATGCAGGTTCGACGGCATCTGCTCGAAGCTACCGCCGAGATCAGGTGCCAGCGCGACCCGCCAACCGGCGCGGCGCAGTAGCGCCGCCTCAACAAAGTCATGACTGAGAATCTCGCCACCGAGCGGTGGCGGGCCGGGGAGCCTCGGCAGACCGGCGCTCTCGGCGAACGCCTCGACACGCAGGATGGCGTTGTGGCCATAGTAATTCGAACAGCCGGGCAGCCACGCCGCCTGCCCGGCGGCGAGCATACGCGCCTGCAACCAGGCGGCAAACTGTTGAAAGCGGCCGAACAAGGTCCGTTGTCCAGCCGGCAGCGACACCGTCTGCAGTAGACCGAGCCGTGGGTCGGCGTCCATGCGTCGGACCAGTTCGCACAGCGTCTCAGCATGCATCACGCTGTCAGCGTCAAGCACCACCATGTAGCGATAGCGAGCACCCCAGCGTCGGATGAACGCAGCGATATTGCCAGCCTTGCGGCCGTGGTTGCGCGCCCGTCGGCGGTAATGCACGGCAAGCGCACCGGCAAAGCGGCGCTGCAGCGCCGCCACCGCCCGCGCTTCGGCGGCCAGCGCCGACCCGGCAGTACTGTCGCTCAGCACAAACACCTCGAACTGCGACGCTGCGCCATGAGCAATGAGATCGGTGCAGGTCTGCTCCAGGCAGTCGATCAGCATGGCGGGGGCCTCATCGCGCACCGGCATCACCAGCACGGTACGCGACTCTGGCGCGTCGCTCATCGGCACGGATCGCGCGCGGCGTGGCGTCATGCCGCGACGGCAGACCCACCAGCCGGCCAGTGCAGTCCAGAAACCGATGGCCAACCAGCTGTACAGCGGCACCACCAGCGCCAGAAGCAGCCAGTCGAGCCAGCCACCATCAAGCACCATCGCCAGCGTCATCAAGGCAGCAGCGGTGGTCAGCGCCACCAGGGCAGCCAGTATTGCAGCCCGCCGCCTACAGCAACCGGGTCCGGTCTGGCTGGTGTGATGATCGGGCTCAACGCCCATGCAGCGCGTCCGCGTCCCACGCGAAGCTCCAGGTCTCACTCACCGTACGCCCGTCGCTGGTCAGCCACAGCCGCAGATCGGCCACCTGACCGGGCTCCGGGAAGAGCAAAAAGGACACCAGCCAGTCGGCATTGGCAAGTCGATCGGTGCGCACGGCGTCAATCGAGCCATGGCGCGACTCGAGTTGAACGTCCGGTGGGTTGTCAGCGGCGAGCGATGCCGCCTCGCCACCGCGGAACACCACGCTGAAATGCCGGAGCGAATCAGGTGGTGGCGCGTCGGTTCCAGGCGTCGCGCCGTGGCCCTGACGGGTGCGCACCACCTGCGCCAGCGCTGGCGCAGGCTGCCATGCGCCAACGGTGGTCAGACGGTAGCGAAAACGCCGCACCTCGCCGGCTTGCAGTGGCGCATCCGACTCCCAGAACGCGACAATGTTGTCATGGATTTCCGACTCGGTCGGGATTTCGACCAGCACCACCCGACCACTCCCCCAGTCGCCGTCCAACGGTTCGACCCACTTGCCGGGACGGCGCTCATAGCGCGCTTCGGCGTCGAGGTACTGGTCGAATGCACGCTCGCGCTGCAGCAGTCCGAACCCCGATGCAGACCGATCGATAAACCCGAACTCGCGCAGCTGCCGAGGATTTGACAGCGGCCGCCAGGTCCACTCACCGTGGCTGGCACGGACCAGCAGCCCGTCAGAGTCGTGCACGCGTGGGCGGTGATCATCGGCACCACCAACGCTGGTGTCGCCATGCGTGAACATGCTGGTCAGCGGTGCAATACCCAAGCGCTCGACCGATTCACGCGCAAACACCACGGCGTCGACGTCGACCACGGTCGATGCGCCTGGTGTGACGGTGAAACGGTACGCGCCCGTCACCGACGGGCTGTCGAGCAATGCGTGAATCACCAGCGTCGTGGCATCCGTTGCCGGACGCTCGATCCAGAACGCGCGAAACGCCGGAAACTCCTCACCCTGCGGCCGTACGGTATCGATCGCAAGTCCCCGCGCCGAGATGCCGTAGCCCTGATTGCGGCCGATTACACGAAAGTACGACGCGCCGAGAAAGACCAGAAACTCATCGGCACGCGACGGCGCATGCAGCGGGTAATGCACACGGAAGCCTGCCCAGCCGGGAACCTCCACATCAGCGGCATCCAGTGCGGGTGCAAGGTCGGTCACCGGCGGGTCGTAGCGAAACCGCGTGCGATCAAATGGCAACGGATGCGCGACGCCGCCGTCGACCAGCGCGATATCGACAGGCTCGGTAAACAGAAAACCCGGGTGGAAAAACTGCAGCTGAAACTGCCCGGCATCGCGCCAGACCGCCTGATCGGGCCGAAAACGGATCGCCCGATAGCCGTCATAATCAAGCGAACGCAGCACCTCGGGTAGCGCGTCAGGCACCGGCTGAAACGGCTGGGCGGCAAGTGCACGTGCTTGCTCGACAACCTGTTCCGCGTTGAACGAAACGCGGTTGTCTGGCGAACTGGCCAACACCACCGAAGCCACCGACGATCCGACCACAACCAGCAAGCACACCATCAGCGTGCCTGCGCCATGCCGACACAACCTACCCCGCCAGGACCCTGCGTTCATGCCATCGACCCTCCAGAACGTGAATCAACAGCCCAACCCAAATACAGACAAAGAGCAACAGCCTGCTCCCGGACAACACCTCCTCGTAGACCAGCCAACCGACCAGAAATTGCAGTGTCGGGACGCTGTAGAACAACATGCCCACCGTCGACAGTGGCAACCGGCGCGCACCGGCGACGTAGAACAGTAACGGAACGGCGGTGATGACGCCTGAACCGATCAGCAGCAACCCGGTTGTCAGGCCGTTATCGACAAACCCCATGGTCTGCTGTGATGCAATCCAGATCAACCAGCCGAGTGCCAGTGGCAGCAATAACACCGCTTCGAGGAACAGACCACCCGCCGATTCAACCCGCGCCAGCTTGCGCAGCGCCCCGTAGAGCCCGAAGCTGAACGCAACGATCAACCCGACAACCGGCAACACGCCCTCGCGCAGCAGCAACTGCAGAATGCCGACCACGGCGAGGGCGACCGCCACCCACTGCCACGGCCGCAGCCGCTCGCCGAACAGCAAAATACCGAGCACCACGCCGGTCAGCGGGAGCATGAAATATCCGAGGCTCGCCTCAAGGATGCGTGCGTTGTGGATCGCCCAGATATACGCTGCCCAGTTGATGCCGATCAGCAAGGCAGTTGCCAACAACAGCAATAACTGTCGCACGTCGACCAGCACCGCACGCACGCCCTGCCACTGACTGATCAGTGCAACGATCAACGCTGCGAACGGCACCGTCCAGGCGACGCGGTGAGCCAGCACTTCTGCGACGTCGACATGGTCAAGCGCCTTGAAATAGACCGGGAACAAGCCCCAGACCGCATAAGCACCGGCGATGAACAACAGCCCACCCGTTGCGGGACGCATGGTAAACCGCGATTACTCGTCGATCGCGATCAGCTCGACATCGAACACCAGCGTCGCGCCGCCGGGAATGACCGGCGGGCTGCCCTCGTCGCCGTAAGCAAGCTCGGACGGAATCACCAGCGTGATTTCGCCACCGGGGGCAATCAGCTGCAGCCCCTCGACCCATCCTGGAATGACGTTGTTGAGAGGAAAGCGTGCCGGCTCGCCACGCTGATACGACGAATCGAACACCGTGCCGTCGATCAACCGGCCTTCATAGTGCACCTCGATCAGATCGGTCGGCAACGGCGGCTCGCCCTCACCAGGGCTGGTGATGCGATACGCCAGACCGGACTCGGTCAGCGTACCGCCGTCATCGACAAATGCCTGCAGATACGCTGCACCATCGGCACGGACCGAACCGAGCGCCACCTGCCGCCGCTCGGCGATCAGCTGCGGGATACGATCGCCCTGCTCGGCCATGTCGACGCGCGGCGTCTCGTCACCGAAGCGATCACGCAACCCGTCGATCATGGCGTCCAGCTCGTCGGCGTCGGGGGCAAGTTCGATCAATTGGTCAGCCATCAGCGCGCCGAGCATGTAGAAGGTGTCATTCCAGTCGGTTGCGGCATCGTCCTGCGCCAGCGCCGCGTTGCTGCCGAGCACGCAGGCCGCCGCGACACCGAGAGCTGAGCGGCGCAGACTGCACCACCGGGACGATGAAACGGGGGAACGGATGGCTTGGCAGATTGCGGGCATGATGGCCTCCTGGTCGGACGAAAACGGAAAGCGATGCTGCGGCGCTGCGTGATCGACACCGCCAGCAGACGCGGTAGAGTAGCTGTCCTGCTCCTGGCAATCCAGTGCCGGAGCCAGCTCAGCTGGCGGTTGCAACCCAGCGCATCGCCATCAGCGCAACGAAATTGAGCAGACCGTGCGCAATGATCACCGGCCACAACCGCCCCCAGCGCAAGACCAGAGTCGCGAAGACCAGACCGATCAACGCGGTCTGCACCACACCAAACCAGCCCTGGTAAGCATGGCCGAGACCGAACAGCAGCGACGACACAACAACCGCCGGCCAGCGTGCCTGAAACACGATCCGGCAGCGCTCAAGGATCAGCCCACGCGCCAGCACTTCTTCGTAGTAGCCGACAAACAGCATCATGGCGAGCAGCGTCAACGGCGACAGCCCACCGGTCAACCACGCTGCGACGTCAAGCAACGTCCGCTCGTGCGTATCGACCACACCGGGTGAAGCAACCCCCAGCACCGTCATCAACGCAGCGTTGGCACCGAGCACCAGCAGAAACGCGATCAGCGCCAGCCAGCCATCATGCCAGCACAGTGCGCGCAGAGAGGCACGCTGTGGCCGTCGACCGCGACGCCGATCGAGCCAGCCGACACCGAGCAGAATCAGCGTTCCCTGCAGCAGTACCGTCGCCAGAACCAGCGCACCGTCGGTCAACCCGACACTGCCGAGCAGACCTTGCG
>LFIK01002734.1_pt1 | contig 14283 bp, 10 predicted proteins | sample 643401 | NCBI WGS metagenome assembly LFIK01 (sample SAMN03777447, study PRJNA286221) | soda lake metagenome | biome: soda lake; feature: Kulunda steppe; material: water; isolation source: sample T5-Br brine of Lake Tanatar-5 | place: Russia: Kulunda steppe | collected 2010-07 | reverse complement strand
CGAGTCGTGCAATAGTACGTGCTGCATACATGGCATGCTTGTTGCGTGCAATTCCTAAATCTCCTGCCCCACCAACTCCAAAAACTAGCCCTTGCTGCTCTCCCTCGGTAGTGGATGGGGATTTTTCAGCACTAGCATCGTAAAGAAAAAGTAGAGGAACCAGCCAAGCCAGCGCGCCAACCTGCAATAAAGCAGCCTGCCCTGTTGGTGTTCCACACAATGCAGAAACAAATTGCAAAGCAGCGTCAATGAGCGACGACATTGCGAATGTTTCCTCTGAGCCATGGTGGGCAATAGCAAGATTGCATATTTGTACAACTTCCTGCAGGAAAGACTGCCTTCCTGCTAACTGCTTACTTTGCTCATGCATTGTCGCCAATCCAGCTAACGTTCTCAAGGCAAATGTGGCTACAGCAACAACAACATCCTCTGGCACAAAACTTTCTTTCAAGCCAGGATGAAAGGAAACCACCAACGTTCCTCGTGTATCCTCTGGGATATTCTTATCAAACATTTCGTCTGGCACTGATGCTGTTGAAGATCTAGCTACAAGAGGGGCTACACACTTACTGAAAACTTTCAGTAGGACAGGCGTTCCTCCACGCCGAACTAGTTCATCTCCGTTCTTCGGAGTGGAGACGCAAGTCAGCCAACAGAGTGCTGAACAATGAAGAAGCCGATCAGAGACTTCTTGAATCTCCTCTTTGTCAGATTCTCGGACTGCAATCGTTCCACTCGCAAGTTCAATCAGGTTTGTCATGGCAGGAGAACACAAGGTTGTTTCTATATCTTCCAAGAGTGTTTCATATGCAGCATATTTGAATGGCATTAGCTCAGGCGCACAGTACCTGTATAGGAGGCACTGTGCTTTGACAACAAGAAGTGATCTCCACCTTGCCACAGTAACAGAGTCTGCCCCGTCAAAATGCAAGACTCTACCCTCTTCCCCAACTTCTGGTTCTTGGCCGTCAGCTTTCTCTGAATCACGAACACGAACATGTTCTTGCAGAATTGTGAAAGCAGACTGAACCTCAAGGAACTTCTCCTGGCCCTCAGGGTTCTTGTCGGGATGATACTTGCGTGCTAGTTGGCGATAGGCCCGTTTAAGATCTGCTTCGGTGATTGGCTGTAGTCCCCCTTCTTCGCCAAGCTCTAGAATTGAAATGGCCTGTCCAAAGGAGAGGAGGGGACCGCCCCTGCCTTGCTCTTTCTTCCATGTATGCAACAAAGCACGAAGAAATCTGTCGCTATCCTGCTTCAAATCCTCAACCAAAGTGGAAAGTCTTTCTTCGCCAGTTTTAGGTGTCCCGTTAAGCAACATCTGGAACGGGGACTCTGAAAGGACCCGGCAGAGAGGCCGCAAATAAAAGCGGTGGCACCACATGTCGCCGTCCAGCTCAGGATAACGAATAGGCGGGATTGGAGTGTATTCATACGAAACAAAATGATTCTCTGCGATCCTCATTGGAAACCTCCCCAAATGTTGCATAACCGCTGGTAATAGCCTCTTTGTTCTCATCTTCCTTGTCCAAACAAGTGCGGGAGCATCAGACTCTCCACACATGGCTGTAGAAAAGACGGTAGCCCCAGCCTTAGTCAGAAGATTGACAAGGGAGCCTGGAAGCACACTCCTCAATATGCTGCGGCGCGAGGACCTGTCAACTTCCTCTGAACCTGACAAGGGGGCAGCTGCCTCTAATATACAGTTCTGATTTAAATGAGCAATTCCCAGCAACTCTGCCATATCATAATAGTCTGCTCCATCATATGCAAGTGCGAAGTGTATAGCACCCGTTGCATACAGCTTCCCCATCGCATCTGTCCTACTCCGGACTACTATCTCTTTGAGCAATCTGGCAGAGCAATTTGCAATATCCGGTCGTTTTGAGAGTAAAAGCAATGTTGCTAGCTGGCTCAAGCGCAATGGTGTAGAAAGTCTTGCGACGAGCTCCGGTGGAGGATACAGCTGGGGAGCATCGATCCACCCATTTCCAGAAAAGCTGCTGCACCTCTTTGTCAAGCCCTCAAGAAGCTGCAAGGCTGCCATGGATCCTTCAGCAAGGGCTCTATGGGTAGAAGGATCACAGAAACTCCACCGCAGCTGCCTGATATCGGCAATTCTCCTTGGCTTTTCCATCCCTTCTGCATAGCAAAATAAGTGCCAGCCATCCCTCTCCTTACCAAACAAGTCAAACAATTCTTTCATCAAATATGGCCCCTTCCCTTTTGCACCCGTACGTACTTCATCTTCGGTGAGAATGTACCATTCACCAAAGTATGCTGGCTCGTCTTCACTAGTGTTGACGGCTGAGGGACCTTGAGCCAAGGCAGTGTGCGCCATCATCCCCATCTCTACACATAATTCAACGCCACCAGCGTCTACAAACTCTTGTATTTGTTGTGGCACATCAAAACCGCACGTCCAAGCAGAGAGAAGCTTCATGAGATCCACCCGGAGGGTATTACTTGCTACCATATCAAGTAAACGGACAAAAAAACTGACAACACCTTCCCCTACGAGGCCGATACTCTTTCCATATTGCTGATAAACTCTACACAGCGCTCGTACACATAGTTGGCACTCCTGCTCTAGCCGCGATCTTCCAACTGAACTTCGGCTTGTCTGCTTAAACACAGGAGGAGGCACGATGAGAACTCGATGCATCAGAGCCTGGAAAAGGGTGATTGGGGACCTGAGAGCAGTCCCCTCTGTGCCGCACTCGGTCCCTTGTGCTCTATCAACCAAAAGTCGAATGAAGACATGACCGACGTAAAGTTCTTCTGAGTACAGAGAATACTTCACTCTGAATTCTTCGTGATTCCAAGCGAGCTGGAGTGCCTTTGTACCATCGCATTCGCCACTGCCTTTCATCCTTTTGGCACGCTCTTCAAGCTGTTGTCGGGCAAGTCTCAGCCTCTGTTCTTCGCTTTCCAGTGCAACCTTCAATTCTTGCATGGTCTTAGCATTCCATATCAGCTCTGGGTTTAAATGTTCCTTGGATAACGCCTGCCAGAATTGTTTCCAATTCAAGTTGCACAGTTCTGAGGTAGACAGGTCAAGAACTTCTGAGAATTCTTTTCGAAAATTGTGGCCAGGAAACAAGAAGCTGAGGAGCCCGTGGGGCAAGACTCTACCAAGCATTGAGAGGGATGGTTTGTGGCCATCCACCCAGAGAGCAAGCAGCTCCCTACTCAGTGCTTGAGATACTCCGAAGTTCTTGTTTGAACCAAAGATGCCTATTCTCAGATGACGGAGAGTGGCCCCTTCCCTAAGTGCACAATCCCGGAGACGTGATGAACCAAGCTTCTCCAAATTGTTGCCCTCTGTCGAAGACAATGCCTTCATCAATTTTGCCGTTTCATCAGCCACCCGATGAGCAGGGTGGTCAAACATGGAAAACAGTGATCTGCCACAGAGAGATGCAGCATTCAGCAACCTTTTTTTGAGGAACGGCTCGGTGGAGCCACCGCTTCTTCCTGCGCAGCACTCGTGCAGCACTTCCACCAAAGACATGGTCAAAAGAGGCGAAGGTGCAGAAACAAACTTGGACGCCTTTGCTACACTACCAGCAGCTTCCCTCGCGGAAGATGTTTGAGCAGTTTTGGAGTGATGACCAATGGTGGTGCCCTCTCTATCGTCTAGCCAAGGTTCTCCTCCATCGTTGGGCAAAGGATCTCTACCCTGAGCTTCCACAGGCTTCTCTGGCATGAAAGGAGCAAACAGCACGGTCAAACGACCAGGTGGATTCAAAGCAGCAAGCCTTGCTGCTCTGGGTCCTGTCGCTGCCTCAGCTGCGCGGCGTTCTTTCTCAAAGGACACAATGCCTACAAGCCTGTGTGCCGCCTCGCGACTATGTCCTCGCACAATCTTTGATAGTAATTTGGCTGACGAAGCTGGTATGCCACCTCCATCTGGGTCAGATCTTGACGCAAGTAGACTTTCAAATAGTCTTGGAAATCCTGACGATGAAGAGACAAAGGCAGCATGTGCACTCACTGATCCAACAATACGATACAGGCAATCAAGAACAGCACATTGCATCTGTTGATTTTCACCAGGCGGAGCTTCAAAATAAAATTGGCCTCTTGCCGCCCCATTGCTTTTTGGACCTTCTGGCAATGAAGACGGGGGCAAGGAAACCACCAGCGAAGCAACAACATCATCGTCTATCCGTGATGTCACACCAATACCATTGGCAGGAATGCAAGCATTAAACTTGCGAACCTGATCAAAAAACGTGGAAGTAACACAGGAAAGGTCTTTCTCAGCAGTCCTGGTAGCATGCCCCTGAGCTTCTTCACCATGATTGCCTGTAGATTCTGCATGATGTTGGCCCGATGCAGAGGCGCCTTCCATTGAGCCCTCAGCCACTCCCAGCGACTGGTGATGGCGCCGTTGTTTTACGAGCATCTCAAGGGCAATCTTAGACGCATGTGTCAATGTTGCTAGCTGCAACTTTTCTGTATCATGATGGGAAAGTCCCCAAATGCGATTGCCTGGATGTGTCTTTTCCCCTGCTACATCAAACACGTGTCCGGTGCATGATTCAGCAGTGTCTACGATGGCAGCTAAAAGAGCATCCCGCTCTGTGCACCGAAAGGATATTGAGGAGACGAAGGAAGGAGGTCCTTCATGAGCATGCTTGCTTGAGAGGTTAGGTCCTCCAAACTCCAATGTGAGGTGCTGTGGCTTCAAAACGTCACGGACTACACAACTGAGCTCATCCAGAGGCAACCTTGCAATACATGCATAGGAATCTATAAAACGCTCGTATAGTGCTTGCTGTGTAAGCACGAGCTTTCTGTAGGAGAGGGGATCTTCATCCTCAGCAACTGCACTGTCCAAAACACGGACAGCTGTCCATTCTCCCAAAACAATTTCTCCCCCATCTTCCATGACACGTTCAAAATGCCTACCACTAGTCTCGCTGAAATCATCTACGCTAAGTTGCTGACCATGTTCATCCCTTTCCAAAACCCTGAGTTGTACCCCAATGTGCTCTTGCGCAGCTGCTACTGCCATATTCAGGAACCTGGGGCGATTTTCACATGCAAAGACAGCAGCCCTGGGTCCGTCAACCGCATCATCTGCACCGAGAATGGCAAATGTTCCCATCAATGGGCTAGTGTCTGTGGCCTGCAGAAGATGGAAGGCTGGGACACCCATCCTATAAAAGTCTAAATTCCACACATTGCGCATGGTTGTTCTCTCTGTGCATGAAAGGCCGAAGGTGCTAGTGTGCATTATGGCAGGCAGCCAATCCCCATTTGCCAGCCGCATGTAGACATTGTTTCGTCCGATTTCTCCCACGGGTGATCTTTCTGATGTGCCCGGTACATTTTTCACAATTCGACTGGACAGGACCTTTTGGACCTCAGTGAGCAGGAGGGCCCTGTACCTGGAGGAAAACTTCATGGTCTTGACCTTGCCCTGCATCGTTGCAAACGTGCCATTTTGTCAGTAGATGAAGGGAGCTTTAATTTGAGGATCAATCCGGAGCACATACTCGTGATCGTGTTTCGACGCTTCGCAAATTCGCTCGAGTCCTCGGACCGTCGGTCACCTCACCTTTTCGTCTGCTTTTGCAGCGATGCTGAATTCCTGGTCTTCTCGTCCGCACTTTGCGTCCACAGGAGATCCGAGGGGTTTCACTGACTCCAGCACGCCTGATTTCCCTTTCTTGAATGCATGCGCATCCTCGTCTGTGTTGTGCACCAACGACCAAGCGTTGGTTTCCTTCCCTTCGGCCGAGAGTTCGAGTGTGGCGAGCGATTGAGCACGCAGCACCACCACTCGGCGGTACTTTCCACGCCAGGAGTGCTTCCAGCACACGAAACGTGCCAGATCTTCTTCACGTTGCGCCATTGCGGCGCAGGAAGAGCGCAGCACGCGCAGCAGCAAGCGAAGAGAATGTCGAAAGTGGCGAAGTCGATGGCTCCAGAGGCAAGATCTCGAATACGCATCGAGATGAATGGAGATAAGGATCGATAGCTCCGGGGATCCAATCGAGATCTTCTCCGAAGGGACGGCGAATTCGAGGCACGAAGCAGCACGAAGGGGAGGCTGGATGACCGTCACGAGGAGGGGAAAGAGGTTCCCCTCTTGCACACAGCAGATCGGAGAAGACTTGCAGCAAGGAGTTGATGCAGGGTGCAGTGACAGTGAGTGGGAAGACAAGTTGAAGAATGCAAGCCGGTCTTCCATCACCTGCGTCTCCAGGAACCAGTGGCATGGACGGTGCAAAGATCGGCGTGGAGAAACCGGAGTGTTTATTGCATGTGGCGAGTTTGCCCATCGCAGGCCGTGTCGATTGGAAAGGGAAGCGCAGGTTCATCTGCATCAGATGCACTTCCAGGCACATGTACAAGAAGCCTCAATCGACCATCTGCCGAGGGGATACTATGACTTGCTTGGTCTCGCAGGAAGTACATCTACTTTGCCATCAACAACTGGTGCAATTTCGCACGGCCTTTCTCGTCCTCTGTTGCCTCCACCACAGCTTCTTCTCCCTGTTGAAAAACAAATTGTCCCGTTCAGCTACTTCTCTCACGCTGAACCACTCACCGGCGCATCCCCATCAGCACCTTACCTTCCTTCGAGGAACGAGATTGCCTGTCTCATCCAAAAGACCAGCTGCTCTCAGCCTCTCTACAGATGCTTCACTTGCCTGCTCCACGAGACCATTTGTGTCTTGTGGCTTCGAAATGTCGCAACAACACCAGAGCCACGGGTCAGGCTGGAATCCATGGATCGAGCGTTTCAGGCAGAGTTTTCCTTTTCCTCGAAGCGCGCACCTCTTTCCCTCGCGTGCCTGGTTCTTCGTTTACGTCATGCACGTTCAATGCGGACAGGTCCAGTTTCGGCACGTGGAAGGTGGTCGTTTCCGTTCCGTCGACCATGTTCCCGTGTCGTGTCGCTTCGTCTTTCATGAGTTCGTCCACACCGCCCGCACAGGTCGCGCCTTTTCTTCCGAACAAACCACGTCGTGCGACGCAATGCCACGCCGCGTCACGTCTCGCAGATCCGTTCGAAATGCAAGAGCGAAGCCGCTGTGGATGTGCGCCTCGAACTCGGATGCAGCACGCTGGTTTGGTGCATCGACCGAAATCGTGTGACGTTTGAATCAAATGATGGACGGCAGCATGCACGGATCAACGTGCTGCACCGTGGAAGGCTTTTGTACCTGAAGTGAACAACACGTGGCGTCGATGGGTCGTTGCGAACACAAGTTCTGACGAAGTGCAGCAAAGCCTTGGATGGCCATTGGCATTGCATCATGCAAGAGAGCCTTCGTGCGAGGTGAACCAAGGCACCGTGAGGGCATTCCATTACAAGCATGCTTGTGGTTATTTCATGCTCTAATGGACACGGAATGGGTGCATTGTATCTTGCACGGGATAGCCTTACCATGCAAAACGGCAACTACTTTGCGACGAGGAAGAACGAATGTATGTCCGTTGCCATACGCAGGTGCATAGAGGGTGCAGACACCGCCATGATTCAATCTCGTCAATCATCATCCACGGTATACAAGGCATCCTTGCCTTGTCCATCGAATCATTGTCCAATCCGGGCGTCAAACCTTTGCCGCATATTACAAGCAAGTTTCCTTGTGTGCTCGACGTGCACTCTATTTGGAACGGTTCTTTACTTTGGAAATTGTTGTTTCCTACCACGAAGAGCTTTCTCAACACAACATTTGTGGGAACTACTCACACATACATTGTAAGAGACAAAATAGTTCCAACAAACCGATTGGGTCTCACGCTTGCTAAGGTCGGATTCGCTTTCGTCGTCGATACTTGGCTAGTGAGATCATCGTTTGTTGCCTTTCGTATTCAAGGACCGTTTTTAAGTCCAATACGGAGTAGCTTGTGCACTTGGGATGCCGTTCCATGATGTGTTTTTTGAAGGATTCGAGTTGTCGCACATCTTGTCTCGTTTACAAGCCCTCGAGTCTAGCAACGACACGTCTACACAATCCTCGGCTGAACGTACGCCCTACAATGCATCGCAATGCAAACGGGTGATGCTTTGTTTTGTTCTCATGCATTTTACGCGACCGGCAGTAGTTCCGTCGCAACGGGATCTCCATGCAATTCTCCGCCATCCAGCCACACCTGCATCGGGAGTATATTCTCGCCGAGCGGGCGACCCTGGTGCACCTCCACGCCAAGGTTGTTCCCCTTGCTTCGTCATCCGTGGGCTTGTTGCCACCATGGCAGGGAGATGGTGTTGGATGGCTCCATGGACCGACCGCACTATCTCGTGGTGTGTCGGACGTGCTGATCTGGCACCCCACCCTCTCTGTCCACCTCCCAGGCAGGACGACGAGGCCAGGCCTCCACGGCCCGACGGCTCCCATCGCCCGCCGAGGACGCCGGACGATCCCCCGTCGAAGGACTATGCCTTTCCTCGATCCTCCGCGGCAACTGCCCTTGGACGCGCATCTCGTCCTCTCCTTCGGCCACATCCGTCGAGGACCCCCTTTTCCTGGTGGTACGATTCCTCGTCGGTTCGTGGTCCTTTCTGGACCTCTCGTGTGGTGCGTGTGTCGATGGACTCGAGCTCGTCCACGCCGGTGTGGTGCAGACGGTGTCGCATCGTGCATCATGTCGAGCAGCGCAAGCGAAACCGTGCCTTCGAGCGTGCCTCGGATCTTCTCCAAGGTGGAGGAGGCCAAGGTGGGCAGCTACGAGCGGTACTTCGTGGACGCCAAGGAGAAGAAGACGCGGGAAGACCGGCATGCCGAAGGAGAACGACGGGAAGCCTACGAAGACGTGACCAACCAATACTACGATCTGGCCACGCAGTTCTACGAGTATGGATGGGGACAGAGCTTCCACTTCGCGCCCATGCATGCCGACGAGACGCTGCGGGAGTCGCTGCGTCGACACGAGCACTACTTGGCGCTGCGGATGGGACTCACCAAGCACGACCGCGTCCTGGACGTCGGCTGCGGGATCGGCGGACCGCTCCGCGAGATGGCGCACTTCGCGGGCTCGAACATCACCGGCATCAACAACAACCAAGGGCAGGTGGAGAGGGCCCAAGCCATCAACAAACAACACGGTGTCAATGCGAGGCTCGTCAAAGGAGATTTCATGGCCATGCCGTTTGGAGAAGCAGAGTTCGACGCAGCGTATGCCATCGACGCCACCTGCCACGCACCCGATCTTGTGGGCGTGTACAAGGAAGTCTTTCGTGTGCTCAAACCAGGTGGTTACTTTGCAGGATACGAATGGTGCATGACGGACCTCTTTGATCGGAACAACCCCGAACACTTGAGGATCAAAAGAGAAATCGAGTTCGGCAACGGCATTGCTGATCTGAAAACAACCGAGCAATGCAAGGATGCACTCAAGGAGGCTGGCTATGAAGTTCTAGAAATCGAAGACAGGCATGAAGGCAGCACCATACCATGGTACGAACCCATGGCGCCGTCCTCTTCCTTGTCCTTGACCGCATTCCGCTGTTCCTACCTCGGCAGGTTCTTGACTAGGAACATGCTTTGGCTGCTGGAGAACATCAGGCTAGTTCCATCTGGCACATGTCGTGTGCAGAAGTTTCTAGAATTGGCAGCAGATTCTTTGGCTGAAGGAGGGAAGACAGGAACCTTTACACCCCTCTACTTTTTCCTTGTGAGAAAACCTCTGCAATAACTTTGAAAGCAACAAAGAGATATGATTGGATTGCTTTGCATGGGACTAGCCTGAAAGTTGTTGCTAGCATTCCAATGGATCAGACGTCTTGTGCATTCCATTTGCAAATAGAATGGTCTTGCCAAAGTTTCCAAACGCACCTGCGGCAACACTGCAGGAATCCCGCAGCCTATCCTGCATTCATACGGGAGTACAGAACTCTGTTGGGTGTTTCTTCCCCATACCCTACAAGCTGCAGTGTTGCTACTGTACTTCTGGTAAGAAGATGTTGCTTCAGGCCGTACACATCTATGGAAGGAAAGGCCTCGAAAATGTTGGCCACCACACCTGCAACCAGGGGTACAGCCATGGATGTCCCGCTAGCCCAGGTGTAGGAGTCATCTGTCACTGGTTGGCATCTTTCCTGACCGCCGCAAGCAGAGTAGACATCAACTCCTGGTGCAAAAATATCCACACAGTGACCTGTGTTACTCCATTCATACGGTCTTTCGCTGCCCACTGCATTGCTGAATTTGCTGGCAAGGTCAGACGCCCCCACCGTGATTGTCTCTGGCAAATTTGCAGGCGCGACGTCGCAAGCATCCACCGCGCTGTTTCCGGATGCCACTATGACTGCAATATTATGCTCGTGTATCAACCTCGACACTGCTGCCTCCATGATGGCGGACCACTCCCCTACCCTAATGCCCAATGACATGGTCACAATGGCAGGTTTGTCTGCATATTTCGCAATCCAGTCAAGCCCCGCCACTACGTCGCTGACTGCACCTACCCCAGTACACCCAAGGACTCTGACAGAGACAATCTTTGCTGATTTTGCAACTCCAACAATCCTTCCTACTGCAGTAGCGGCAACATGAGTGCCATGACCATCACAATCATCTGCTTCGTGTCTGTTATCGACAAAATTGTACCCATAGCTGGCCCTAGACTCATCTCTGTCCCAATATCTGAATTCTTGATGTGATATCCTGACTCCAGAATCAAGCACGTAGATAGTGACACCGATGCCGCTCTCGGAAGATGCTGCAGTTCCATACCGGAAAGTCTTGTCCAGGGGCAAGTCCCGTTGATCAATGCGATCAAGGTTCCACAAGGCTGTTGGAAGAGGCTGTTCCTTGATGGTGGTCGACTTGACCATTTCATCAGTGACATGAAATTCTCCATGCAATGATTGAGCTTGTGCATCTACTGCCTCCAGATTTTCAGACGTCACATCATCCAGTTCACCTTCCTCTGGAAAAGCCTGTGATTCCACATGCAGTTTTGGCGGCTCTCTGCCCTGAAATTCGGTCTTTTCTACCGTTCCATCGGATTCCAAGTGCTCCAGCTCTTCTCCAAAACATTCCGTGATGGTTCTGACTTCCTGTTTGGTGAACAGCCCGGAGAACCCCTCGACGGCTGTCCAGTAAAGGTGATGGCATGCTCCTTGCCGCAGCAGGCAACGTTCGTACACAGTTTTATTCTTCGGCACCCAACTTTCGCCTTCTTGTTGCATCCCACACGCCCATTCTATCTTCTCTTTGGTCTCGGTGTCTTTTTTCACTGTGAAGATGTATGTTTGCATTTCCTTCTCGTTCACTCCCGACGATTCGTTTCTCGCCCTCGCATGCGCCTCCGTTGGCGACTGCTCGGCTCCCAGGTGCACATGCGTGCTTCGTGAACTTCCCAGGACCAGGAGAAGCGACGCAATTGTGGCTTTCATCGTTGCATTGGCGCGTTTTCGAGCTTCGAAGCACGTCGAACACGTGCTTCGCAGGCACCAAGGCGAAGTCAAGTCCCAGACCTCCATCGGACAGCCTCGACACACGTCGACGTACGGCGAAGATGGTCGACAACGGACCCAACGGAGATCGCGAGGGAGAACGAGGCGCGTCGAGGAAGGCGTCGAAGATCCTCTGCGGGGCGCGTACCATCTTGCGGGATGTAGAAGGAATCATTCCTTCGGTATGGAGAATGAGCAGACTATTCCTGTGGAGGAGTGAGGGTCGCTCCGAGAATCTCCCGGGTGGGATCCTGTTCGTTCCGAGAAAACCAAGGATCGGGATCCCACCTAGGAGACGTTGCAACGTCCATGATCCTCCGGGTTTGTAGGGAAGAACTGAGGGTCAAACGGCGTTGCAACGTGCGAGCCCTAGGCTCCAGGTGGAAAAGCTTGGTGTAGCACGTGGTACGTTGGAACAGATGTACATCTGAGGAAGAAAGCTGAACAGGTGCTGGCCGTGTACCCTTGGAAAATCAAACTCTGTCAAGTAAATTGAAGCAGGCTTCTCACTCCAAAATGGTCGGAGGGGTAGAGGGTATTGTCTCCTTTGGCGTGGTTGATGCCCAGCAGAGAGGAATCCAACACACGAACGTCCACGCTCGGACGAGATGCGACATAAATGTAATCCAAACAACTGGCTTCGCCATCCATGTCCATCAGGGGAGCCTGGAGACCACTGGGGAAAGTCTTTTCTGGTTCCACTTTATGTACAGCAGCATATGAAGAACAAAATCCCCGCTCTTTTAAAACTTTGTGGATTTCCTCGCTAGGCGGAGCGTTGAAATCGCCCATTAGAACAATTGCAGCGAGCTGCAGCTGCTCCCAATCGCCGATCCATTCCAGAACCCGTTCTATCTGGCTCTTCCTTATTTCTATGTCTGAGGGATCTTCCCCGTGGTGCAAATGTACATTGACAACCAACACTTCCAACGGCAGTGCAGTGGTTTCGGATGGAGGCACAGTGACGACGACTTTTTGTGCGACCCGGAAGCTGCCAAGAGTTAGAATGGAATGCATTCTACCATGGACATCTTCTCTACAGATCAAAGCATTGCCAAAAAATGGGGACATCAAAAGATGCCCCAAGTGCAGAAATGCTCCAGCCACGATATGCTTTAGGAACTGAAACGTTCGTGCTGGTCGAAAGGCGATTTGCTCCTTCAATCCTTCCACGAAGAGGAGCAAAGACGACATGGTTCGCTTGGTGCACAGACATGCTGCAACACACTTCGATACGACGAACTTGTATGCCCCTCCTATGATCGAAAATCTGTCGTCCAGATGCTCGAGTATGGTTCGACATGCGAACATGCGGTGTTGTCCTTCCAAGCTGTCACGTATGAGCTTGTCCTGTCCAAACCCTCCGGTCATGACTTCCTGCAATGCAATGACGTCTAAATCTTTGTGTTCGGCTAGACATTCGAGGAGGATTGGTTTACGTTCCGACCATCGATCCATGACGCCTCGCAGGTTCCAGGTCGCGACGTGGAGCGTGTTCGGTCGCGAGGTGCGCGAGGCGTGCGCGCATGCGGCCGGTGCGAATGCCAGGAACGCAGCCGTAGCTGTTGTCGCACATGCAGCCACCTTCTGGGTGCGCAGGAATCCGGAAGCACGCCTCGATTCGCTCCCACGCGGTCGCATCGCTTCGTGGTCGAACGCTCTCGAAATGGTTCGAACGTTCTGCACGAACACGTCCAGTTCGAAACTGGAGCATATCCCTGGTATCTCTCCAAGGACCGCGAGGACAGCAGTCTCCACGGTCCATGATAGGCACGAGGCGTTGGTGTGCGGCGTAGGGAAGCGTGCCTTCGAGGAAGACGGTCGGCTTCGTGACGATACACGAAGAGAAGCGTGCGATGGAAGTCGTCGCCGTTCCAATTGTTCGTCGTCGTTCGATCAAAGACGCCCATGTATTCATGGACGGGGAGGCATGCTTGGATTCGTTGATCGGGGGTCGAGAAGACAAGCTCGGTGCATCCAATGAAAACCGGAAGAACTTGTTCGCGTAGAGTTCTATGCAAGTTTCCGTCCTTTTCTCACTTTGAATCGTCGCAACGAGTGCGCGTGCACGATCGAGCGCCCATTGTTCCATGACGAACGCATGCAAGAAGGCCAAACCATCTACCACGAAGCAATTTGGCCAAACCTATGCTCGTTGAAATTTGTACGACCGTGATCAAGCATTGACACGTGTTCAAACAAAACGCCAACCATAGGTGCTCACACGAAGACGCCTCTGCAACGTTTGGATCCGAACATTCTCTTTGCCCACTCCATGAGTAGAACCACGACATCTTGCCTCCCATCTACGTTGGCCCTTTACTCGCGACGTCTTTGGACGAACGAAAGGTCGTCGACCGCTGCCACCTCCGATGACGCGTTCGAGATTCCCATGTCGTGCCGCCACGCCGGCCTTTCCTTTCTCTCGCAGAAGGACGAGAAGTTGCACGAAGCATGGCCAAGTGCTCCTACGGCCACGTGTGGACCGAACCGCCGATGTTTTCGTTTCGAGTTAAGTAAACCTCGACTGGAAGGTTCATGATCCCAGTTGACGAGGCGGCGGACGAAGCACGTCCGCACTTCCACGCGGTTCTTTACTGCTCGCATCGCGCGAAAACGCGAAGGATGTCCATGGAAGCGACCTTTCGGATGGCTGGAATGCCCAGGGCGGCGAGGAAAGTCGGCCAGGTGCAGGTTCGTGCGGCGAGGACGACTTGTCGTGCTTCCCAAACGGAGATCCATTTCGCCAAGTACCAAGGCTTAGGAAACGACTTTATACTCATCGACAACCGACACAGTGAAACGCCGGTGATGGATCAGGACATGGCCAAGAAGATGTGCGACAGGAACTTCGG
>LFIK01002733.1_pt1 | contig 14285 bp, 18 predicted proteins | sample 643401 | NCBI WGS metagenome assembly LFIK01 (sample SAMN03777447, study PRJNA286221) | soda lake metagenome | biome: soda lake; feature: Kulunda steppe; material: water; isolation source: sample T5-Br brine of Lake Tanatar-5 | place: Russia: Kulunda steppe | collected 2010-07 | reverse complement strand
TGTGTGTGTGTGTGTGTGTGTATGTGTGTATGTGTGTGTGTGTGTCCCACATGTATGCTTATCTGTCAGCAACAGCACTATCTTGACATTCATGCTTCGTACTCCCTTTCATACCATTATCTTCCGATTTCGGCTGGCTACAAATTCCGATATTCTACGAGTCAGAAATGAATTCTGCAAATAAATAACTATACCATTCTCAAGCTTATTGTGAAGTTCATTTGTGCAGAAATTAAAAAAGTATCCCACTTGTTTTGTTCTGTTTGACCAACCATTGTGAATATTTAAATGAATTCTTAATTTTCTCTAAAATCAAGCGCCTATCACATGAGACGTGCTACGTATGGGCAAGCTAAAGTGTTGCAGTGTGGAGTACTTGGATGAATGCTCCGGTTCCTGATCTCAAGCGCATAATGTTTGAGATACACCACGTATGGGCATGCTAAAGTGTTTGCAGTGTGGAGGGGGGCGCCTCAAGCGAGACCGGCTGTTGAGAGCAGAGTCCAAGCACGTTACTGGGCTTGTGAAAAGGCATACCAAGGAGGTGTGTGAGACAGGGAGCCTGTACGCGTGTGTGTGAGTGTCTGTGTCTATGCGTTTATGAGTGTTCTCATGTGTTTGTGTCTGTATGTGTGTTCGTGTTTATGCATTTGTGTATGTGCCTGTATGTGTGTGTGTGTGTACTTTTGTATTTATATGTTTGCGTGTGCGTGCGTGTGTGTGTTGTGTGTGTGCGCATGTGCTTTTCCGCGTGTATGTTTTTGTGTGCATGTACAATTTTTCCATTGCATGTGCGTGCGTGGTTTAATGTGCGCCTACATTTGTATGTGTCTGCATGTTTTTGTGTATGTGTTTGTGTATGTGCGCGCTTGTGTGCGCGTTTGTGCTTGTGTGCATGCGTGCATGCATACGCGTGCCTGGGCCTGTACGTGCATATGTGTATGAGTGCTCATAGAGATGCTTGTCTTTTAACTGCTGACCTGTGCCTGGAGCGCCTTGTGTCTGCCATCCGGGCGAGGGTCCCCACAATCGATTGCGCATTGGTGAGGAATGCAGCGGCTCTTAACATCTAATGTGCCTCATTTATTTCTGCAGCAATTATGGACGGTTTTGTAAGGCTACTGCTCTCATCAGACACAGCAAATTCCTCTCAAGCCTCAGTTTGTCTCTTCCCAACATCTGATCCTCAGTGTGGAGTACGCGTGGAATTCCTATTGAAATTTGCGGAGGCATTACCTGAAGCTTGGAGTTCCCAGGATGTGCTGGAGCATGCAATCCTCCCCGAGACCCAAAAGTACCGGTGCAGGTAGGCCATAACAGACAAAAAATTGTGGATATACTGTGCCTGTCAGCGTGTCTGTGTGTGTGCACGTGTGCGCGTGAGGAAGTGGGTGCGAAATTGCTTGCGAGTACACGGCTGTCATGAGAGGGATAAAGGTGCGGAAGTTTGCTTAGACACAGCTGCAGCATAGTCCCTGAAGTGGCACTGGATAGCTCGTGCAAGGTATGTGATCAATTTTGCGATGTGTGTCACGCACTTGACTAACTCATCAGCACAAGTTAGGCACCTGAAAATGCATGAGGCTTGCATGGCTCACGCACACCAGCCTTATCAGCTGACAGCACAACCCGCATGGCTGCACAAGGAGATGCCTGATGACGCACAAATGCCACGCACAAACTGCGCAGGTATGTTGATGTCGTGGCTGACCAAGAGGTCAATGTGGGCGCAAGCACCCACTTTGTGACACACAATCTGCAAGCCCCCTTTCAAACACTGGCAAGGTGTCTTCGCCGACGTTTCTGTGATGCTGATGGCGAGCTGCTGCCCACCGCGGCTGACGTGTACCTATGGGTTGACATCTTCGCAGTGAATTTCCATGTGCCTGGGCCGAAGGTGGGAGGCAGAAAGGCTGGCTAGGGTGTGCCTGCCAGTGAGCTGTTGAGGCCCAACCCACTTACTCGCCCTGGTCAGCTGCTCAATGCCCAGCTGCACAGCACATCTGTATGGGAGCGCATATCTACGCTGCCAGGTGGAAAAATGTGCGCGATGCCTTAAGAGGCATTGATGCGTGCCATTGATGGTCCAATGAGAGCTCATGAAATTCGCAAGCTCTCACCTGCAAGTCGCCAGCTATCATCTCCTCAACTTCTGGCTGCCTGTGGTGGCAAGCGCTCCTACTAAGTGCTGGCGGCTGCAAAGCCCATGCGTGCTGCTGGCCGCTGCAAGCCCATGTGTGACGTGGTGCTTCACCACCGCCGTGTGCACGCCTGCATTCTTCTGTTGCATCTTTTGGACGCAACTGAGTACGTGTGCTTGCATGCATCTGCGCAGCCTGAGTACGGGACGGAGCTGGTGGAGGTGCTGGAAAGTGTGGAGTGCACTCTACTCGTATTGGACGGGCGGTGCCGTGTACTAAATCGCCTTCTGTCACTCTTTGAGCTGTGGAATACCGCCCACTTGACAAAAGAGTCGAAGAACAAGCGGCCAAAGCTGGAGGTGTGCGTATGTATCCGTGTGTGCACATGCATGTGTGTGCGTGTGCACGTGCGTGCGTATGTGATGTGCCGCCCTGATTTGTAAAACTGCTTAAGCAGATAGAACTTTCTTCTTCGGGGAGGAGGACCTCCTTGTGTCGAGAACAACTGTGACAGATTGACTGTGCAGAAAGCTGCTGCCCTGCAGAAGCGCATTTGTGGCTGCCTGCCTGCACCGGTTTAGCTGCTGCATTGGCAATGCGCTCCTTAAGCTGAGGCTTGCCTGATGTCTGCTGCTGCTACCTAACTGCACACGTCTTCTGCACCCCATGCCTAAGCGGCTCAGCTGCTGCCTGGACGTACGCCCGCTTACATCATATGCTTGTGCAGTTGCTGGCTAATGCATGTGTGCCCCGCACCGCCGCTTGCCTGTGCAGCTGCTGCCCTACTGCGCACACCCAAGCTTCCTCCGCAACGAGTGGCTCCGATTGGACGTACGCACAAGCCTGGCCATGCGGGAGTTTGACACTAACTTAGTGCTGCACAAGCTCATGTGAGTGGGCGATGAGAGGCGCAGGCGCCATCCTGCGATGCAGTGTGGAAGTGGAGGTTGAAGCAATTGCAGAGCTGCTTCCTAGGCTGTTTAGCAGAGCCTCTGCAGTCTGCTGCTTCAACCCGCTTCAGTGGATGGATGCAGGCTGTGCTGGAGTAGGGGCAACAAAACCAACAAGGTTTGGCTGATGTGCGCTGCAATCATATGGTGGCATGCCGCCAAAGCTGTGCGGACGTCCCCGCTGTTCCTGCTGAGTCTGCTATTCTTAGGGGCTGACAAGGTAGAGGTGGAGCTTCCACTGAATGAGGCCATGAGAGCTGCAGCCCAGGAGGTCTGGCAGCTGTCACCACATGCTGGTGTCGTGTGTGCATGCGCGCAAGCGATGTGTACAGCAGTGCGGCCTTGTGACGCGGGGCCACTTTGGGGGCCTGGGTAGGGACTTCGGGGGGTAGGGACTTTGGGGGCCTGGGTAGGGACTTTGGGGGCCTGGGTAGGGACATTGGGGGCCTGGGTAGGGACTTTGGGGGGTAGGGACTTTGGGGGGTAGGGACTTTGGGGGCCTGGGTAAGGACTTTGGGGGCCTGGGTAGGGAGGCCTGGGCGGCTAGGGTGGCCACCTCATTGGGCTGTAGACCATGTGATTCCATCTCGCAGGACTCCTGTGACAGGGCTGCCCCCATGGTTTGCCATTTCATTGGAATCAGTCTGCACACTATGGGTACCCATCTCACAGGATTGTCGTGACAAGGCTGTACATCTAGGGCTGCCATCTCATACAAAAGTAGATGCCATGGGTTTCCATATTACTGGACTGACTGTGCATCACCTTCTCTGTATTCCATTTTGATGATAGATCCTTACCATGCGATGAGTGCAAAATGAGATGTTTAGGGGCTGGCAAATCCATGGCAAGACTGAGAGGCTGTACTTCACGAGACTGGCAGCCAGGGTCCTTCAGGACGGACTCGCCCCTTGCCCCGTGTCCGCTGTCTCAGATCTGCATGGGCCCTGTCCCTAGTCCCTTGTCCCCAGTCCCTAGTCCCTTGTCCCCAGTCCCTAGTCCCTTGTCCCCAGTCCCTATAGTCCCTTATCCCCTGTACCTGACCTGCACATGTTTTGGCCTCTCACCCTTTGTCCTTTGTCTGATGTGCAGGTGCAAAGGCGTGGTCAGGGTCAACCACTCAGTGAGTGTACTCGCAGCACAAGCTGGGGCTTGAGGAGCTGGTTTCACTAAGTGAAAGGTTTTCCAGCCTCTGACAGTGTAACATCCTGTGGCGAAGCTTTAGCAGGTGTCAGGATGCGTGCACTAAGTTAACACGGCAGCACAAATTGACATCAGCCAGGTAGCACAGTGAAAGCCTTTTGGCAAGCGCAGCTGCCTACACACCAATGCGCTCGACTCGCGCATTTATCTCATGCCTCAACTACCGCAAGCATCCTTACCTGTCTACCTTCATTTCCGCATTCGCTCCTGCAGATCAATCCTGAAGTGCATCACTCTGTTACGAGTTGTGGCAAGGCATGTGGCTTGTGTATCTGAGATGGTTATTCAGCAATGACAGTGACTTGGCGTGACAACTCAAATAACGCACGCCAAGATCAATATCGTGCAGTACAGCCTGGATCCTGCAGGACAGTGGAGGTCCACTTCACCATTTAAGTCTGCACCCTCTGCGCTCTGGCACCTGCAGATCAGGCACGCCATTGCAGACGCCGCCTACACGGCAGCCGTGGACTCTGTTAGCCTGCGAGGAGACGCCATGTTCTGCCTCGCCGATGACCAGCCTGACGTTGCCGCACATGTGGGTAGCATGGCTAGAAACAGGCAGAGGTGGCTGCAGTCTTTGAAAGAAGGAGACAGGCAAGGTGGGGGGAACGGGGGCCTGCTGCTGCTTCTTCCACTGTTGCTCATGTTGCTGCTACTGCTGATGTCCTGGTCCTGCTCCTCCTGCCGCAGGCCCTGCACGTGTGCGGCCAGATCTTGCAGCTGCATGGCCGGTACATGAGCGCGCAGAAGATGTACGAGAAGGCCATCCACCTGCTGCGCGAGTGCAGCGACGAAGGCCGCCTCGGGCCGCCTGACCTCCTGCTGCTGCAGCACTATGCAGAGCTTCTGCTACTCACCAAGCAGTATGCTGCCGCAAAAGGGGTTGCCCAGGTGGATACACAGGGGCTCGTTCAAATGGGCTCACAATGAGTAACATGAAGCTGCAAGATAAGAACATTTAACAATGCGGCAGCTCGCCCAAGGAAAGCACACAATTGACGTCCAGAGACCCATCAAATTTGCATAATACCAATCAAAGGCAGCCACCGCTTCGTGCTGCACGAGAAAGCTTGCTGCACACTGGGAAGCCCGCTGCCGCACGAGGGGGTGCCCTTGTGTGGGTGGTGGGTGCCTATGTGCGGGTGCCTTTGGGTTAGTGGTGGATGCTCTTGTGCGCGTGCCCTTGTGTGGGTGGTGGGTGCCTATGTGCCGGTGCCTTTGGGTTAGTGGTGGATGCTCTTGTGCGCGTGCCCTTGTGTGGGCTGTGGGTGCCCTTGTGTGGGTGGTGGGTGCCCATGTGCGGGTGGGCGCCTTTGGGTTAGTGGTGGATGCTCTTGTGCGCGTGCCCTTGTGTGGGCTGTGGGTGCCATTGTGTGGGTGCCCTTGTTTGGGTGGTGCGTAAGCTTGTGTGGGTGCCCTCGTGCAGGTGCTCTTATGTGGGTGCCCTTGCGTGGGTGCGGGTGGGCTTGTGCGAATGCCCTTGTGTGGGTGCCCTTCTTTGGGTGAAGCTGCAGTCATTCATCCCCATCCCTCTTCCCCATTACCCTAGGCATGTGTTGCACGTTGGGATGTGCAGCTGACTGAAGTGCGCACAAAAGGCTTCAAGCACACCCCTTTCTGGTCCATGAGAACCTCATCTGTGCAACCTGTCCCTCATCTGTGCAACCTGTCCCTCATCTGTGCAACCTGTCCTTCATCTGTGCAACCCTTACCTCATCTATGCATGATGTCCCTTATCTGTGCAACCCTTACTTCATCTGTGCAACCTGTCCCTCATCTATGCAACTTTTCCCTCGTCTGTGCAACCCTTACCTCATCTGTGCTACCTGTCCCTCATCTGTACAACCTGTCCCTTCATCTGTGCAAACTGTTCTCATCTGTGCATGATGTACCCCATCTGTACAATGTGTGCTTCATTTTCATGCAATCAGTGCCTTCTAACTAGTCCTGATTGATTGTGCTCCCCAGCAGTGAAAGTCACAATTAAATGTGATGAGGCGCTTGTAGCAGTGTTTTTGCCAGACAGGTCTGGGAGGGTGGGCTGCTCTGCTGCTACTGCCTGTCTTCCTGCCTGTTGCTGTCAGCGTCCAGTATGCTGCTGTTGCTGATGATACTGGTGTCTGCAGGAGTGCCTGCAGCTGTGCGCCTTGCTTGGCGCAACTGGCATCCCTGTTGAGGGCGCAGACCCTGCCGGCCCCAGGGCCAAGACCGCCAAGCAGATCATGACGCAAGGTCAGATTTCGGGTTGAAAGCCAGACAAAAGGGTCAGGCTATAGGTGATCCCAAGACCACCTTGTAGATCATGACGCATGGGACATCTGCACACCTAGCTTCCGCAGCACAGCAGCGCTGCTCTCTTACACCACCAGGCTGCTGCTGCACTGCAGCATGACACACGGCAGGCATGCCATACATGGTGTTGTATGGCAGCAGCAGCTCACAGGAAACCACATACAAGGGCAAACACCTTGCCTTGTCCAGCATGGCTTGGCACCCAGGCTCGTTTCATACGCTCATTCGTGAACGCTGCTAAGGTTTGCCCACACCATCCTCGCCAAGAGACTCAAAGATGCTTGTGTGCGAGCATTGCATGCGTTATCCATGTTGCACGTGTCGTGCTGCGCTTACACATTCACCTCTGTCTCACCAGAGCCTGAAACCATTCATGCCCATCCTGCCAAGCGCGCGCTTCAAAAGCATGCTGTGTCGCGCGCGTCGTGCTGCCCGTTCGCGCCTGCAGCCCTGGCTTACCAGAGCCTGATGCCCATCCCACCGGACGCCCCTGAGAAGGTGGAAGCCAGCCATCTGCCCGGCGTCGCCATCGAAGGCAAGCCGCTGCCCACGCCTGAGCCCCTGGGTCTCCGTTTGCGGCCAGAGGCTGTGTCGGGTGTGCTGATGGCACGTGCCCTGCTCGGGCTTGGAGAGCTGGACAGGGTGGGTGGATGGTGGGGCAAGTGTGTGTTGCTGAACGCAGAGTGAAGGCAGAGGCTCAGATGCGGTGGTTATGGCATGGTCTGCAGGGGCTTGGAAAGCTGGACAGGGTGGGTGGGCGCCGGGTTAGGGGTGTTGCTGAGAGCAGAGTGGAGGCAGAGGCTCAGGCGCGGTGGTTGTGGCATGCCCCACTGGAGTTTGGAGAGCAAAACAAGGTGGGGATGGGCAGCTGGGCCGAGTTGTGTAGGTGGGGATGGGCAGCTGGGCCGAGTTGTGTAGGTGGGCCGAGTTGTGTAGGTGGACCGAGTTGTGTAGGTGTTGTGTAGGTGGGTCGAATTGTGTAGTTGGGAGCAGAGCGGTGGCAAGCAGAGGCACGCAGAGGCGTGCCCTGCTGGGGCCTGGGGAGCTGGATAAGGTGGGCGGGCAGAAGGGCAGGGTTGTGCTGTTGAGGACAGGGGGCTCAAGCGAGCAGAGCCACTTGGAGGTATGCCCTGCCGGAGCACAGAGTTCACGATGAAGTAGGGGTAGACAGCAGAGCTGGGAGCTGGATGGAGAGAGCAAATGCGTGAGGCTACTGTGTTGTGCATGCAGGGAGCAGAGGTATGCGCAAGTCTACTGTGCGGTGCACAGAGCTGCTGTTTTGTGCGCATGGCTGCGGTGTAGTGCAAGATTGCTGGCAAGCATACTGTCATGCAAGGCTGCGGTATGCAAGCGTGAGGGAAATACATACGCACATGGCGCCCGTGCGGGTGATGGCTGCAAGGCTGGAGCTGTGCATGGCTACCGTTAAGGAGGCTGTATTTTGCTTGAATCCATAGAAAGAGGGCGTGTGAGCAGCGTAATATGATCATATGATACAGAGCGACGGCGATGCTGAGCAAAGCTGCAGGGCTGCTATGAAGTGCATGGCTACCATGCATGAGGCTTTGGCTTGAAAAAATCATGGGAAGGGTGTAGAGGCTGAATGGCTTGCACAAAAAGGATCAGGCTGCTGTTTGTGTGTCTGCCATCTGCCATGCTGGCGCTGGGTAGCCGGAAGCATTGATGCAAGCCCAACTGGGCTGGACATGCCTCACATTCTGTATGCCGGACAAAGTTCAAAGCCAGGGTGTTCAGTGTTTTTACCCTAATTATTGTAGATCAAAGTCAAGGCTTCCACAGTGCATAGGAATTACATTATCACGATTTACTTTGAGGTGGGTGCTGCATGCGCCCTGCTTACTGCCGCTAGAGTGCATGGACACAGATGTGCGCACCTACAGGCATCTATTGGCTCATAGGCATACATCCATACATGATTTAATACAGGCAAATGCACGTGCATGCATATGTGCGTGCACACATGCACATGTGCGCTCACGTGCCGCGCACTCACGTGTGCCCCTGCAGGCAGAGCAGCTTGTGCCCTGCATGTGTTGTCCACTGGCAAAGCAGCTCGTGCCCTGCATGCATTGTCCACAGGCAGAGCAGCTCGCGCGCTGGTCACTGCACCGTCAGACCCCCAACATCGACACATGGCTCTCAGAAGCGGCATCTAGGGTCAGCAGCATTTGCTGCCTTGGCCAAGTGAGTTTCATCTCTGCAAGGATGGCAGGCGTACTGCATTTGTCCATGGTGCATTGATGTGGAAGCAAAGGACCAAGGATCCTGCCGTGTGCAGACCCCGCACGGCATTTGACCATTGCATCCTTCCCGCAGCAAGAAATGAGATGTGGGCAAGCTGGCACCGCACAAGGTACCAAACCTACCTGAAATGAGATGTGGGCAAGTCTGGATGCAGGGAGCCAGAGGGTGCCGCAATGGAGTTGGTCATCATGTGGAGCAAAACAGTTGAGAACTCCTCTCGTCTCATTTCATGCAGTGCTCCTGCATGATGGGAGGCATTCGCAAACATGCGCAGCCATGTGCATGGCGCACAAGCTCAGGGTTTTGCCAGTTGAGGTCAGGGGGGTGATGCTTGTTCACTTGCTGCAGCGAGCAAAGGAAGTTGGGTGAGATATGGTGCAAACCTTAAAAGAAAAACCTCAAAAAGGTGCCTGCATCGATTTGGCATCGCCAAGCTACAACATGCAAATCCATACAAGGGCATGCTTGCAGGCTGAAAAAACGCGTGCTCACAAACTGGTCATACATCAATTGTACATGCTCCGTGCAGGCGGCCTGGGGCATGCCCAGGCATATGAAAGCTGCAGGTGGCAACAAGCAGACAGGGACAGCAGTAGCCTTGACCACCTTGGCAGAAGTACTGTATTTTAGAAGCAAGGTCGGTTCCCTAGTCGTGAACCACGCATACCGGCAGGAAGCTAGAGAAACTGTTCAGGCATGAAGACACTCTCTACATCAAGCATTAAACAGGGGCCGAAGTGATGTGTGACCCCTCCACCAGATAGTGCCTTGGCGCTTGCACTGTGGTATTTGAGGTACCTTGGTGGTTGCACTGAGGTGCTCGATGTCTCCTTTGGAACCTCAGGGTCGGCTTGGAGAATCAGTGCAACCCAGAACGGGTGAACAGTGGCATACGTAAGGCGCAGGAAGCTGAGTGCTTTTGATGGATAAGCGGCACTATTGGGGGCTAGGGTCTTTCTCAATTAGATGAGCACATTCCCCCCCCTCTGCCTCTTATACTGACAAACCCATGTTGTGGCATTGCTGCATGCACACATTAAAAATGGTTATTCAAGTTATGGAACAACCTGCTTCACATGCGTATATCCACCTGCATCTGCGCATGCCATGTGATGTGAAGATAAATAGCATGACCTACATAACTAATTCCAATAGCAGAAAATTCTATGCTTTTTTGACAGGGTCCCTGTGATTCCAAGCTCCTGGGAAGCGGAAGTAAGCCAAGGTCTGAAGCTTTGTCATTATACTTTCAGGTATGGTCTGATCTCATTAATCACAAAGCTATCGCTGTGTTCTCTTGTTTGCCATGGCATCCTTACAACTGCTTCCTCCTGTCTTATTTTGTACAGGCACCTATGATAGTTCAATTGCAAAAATAATTTGTTTCATGTGTCTGATTCTTTGTATTATTGCATCTTGTTGGTCTGTATACCAGCTTCCACTCTTATTTGGAGCAGGTGCTGCTGCCTGGCCCAGCCAGGCTAGGCATTAGAGCAAAATATTATCCTGGTGCTGAGTCCTTTCTGGATTGCGTCATGTCGCTGATTCAAGCTCTGGCATGCATTTTTGCAGCACTGCTGCTATCCAGAAGGGGTGTCGCTAGGCCATGTTTGGGGGGTCTTTGCAGTGCAAATTTTGTACGCACAACACAGCAGAGTATGTAGCTTTCCAACAATATGCCCAGCATCCTGGGGCTCACTGATGTACACGCCCAAATGTGCACCTGGAGTTCCAAGCATAAATGATACACCCTGGCCACTGGTTTGCATCAACATATGTACATCCACCAAGGCCATGGAGGACAAGTTAATGGAAAGTGATAGACCGCACGGGGCCGCACTGCTCCATTGTGCATGGTCGAGGATAGACCAGTGAGAGTAGACCACACTTTGTGCCCTGTAGGCCAGCAAGAGGCTATCCAACGACTTAGGCCGCAGACATCCTGATGTTGATGCAGTCCAGGTGCGCAGCAAGGGTGTGCTTGGCATGCGCATCATACCGCTGCGAAGGGGCTAAGGGAGCACATGCTCAGCAGCTCTTCTTGCCACGTACGTCACTTTTGTTGGCTGAACTGGGGGAAGCAGCACCGTGATGCAGCGTAATGCACAGGATTCAGCCTTTCAAAGGAATCCTTTGTCATATTAGCTTATTACCTAATAATCATATTATCTAATGACCAGGCAATCTAATTTCAAGGCCTTATAATAGAGAAGCCGACAGTGTTTTGCACCCTTCAGTGTCGTGCATATTGACCTGGTCAATGTGTGCTCTCTTATATCATTTTGCTTGGTGGCATTGCCTTGGCTTGCCTGATCCCAGTCCTGTACGCTTGAAAGCTGGATTGTTGATCTCTATCACCCTTCCCCGTTTGGGTCCATTGCGCCTGCAGCTGCACATTGCACAGCTGCTGGCCGATCAGGGCAAGCTTGAGCAGGCATCTCAGATGCTCCAGGCTGTGCTGGAGGAGTACAAGGGCTGCTGGGGGGACAATCACCCTGAGACAGCGTACGTCATCATCAGGCTGGCGGATGTGGAGCTTGCCATTCTGAGGAAGAGGGTGGGTTACGCACACGCTTGCGCACATGCATGCAGAGGAGGCTGGCAGGTGCAACCTAAGTACACGTGCTTAGGCAGTGGGCATGTGTGGTACGTGCTTTTTTTATGTCTTGTACGTGCTTTTTGATGTCTTCTGTGCTTTTTGATGTGTGCTTGCTTATGTAAATGCGCAGCCTGAAAAATTGCAGTTCTCATTGCAGCACATGGCACTCTGGTTTGAACACACATTGCGCATCAGAAGCATGCATGTCATCGCGTCACGATTCTAGCATGGAACCAAGGCTAGATACCAGCCCACCTACCTTTTCTGAGCCTCCCCTGCATCCCTTGACATGTCTTTGCCCACGCCAATTTGCCTGTGCCTTCCACACACCCTTCAGCATGCCAGGAGCGTATGAGGGCATGGACAGAGTAATGCAGCACACAAGCAGTTTGCTCTGCGCAGATGCACGCATAATGAGCAGAAAGTTGTACACATCTGTCAACATGCCTGCCCCAACGACTGCCTTATGTGTGCACTCACACACACGCATATGGACACACACATGCACTGTTTGCTTATTGAATTGGGCGCACACTCTGGTATCCGCAGAATTTTGACTATGTTGATACCGTGCACCAGTCAGCCTTACAGAAAGCCACCCGAAAGTACATGCAGGTGAGGCCCAGAGGCGTAAGTGCCCAGTGGAAGGCTATCAGTGATCCGGATTTTGCCAGCTGGGATTTTCCTGCTCTGGCAGATCATTAAGCGGCCCAAGGATCCAAGTGCCACTGACCATGCTTCCCACAAGGCTGCCGCAATTTCCCTCTGCATCAGTTTGATGTCCTGATCTGATGAGGCCCGGCAAGACCTGTGATATGAGCATCTCTTTGTCAAGCTTACATAGGTTCCTTGGTGCATGTGGCAAGATGAGGCCGCATATTCTATTTTACAAACAGTGGAGAGTGTCGAGAGATTTTTATGATTGAAAGCAAAACTTTTGTTTGTCAGATTTGTCAGACGCCTAAACAGAGGGCCATGAGCGTGTGCATGCACCTTTTCTTGCAGGCATTCGAGATCTTGAAGACAGCGCTTGGGCCTCAGCACCAAGATACTCTGCATACCCTGGCAGGCGCCACCTTGCAGTTGATGAATTCTTCAACCACTCGGATCCAGGTGCTTGCAGTAATTGTCACGTTTTCAATCACCATGCTAATCTTGCAGTGTAGGTATTGTGGTTAACATCACTAAGGGCCTCTCTGGACCGGCAGTCATTGGTAATCCTGCTGTGATGGTCATGTAGTCTGGATCACTAAGGGCTAGATTGGATCACTGAGGGCTACTTTGGACCTACAGATGTGCGTGCACAATTAATAAGCCTGTTTCAAGGAGCGCACAAAATCAATTTAGAGCTCTCCTGCCAAGGATTCGTGCTGAAAAGGCCTTATCTGCCCTGTAGCTGTCATCCCGTCCGTCTGTGCTTACAAAGGAGCACTTGGCAAATTGCTGTGGTTCATGTCCTGCTGATTCCGACTTCTTCACAACTTTGAGGAATGTGCATGCACCTACCTACGCTGCCTGCATCGCCTTGGTCTGCTCGGTGCAGTTAAACAAGGCCGAGAGGATGTGCCGTATCGCGGTGAAATGCAGTGTGGCGTCCAGCGGGGCTTTTGCCATAAAGGCACAAAAGCCACGCAGCACAAAGGTGAAGCCTGTGTTGCAAATATGCAACTTTCTTCCTTTGAAGCCTTCTCAGTAAAGGAGACTGAGCAGATTATACTTATGACGCCGCGGGTGACGCATCATGTAAAGCTAGACACACAGTCCACGCTTCATGGACATTTGGTACATACATGTACATACATACATTTGGTACATAGGGAGTATATTGGAGATTAGAAGAGTCCTTGCTTGTGAGGTCCAGGTTGGTCTGGCAAACCCTGCCAAATTGCTTCTTGCTCGGGGTGTTCAAGTCGATGTGGGAGGGTATTAAGGTGCTCACAGGGATAACAACCCATTTTACTGGCCTTTTAGTGGACTAACGTCTTTTACCAAACATGCAAACAAGTAAGAGAAACGTGTTGCTGCATCAAAGTAAAAAGTTGGATGCGTACATAGACAGATTCACGAGTGTGATACACTTGCAAACGTCCCTGTAATGAGAATGAGAGCAGCTCATTTCTTGCAGTCTCACCTTAGCCTGTCTGGTTCAGAGGGCCTTGATGATCCGCAAAGTAGGCCACAATGCATTTTAATTATGTATGCATCCTTGCACTTTGGCACCTGGCACTTTGATGATATAACGTGGATTGATATTGTACTCCTCTTCTGTGTCACGGGGAGCGTTGAGGAGCATGAAAAGCACCTGACGTTTTCATGATATGACGTGAATGACAAGTCCTGTCGACTCTTTTGGATGGTTGTTTTGCAAACTGGCAGCACCCAGATTGCTACATGGCCCGCTGGGGTCTACTGTCCAAGCAGACACACTTATTTCCCAGATTGCTACATGGCCCGCTAGGGTCTACTGTCCAAGCAGACACACTTATTTCCTCATATCACACGGGTGTGCCAATATTGTGCCCACACATGCGCAGAGGCAAGAGCCATCCTTGGACAGGCTAGCCAAAGGCGAGGGTGGCGCCAATGCTGCCCCTGGTGGTGGTGACGACTTCATCAGCAGCCCTGGCAGCTCTGGGGGTGAAGACGAGGAGGAAGAAGAGGAAATGGAAGAGGAAGAGGATGAGGGCAGCGGCGTTTGCAAAGGGGCCAGGGCCAGAGGCAAGGCCAGTGCTCGCAGGCTTCAGAAGCATGCGGTGGCCAGCCTGGTGGCCAACCTTCACACGCTGGCATCTGTACTTGCGTGCACAAGCAAAGTCAGGGTGGGTGGGAGGG